>Ga0308161_1000156_pt1 | contig 172411 bp, 144 predicted proteins | sample PhyFR2_FD_201034 | JGI IMG/M metagenome (GOLD analysis project Ga0308161, IMG submission 201034) | Phyllosphere microbial communities from UC Gill Tract Community Farm, Albany, California, United States - DLSLF.R2 | ecosystem: Host-associated > Plants > Phyllosphere > Unclassified | place...
CTGCAAAGCTATTTTTGTTTAACCTTAATGTTATCGTTATGAAAACTAATTTTAGCGTGCTTTTCTTTTTGAAAAAGCCAAAAAACTACACAAAAGGGGCTGTTTACTTTATCTTTTTAAGAATTACAGTGGACGGGGTTCGTGCAGAAATGTCCACAAGCAGAAATTGCGAACCAGAGCGGTGGAATGCAAAAGCCGGAAAAGTCATTGGCACAAAGGAAGATGTTAAAACCCTGAATGCCTATCTGGAAAATATGAAAGCGGAGGTTTATGCGGCACATAGCCAGCTAAACGTGGACGGAGCTACAATAACCGCTGATAGCGTTAAATGCAAATTCTTGGGCAAAGCCGAAAAAGCACACACCATTATGGAGGCCATTAAAATCCATAATACAAACATGGTCGCACTTGTAGAAAAGGAAGATTATGCAGAAGGCACTTTGAGGCGCTTTAAGGTACTGGAAAAGCACGTTAAAGAATATCTTTCATTCAAATATCAAACAGGTGACCTCAACATCCGAAATATAGACCATGAGTTTATTGATGGTTTTGATTTCTACCTGCACACTTCAAAGGATAATGATACCAATACGGCCAGTAAGCACCTTAAAAATCTTGGGAAAATCGTCCGTATATGTCTTAGAAACAAATGGATCATCACTGACCCCTTCTTTGGTTATAAGTTGAAATCGAAGCTTGTACAAAGGGAATACCTTACCGCGGATGAACTACAAAACATTGCAGGCAAAAAATACAGTACAGCTAGACTTTCGCAGGTTCGGGATTTCTTCCTGTTCAGCTGTTATACGGGGCTTTCTTATGCAGATGTGCAAAAACTCAAACAAACCGACATACGTATAGGGATTGATGGGGAAAAGTGGCTGTTTAGCTATCGAAAAAAAACAGGTACGCCTGTATCCGTACCGCTCATTCCCTTAGCTGCTGATATTCTGGAAAGGTATAAAGATCACCCATTATGTGTTAATCACAACAGGGCGTTACCGATTTCCAGCAATCAAAAAATGAACGAGTATTTGGTAGAGATTGCGGCCCTGTCGGGCATCGTCAAAACATTGGGCAACCGGATTGCCAAGCGAACTTTTGCCACTACAGTTACCCTATTGAATGGTGTACCTATTGAAAGCGTATCTAAAATGATGGGGCATACCAATATACGCACCACCCAACTCTATGCAAAAATGCTGGATGAAAAGGTAAGCAGCGACATGGCACCTTTAAGACAAATATTCGCTTCAATTTAATCCGATCCGGTCGGCAGCTCATTTGCCGACCGTTTTAAATACTTGATAAACAAGATGGAAACAAAGATCAAAATTTCTGATGAACTGGTTATGAACCAGATTTACATGATAAGAGGACATAAATTGATGCTGGATTCCGATCTGGCGGAGCTATACGGAGTGGAAACCAAACAGCTAAAGCGGCAGGTAAAAAGGAATGCAGAACGTTTCCCCGAAGATTTCATGTTTGAGCTAAACACGGAAGAGCAGAAAATCTTAAGGAGCCAATTTGGCACCTTAAGACATGGGGCGCACTCAAAATATAATATTATGGCCTTTACCGAACAGGGCGTAGCAATGCTTTCAAGTGTGCTAAACAGTACAAGGGCTATTGAGGTAAACATCCAGATCATCCGCATTTTCACCAAAATGCGCCATATGCTTTCCGACAATACAGAGATCAGGCTTGAAATTGAAAAGATTAAAGGGAAACTGGATAACCAAGACAAAAACATGGAGATCGTTTTCCGCTACTTAGACGAACTGCTGGAGAAACGGGAACGGCCAGCGCCGAAAAGGACACGAATTGGGTTCAAACCCGACGAACTGTAGGTTTTTGTTACTGTCTTCTCCGTATATGCCCAAAGCGGGAACAGCAAGGGCCAAGAGCGGAGCCGTTCCGCAGGCCGCAAATGAGCGGGGGAATTTTATTTATGAGCCACTTTCGTGGCTCTTTTTGCATAGCTACAGCCATAAAATCTATTGATTAATAAACACATATATCAGCCTTAACCGATCTACAAAATCTTTAAAATCACCATCATAGTGTTTCTTTAATACCAATAATTGAAAATGGCTTTTTTGGAAAAAACTAATAAGTTCGCTATCGATAACCGAATTTAACAGCGCATATCTCCTTGGATTGTAGAACAGCGTAGCAAAAAATGCGGTGTTATAATGATATTGTATTTGATGGATTTTTCCATCAAGCCTTAACCGTAGTTCTAGTTTGTAATAATCACCCATGTCTTTCCATAGAAAACAGATTTCCGGTGTTTCAATAGCAAAGCTGCATGGTATCATATCTGATCTTCTTGGTTTTCCCTTTACATTTCGCATCCCAAATGTATAACAGTAATGCGTGTATAATCTCCCTGACAATAAAGGAAGTGCCTTTTGCCATAGCTCAAAAAGCCGGTTATAGTTACTTTCGTTCTGTTCCCGTTTTTCAGCAAGCTTGTTAGTATCGTCCTTATATGCTGGGCTTGCTATCAGGGCGATCTTCTTCATTTCAAAACAAATCTCAACGAGTTTTTGCTGCTCATCCTTAAGATTAATTTCCGGCAAATGCATTTCATTAAGCACGTAGGTAGTAAAGCTTTTCAAGCTGGTTTTGGCCTTGTTCAAAATCCCTGTATAAGGAACCAAAAAAGGATAATGATTAGTTCGATACCATTCATTATTCGAATCGGCAAGGCAGAAGCCTAATATCAAATGCGTTTCCTTAGGTGGTTGTTCCTGAATGTAAGGAACTGCTTTTCTTAACGGAACAGGCTTTTGTGATATTACAGGAAGTTGTTTTCCTGGTTTACAGAATCCTTTATATCTTACTTTTGAAGACACATGTAAATTGTCTTTCGACTTGTGAATCATCAGGTACTTAGATTCTCCTGTTTTCTGATCAAAGAAATCCGGCCAATAATAGTCTTCGAAATCATATTCAGTATGGTAGTACATCAGTTGGGTAAGCGAAAAATAAGCGTAACGGCTCAAATAATTTTCATGAGTATCAACGCTGCAACTCACCAGTAGTTCGGAAGTGGTAACCTTAATGTAAACAAGTTCTTCAGGCTCTTTGTCCAGAATTACACCGATTACAAGCAGTTCATTGCTGAAAGATATCTTTCTGAGTTTAATGGGGAAATAACCCCTTTTTGGTTTTCTAATCTCGGAATATTGGTTCAGTGTATTTTCTGTAAGTGTTCTTGTATTTGGCGTAAAAGGCAAACGAAAGAAGTTCATTGATGGAATCGTTTTATCCGGCATAATCCACCTCACTTTCTTTTTTTAATTGTATGTAAGATTCTGCCACCGCCGCAAGGGTTTTTATTTTTTCCCCGCACATCATTTGGGTAAGCTTTAAAAAAGTTGAAACACGGGTGAATATTTGTTCCGCATCGGCTTGTTCAACCTCGAAATTATCTTTGTATCGTGCAGCGGAATAACTTTTTACCATGATGTCAAAAAGTCGTTTATCATCTTCTCTATCGGATAAGAACAGGCTGGATGGTGCAGGAGAAAAGCTATCGCACAACCGAAGCTGCCTGTATAGGTTGTGCATTTCAGAACGGTATGCCAGATGAACCCTTATCAGAGCGATGCAACACTGTTCTACCACCTGATGCGCCATAAATGCAGTTAAATTATAATGTTGATTGGCCAAACATTCTTTTGCACTTGCCAAAAAACCTGTTGCCAATGGAAAACGGTGATGGTAATGCTTTTGGGCTTTTACTGCTCCCTGCGTGGGGATTAAACTTACTGTATGAAAAGTTTGTACCATACCATCCCGACTATAAAGAATCTGACCCTCGTTGTAAATGGTGATGAAGAACCTGTTATTGGCCTTTATTGCCTCTGCAATGGTTTCCTGCCCATGAGCCAATATGGTGATCTTTCCGAAAGGGTATTTATTATTGGCAAAGTCTTGTACTTCGTGTTCAATTCTGGTAACGCTTTCGGTCACCATCAACAAAAAATAATGATAGTTATCTATACCGTGGTTCTCTATAAAGCACCCGTCATTTACTTTAAAATCGATGTTTTTGCCAAAGCTATAGATTTGCTCGGGCTTGAATTTTTGAACCAGCTCTCTGATAAAAGCCGAAAAGTTTTCTTTCTGGAACTGACCAGATTGCGAGAATTGTGTTTCCATAATCGTGACATTTTTGATTTCTGAAATCAAAAATGCGGTACGGCAATTCCGTAACCTACCAATTAAAGTGGTATCTTACTACAATACATTGGTTCATTACTATCTTAGGAATTTATTATATTTGCTTTATGGAAACGCCTACAAAATCTAACAAAGTGCACATCGGCAGAAAGATTAGCCGTATAAGGGAAATACGTGGTATAAAACAAGATTTTCTTGCTATTGAACTTGGCGTAAGCCAACAGACGATTTCTAAAATAGAGCAGAGTGAAGAAGTCGAAGATTCAACTTTAGAAAAAATCGCTACTGTTTTGGGTGTTACTGTTGAAGGAATAAAGAATTTTACAGAAGAGGGTATTGTCAACTATTTTAATACTTTTAATGATGAAGTAACACATTCATTCAACGCTTACCATGGCTGCACATTTAATCCTCTTGATAAATTGATGGAAGTTGTTGAGGAAAATAAAAGTCTTTATGAGCGGTTGCTAGCAAGTGAGCGTGAAAAGATAGAATTATTGAAAAAAGGAAATCAGTAAGTTTTCTATCAAGTTCATAAAATACAAAGAGAGACGGTTCACTAAGAACCGTCTCTCTTATTTAAAACTATTTCGCTAGACTTTTGAAACGAAATTCTTACTGTGGTATAGCTTCGATTTGAGCCATTAAATTTCACATCAACAAAGTCAATCTTTCTTTTTCAGCGAATGCAGCCGCTTCTTGGCCTGCTTGGCCTCTTCTGCCGTTTCTCTGGCAACTTCTTCCGCATAGGCTTTTTCCAACGCCTCGTTTTCAAGCTTGACGGTATTCTCTTCCATCGCTTTTGGATTACGGTTGTAAGTCGTATCTGCCCAATGCCCCCAAGTTGGTGCCGTCTGCCTAATCGCACGAAACTTGATGTCAGTGGCCGCAAGAAGGTTGTTTTCGTGGTTCAGGTACAAAGCTGTTCCTAAAGATGCGGCTGTAATTAGGAAACAGATCACTACGCCAATGATCAGGTTTTTTGACCATACCCCGAAATGGTGGTGATGTTCGTTTTTTACGGTGATGACCTTAGGCATGGTACCCACGAGGTCTTTAACCTGATCGATCTGCTGACTGATCTTGTGATCGTCATAACGCTTGTTAGACTTTTCTATCTGGCCAGAGATGTTCGCTAAAGTCTCTTTATACTGTTCTAAAAAAGACTTTAAAAATTCCGGTAGTTCGTTTTCTATGATTTCCATGCGCTTAACTAAACCCAGAATGAGTTCTTCGGCCATGGTTATTTTTTCTTCTAATTCATCTTGTTCCATAACATTGAATTTTGGTGGTGAATATTTTTTTTATTTATCTGGTTACTGCCTGGGATTGCTCTGCCTGGTGTTTCTTTCGTTTCCTGCGGGCTATTTCTGCATCACCTACCGGGTCTGGTGCCGATGGCACAAACTCCGGCCTAAGCAGGATATTCAGCAAGTTTTCAACTACACTAGAGGCATTCGGACTATGCCCATGCTCGGCATGAATGTTCTGCCGGATTGATTCCCTTAACTGCTGCGCCAGTGAGGGCTGATGTGCCTCCCTTGCGGCATGATAAGCCTGTACCTGTTGGTTGCGGTTCAACTGTGCATCCATACAGGTAAAGCTCAAACTCCGGTCAATGGCGGAACCCTTCATTTTCAGCCCGCCCTTTTCAAAGGAAATGCCCTGCACTTTTTTGGTACCGCTTTTGAACTTATAGGCGATACCGATGCCTCGTATGGTCAGCTTCGCTTCCAACTCTTTCCAGTTTTTGGATGTTTTTATAGCGGCCTTAATCGCATCATAAAGTTCATACCTGATCTTTTCTTTGCCATTTAAGGCTTGCCTGTTGACTTGCTCTTTGCCCTTGCCCCAATGGTAACCGTATTTCATTGTAATCTCTTTGCAGGCTTTTATATTGCGTGCATAATTGTTCTTATCGGTGATCGTAGCCCCCTTGTTGTCCACCCTGTTATAGACCACGTGCAAATGTGGGTGTAATCTATCTTGGTGACGTACCACCACATACTGCGTATCCCGGATACCCATCTTCTGCATATACTCTTTGGCATGTTCCAGCATGATCTTATCGGTTAGTTTGGGCAAGTCTTCCTTACTCCAACTTAAAACCAGATGCCCGACCGCCTTACCCAATTCCGGCCTCATTTTGCGTTGCAGGTTAAAATCATTGGTCAGCGTGGTGGCGTTCTGCATCCTTACACCCTCGGCAAAAAGGATCTTCGCTTCGGGCTTATCCACGATGTAGCGAACACAGCCCCCGAAGCTTCTTCCTGTAATCGGTTTACCGATCATGGCTGTTGATTTTGGTTAACAGTTCTTCAATTTGCCTAAGCAGTGCCTGGCATTTTAGAGCCAGCGTAGGCAAGCCTTCCACATGGGCAAGGTGGGTTAACTGGTTGAGGTTATTGGCCAGCCCTGATAGCATCCTGAACCATCCGCTTTCCTCTGGGGTAAAGCGGGGGGAAACCCTTGCACTCTTTGCCGCCCTGCGGAACCACTCGCTCGGTTTCAGCCCCGCATTTTTCGCCCGTTGCTCAATCAGTTGTTTTTCCGTCGGGGTTAACCGGATCATAAGCAGGTCACTTCGGCTAATCTTTTTTTTGGGTCTGCCGGGTACTCTTTTTTTCTTTATTTCACCATTTGCTGTCGCTGTTTTCATGCGCTGTGTTCCTTTTCAAATCTGTAATAGATCCTTTCTTTTTTCCTTTTTTTTACCGACCAACGGGAGCGAGTCCGGGGCATCCCTTCAGGGTGAATCCGGGTTTTTGTATAGCAAAAACATTAACTCGCTCCCTACAAAGCGCATAAGTTTGACGTGCTAAAAGCTTGGGCAGACCTTAACGGTTTCCATGCCCTGATGGCTCCTGTAAGGAGCGTCCGGGTGCAAAACTTCGCCGGGATTTCCCGGCTCCTTTTTCTGGTCGGCTGCCCGGCTTAACCAGGTGGCCAGTAGACCAGGCTGCCCCTGATCGGGTGGTAAGATGGCTGGTAGCGGATGTACCCAAATGCATCTAGTTCTTTGATACATTTGTGGTATGTGGCAACCGATGCAATCCGGCTGTATGCCATGAGCTTTTTACGTGTAACCGCAAAGGGGCTGGTAAAGCCTCCATGCTGCCAGCAGACAAAAAGTGCCGTAAACAGACTGACATGGGTAGCCAACATCCGGCTGTCTGCACCCATACGCCTGACCAGTTTGGCGAAGTCCACCGCCTTGTTATGGATGCCTGTTTCTGTCATTGGTTACCTCCCTCTAACAGCCTGTTGATGTCTTCCAGTTTGTAGTACATCATGCCTCCAATTTTTGTAAATCGTAGCGTACCGTTGATTCGTAAATTTTGCAGGGTTCCGGGCGAGATGTTCAGCAGCTTGCGCACTTCTGCACTTTTCAGCCATTGTTTACTCTGCCTGTCTTCTGGTTTAATAAGCTGCCTGATCTCGGCCAGCATCTCGGTCTTTAATTGTTTTAAATCTTCCTTGGTGATGATTTCTAGATTCATAGTTTTTCCCTCCTTAAATTAATCTGTAATGTCTTGTTGCATGATTTTAAGCACTTCGCTTTTTTTGAAATACACACGCCTGTGCAGGCGCAAAAAGGGCAGCCCCTTTTTCATCCAGTCGGACAGGGTGACAAGCGATACGCCAAGCTCGGCGGATAGTTCCTGTTTGGACAATAGCCGTTCTTCTTGTTCCTGTCTGGAACTGCCGCCTGTTCTGAAATGCTCTTGTAATTCTGCCCGCAATGCATCTCTGATGCACTGGCTAAGGGCTTGTTCGTTGATAATCTCCATAGCCTTTGTTTTGGGACAAAAGAATGCTATGGAAATGGCTTGCCTGTACCATAAAGATTTTTATGGTAACTTGGGGATGTTTAAATTAAGTTATTAATCAATCGCAAAACACTTTATATCAGATTGATAGGGTTTAAAGTATAAAAGATTTATGATCAGCTATGAATGCGTTTTTTCCTATCTTTTTTTAGGTTTGATCTCAAAAATCTTCTGATCCATTGGAACAAGGCGGGTTCGCCCGCTAGAATTTTCCCTGTCTTTTGAAAAATAACTGCGTACCCGTTCCATGTCCAGCTCCTCTTTATCTACCCGAAAATACTTACATATCATCTTGACCCATACAATAGGAAATTTTGTAACCATCAGCATTTCTTCCTTGATTGTGAGATCAATCAATTGGTTAAAAATGTCATAAACAGTCAGCAGGTGCTCTTTAGGAATATCGATATATTGTTTGGTTTCCAGCTTTTTTGCTATTCTTAAATCTTCTTTCAGTTTAGCAATTTCTGATTGCTGCTTCCTGATTACTTCGTGCTGATCGGCTATAATTTCTGGTAAGGTCTTTTGGGTATGCCACTGGTCAATGGAGCGAAGATACTTTTGAAAGTTTGTGAGCTTATCCAATAGTTCCATATCAAGCGCATGGCTTGAATTAAAGGGGTTTTTGTGCTCAATAAAGTTGATGCGTCTAAGGACGATCTGCCACACAAAAGTAAAAAACTCTTCTTCGCCCTCCGGTTCCTTCCCTAAATAATAAGTTAGGTGATAACTGTAATAAGCAGGATATTCCTGTTCTGGCAGTGTGAATAATTTTCTAATGAAAAGATTATCCTCGTAGCCATTTTTTAGCCCGATGATCGTACCTATATCATAGCGGTGCGGATTAAGGTCATAAGCTTCGTGTGCTTTAAAATATTTGTTGGGCATAGCTTGCGTATTAATTGTTTCTTACATGAACGATAAAAATTGCTTACCCAAATTTAAGAATTATTGAGCTATGACTATAAAGACAGAACTGCATGTATCTTATTAAACAGATTCATAAACCAATTCAAAAAAAATTCTTTTATAACAAAAAGTCGGAAGAAAAATCTTCCGACCTTAATAGGATTATAACCCAGTCTCTGTATTATTTACAGGCTTTGCATCCGCCAGATGCTAAGCATTTTTTGGTACAATAATCCAGGCAAGCAGCTTTGGTACATGATTTTGCGCACTTTGTGCAATGGTCCATCTTACTGTTGCAGCAAGGAGCGCTAGCGTAAGAAATAGAAGATATAGATAATAACACCACCGATGTGATGAAAAGAAACTTTTTCATGATTTTGATTTTAAATGATTAATAATAATTACGGTACTGGTAGCTATACAGAAATGATCATTAAATTTTCGGAGGGTGCCAGCCTGCTTGGCAATAGCCTGACACGATGCCAATGGTTGCAACTGGAATAGATTCATCCCTGTTTATGGAGACTTGATTTTGCAACAATAATTTTTCGGTAACTATGAAATTGAAGCCGCTACAAGAAACCATCCTATTGCAGGCCTTATCGCATCCTTTATCCTGTCCGGTGTTAGTGTGATTACAGGGAGCACCTTTGCAACAAGCCGAAACTTCCCGTCTGCTGACAACACTTCCTCGCCCGTTAATCGTAGTCAGGGACAATATGCACGCAATCAAGAAACAGGCCATGAGCTTCATAATGTGAATAACGGAATTTTAAAAGAATAAGTTTGCACAGTAGGGCTGTTCAAAGATAATTATGTAACTTTTTTCTGAAATTATATAAATCAAGGATAACCTTTTGGCCTATCAACCAATTTTTGCAGTCCTTAACCTCAAAGAATTTAGTATGACTGATACAGAGCTTAAACTCATAGCCAGAGCTGCGACCATAGGGGAAAGCAACAGGCCAAAACTCGGATAGAGCAATCCAGCGGCCAGTGGAATTCCCAGTATGTTATAGCAAAGGGCAAACAATAAGTTACCCTTAATATTACCCATCACTTTGTGACTTAACAGGCGAGCCTTTGCAATTCCGTTCAAATCTCCTTTCACCAGGGTAATCGCTGCACTTTCAATAGCAACATCGGTTCCAGTACCCATAGCAATCCCTATATCAGCCTGAGATAATGCAGGAGCATCATTAATACCGTCACCTGCCATAGCCACTTTTTTTCCTTCAGCTTGCAGTTTTTTTACTTCATTGAGTTTATCTTCTGGTAACATTTGAGCTTTGAAGCCATTCAGGTTCAGGGTTTCACTTACTGCCCTTGCTGTATCCTCATTATCTCCTGTAAACATAATTACCTGCAATCCTTCATCCTGAAGTTTTTTGATAGCGGCAGCACTAGATGGCTTAATCTTATCAGAAATAACCACAAATCCAATAGCCTTATTTCCGACAGCTAAATAAGAAACCGTTTTACCCTGCTTTTGAGCAGCCCTCACCTGCGATTCTAAATCAGGATCAAGTTTGGCTTTAACATATTCCATCAGTTTTTGGTTGCCTAAAGCAAGCTTTTCCTCTTTTAGAGTGCCCGTTACCCCTTTACCTGTTACGGCCTCGAAATTTGAAATTGGTAGAATTTTCACTTTGTTTTCTTCTCCGTAACGTAGCGTTGCCTGCGCCAAAGGATGTTCACTACTACTGTTCAATGCGACTATTGCTTCAAGGACTTTCTTTTCATCAAAATCCGGATTTACACTAACGACCTTTTCAACTGACGGCTTTCCTTCTGTAACCGTTCCGGTTTTATCAATTATCACCACATCTATTGCATTCATTTTTTCCAAAGATTCTGCATTCTTAATCAATACGCCAGACTGTGCGCCTTTCCCGACTCCTACCATTACGGACATTGGGGTAGCCAGGCCAAGTGCACAAGGGCAGGCAATGATCAATACCGCAATTGCATTTACAAAAGCATAGACGTAAGCAGGATCAGGGCCATAAATTGCCCAAACTGCAAATGTTGCTATTGCAATTAATACCACCACAGGAACAAAATACCCCGAAATCTTATCAGCCATTTTTTGGATAGGTGCTTTTGAACGACTGGCAGCATTCACCATTTCTATGATCTGAGACAGCAATGTCTCTGAGCCTACCTTTTCGGCAAGCATTACGAAGGTTTTGTTGCCATTGATAGTACCTGAACTCACTTTATCTCCAGGTTTTTTTTCAACAGGAACTGGTTCGCCAGAAATCATTGATTCGTCAATCGTCACTTCGCCAACTTTAATGCTGCCATCAACGGGTATCTTTTCGCCTGGTTTTACTCGCAACATATCTCCCTTTTGAATATCATCTATGGAAACAGTTGTTTCTTTATCACCCACAATTTTAGTAGCGGTATTAGGAGCCAATTTCAATAGTTCTTTGATTGCACTATTGGTTTTTCCGTGTGCCCGGGCTTCTAGAAGCTGACCGAGTAAAACCAGCGTCAGGATCACTGTTGCTGCCTCAAAATACACATAGACCGTACCATGGTGGGTCTTGAACTGGTCGGGGAAAACATCAGGAAAAAGTAGGGCGACAAGGCTAAAAAGCCAAGCCGCCCCCGCACCAATACCAATCAGGGTAAACATATTTAACTTCCATGTGATTATGGATTGCCATGCACGCTCAAAGAACATCCATGTTGCATAAAACACCACTGGGATAGAAAAAGCAAACTGAACCCAGTTCCAATATTTCAGCTCCATTAAATTAAACATGGGATTATTGGGAATCATCTCCGTCATCGCTATGATGAAAATGGGGATGGTGAAAATAGCTGAGATCTTAAATTTACGCGCCAATATCCCATAGGTTTTATCTTCCTCTTCCAAATTAACACCCAGTGGCACTAAGTCCATTCCGCATATCGGACATGAACCTGGCTGATCTCTTACAATTTCCGGATGCATAGGGCAGGTAAATTGAGTGGCTTGTTTTAATATAGGCTGTTTCAATAAGTCCATTCCGCAAACAGGGCAATTCCCAGGTTTATTATACGTTTTATCTCCTTCACAATGCATTGGGCAGTAATAAACCCCACCAGTTTTTTCCTTTCCCACCTTTGGCTGTGCTTCACCATGGTGTCCATGATGTGAATGAACAGATGGCTTTTGCATGGGTTTATTTTTATGTGGCTCATGAGCTTCCATTTCAATAGCGTAATTTCCTGCAGCTGATAATGCTTCCTGTAACTTTTCAGTCGGGATATGCCTGTCCATGATTATGATTGCTTCAGCAGGTTCCAAAGTGACCTTCGCCGAAATGCCCGCCATTCCATTTAATGCATTCTCAACATTGGTTCGGCAGCCCTGACAAGTCATTCCTGTTATTTTATAAGTATGGGTCATGATGTGAAGATTAATAATTTAGTGTTAGTCCGGCACCATAGCCCATATCACTGTCATAGTGGGTGGAAAGGCCAAAATATTTGGTAACGATATATCTAAAGCCTGCCATGTATTCTTTATCGGTATTGACCATAAATTGAAAGCGCAATCTTTTGGATATTGGTACATCTTCTCTCATTAATTGAAATCTAACATTTCCTTTATGATCGACAGAAGCATCCGCAACTATTAGCATTGGCAAAGTGTACTGTAGCCCTAAATGAAATACCTGCCTAAAGTTTTTGGTATTACCTTGTCCAAAAAGGTTGTTCCCCGGAGCTAGTGATTGTCCAAATATATTTTTGTCAAAGGGGTCAATTGTCCTTTTTCGGAAGTCCCAGCCTACATAAGGGAAAAGCCATTGATTTCTTCCAATGTATCTGCCAAAGTGACTTTCACTTTCATAGCCCATTTCTTTATCGAATCCAATCCTCCATTCTGTAGTGAAACGATACCGGGTATTAGCTAACATAATCTCACCGTCACTTCCATTGGTTTCAATCCCGATCCTTGCCATTGGATGAAATTCCCGGTCATCACTGAACAACTTGCGCTGTGCCAATTTGGGGTTAGGGATTTCAGGGTTAGGTGGAGAATTTTCATAGCTGAACACCCTGCCCATTCCGCTCATCATGTGGTAAAGAATATGACAGTGGAAAAACCAATCGCCTCCCGGTTCAGAAGCCGCAAATTCAAGCGTATCCCGTTCCATTGGCATAATGTCAATAATATTTTTCATCGGTGCATATTCTCCCTGTCCGTTGATCACCCTAAAATCATGACCATGCAGGTGCATAGGATGGCGCATCATGCTGTTGTTGAACAAAATGATCCTCACATTTTCACCTTTTTTGATCAAAATTTTATCACTTTCAGAAACCGTTTTGTTATCCAGACTCCACACATAACGGTTCATATTTCCTGTAAGGTCAAACTTCAGCTCTTTCCATGGGCCTTTAGGTAAAGTGGTTTTCTTTGGATCACGGAGCATATTATAGTTTAATGTAATAATGTCTGGGCTTTCCGCTGTCATGTTCATTCCAGCCATGCTCTTATCGTTGGGCATTTGCATACCTGGCTTATCTTCTTTTTTCGGATTTTCTTCACCAGTTACTTCAGGATACATAACGGTGTTCATGTCCATGACCTGGTTTTGCATTTTCATGCCCTCCATTTCGATCATGTTACCATTCATATCCATCATATCGTTCATCATTTTCATCCCCGCAAAATATTTCAATTTAGGCAGTTTTTGTGCGGGAACTTTTTCTCCTTTGCCCAGCCAAAGAGAAGCGGATTTTGTACGGTCTTCTGGCGTTACCAGAAATTCATAACTCTTGTTTTCCGGAATGGTAACCACAACATCATAGGTTTCCGATACTGCTATAATTAATCTGTCTACTTCAACAGGCTCCACATCATTACCATCAGTAGCTACAACAGTTATTTTACCACCTGAATAAGTCAACCAGAAATAATCAGATGCACCGCCATTAGCAATACGCAACCTTACTTTGTCGCCTGCTTTAAATTGGGGCTGTTCATTTTGATTCTTGCCGTTGATAAGAAAGGTATCGTAATATACATCGCTTACGTCCATAGCATTCATACGCTTCCACTCATTGGCAACTTTAGTTTTAAAATGACCTGTTCTGATCGCTTCGGCATAACTTTGAGTGGTACCTTTTTTAATGGCAAACCAATCGTTGGCATTTTTCAAACTACGGTGTACCTCTTCAGGCTTCATATCAGTCCATTCACTGATAACCACTGGAATTGTTGGAATGTCCCATTCCTTCCTTTTGTTCATAATAAATGCACCGTACATGCCGATCTGCTCTTGCAGTTCGCTGTGGCTGTGGTACCAATGTGTTCCATGTTGAACAATAGGAAATTTATAGATATATGTTGAATGTGGTTTAATTGGCATTTGAGTTAGAAAGGGAACCCCATCCATTTTGTTTGGCAAAAACAGGCCATGCCAGTGCAAAGAAGTTTCTTCATCCAGTTTATTATGTACATATATCAATGCGGTATCGCCCTCTGTGAATGTTAAAGTGGGCATCGGTATCTGTCCGTTTACCGCAATTGCCCGCTTTTTTTTCTTACCAAAAGTTACTGTTGTATCTGCAATATAGAGATCATAACGAACAGTGCGGGGCGGTAGATTACTCGAGATGGTTTTAATTGAACCTAAATTTACCTTTGCCATCTTAATGTTTTCCATGGTGGTACTATTGCCCCCCATGTCCATACCTGCCATGTCATCCATTCCGTCATTCTTTTTGGAAGAATCTTTCATAGGCATGTTCATTTGATCATGCTTAGGCTTAGGTTTAGTCGCATTAGTTTTCTCCGGCACCAGTTTCATTCCGCACTTAGGGCAATTGCCGGGTTTGGAAGAATGGATTTCGGGATGCATTGGACAGGTATAAGTTATCTTTTGTGCCGGCTCATTTTTATCTTCCCTTTGCATGGGCATTTTCATCTCACCTATATCATTATTTTTTGATGAAGTGTTTTTTTTCTCTTTTGTTGCTGATTTGGGCATGGGAGCTTTCGCCTTCCGGACAACGAGCTTCATCCCGCACTTAGGACAATTACCAGGCTTGGTGGATTGTACTTCCGGATGCATTGGGCATGTATAAACAGTCTCTGTCTGCGTATTACTTTCCTTATCAGTCATTTTCATTCCTTTCATGTCCTGAGCAGATGCTACAGCATAAAAGATCAATAAAAATGCAGTTAATATGTTTTTCATTACTTTGGTGATTAAGGGTTTGTTAAAGATTTTTTGTTCAAACTATCCTTTGACTTTTGAACCCAGTTTATAATTAGCATTTTTTCCGCTTCGCTTAAAATGGCACTTCTATGGATGAGGGTGTATGAAGACAAGGGCATCGTCCCATCTTTTAAACTATTTTCTATGGAACGTAATTTACTCTGTTGCCTTCTTGGGGTGTAAGTACCAAATTCATTGAAATTTAATTCTTCTTTACCAGATTTAATATGATAATCCATAAACCAATGTAAAGGCTGTATGTTTGTATACCAGGGATAAATTGTATTGTTACTATGGCAGTCATAACATGCCTTTTTCAATATTCCCTGTACATTGGCGGGCATCACGACCAATTTTGAAATATCATTTGGCATAGCCTGCCCGCTGTTGTTGCGGACAGGTTGTACAAATTGGATAATAACAAAGATCACTAATAATCCAAGAAGTATTTTTTTTATGCCTTTCATGGCCTATTATTTTAATTCCTCTTTAACAGTACCGCAAGTTGGCATGGCTTTACCCAGGTAAGGATTTTTAATATCCTTTACTTCGCTGAGCCAGATTGCCCCTTTGTTGTTATTGTACATAGGGCAATGGTCAACATACAAGGGTTGACTGGTTCCAAGTAGCTTAACAAGGTCGTACATGTCCTTGCTCAACATATCGAAATGTTCACGTTGATGTGCAATATTTCCAGCATTGGCACCAATGTGCTCGGCATGCTCTTTTGCATCATCATATATATCGGTATATGCTTTAACCTGCTCCGGGGTTAAAGACTTTTTGTCGAAACTGGCGAAGGTCGTTACCATTTCGTTTCCGGCTGCTGCTGCATCTTTATCATTGTCCGCTGTAAAGGCATTTTTTAACTTTATATATGAACTTAATATTGCGGAAGTAGAGCTGCCTTTGTCCAATGATTTTGAAGCAACAGTCTGACTAGATGTAGTGTCCGAGGTATCAGTGGATTGAGTTTTGTTACTGCCATTAGAGCAGGCTGCTAAAAATAGCAGGGAAAAAGCTGAACTATAAATTAATGTTTTCATCATGTTTTAATTAAAATCTTTTTAAATACTGAGTTTTATGACTAGAAAGAACAAATCGTTTTTTGTTATCCTAACCAGAATTGTTGAGTAATCAGCAAGTTAATTATACTGCCTAAACACCATATAAAAGTGCGGCTGTAAAATTAGCAAACAGGATTACTTTAAAGTTTCCTTGACTGCCCCGCAGGTTAACATTTGTTTACCGAAGTAAGGGTTTTTGATTTCGGCATTATTTGAAAGCCAATAACTTTTTTTCATTGGGCAATAGTCATAGTAAACCGGGTCTTTGGTCAGCTTTACCGTCTTGGCCAGTTTAAAAAGATTTGTCGAAAAGTTAGCAAAATGTTCTCTTTGATGAGAAATCTCCTTTGTTTCTGAGATATGCTTAGCATCGAAAGCAAGTTTATCCTGAAATCCCATAAAGGCAGTCATTTCTGCCTTTGGCATTAACTTCATATCTATACTTTCTAATGTTTTAGAGAATTCACTTGCTTTTGATGCAGCCATTGTTGCATCGGAATTTACTAACGCGTTTTTGATGTCGTAGTAAGAAGTTAATAATGATTGTGTCTGGCTGCTTTGAGCAAAGCCAGAGTTGATCCATACAGTTGCAATTAAAGCAACTAATAAAAATATCTTTTTCATGATGTAATAATTTAATGTTTATACGTATTTTTTGGTCATAGCAATAGCTATGCGAAGGTACTTACATGCTAAAACGGTGGATTACCTGTATAGCAGTTCACATTAAATCTTAAATTTGAAAACTTTGAATAACAATGCGGATGTCCTGATTAGGTGGCCTTTCTCTATGATCAGTAAGGACGCTTTGATTAATTTTGACAACTGTTACAGGAATGAACAAAGCATAAGAATAATCAGGGAGCAACATTATAGGTAAAACAATCTGAACCTTTCCGATTTCAGGGACTAATTTGCTTTGAGTAACCAGATCATTCACTAAGGTTTTACAGCAGCCATCCTCCTTCGAGAAATCCTGACCGAAGATCGGTAGAGCATTTTGCTTATGTTCATCTGAATGACTATGTTCTGTGTGTACATGGGCAGGAGATTTTGCGTGCGAATGGCTTTTACCGTCATGATTTCCCTCCATTCCCAAAGCACAGCCAAACCCAACAACTGTGTTGAGCAAAAATATCACTAACAGAAAGATAGCTTTACTTTTCATGACTATGCAAATCTAGTATAAAAATGCTAAAATAAATTTACATAATTCCGTATTTTTTTTACATCTTTTTCATTGACACCTTAGAATAAAATGCTATATTTGAGTATAGGATTTGCAACCAATATTTATTAAAAAAAAGGTGCGTTATTCGGGGAGTTCGAATTTCAAAGCCACTCTAAGATATTGCAAACGTTGATTTTTACACTAGGTGTAAATCCCAGCGGGATCACGAAAGGCGCAAGAGATTGCGCCTTTTCTGTTTAAAAGTCTTTTTAAACGACGATTCGCAAAAAATAATAGGTCATTTCTAACCATAATAATCCACTACAACTGGTGCCCGTTCTGGTGCCCAAATGTAATCGGTAAATTTGGGCACCAGTTATCAAGAAATGCCTTGAATAACATTTAAAGTACAATCTGAAAACAACATGTTTTACCAAAAGATTGAGAAATGAAAAGTAATCAAACCTTAAAAATCCTATTTTGGCACCGCAAATCAAAAGCGGATTTAAAAAACTATGCTCCTATCATCTGTAGAATTTCTATTGATGGCAAAGACGCTGAGTTTTCTACTGGGCAAAAAGTCCATATTAATAATTGGGACATCGAACTTAAAAAGGTCATCAGGTCAGAAAACGCCAAGAAAATCAATGCTGAACTCAATCGAATTAGCAGTGTTTTGGAAGTCAACTTTACAGTTCTAAAAACCAAGTATGAATTCATCAGTCCCTCAATGCTGAAAAATTCATACAGAAATGTTCCGATTGAAAGAAACGTACAGATAAAGTCGCATAATCTGAACAAGGTTCCTTCATTATTGGAATTGGTCGATTTCCATATCAAGGAATTTGAAAGGCTTGTTGAGAAGTCCTTGAGGTCAAAAGAGACCTTGAAACAATGGAAGGCCACCAAGAAGAAGATACTAGAATTTCTACAGGTAGAATTTAAGGTAAATGATATGGATTTATCAGATGTTGAATACTCTTTTGCTCAAAAACTCTATAACTATCTTGTCCTAAAAAGATGCCCATCATTAAGAGATGCTGCTGCGATGAAGCAGATTAAAAACCTAAAACAGATATTGAATATAGCTGAAGCAAATCATTGGTTATTAAAAAATCCAATTGAAAAATTCAAATGTGGGTCTGAAGAACCAGAAATAATACCACTTGAAATCTCTGAGGTTGAAAAGATATGGCGTAAGAAACTTACAATTGATCGACTGGTAAAAGTTAGAGATGCATTCATTTTCCAATGCTTCACAGGCTTTGCCTACCAGGACATTTACAACTTAAGCAAAAATCATATAGTTTATGTTGGTTCAGACAATGAAAGGTGGCTTGTTAAAGAACGTGGAAAAACTAAAGTAACCGAAATGGTTCCAATTCTTCCTATTGTACAGGAACTCATTGAAAAGTATGAAAATTCTCCATACTGCAAGATATATAATCGATTAATACCTGTAAATAGCAACTTTAGGTACAACTCCTATTTAAAGGAACTTTCTGATCTATGCGGTATTGCTAAACCGCTAAACAGCCACCTTGCCCGACACACATTTGCAGACATGATGTTAAATGTGCTTCAGTTTCCACTGGAGGATGTGAGCAAGATGTTAGGTCATAAAAATATCCGAACGACCCAGAGATATGCTCGAATAAAGAAAAGTCGTATTGGTAAAAAGATGAATGTAGCAAAAAGTATAATATTTGATCAAGCGGGAGAACTAAGACGGTTTGATTATTGAAATTCTCAAAATAAACTTTTAAATATTTAAGGTGTTTTTTACTCTAGTAGTTCAATAAAAGTAAATCACCAAATAGAAGATATATTTCAAAAAACTAGAGTTCTACATGATGCTTAGACAAATTATTTAGGGTTTATAGGAAAAAATGATATTTAAAATTAAATTTACTTCCCAAGGTAATTTTGGTCTTGGAAAGTAAGAATCAACCATCAGAAAATTTGTGTTCAAAAACTTGGAACATTCTTGTTGTCGGTCTATCAACAGGTCTTTTTGTAATTAAAATCAGTGGACAGTATAAATAGAGACCCACTTAATGAATAGAAAACAAGCCAAGGATTATTTTGCTGACTTTACAAGTATGCTGATCGAAAGTCCACATTTGATTTACCTGAATGGTTAAGCAACATTTACTTATTAATCGGATTCCGTATGTTCAACAGACTTGGTGTTTTAAGTTCAGATGCGCTGAACAGAGATGGTTACGTTATTGCCTTCGAGGCATTGGAGCAGATGGTTGCAGATACTGCCGTTAGGGGTATGCCACAACTTGTAGACCATGACTTCCATAGACCGTTGGGCTGGATAATACCTTTTGGTGTTCTTATCGAACCAAAATTTAGTAGGTCGATCGGCAGCTTTTACTACGGAGATAATGACGAAGATTTTAGCAGGATACAGCCAAAAATAGAAGATCATTGGACACGTATCAATTACGAAGCCTGTAAGCCTCACATAGAAGTTTTTAAAACAATTTTGGCAGCGGAGTTTTCTGAATCTGGAAAGTTTATAGAAAAAGGAGCTGTAGCGTACCATAGCGAAAAGATTGTTAGCAGGTTTTTTCCGAATTTGTTTGATAACCTAGATAAGTCTGGACTAGTTTACCTCAATGACATATTGAAAGAATTTGATTATGCGGGACAAGGTATTTTTAAAAGCAAAACCACGGACTTATGCATTTTCTGCCACCAATATTTCAAACGTAACCTATCCCTATTGAACAGCTACAATACTTATTTCCTCGATGAGTTTATTTCGTTGAACGGCCGAAAGGATATCACGCTAAGGATAGCGATAGACGAGAATTTGATTGGACTTTCCAAGACTATCCAGGGAAGTCTGGAATTCGACTATTGGTGGGGACCTAAATTTACAAATGATATAGCCAACCTTCCAGACGGTGTGACCAGATATGAAGCAAATAGCGATCAAAAATTTTTCAGCAACCTCATGGGGACTGAATTTTGGTGGAAAACCGATAAGAATGAAAAAACACTTGAAATTGAAGAAATCAGGGAAAAGCCGTCTTTGGGAGTCGGTTGCAGTTCCTACGGATGTAGGTACATCCATTCGATATTTAATACGGATACCAACGATTTTATCCATTTCGATGGTGCAGTACGTATGTATGATGAGGAACAGATTTTGGAGAGATGGGAAAACAATATCAATAAAGCGGGTAAGAATACCGCTTATACCAAACTTTTTCGGATCGATGGAAAATTGGAAATAGCAGACTGGAAAAAGCTCTGCATCCTATATTACAAGAGCAATCCCATGCTGTTCGAGTATTTTGGAGCAAAAGATGAATACGAGAACGTTAGTAAATCAAATAAAACCATCCCGTTATCAAAGGAAGAGGAGCTCCTCCCTCACAAGATAGAGCCAGAGGACGGTGTACGGATTATGGCATCCTATTTCCAGAAAAGGGACGATTACAATACGTTTGAAAGAAAAGTTGTCAATCCCGACAGCCTTCAATTTCGGAACAACGATGTTATGGATATATTGGAATATGATATCATCGAAGTTGAGAAGTATATCAAAAGATCGGGCGGCAGGTTAGCCTATCCAGACAACATCCGCTTCGTTAAGCCCTTTGATTTTTATACCAATTATCCCATTATCGTCCACGGCTCTGGCAACACCGAAGAATTGATAAAGTTAACCATGCAGGCTTATCAGTCGGTAATTGAAATCCAAAATCCAAAATTGAATAAAACAATCACTTTTACCATTGCGTGGGAAATGGAAAAGTTTGAAGTAAGGCTATCTATTTTTGGCAGATCAAGTGAAATCGAAAAGTGGCTGAAACAGGCAGGAGATATACCTGCCGACTACTCATCCTTCAGAAAGTGGCTGAAAGAGCAATGCGAATGGATATATTCAAATTATAAGTACAGGAAACGTGACTTCTTGCATCTGGTACAGTCAGACGGTGCTTTTTTCATGAAGAGGTCGGCGATAGATTACACCAAAATCAGTTTTCCCGATGAAAACGACAAAAACTATTTCGAAATAGAAGTGGGAAAAGATGAAGCCCTGATGAAGTTGATGGAAGAAAAGAAAATATTCCCTGCTCATCTGGGGTTGTTGAATAAAATCACCTGCACGAAAACTGGCGAAAATTATTTGACCTCAAATACCTCTAAATATTTAGATAAAGACGTGCAGATGGCTGTGGAAGAAATTGATCTTTTAGGCTTTTTTTGGACTGATGAGCAATACCATTGACCTATAAAACTTGAGTTGAAAAAGCTTGAATACAGTATTTTTAAATTCTGCTCTTAGTCAAAATATTTCGGTTGAATTTATGAAGTATTGAGTTAGCTTTCGGTAATATTTTCTGTAAAGTACCTTTCTCTGATCATCTTTTTATAGGCTATAAATTCTTTGTCATCGGGATTGAGCATCAAAAAATAATTGATCCTACCAAGTAAATGATGAGCATAATTATCTTTTTTGTTCTTAATAGCCTTTGCGTGATTAGCGAGCCCAAATTTTTCTACATAATAAATTTCAAGTCGTAAGTTCTGTCTTTCTCTCCTTGAAACCTGCATTTTTTCATTCACTACAATGCCTGTGACCATTTGCTGAACGTTTCTTTTCATAATTCTGGTCTTGGTCTCATTGATTGTAAGGCCTAGCAACTTTATTTCCTTTTTTACGAATTCAATGACTGATTCTGGGTCAAAATCACCCGAGAAAGTTAGATCGTCAGCATATCGAGTATATCTTATTTTACTTTTAACCACAAAGGCAGCAACTTTATTGTCGAAATCTAGCATGTAGAGATTAGATAAATATGGACTGGTAGAGGCGCCTTGTGGCAGCGAATTATCAAGTGTGCATAACTTGCTTATCAAATTTGACATATTAGACGAATAACCTTGCTGTCTAAAAATTCTTTCTATCGATACTCGTTTTATGGATGGAAAGAAATTCTTGATATCAAGATTAAGTACAACATCTTTTCCAATGTGATATTTCGCATTATCCCGTATATCCCTGTTTTCAATATAAGCTTTTGCAAATTTACTAACTGGGATTTTTTCCAAAATATTGCTTAATATCCAAAGTTGGATTTCTTTTAAGCTTGGAAGTGGTTCGGCTATCTGTCTTGGCTTTCCATTTCTTTTGCTAATAATAAATTTTCTATAAAAATAACTTGTATAAAGAGCGGCTTTCTTAACATATACCTTTTTATAACCTACTAGAGCCGCCAAGTGAGTTGTATTGTATAGCACAGGCAGTTTGCGTTCGATCAAAGGCTTAGCGTACGCCAAACATTTTTGAATTTCATCTTCTGAAAAAGTCGCTGACAACGCTTTTTTTCTGAAGTTTAGTGCGTATTGCTGGAAGTTCATATTGTAATTTCATTTGGCCCCGAGATAATCTCAGGGCCGTAGAACAAAGCGGCAAACATGAAGCGGAATGCCGGGGGAAGGCCGAAGGCGGAGGCTTCCGGTTTATGTTTGTCGCTAAAGCTTGAAAGGCTTTTCGCATTCAGGAATGACGAACTCATCATCCAGCCTGGAACACACCAGGAATTTCTTAAAATTGATTTCCGTTTAAAAGGAAAGTTCATTTCTATCAGGTAAAAATACATCATTTTTCGGAAATGGTTCCACTTTATTTTTAAAATCTGGTTTGATCCAGTCTTCTTTGTCTCCCTTTTGCAGCAGGTTAGAATGCTTTTTGAGGTATTTCAAACCTGCTTTTGTCAAACTTATTTTTGTATCTTCATAATGTAGTAAGCCTGCATTCACTGCCTGTTCTGTCAAATCTACAACTTGTCTGAAACTCAAACTTTGATAGCTGAGCCTGCGTAGATTTCGAGATTTGTTTATTGTATTTAAAAGTATTGTAATCTCTAATTCATTCATATTTCCTCCAATCTAGCAAAAGGGGCTTCGATGATTTTTCCGTTTTTCCTGAATCGCTTCCAAAATACAGGAAAAGTATTGTCAGGTGTTCTCATCATTGTAATCAATGCTTCGGTTTCATTATACCCCAAGCTAAAAGGTCTAGCTCCTGGAATGTTTTTTTCAATTTCCTTCATCAATATCTTCTTCTCATCAATTAATGGATTAACATTAAAATCGGTGATACCACGTTTAACCAGGAGGGTATAGAGCACGTTAAAACCTTTAGATATTAAGTCATTATGAGTGTCTTCCTGCATAGCAATACAGACAATATTAATAGAAGTGATAATTAGCGAAGCATTTTTATTCACCTCTTCCATACAATAGTTGAAAGTTTCCCCTGAACCGATATAATCATCAACTAAAAACAATCTCTCATTGGCTCCGAGATTGAGTTTTCCCAACCGTTCGAAATCAGGTATGAAATCAAATTTGATACTTACATACTTTCTCATCAGCTGCTTGTATGCTTTTATCATATAAAGAAGATGTTCCCCGCTTTTTACTTTGTCCTCATCTTCAATTTTGATAATCGGAAAAAAATAAATTTTACTCACTCCAAGCAAATTTGCAGCATTTATTGATTCCATTGCCTGAATAAATTTATCTTGATATTCAGCTTGCGTAATCCAGTGATACCGTTCGGCTAGCTCAACGATTAACTTCCTTTGGTGCGCTTCCAAAAGGTCGAATAGGTTACAAAAACCATTAAAAACCAATTCTTGGGCGTCCTTATCAGCCCATTTATTGGTTTTGAATATCCTGTTTACCTCCATTACGGCTTCAATTGCCTTCATTTAAAATCATTTCGTCCTTAAATTAAAGTTAAATTTAGGAGAAAACAAAATATGAATACTAAGTCACACTCATCCTTATTGTCTATCGTTTCTCTGCTGATCAAGGAATGAAATGGCATCATCTATATTGTCGGTATGTGTATAGTTTAGAATGCATTTTTCAAAGTCCTTGGTCAGAGGGGTGATAATTCCATTTTTAATTACATTTTTTAGATATCTAACACCGTCAAGATGAAGTGCTCCAGCAGGACTTAAAATTGATTGTATGGCATAATCAGCTAATTTTTGAGGTGAAATCTCATCGATGTTCGATCCAATAGAAGTGTAAATAACCTGCTCAATTCCTTCAAAATTTTCAACTTTTTTGACTTCTACAGTATTATTATTGTTATGCTTTTTGGGTATATAAGATTTTGTGAGATCGGAAGTCCGTGTTTCTCTCCTCCAAAGCATATCGATTGCTGCCTGCAAATTTATTTGGTCATCTAAAATTAAGATCGTTGCTTTTACATTACTACCTCCAATTTTGACCGGTATTAAGGTTGGAGCATTACCTCTCGTCGAACTTACTCTGCCAAATTCAATTTTAAAAGGGGTTAGGCATAATAACCTATCTATTATAAGTGGTTCGATTTCTTTACCCGGATCCTGTATTAAAGATCCAAATGCCAAAATTCCAATTTTGTGGTTCATCGTTAATCAAATGGATAGAGGCTGCCGAAATGTCGGCAGCTGTTATGTTTTAAATTGTGAGAATTTATGCTTCGTTCTTCGATTCGATTACTTCTTTACGACAGCTGAAGCTAAATTCTTGATTTTCATGTAAGCCTTTCTTAAAATGAGTTCCAGCAGCTTTATTGCCTTTTCGTAAAATGCCGTCGCATCATTTTTGGTTGCGGCAATCAGTTATTTCAATTTTCAAATGATCTCATAATTCCTTCATTTTAAATTTGAATATAAGGGTTAATTGACACGCAAACAAATTAAACTGCCATCCCTGTGACTGATCTTTATCTTGGTTTAGTTTTTCCTCAAAGCTATTTACCTGCTGCTGAAACTGTACAGGTATCTTACTACCTACTTACGTTTTTTAATCTTGCCATTTAGCTGATAGAAATTGAAATTCGTATAGCGCGCCATGGCCTCAATACGGAGTTTTTGTTCGATGTCTCTCTGTATTGGCCTTTATCCTAGACTATATGTCGGAGATACTGCCGAACATTATATGTTCCAATATGTCAAGTAGATTATATGTCATTTTAAATTTAGATGGGGTCAATTTGCAAGAGAAAAAAGTGTCAAGTTATTGAATAATGTGCATCAATAAGTATAATACATCGAAAAATATTTCAAAATGGTGAAATTTATGTATTTTAATCCAAAGCAAATTCACGAACATGTATGAAGTTATAAATTACGCATTGGGTTCTGCTAGCGGAATTGCAGTTTTTCTAGTCATAAATAAGTTTTGGGGGCAATACTTTATTAAGAAAGGCGAAAATGTCGCTATGATTGAAGATATTGGAAAAATAACTAAGATAGTTGAAGAAATAAAAGCTGATTTGTCCCGTGAAACTGAAGTTTTGAAAGCAGAAATGTTATTAAGAGCCCAACATACTTTAAGCTTGAAATTGGTAGAAAGGGAAGCAATTTTGGATTTTCAATATAAAGCAACTCATTGGATAAACCTGCTTTGTAATGTGAAAATTTCCGATTACCATATTATGGAAGCACCAAATATGAATAGTTGGCACGATGAGCTGCAACAAGTGAAATTGGGTTTCGACACTGTGAAAGACAAGTTAATGATGCTTATAAGGGATACGGTTTTTCTTAGCCTAAGCCATGATTTGACCAAATACAATTTAGAGTTTCAAGAATACATAGATACTTCATTATCAGAACTCCATTCCTTCAAAATTATTCTTTACGAGAATGAACATGCTAGTAAGATTACTAATGATGAAGGTTTTGAACGATATTTAGTTGCTGCAGAAAATTTCCTCAAGGGACGAAAGGAGTTCTTTGGTAGGTCTAGTACAGCATATAACTTAATAATTATAAGGCTGAGTGGGTATCTTAACAAGATTTAAAAATTCTTTAATGCTTCGTTTAAACATTTATTTAAGTCAAAATTCATATACACATATTGTCAAAACACATTTTTTCATAATGATCTGAAGGACTTCATGCCCGCAAGGGCCGCCCGAAATTTTGGGCATAGTAAGGCACTAAGAACAAGCTGCCTTAGTGCCTAATTCACCTAATTATTATGACATTTTTTTAATTCAGTGCATTTACACCAATCTTCGCAAAATCATTGCACAAATCAAATGTTGCCTGTGCCTTTCCCAATGCATTTCCCGACATGATGGAATTGAATTTTGCTTCGTCCGTTTTATAGTTCTTCACGTTCTGAAAGTAGCCAGTAACGGAATTGTAAGCCCCGAACAAAGTACCTTTTGTGGTTTCAAACTGCTGTGTCGCACTGGTCTCTGCATACTCCAAAACCTTGTCAATCACATTGGTAAAAAGACTTGAGAATTTGTCATGCTTTCCTTTTTTTACGTTTTCCAAAGTCTCCTTATTTGGAGCCATTGCCATCTGTACCAATGTTTTAACCTGTTTATCGGTAATCCTAACTTTCGCCCACCTGTTAAGAATCTGCTCCATTTCTCCGCCTAATTGGTTGGTAATTCCCAATAGCTGGTGTGCCTGTTTTAAACGCTCGTGTGCGTTTCCTGTGTGGCGAATCTTTATCGCCCCCGTTTGGCTTCTCAAAGCGGCATTCAATGTATTTTGACAACAAATCCGAATTTGTGTAAATGATGCTGTAATACTGCCAAAACCATCATGGGAAGTGGTCAGAAACAAATATTGAGCTATCAAATCCGATTTGCCCACCTTGATAAATTCGGGAAGTTTTGCGGTAATAAAGATACGTTCTCCCTTGCCCAATACTCCTGCGGTCTCGTACATAATACCGTCCCCACCGCCAACGATGCTATCAAAAAAGGAAAAGGCGTCCACATTCTGTACCACTTCGTAATCCTTGCCCACAACGCCCAAAACCTGCTCCGTATCGGTTCTAATGGTAGCAAAGTAGTCGGGAACTTCAATCTCTGAATGCACCAACAAATCGGGTTCTTCTGCGTGGGGCTGTCCATTGTCAACTGTAAACAAGGTGCGTTTTTCAACCATGTAGTCTAATCCCGCATGTCTAATGGCTTCGCTACTTGTCGGATAGTCCTCTATGATTGTACCCAGACTGTGCCAAGCTTTTTCCTTTACACTAAAAAAGCTATGCTTTTCGGTCTTGCTATTATAATTTATGTTGTGTGCCATGATTGATATTTTTAATGTTCCTAACTCTTGATAGTAAAATCTCCGTTTCCAGTACATTGATATTTGCCGTATCGCTAAGAGTCATTTTCGATTGGGTCTCTATCTCGTGTACGATATCTGATAGCTGTTTAAGGTCTGCGTGGACTGCCACACGTACCATGATAAATATCGTTTCGTATTTCATCGTTTTTGGATATGTTGTTTCTTGAACTTGTCGAGTTGCTGATAAAAAGCATTCGGGTTTTCCTCCTCGAATTCTACGCCGTAGCCAGTCCAGTACAACTGGTCTAAAAATTCTATAAATGCTTCAAGCATGATTTATTGATTTGATTAAGAAATTAACCGCCCCCGATTTGGAGGCGGTCATTGGTTACTTGATTGGGAAATGAATATCCCCCTCGATTTCAGCAAGCTTATCTATACATAGTTTATTGACCATAGTTGCAACGGCATTGATAATGAAAGGGTTCTTCGTTGTAAACTCTCTGCCTTTATCATCCTCTATGGTCAATTCGCAACGCTGAAAATGGTTGCTTTCCGTTTCGTCCGCATCATCTTTTTGCAACACCTCAAATTCCTCCAATGTGGTAATGGTTTCCAATAATTTGCCCCTTTGGTTGATACGGCGGTTGAGTTCTAACGCAAATTTTATCGTAGCATCCAAATTCATCTGTGGCTTTTGCTCCTGCAATTGCTCTTTCAACTCCATTTTTGTCGGCTCTGCCTTAGCTGGTTTGGCCGTAACGATCTGTTTTGTCGCTTCCTTACTGGTTTCAGCGGGTTTCACGGCTTCCACTTCGCCCTTTGGTTCTTCCTTAACCTCTTTTTTGTTCGCTTCCTTTAAGAGCATGCTTGGACGGATTGCCGCTTTTTCTGTCGATTTGTTTGCTGTTGTTGTTGCATTGTCTTTTCCGTTTCCAATTACTGTTGTTTTCATGATTTCTAATTTTTAGTTTATGTTCAATAAATATTTCTGCTATCTGCTCCAAAAGGGCGGTTCTCTGTGCGCCCCGTCGGCTGACCATTTGGGCTATTAGTTGGGTGGGTGGGCTTCTGCCTTTTGTGCTATACATGGGTCTATCTCCTTTAAAAAATGCTGTCGGCTGAAGCCTCCTGCCTTTTTGTTAAAAGCCCTCACTTGATACAATCCAATAGGCAGGCAAGACTTTGCCGAAAAAAAAACCTCGTGAGCGTAGCGAGCAGGGAAGATTTTTTTCGAGCAAACCCGAAGGGCTTGGTCTTGACTAGGCTAGTGGATTGTTCAGAAATTTTGGCACAAAAAGGTTCGGGGGTAATTTTTTGTACCTTAAGCATAATTCATTAGAAAACTTACATTTACATTGATGAAGCGTAGCGCCTAATTATTTGAAACCTTAAAGAGAATTGATAATGATACTTTTGATGAAAGGGATATTAAATTGCTTCTTATAGAAATCAGAGATTTATTGACCAACGAATCTTTTTTGAGAGAAGTCGCCAACTTTATCGCCCATCCAGATAGAGAGATAGGGTTATGCCACATCACACTAAATTCGCGTTATGCAAAAAAAATGAAATTTAGTAAGGAAGGGCTACAATGGCTCCTACACTCTGGCACGTTTTTGAAAAACAGCGATAAGCCATATTCATTTTTCTCGAATCAAATCCTCGACTACATACAAGCTGTTAAAATAAAAAGGGATTTATTCAAGAAGGACTATAAGAGATACCAGATGCTCTTTTCTCGCAAACATTATAAAATCAACAAAGATGAAGTAAGGCAATTGTAACTTCTTCATACATAAAATCCAATGGCTTTTACCAATTAAAACCTCAAATCAAGGGAAAAGATTTCTTGCTCCTTGATGATCTATTGAAATTTATTAGGGGGACAATCACAGGTATAAGTTCATTTAACGGAAAGGATTTGGAATCCGTTAAAAATCCTATCTTTAGTCTCAAACCCATTGCAATAAGCATAAAAATTCCTTATTTCCTCGGGAAGAACATGACCTACTGCACTTTCAAGTTTACAAATATCCTCTATAGTTGCGGACGGGTTCAATTTAACCTCTAGAGCCTTCATTCTGTCCCTGTGCTTAGCAAAAAATGCTTTGAATTCACTCATTTAGTCATTCGTCAATTTTTAGTAAAATAGATTTTCAATTTGCAATCTAATCAGGTATAGAACAAAAACAACCACTATTGCTAGTAAATATGATTTTGCATGACTAAAGTTTTGTCGCAGAGTGTTGAAAATTAACGCTATCGTGGAGCTTGCCAAAACTAAAATCAAAGCTCCCCAGTTTCCAATGAAGATATTGATTGGCAAATTTTCAATTCTTGCAGATTCCGCTCCTTCACCAAATGCTAACCAATATACGATAGGTATTGCTAGTACGTATAAAAAAGTGCATAAAAGAACTGACGAAATGATTACTAGTGAAAAATGCCAAAAGGAAATATTTGACCTTAATATTTGTTTCATTTGATGCATGAATTTATAGATAGAATAGCATATAAAATATTTTAATTATGCAAGTAATTAAGGTGATGAAGATATTTTAGAACACTAATACAACGTACTCCCCAGAGATTTTCAAATTCCCATTTCAGCAAGTGTTCGGTCTTCCGATAAACTCTAATATATCATCAGGAATCCATTATAAACTTAACAACCGATTTACTCGCTTCCAATTCGGATCGAAGTCAATTTCGTAAGTGAAAGTTACCAATCTGTTTTCTGCCAGACTAACCTTTCTTAAAAATTGTTTGATAGGTTCATTCTCTTCCGAATAACACTCGATTTCCATTCCTCTTTCTGATACGAGCCTAGAAACCAAGTGGCAAATGCATATCCTCTTCAATTCATCTGAAAAGAAATCCTCAATTGTGGCCATATCCAAGTCGGGATTATTCACTGCAACTTTATCAGTGAGATCAATACTTATCCCGATATGATAAGGGCAAAATTCTTTGAACTCGTACTTTCTATATGATTTATCAACCCAGCCGGTGCCTGGCTTGCCATTTTGCATGGTTAGCTTTAAAAGAGTAAAAGAATGTTTCGGATATATCTGATCTGAATATTTTACTATCTCCCAGTCAACCACAGGAGGTTTGTTTCCAAAAAACTTGTTTAAAAAGTTCACTTTTTTAGGCGTTTATTGTTAGTTAGTTACGAGGTCTTTTGCTTTTCCTCCTTAATCCTCCTGTAAGTTCGGTCTGCTCACTCCAATATTCACTAATATGTCCATAAGCCTGGTATGTTGATACGTTAAAGCCTTAAAAACTACCGCATTACCTAAGATTGCGACCACCCAAAATCCTCCGCCTTCGTTTCCATATTCTTTTTCCTGCCATTTCTGGGGCGCAATTTTAATCAGGTTCCAAAAGTTCAGTAATTCACCGTGAGTTTTGATTCTCCTTTTGAAATCCTTTTATTTAACGCAATTAACGAAATTGGTGCCCACATAATTAAATTACCTACTCGGTTTACGCTATTGAACTAGATTAATTGATATCAAAAAAATGATCGATCCACGGTAGCTATTACTCAATCTAAATCGTCAAATTCCATCGATTTATTTCTTTCGCAAAAGTTCATTTACGACGTGTGTAATTTTACCCGTTCCCATGATCCTTGAACCTTCTCTAAATTCAAATGCCATTCCTTCTGTCAGCCTGCCTGCAAGATAATCTGCGGAAACAATCTTTATCTCAGCGGCTACCTTTTCGCCGGGATAAACCCATTCACAGTCAATAAAAAGTTGTTCTCCTGAAGTTTGCATTTCATCAAAATCAAATTTAATTTGTGGTCTGTACCCGGTTTTAGCCGGAGTTTTCCGACCTCCCTCATCAGTAGTTCTATAGATTAAAGTTGCTATAAAATCTGATTGGGATTTTTTTCTTTCAAACTCATAATTATGGAAGTACTCCCAAGCGTAACTTTCGATTTCGCCACTTAGTTTGTTCCCATTCTCATCTTCTATTTTGTAGTTTTCCTGTTTTTCGCCAATTTGAGCTTCGCCATCTAGTCCGAGCAATACGCCATAAAAAGCGTCTCTTAAAACTCCATTCAACACTCGGCGGAGCTTGGCCAACTTTTCATCATCAAGTTGTAGATCTACAATGAGCAAAGAGACATCAGAGGTGGCTGTTTGGTCTAGGTAAAGGTCGATGAGTGACCTGCGTTCCAGGTAAAAGTTTTCGACGAATTGCTCTGATGTCATTATTTATAGTTCTTATTTCGAGTACTTAGCTTTATTCACCCCAATCTTCCTAATTGGCAAAAGACTTAATCAAAATTAAACAGTTTTGCTAAATTCATCCCTAGTGCGTTGCTAATCTTATTTAGAGAACTCAATTTGAGATCAACCCTTCCCTTTTCAATGTTTATAAGTTGGGGGTGTTCAAGACCGGCCTGCAAGGCAAACTGCCTGATACTTATACCTTTTTCTTCCCTTAGTGATCTAACACGCTCACCAAGCTTAATTTTCAAGTCATCCAAATTAGGTGATTCCATATTTGAATATCAGCTTTATCAAAAATAGTTGTGGTATATTTGGATATACCACTTGTTGTTTTTATATTTGATTAATGAATTTAAAGCTATAAAAAGCTAACTTCGCGATATCTTCTTTTTAAAATATTGAAGCATTTCGCACTTAGAGTCTCGTAACTGAAACGTAGGAAATTTCACAAGAACACGAGGAATAGGTGATAAAGTGCTCACGTCAAAGGCGTGGGCCTGCTTATTCGTGTTCTGGTCTCCTACGACCTCAGTTACGGTAAGTGGGTTCCACGCCTTATTTATGTGCTGTCCACTTCCAAGACTCATTTGACAGAGATTTAAATGAGATCAATATGGCACCAAAATTATCACCAGAAGCCGAACACGCTGTCCATTTCAGGGAGTTCATCCAACGGCTCGCCCAGAAGTTCGAACCATTACAGATCTTCAGCTTTTCGCAGAATAGTTATACTCATCATTCACAAGGCTGCTTTAAGAACAATCAATGTTATTTTAAAAGCGACTATTGCTTGTTGGCAGTTACTGAAACCGCAACCAGAATAGATTACGAAATGCAGGATTTTGCCAACACTTATTATCAGCATGGAACGATAACCCTAATCGGCCATAGCAGGCAATCGGTTTTTGACGCTGTACAGCAAAACAGTCGCTTTTTTATCGGCGTGCTTACCTATGGAAAACTGCTCTATAGTAAAGGTGGACTGTTAGACAGTGATCCAATACCTACGTTTATCCCCACAAACGGCGCAATTAAGGCAATAAGACATTATGAACATCGCATACCGCTGGCTGACGGATTTCTGATGTGCGCATCTGAATGTTTGGAGAAGGAACAATTCGGGATTTGCGCCTTTATGCTCCATCAGGCCGTAGAACAAACTTGCATCTGCCTGTTGAGGGTTCATATTGCTTACCGTTCGGAGTTCCATAACCTTTACCGCCTGCTCCGTTTGTGTACTTGCTTTTCTGAAAAGCCTTTTCAACTTTTCGTGTCCACTCCCGAAGACGAAAGGCTGTTTGATATCATGGCAAAAAGTTATTCTGGTTCTCGTTATAAAGATGATTTTACGGTTTCCCGTCAGGATGCGGAGCGTCTTTATCAACGGGTCGCATCTTTCCTTTTGTTGGCAAAGGAGATGTGCAACGAAAAAATAGAACTGCTGGCTAAATCGGCATCAGACTATGCAGCCTTAAAAAACGCTGAACATGTACAGATCCAAAAAATATTACAGACCAATATTTGAAATTATGAAGAAGCAAACAAACAAAACATCGGAGAACAGGATCGTTTATCTTGACAATGATGAAATAACAGATCCGATAAAAGTGGTACACGAGTTTTTCAGTCACTCCTGGTTGCCCAATCATTTAAAGGTGCTGAAACGCTGGCGAAACGATGCGGCGTTTGAATCAGAAGAACCAAAAAAATGTAGCCCAGAGTACCTTGTCTATAATTACGAACTGAGCATCAAGCTTATAGAGGCCGCCTGGCTCTTAAAGCACCACAAGCTTGGCAAGCTTGACTTCGATGATAAACAGGAAAATGAATTGGCAAAATGCTACATCAAAACGGAAAAGAAGAAGCTAAGAAACTATCCCCAACATCTGAGCATTCGGGAGATCGTAAAGCCTTCATCTGTACTAAAGAAAATGTTCAGGATCTATAAACTGGACGGGTACAAAAAAATCCTTCACACATGGCTTCACAATGCGCTCAGTACTTCCTTTATGGAAGAAAGCCTTTCCAAGGCTGAAGTAATTACCGTTTACGAACAATTGGTTAAACTGTTCGAGGCTACGTGGCTGATCAGTCAGCGAATAAAAGATGGCAATTAGAACTTTATTTTCTGTGCCGACTGAACGAATGGCCTAACAGAAAGGTGATTAAATGTCCGTGTGATTTGGTTGATGTTGATTCTTATGGCCTTGAGTTCCTTTCTGATGCTGGTGAGCTGTTCCATAGGTGCATTTATGGTTACATCAGTATGCGTGCAGTTGATCTTTTCCCTTGTTATGAGCTTTCTGGCAAGTTCGCCCATGCTCTGGCAGGTGCTACCAGCAAGCAGATTTTCCAATCGCTGATAAGTCTCTTTATTAACCCTTGTCATGATGGGGCAGCAAAAATTTTTCCGTCGTTTATCATTGTTTATGCTACTCATATTGGCACGTATCAGAAGTTCAGGCAGGCACGAGTTCCGAGCGCCTGCTCCGACCATAAGGGCGGCAAGATTTTTTTGTCCTGTGGACAAAAATACATCTTGCCAAACACTCGGGTGTTTGCACTTAGCCCATAGAACAGTGGTGCTGAACTTGGATTTTTACTTGATTAATGGTTGTTGGGATTTTAGTATTTTTAATCTGTTTTTATAGAAATCAGTGGCTAGCACTTTTATTTTTTCCCTCGATCAATGCCGCCACATCATCGTACTTGTAAAACATCAACCCACCGACTTTGCTAAATTTTAGTGTTCCTGAATCACGTAGACTTTGCAACGTTCCTGGTGAAATGCTCAAAAGTTTGCGGACTTCATAGCTTTTTAGCCACTCTTTCTGCTCGCTGTTTTTGTGTAGTTTTTGTCCGGGTCTTCTTAGTTCAGAGAAAAGTTCCTGTTTGAATTGTTCTAGATCTTCTTTGGTTAAAAATTCGATGTTAGCCATAATTTTCTTATTAAATATTAACCCGAAGTTCAGAATGATGCTTTGAAACTATTGGTGACGTTGTTGGTTAGTACCCAAAAATAGTTTAGTGACCCAAACCGCTAAATTAACTAGCTTGCCAAAAAACGTAGATCAATTGTATGTTAGTTTGTGAGAAACTTAATTACTTGAAGCGCAATGAGTTTATTTATATTTGTTGGTTGACTAATAAATATATATGAAGAAAATTCTATTAACACTTCTCAAATACATCGCTGAAAAGTTCCAAACCCTAATTAAAAAAATCGAAAATATCTCTGATCAAGATTCCGCGCTTTTATTACAATATTCTTTTAATTCACTGTCTCCTATTGATAATGCGGATCCTGAAGGAGAGTATGTAAAAGCGTTAAACTGGGCGCTTAAGAACAGAAAGACTGCCGACATTAAAAACATTGCTTTAACTGGGCCTTACGGGTCGGGAAAAAGTAGTATTCTGAAAACGTTCCAAAATCAAAATTCAGACACCGATCTTTCATTCTTGAATATATCTTTGGCAACATTTAAAGAGGAAACTGAAAATAAAAAATCTCCCAAAGGTGCCGATTTGCTCAGGTTGATAGAACTGAGCATACTACAACAGATGTTCTATCATGAGGAAGACCATAAAATACCGGATTCTCGTTTTAAAAAGATCAAGAGTTTCAAGAAAAAACATCTTTGGTTCTTGTCCATGGGGTTATTTTTCCTTGCGCTGGCAACTATACATCTTTACAACAAAACTTTTTTCGAAGGATTGATTGGCTTCAGGGCTGAGCCTTGGTTTAAGACTACTGTTAATATGCTAAGTATTCTAGCTGTAATATTGGGATATTTTTATATTATTTTTAAATCTATAAGGACAATAAGCAGCATCACAATCAATAAATTAAATATCAAGGATGCTGAAATAGCAATTAGCGACAGCATAAGTAAATCTATCCTTAACAATCATATTGACGAAATACTATATTTTTTTGAAGTCACGGACTACACAGTGGTAATCATAGAAGACCTTGACCGTTTTGAGCAGACTGAAATCTTTACCAAACTAAGGGAACTCAACCTATTGATAAACTATTCGGATAAAATCAAAAGGGACATTGCATTTATCTATGCAGTGCGTGATGACATGTTTAAGGATAAGGATAGGACAAAATTCTTTGATTTCATTATCCCGGTTATTCCCGTAATCAACTCTTCCAACTCGAACGAAAAGCTGATGGAAATTGTTAAGAAAAACCAATACGATATCAAGCCTCAGCTCGTAGAAAACATTTCATTCTTTATAGATGACATGCGCCTTTTGTATAACATTACAAACGAATACTATATCTATCATAAGAAACTTGGTAAATTAAATCAGGATAAACTAATGTCTATGATTGTCTATAAAAATATTTACCCTAATGACTTCGTGGACCTTAGTAACGGAGAAGGCAAGCTTTATGACGTATTTACTAAAAAAGATCTATTTATAAAAGAGAAGGAAAAAGCCATAGATGAGCAGATTGTAGAGGCGCGTAATGAAATAAAACAACTCAATGCCCTCTTGATAACTGATTTACGTGAATTGAGAATGATATACATCTATCAGTACATTTCAAAACTAACAAACATTGCCAGTTTCGATTTAAATGGGAATACGCATAAATTTCTCGAGGTAACGACCGACGATCTCTTTGACTTTTTTATCAAAAATAAGGCAAGCTACAATTATTACATACATAATTATGGTAACCAGTATTACACCTCATCTACTACAGTTCCTCTCAAATTTTCTGATATAGAAAAAGAGGTAGACCCTAAAAATACCTATGCTGAGCGCCTAGCGATGTTGGAAGATTGGAACAACGATAAAATAGAAGAGTTAAAAAATAGAATTTCCAATCTTGAAAACGAAAAGGTTAAAAATCGCCAGTTAAAAATCAATGAAATTATTGCTAAAGGCGGATGTAAGCTTGAAATGGAAAACAAGAAGCAATTGCAATTAGTAAATATTCTCTTACGTAACGCTTATATCGGAGAGGATTATCTGGACTACATCTCTATTTTCTATGAGGGTAGCATAAGTAAAGATGACAGGGAATTTTTGTTAAATGTAAAGGCGCAGATTAAAAGTGAATTTGACTATAAGTTGAACAAACTTGATAAGCTTATACATAAGATAGATCCTATAGATTTTATGCAGGAATATGTCTTAAACTATAATCTGGTAGACCACATTCTTATTAAACCATTATTTAAGAACAGGAAAAACGACGTTTTGAATGTTCTAAAAAACGAATCGGAAGTATCTGTTAAATTCATTGATGGGTTCATAGACAATAGTAAAAGTACTTCCGTATTTATTAAAGAGATTGCAAAGGTTTGGCCGAATATCTGGCATTACCTTACCCAGCAATCTAATTATACCCAAGATAAACTTCAAAAATACTTCAAACTAATTTTGAAACATGCGGATGTAACTGACATCAAGATAATTGCAGAAAAATCTAAATTGGCAGAGGAAATTTCTAATATTGAGGACTTCTTAGCTATTGATATAGACAAGGAAAAACTTAAAGATATAATAAAGATATTAGGTATTAAATTTACTCGACTTGACTTATCACAGGGTACTGAAGAAGTTGCTCTTTTTGTTTACGACAATAATCATTATGTTCTCAATGAGTTAATGGTTAGATATGTCATCAATAAATATGGTGATTTCGATGAAGATAATTTCAATACCAAAAACTTTTATTCTATTTCGGAGTCTGGCTGTCAGAAACTTATTTCGTATGTAGATACCAATATCGAAACTTATGTAGCCAATCTTTATCTCCATCTTGAGAGTAACACTGAAGAAAGAGAAGATAGGTTAATTAATTTATTGAATCACAACAATCTTTCATTAGATAGCAAGTATAAGGTCATAGATCAGGTTAATACTAAAGTCGCAGTCCTAGAAAACGTAAAGGATAGTGAGGTTGCTGAGTACCTATTGCAAATCTCTAAGGTCTTACCGAAATGGAACAACCTCATATACTACTATCATTGGGCTGAAGATTCAATTGAAGAATGTATCATTGACTTTATTAATTTCGAGGAAAATGCTAAAGAACTGTCAAGGGTTAAAGTCGATAATGTTAATCCCAAACCAGATTTAGAAACCGTTAAAAATTTTATTCGAACCCTGATTTTAGAAGAGACTATCTCAAATACATCTTATGGCCTAATCTTAAAATCTGTTCCATACCAATATGGCTCACTAGCTTTTGAGGAAATTTCGCGAGAAAAGGTACAATTGCTAATCGGGACCTTTACACTTTCACTTAGCGTAGCCAATTATAATTTGTTAAGGTCAAATTATAGTGGCCTCCATATTATGCTTGCCGAAGAAAGACACTCAGCTTTTATTGAATCCATTGCAGAATATGTTATAGAAGAACCTGAGGTATTCGGATTATTGTCCTCATCAAAACTGACTATTCAAGAAAAAAATACTTTAATCGCTTTTGCTGATGAAGCACTTATTACCAACAGCGCCAGAGTTGGGGGGGTAATAGGAATGCTCGCAATTAACTATGATCAGATAGTTGTTTCAAAGGATATCATCTTAAATATAATGTTGAACAGGTTGGATACTGGACATAGAATACAATTGTTAGTCAAGAAATTTAATGTACTGACAAAGGAAGAGACCTTCAGAATCCTGAGTGCGCTACCAGAGCCATATTCTGAAATAGCAAGATTAGGTAAGCGTCCCAGTCTCGACGGCAACCAGCTTAATTGGGAACTGGCTAGTAAATTAGTTAACAGCGGCTATATCAAAAGGGCAACTGATGATAAGGGAAAAATCCGAATATCAACTTTCCGTCAATAGTATATTGCTAGTAGTCTAATAAATAACGATTTGACTTTACCATTAATGGAACGAAGAATAGATGAAAAGATAGCTCATTTACTGTATTTTCGGAAAGCACTAATGATCTGGAAAATAAAATACTATAATCGCAAAAATAGCCTTAAAAGATTGTCAACCCGCTGAATAATTTGTTCCCTGGATATAAGCAAAGGTAAAGTTAATTCCAATGCGCTTTATACCTTTGCTTTTGAGTTAGATTATATCCTTATGAAGGCGCTTATACTAGCTTTTATTTTTATCAGATGAAAAATCACTACCTTTTCTTCCAAAATATTTATTGAGATTTGCTTCACTTGAGTCGTTGGCTAAATGCCCAATGCCGACTTCAAAGGCGCAGACGCGTACTTTAAAACAATATCTCTTTTTAATTTGGATAAAGGATTTAGGTGAAGGTCAGCATGTTGAAGTCGTGCCTCAAATATCAATTCAAAAGCATCGGAACCAGTTCTTTTTGCAGTTTCGACAATACTCTCAATAGCAGCTGTGCTATATGTCATTGATTTGATAAGGCAGTTTCTGGCTTCTAGTCTATGCACTGAATACATATCATTTAAATGAAAAAGTATTTCATTGCCGTCAAATCTTTTGTCACCCGAACTATTATATAATTTAATCTTAAATCCCGATGCACCTGGCGCTAGAATTTCATCAATTTTTCTAAATCCTTCTAATCTGAAGATACACTCATCCGCAAAATCCCTAGTATGCGGGTTAAGGTGTGTTAAATGATGTGTCGGCTCAGCCAGCTTAAACCTGCTATTGCAGGTATCACATCCAGGTACAAGGTTATAGAAAGATATCGCCAGTAGTGGATATAGTGTGTTAGCAAAAAAATGATCAAGAGGTGGACGAGCGACAAAAGTAATCGGTTTCTTGGTAATGACAGTGGGAATAAATTGGATATTGCAGTAAGGGCAAGTATTTAATCCTATACGTTGACAAAGACGGTAAGCATTATAAGGCTTTGTATTTTTATTGAAAAAACTCGTTTCCGAAAAAGTGCGCTTCAATGCTTCACGAATATCAAGTTGTGCATGAAGTGGCGTTAAGAAGTTCCATATTTTGGTATTCAAAGCTAATAAGCTGTCAGATTTAGTTTCTAAAACTTCCCTGATAAGCTTATCATTCTTAAAATAGTCTAGAAGCAATTTGTTAGCTGGTCTCGACAGTCGAATTTTAATTAACCTCAGCATGTGTTTGCTGTGATTTCTGACCATATTCTTTTTTTGTTTAGCGGTTAAATTAATACCTAGCATCGATTTTTTGTCTTAAGGAGTCTATCAACAGTTTCTTAATTACTGGCTCATCAATTTTTTCTATCCTGGTAATTATTTCATTAAGCTTTGCATTCGGTATATTTCCATCAAGTGAATGAATTGTTTCCAAAATATTATCAATATATAGCTTTGAAAGATTGCCGATCAGCGTTGTATCAATAAAAAAATCTTTTGCTAACAATTCGGATACATTTTGTGCAAAAGTACCAAACGCTATTCCTCTCACTATCTGTTCACCTTCACGCCGGAACAGGTGAACCCGCTCAATTGGAAAATCCGAAAGAACCAAAGGCGAATGTGTTGCTATGATTACTTGAAGCGAGTAGCCTTTAAAAACGGCATTTAAGAAGGTAATTAAATTTAATACAAATCTTTTCTGCCATTCAGGATGAAATCCAACTTCTGCTTCGTCTAAAAGTACTATCACAGTATCATTACGGTTATTCAATCTTTTCTTTGCGTCGAATAATCGCGCGAATAGATCGAGAAATGATTTTTCACCACTGCTGAGATTCCGCCAGTCAAAAGAAATAAAGTGCACAAGTTCCTTCGCAATGTATTTATTAGATGGGTTGTCTTCAGGTTCAGACATTTCCTTCAACAGACGGATCAGACGCTGATCAGCTGCCTGGACGCTGATGGTCAAATGGTTATTAGAGGATCCAAAATCGATTGCAGATTCTTTTGTGTCGATGAGGGACATAGCGAGATCAGCCAGTCTTTCAAAAATTCCATTCATAAATACATCGTCTGACTTAAAGAATCTTTGAAATAGTTCGATCAGAGCATTGGGATCTTCACCTTCATATGCATCGATCTCCGAAATCAGGCCATCTCCAAAACGGTGATGTAAAATTGATTGTGATTTCTGATTATTAACCGAAAGAAAAAATAAAGAAAGTAGGTTTCGGTAGAGCATAAGTTTAGCCTTTATCGACTGAGAAAGCTGCATGTTCTCAGCTTCTCTAAAAAATGTCGCGCAATATGCAGTCAGTTTATCAAATAGTTGTCTGTCATCTATGGAAATGTCTTCTCTTTCCACCACTAGCCTGTTGAACCGAACGTAGACACTATTTGGAAGTGAAAAAGGGATTTCGACGCCTAAAGGTTTCTGTGCAACGAAATCAATCTGTCGAAGGATACTGTTTGACTTCAGTGTCAGGATAGTCGAGATGATCTCCATTTTCTTTTGGATTTGCTCCGTATCCTGCATTACATAGTGGCTTAGGGAAATGTCAATAATTGGCTTACGCTTCTCCCGTGTGTTAATGTCTAATGGATTGAAGTCCAAGAATGGTGAATAATAGACAACTGGTGAAGTGATATTATCATTCTCTATTAAAGCAAATCCAGGCAAAGGTTCTGGATAATATTCGACATCTATATTTGTACTAAGAACAAGCTCGTTATTCGCTGTTTGATATACCATAACGTATTCATAAACAGAAATGTAATCTAATGTTGTCGACCCGCATGTCAACTCAGCTAGCATTTTTAAAAGCTGCGTTTTTCCAATACCATTTTCACCTGCAATGACATTAATGTCCACTACACAGTCACCCAGCAAATCCTTAAAAAAGTTGTCTCTTTTGTGAATAGTTAAAGTTTTCCCAATAATTTGACAAAAGAATTCGTTCGACAGGTTTAAGGATATTGGGGCAAAATTCAGAAAATTTTTGACGTAGATAAAAACAAGTTTATTCATATCGAAAAGTACCTAAACTCCATCTACTTTGCAAATGATTGTTTATATGACGAAAGTATAAATATTAAAATTTGGATCTTTACAAGATTGAAATTTATCCAAGATTGTTCTTTAAATCTATCTTCGAATATGATGCACGAATCAAAGTCGTCGATGGGTTTGTTGTATATGATTTAACATAAAACTTTAGGGATTTTTGTTAATATTATCCTTTGAATAAGTGAATAAAAACATATCAACATCAAATTTATGTGTTATATTTGTTGTTAATAAAATTGTTCTTTAAAATTAGTCATATCGTATCGAAATAACTGGTGCCCAAATTGGTGCCCAATTAGAAATGACGATTAACTATTATTTATAACTTGCTCATTTAGTATCGCTTGGATTATTAAGTTATTATCCCAGCGGGATCACAGAAGATAGTATGAAAACTACGTAAAAGCTTGCAAATCAAATGATTGCAAGCTTTTTTTTGTTTTAGTGGAAAAACCCAAAATATGCAATAAATCGCATAAAAAAAGTGAGTGATTAGGTGAGTAGTTTTACAGAGTGGTATACTCACTAAAAACAAATTAAGTTATTGACTTACAGAAATTTAAATCATCGAACGACTTGATACGATTAGATTGCAAGGCTAACTTTGTTAACTTTAAATCAGTCGATTATGGAAACTAATTTCAGTCTGCTCTTCTACCTGAAGAGACCAAAAAACTATGTTAAAGGTGCTGTTCCTGTTTATCTAAGGATTACCGTTTAGGGAAAACCTGTGGAAATGTCCGCCAGCAGAAAATGTGAACCGGAACTGTGGAATACAAAAGCGGGTCATATGATCGGCACGAAAGAAGACGCCAAAACCTCAAAATTCTTATCTCGACAAAATGAAAGCGCGCGTTACTGCTGCCCATACTGCTTTATGCGTAGAAGATGCAGAGATATCGGCTGAAGGCGTTAAATGCAAGTATCTGGGCAGGGCAGAAAAAATGCACACCATTATGGAGGCCATTAAAATCAATAATACAAACATGGCCGCACTTGTAGAAAAGGAAGATTATGCGGAAGGCACTTTGAGGCGGTTTAAGGTACTTGAAAAGCACGTTAAAGAATATATTTTATTCAAATACCAAACAAGTGATCTCAACATCCGAAATATAGAACATGAGTTTATTGATGGAGATTGCCGTCCTGTCGGGCATCGTTAAAACATTGGGCAACCGGATCGCTAAACGTACTTTCGCCACTACAGTTACTCTTTTGAACGGTGTACCTATCGAAAGCGTGTCTAAAATGATGGGGCATACCAATATCCGCACCACCCAACTTTATGCAAAAATGCTGGATGAAAAAGTTCCCAGCGATATGGCACCATTAAGAGAAATGTTTGCAGTGGTATAGAAAATTGGTTATGCACGCCCGCAGCTTAGGTTTTGAGTGCGCATGCCTTATTTTTAGCTATGCAAAGCGAGGGCAGACACCAGGGATAGCAGAAGCACAACCGAACTGTCAGGAAACCGGCGGACACCACTCCGTGAAGGCTAAGAGCGAGAACAACGGGCGGATATTGTGCGTAGGGGTTTCGCAGGCCGCACCTAGCTTGGGGAATAAATAATAAATTAATACTTTACCAGCTCTGCAAATTCAGGTTGTCAATTTCCTTAAAGTGCTTGTCTTTGGTGTGTAACTTTAGGTCAAATTGCTTTGATACCGCAGCTATCCACATGTCATTCTCCGGTATTGGCTTACCTTTTTGCAACAAGGCAGTTTTGATTAAGGCATAGTGATTTGCTGTTTCATCATCAGCAATCAGTACATTGCACCTCTCAAGAAAAGAGTTGATCTGTTTAATGTGCTTTTTTGGGTTAGCTGATCTGTAAGAACCCAGATATAATTCTCCTAATACAGCAAAAGGAATGTTTATTTCCTCCTCTAAGGTTTCAAGAAACTCTGTAATTGTAGAATTGCCTTTAAATAACTCGATAACGATATTGGTATCTAATAGATTACTTCCAGTCATCTGGGTGGATGGTTTCACAAGATTCTGAAATTATACGTTCCATTTCTTCTGCCTCGTCCTTAGACCAGATTCCAGAAAAATCTTTTAAGCTTGGTGTTTTCTTAACTGTTTTATTATTAGTACTCTTTAATAGCTTCTCCAAAGCAGATAAAGTAGCTTCACTCTTTACTTTGAGCATTTCTTCTATCAAATGTAATTTACGTGTTTCTATGTGCATGGATATGATATTGAGTGTTAACACAAAAATATAGAATTATTTCTACAATAACCATACCCCTAAATCCTATGAATATGAGCAAATGATTTCGGGTTTTATCTTTTTCGTGATCTTCAGTTATCAATAAAACTATATCCCATCCTTAACCGATCAACAAAGTCTTTAAAATCACCATCATAATGTTTCTTCAATACCAATAGTTGAAAATGGCTTTTTGGAAAAAACTAAGAAGGTCACTATCGATAACTGAATTTAACAGCGCATATCTTCTCGGATTGTAGAACAGCATCGCAAAAAATGCTGTGTTATAATTACATTCTATCTGGTGGATTTTTCCGTCAAGCCTTAACCGTAGTTCTAGTTTGAATAATATCTATCCCGTAGAGTTTAGCAGGGCGCTACGGATTAGCAAATAGAAAAGAGTTTATAACTCGCTTTTATCTGAGTTTATAAGTTTTCTGATATCCGTAGGAGAGGCTATGCTTAACGCTAACGGACAGAGGGGCATTTTTAAAAGTAATTAAGCAGGGCTATTTGGCATGTAACTGGAGTAAGTTTAACTTTTTGGTGGCTAACCAAAACAATAGTACAGAAACTGATAAATAAGGATAAGCAAGGAAAAAAACGCTGATTAAAACATCTTTGTGTGAATATGAACTCCATGAAGCTACCCTGGAGTCGAAGATACTGATATTGACCAAATAAGATAGCATAAAAAAAGATATCGAACTGATGACATATCTTATTTTGATGCTAAACTTAAACATGTTGAGCAACCACGCTACAGGAAATATAAATATAATCAATAAACTAGTCATCAATATTTCCGTATAAAAAATACAATTTAGGCATATTGCGGATAGCTCTTTTGCATAGGTGTGCATACTAAGGTAACATTGCAGAAAACACAATACATACGCAATAACAAAAAAATAAATGGTTTTTCTAGATTTCATATCTCACAGCCTTATTTCCTACAAAGCTATCACCTGCATTTTAATATCAGCAAATCTTAACAGCATTTTTATGTTTCTGTCTAGCTTTAAGCTTATCCAAAATGGTAGGTTCCTATCAATATTCGTTTAAGCAGTATGGTTCAAAGAATGTGAATTGATTTATTACCTTTAACAAGTTAGTTATAATGGCAACCCACTACCTGGTCTTAAAGTTCCACAGGGCTCTACAATTAGCAAATAGAAAAGAGTCTATGACTCGCTTTTATTAGCGTTTATAAGTTCCTTAATATCCGTAGGAGATTCTATGCTTAACGCTAACGGACAGAGGGGGGCAGTAAAAAAAAGCACCACAATGACTATCTATTGGGTGATTACTTTAATTGCTCGTTCCAGCACTTCGTCTTTTCCATTTTTTATACCTTTTATAGTTGGCCTTACCAAAATGTCAGGAACGATACCCACACGTTGTGTTTCCTTTCCGTTTGGATAGTAAATGCCAATGCCGGAGATCATGGTTCTAAGTCCACCAGGTAAAAAGATAGTCGAAACATTGCCGTCGGCGCCAGCTGTTGTACTTCCAACTATAGTTGTATTTTTTACCGCACGGAACGCCATTGCCGTATATTCTGCCTGGCTTTGCGAATTCTCATTGACAAGTATAACCAGCTTCCCCTTATATTTGTTATGGTCGCCGGGAATTTTATCTCCTTCCAGAAAAACAAATTCTCCAGGATTGTCTGGATTTCCTGTTGAGAACTTTGCAAATGAAGTCGGCTCAGTTAGGAAATAAGAACCAAGGGAAAATGGAACAAATGTATTGGGATAGTTACGGATGTCGATGATAATACCTTTTGTTTCTTTAAGAGTCTTTTTTATTTCCAGAATGTCTTCTTGTTTAATATTGGCAAGCGTAATATAGCCAATATTTCCTGGCAATAACTTATAACATTTTTGGCTGCTATCTACCTTATACCAATGGTACATGCGTAAATTCTTCCGCTCATAGGTTGGCGCGTTAACTTGTCGTTTCTGACCGTCAGAGAGGTAATTTAAGGAAATCGTATTGTTTGGGCTACGTAGAAGGTCTATAGACATATCTCTAAGCCTAGCCGCGCTATTAGAGGCTGGATAATAAGGTTTTAAACTATCGATCAACGAATTAATTGTATTACCATTAACATGTGTGATTACATCACCGATTTTCACTTTAGACAATTCTGAAAATTCTGGATTAAAGTAATCGACAACCACCAGTTGGTTCTCCACAAATTCTGCTTTAAAGGCTGCAAATTTCGTTCCTCTTAGCGCAGTACTTTTTTCCCGTCCTCCCCATAAGTTTGCGTGGGTATCGTTAACTTCTCCAATCAGCTGTACGGCTATAAGTTCATATGAGAGTTTGTCATCTGCATTCAGGAATTTTGGGATATACTCCTTCAGTACGGTATCCCATTTTTTATCGGTAATATGCCTGTATGGAAAAAAATAATTGATCATGTTCCAGTAACGATAGAGAGATAACAACCTAAAGCCGGCATCTGGATTGGTCAATCCTGAATAAGGATTTTCATTGGAGAAGTTCGGATTTCCTACACCAGGTTCAAGTGAGATATAGTAGTTCTTGCCTTGGTTTCTATTATTATAAAGATCATTAAGTTGATTTTTTAAGTTGGCTGATAAGCCTGTGTTACTGATCCAGGATAAATCGGGTTTTAATACAGCATTGCCCTGGGCAGCTTTGCAGGTTTTACACACCGGCAGCACACCATAATTTTTAATCCAGTTGGTAAGAAGGTTATCCCGTTGTTGTTTGTTTTGTACTTTTATGTAATCTGGCAGGAACCTAAAAAGTTCATAGTCCCAGTTATATTTGCCTTTTGCAATTTCTGGATGATGATACTTTATAAATCCCCAAACTTTTCCCAAAAGCTCAAGGTTATGGATTAAATCTTGATTTAGTGGAGGAAAAGTAACTTTCGAACCATCATCAAAAGCTTTATCAGCTTGGGCAGCAAATATTTCTTTCTGGAAGGTCTTTATTTTTGGATCGCCCAAGTCCATTCCATCGATTGTTATCTTTAGATCGTCCAGCCACATTTTTCCTTTGCCTACCAATAAACCACCGAGAACTATTTGTTTGGTTTCTTTTGGGTTAAGTGGCAGATTTATTTCAAAAGGAGCCCAGTCGGTAGTTCCTGTAACACCTCTGTTAGACATATTATCAAAACCGATCTGTGGATCTATACGAATCCATAAACCAGCATATCCTTCAGTTACGTTCTCTGTTTTTATGAAACCAGATAAGCGAATAGATTTGCCCTCATAGTTGGCGGGAAGGGTTATCGACAGTGCTCCAAAATTCTTTTTGCTACCAGTATGCTCTACAACAGCAGAAAATTTTCCGCTTTTCTTGTGCACTGAGTCTACGTAAAATTTATATGCTGCATCTCCAAATGTTGTCCATTGTGAAGGGAAGCCGTTTCGGTGCTGTTCGAAATCTAGGTTTAGTGTTTGTGTCACCTTGGGTTGCGCACAAGCATTCTGTACAAATGAAAATGCCAGCAGTATCGCAATGGTTAGTTTACTTGGTTTTGAAAGCATTAAGTTTTTTAATTAGAGTTTTATGCGCCTTTGGAAGACATTAAATTAGTTAATTTCGGAATCAAAAAGATATCGTTCAAATGGAAATGGGAAAATATCCGTGTCTCCATTTGTTATTATGTTATCTAGTGCTTTTTTGAAATACTTCTTCATTATGAGACGATTAATTTAGTTGAATTCTGATCTAGCACTTTTCTTATATGGATATTCGATTTACTCTGGAAAGAATTCCCTCATTGAACACCCCAAAATTTCTGCAATCTTTTTTAAGTGATTGATGTTATATTTGTCATCAGTCTTAGAACGTTCGACGTTGCCCACGAACTTAGGGTTTAGATCCATGGCTACCGAAAGCACGGCTTGCGTTAATCCAGCTTGAATTCTTTTCTCCTTGACTCTATCAATAACGTATTGTTCTATTTCGGTAAGTTGCGCCATTTAATAGCTAAGTAAGGAATAAATAAAAAATATTTGCCGTGCTATAGCATGGTAATTGTTTTTTCTTTATATTAGTATCGAAATAACAATAGTAATTATAAGAGTCTTGCGGTTACAAAATCTGAAGCCGTCAACGCAAGACAGCAGAAAAATACCATATCTATGGCTGGATGTGCTATATTTGCATATCTGCATAGATGTGGGATCTGCTGTAAATCCATGTTGACTTAAGGCTTCAGAAACTTTTATGTAACCATGGTTGGCGGATCCCACATTTATGATTCTGCTCATCCTAAGACTCATTTGAAAGAAATTTAAATGAGATCAATATGGAACCAAAATTATCAACAGAAGCCGAACATGCCGCCCATTTCAGGGCGTTTATCCATCGGCTCACTCAGAAGTTCGATCCGTTACAGATCTTCAGCTTTTCGCAGAATAGTTATAACTATCACTTACAAGGCTGTTTTAACGATAATCAAAATCATTTTAAATGTGATTATTGCCTGTTAGCAATTACCGAAACGGCAACCCGAATAGATTATGAAATGCAGGATTTCGCCAATGCCTTTTATCAGTATGGAACGATAACTGTGATTGGGCATAGCAGGCAATCGGTTACGGATGCAGTACAACAAAACAGCCGCTTTTTTATCAGCGTGCTTAGCTATGGGAAACTGCTTTATAGTAAGGATGGATTATTAAATAAAGATCCAGTAACTCCATTTATTCCAATCAAAGGCGCAATCAAGGCACTCAAACATTACGAACATCGCATACCGCTGGCTGATGGTTTTCTGATGTGTGCATCAGAATGTTTGGAAAAGGAAAAGTTCGGGATTTGTGCCTTTATGCTGCATCAGGCTGTAGAACAAACTTGTATCTGCCTGTTGAGGGTTCATATTGCTTACCGTTCGGAGTTCCATAACCTTTACCGCCTGCTCCGTTTGTGTACTTGCTTTTCTGAAAAGCCTTTTCAACTTTTCCTTTCTACTCCTGGAGATGAAAGGCTGTTTGATATCATGGCAAAAAGTTATTCTGGTTCACGTTATAAAGATGATTTTACGGTTTCCCGGCAAGATGCGGAGTCTCTTTATCAACGGGTCGCTTCTTTTGTTGTGTTAGCAAAGGGGATGTGCAGCGAAAAAATAGCACTGCTGGCCAAATCGGCATCAGATGATGCAGACTTAAAAAACACCGATCATTTACAGAACGAAAAAAGTTTACAGACCAATATTTAAGGCGATGAAGAAACAAGCAAAAAATACCTCAGCTAACCGGATTGTTTATCTTAACCATGATGAAACAGAGGATCCGATAAAAGTGTTACACGAGTTTTTCAGTCACGCATGGTTGCCCGATCATTTAAAGATGCTGAAACGCTGGCGAAACGATGTTGCGTTTGAATCCGAAAAACCAAAAAAATGTATTCCAGCTTTTCTTGTTTACCATTACGAACTGATCATCAAGCTGATCGAGGCTGCCTGGCTCTTAAAAGGCCGAAAGCTTGGTAGACTTGACTTCGATGACAAACAGGAAAGTGAACTCGCAAAATGCTACATCAAAATGGAAAGGAAGAAGCTACGGAACTATCCTGAAAACCTGAGCATTCGCGAGATGGTAAAGCCTTCATCTGTACTCCAGAAAATGTTCAGGATCTATCAACTGGACGGGTACAAAAAAATCCTGAACACCTGGCTTCACGATGCGCTTAACACCTCCTTTATGGAAGAAAGACTGACAAAATTTGAAGTCATTACCGTTTACGAGCAATTGGTGAAACTGTTCGAGGCTGCGTGGCTGATCAGGGAGCGGGTAAAGGATGGTGGTTGAAAATTTAAATTGTATTGTAGAATATCAGTATGTATGTGTCTTGGGTCTAAATATAGTCAAAAGGTGATTGACCTGGTAAGTCACACCTTCTAGATAGCTCTTAAATAATAAAAACTGAACAAAATTCGCATCCTACACCAAGCACTGCTCTAAATCATCTTTCCAAACTATAAATCCTTTAAATTCGTCCGTATAGTCATGAAGTACACGACCAAAATTAACAGGGGCTGAATCCAAAAATGCTGCACGCCCTTCGTTACGTATTTTCAGAAGATCATTGTCAATCTTAAGGAGTGCATCTTTAAGCGCTCCTATATCTTTTGGAATATGCCAGATGTAAGTCGCTTCGTCTGTATCCAGGGTTTCCATAATGATATGATATTGTTCGATTCCTCCGATAAGAAAAACAAACGCGAATGGACTAATGACAAATCTCAGTTTTAAGATATTACCACAATGCTGTTCAGCCAGATATTGGAGATGCAGCTTATGCCTATAATTACCTTTGGACAAGACATCCTGAAGCAATTCTTCTCCAGAATCGTATAATGTATTGGGATCACTGGTATTTAATTGGGATACTTTATCGCCCTTGCCTAACAGGTTTGATTTCATTAAAATATTTCTTTCGGCAAAGCGAAAACGAACACTATCTACAACTTCTCTGTTTAATTGTTGTAGGTCTTGAGAGATTGCTGATTTGGCCACAATGCCTCCATTTTCGATGATGATGCAGATAGCTGCGGCTATCGATTTCGTTTTTAAAAACTTTTCAAAATATGGCTTCAATACTTCAAATTCGGGGCGGATGTGGATGTTTTCTATATCGAATGATACTTCATGTCCAACTTCACTGATAGGGATACGAAAACAAATGCTACCGTATAGAAAATCAAGCGATGCTATGGTTATTTTAATCTTCCTTTCTATCACCTGATCAGCTAAAATGCTTTTTACGTTATTTGGTTGTTCTACTGGCTCATCCTCTTCAATCGGGTCGTCAAATAATGTTCGGTGTTTGATCAACTTTTTGTAATAGACATTTCGTTTCAAAAACATGGCATTCAGATAGTCGATCTTGATATCACGGTAATCATAAATGATAGGGGTTAACTCAGAACGCTGTACCCGACCGATATACTGGATCAGTTTGCCTTCAAAGGAAAATGGATAGACCAGAAACAGACATTGGGCATTATGAAGATCGGAACCCTCACCAAAATACTGCCCGGTGGTAATGAGCACCTGATAGTTTCCATCCTTTAACATTTTCCACTTGGTGTTACGGCTAGCTTCAGAATCATCACCACTCAAAGTAACCGTCTCATAGGATTGCTTTAAATATTGTTGCAATGTTTCGATATGTTCTTTTCTTTCTGTAAGGATTACGATTCTTTTTCCTGTATTTAGTTGAAATGCTAAGTCTTTTAAAATGAGTTTATTCCTATCTGCATCATGAACCAATATATTTGATAACGTTTCAAAGCGATCTGTTTTCGCATTAAAAGGAACATCTAGTGCTGTGTTCCTAACGATGATTTCTGGCTGTTTTGAAATCCCTAAATCAGCAGATTTCAGTTCGGAAATTATTTCGCCCAGATGGATAAAAATCAGTCTGTCATCACTGTTCTTTCTGAAAGGCGTTGCAGTTAGCCCGTATAGATAATAAGAATGGAAATGCGAGATGGCATCCTTAAAAGTTTCGGCAACAATATGATGGCATTCATCAACGATGATGGTTCCAAAAGCTCGAACCAACTTTACTGCATCAGGTTTTTGCAGTTCTTTCGCAAGACTTTGTACCATGGCAATCGTAACCTGTTTTCCAGTTGTTGCCTTCCCTTGCCCAATCTTACCGATATCCTGTTTGGGGATCCCTAGAAATGCTTCTATCCTTTCAGCCCATTGATCGGCCAATTGTTTACGATGAACCACTATCAACGCTGGCTGCTGTTTATCCGCAATAATTTTTAGCGCCACCACAGTTTTACCAGAACCAGGCGGTGCAATGATTACACCAATACCCTTTTTAGCAGCAGCTTCTACAGCTGGAAGTTGATAGTCTTTCAGGGAGGCATTAAAAGAAAACGCTATTGCGGGCAGTAATTTACGATTGTCGTTTAGCTGATACGGGATATTATGCTGAATACAATGTGTAACCAACTTCCTGATAAAACCTTTAGGGATAATGGCACGTCCATTTACTTCCTCGATGAACCTGAAATATCTCTTCGTACCAAACGTACTTCGTCCACTGTTCTTTTTAATGATGAAATCCGCATTGAAGAAGTTGAGCTCCTCTTTTAGAAAATTGGTTAATACGGGACTGATCTCGTTGCTCTTTATTTCGATTGCATTTGAAAGAGAGATATTAAGTGTTCCAGATGCGGTGGCTTCTTCTACTTTTAAATTGGTTAATGAAAAAAATATTTTATCCAGTTGGATGGTAGAGATCCGCTTAATACTTTCGAGAAACTGCCACTGGTCTACATACGCCAAAGTAGTGTCCTTATCAATAAAACAACTGTTTCCAGCTTCCATTGCTGTTTTATGAAAGGGCATGGCAATCAGATTTCCAAATCCCTTTCCCGAAAGCCTATCCTGATTTGGGAATAATCTGTCGAAGCTTGAATTTTTATCGAAGGCAGAAACCACACCTGATTTTTCAAGGAGCGCAAGGACAATACTTCGACTCTTAAAAGCGGGATAAGCCCTATCAAAAAAAATCCAAACATGACCGCCATTTCCAGAACGAGAGCGCTCCAGATAAGCTGGAATTTTGTAGTCGTCACATAATTTGATGAAACTTCTGCAATCGTCCAACCAGCTATTCTTATCAAAATCTGCTGCAATTAGCCAAGAACTATTATTCTGTAATAGTGGGTATAAACCAATCAGTTGCTTTCCTTCAAGGTGTCTCTGGACTTGATCATTGGTTAGTGAAAGATATGTTACAGGTTCTGAACTTGGAGAACCGGAAGTTTTTTTATAAATTCTATTGAAATAAGGATCATATAACTTTGCAGGCATATAGCCACTTTTGGCTCCCTTTGTCCAATGAATGGCAAAAATATCTTCACGACCCCGAAATAGAGATTGGTATAATAATATTCTGGCTTCTTGTGACGAGTGACTCAATCTTTTAAAAGTGTTTTTTATTCAGTTTCTCTATTCAACTGGTCTTCGATTACTTTTCTCAATTCTTCTTTGTTGGGTAAATATAACTGGTATTTTTGTACAAATAATTGTGAAGACACATTATGCATAGCATACTGTATTACCAATTCGTCTTTTTCTTTGGCTAAAACAATTCCTATAGGGGGGTTGTCACTTTCGGTATTTTCTTCATTTTCAAAATAGCCCAAATACATATTCATTTGCCCTACATCCTGGTAATTGGCTTCTTCTCTTTTTAAGTCTATTAACACAAAGCATTTTAATATACGATGATAAAAAACCAAGTCTACATAGTGGTTTCGGTTGCCTAGTGTAATCCGATATTGTCTACCAATAAATGCAAAGCCTTTGCCTAGTTCTAATAAAAAACTTTGCAGATGAGTAATTAATCGTTGCTCTAAATCAGTTTCAGATAAGTGGTAAGGCTCGGCTATTTTAAGAAATTCAAATACATAAATATCTTTTAAAATATCAGTTGGCTGTGCTACTATTTGTCCTTGATGCGCTAGTTTTAAAATACCTTCTTTATCTTTTGATGATGCCAACCGAAGGTATAATGAGCTGTTTTTTTGACGAATCAACTCGGTTGTACTCCAGTTCTCTAATATGGCTTGTTGCTGGTAAAAACTACGTTCTAATGGGTCGTTTATTTTTACTAGTTCGCAAAGGTGTGTCCAAGTCAATTTGTGAGGAAGCTCCTCACAAATTGGAAAGCACACATAAACCAACCGCATATAATTAAGGTTGCTACGACTAAAACCTTTTCCATGTAGATTATTAAGATCTTTTGATAAATTTTCTAATAAGGCCTTGCCGTAGGTGGCCTTAGCTTTACCACCTTGTTCAAACTCTACTATATGTTGCCCTATTTGCCAATAAGTAGTTAACAACTGGTTATTTACAGCCCTTAATGCTACTACCTTGCCATTGGTATAGGTAGTAGAAATGGTTGCTATTAAGCTACTATATGCCGTATGTATGGTTTCCATTATAAATTATTAACTCCGTTATGCCGCAGCGTTTTAAAATTTGTATAGCGTGTTCGCTTGTGTTTTAAAGAAATTCTACAGAACAACAGGCATTAAAATTGAGAAAGTTTTGATGTGGTAGCGTTGAGTCAGCATTATATACACTCTACTACGATTCATCTACACAAAGGTAGTAGATTTGAGATGAAAATACTATTCGATTTCTTGGCGTAACTTACCTATTTCCTTATGTTAGTATCATATCAATTGCAACTAAATCATACAGATAAAAGGGGAGCGATTCGGTGAATCTTATTTTAAAAACTCTTCTAGATAGTCTTTAGTTACCGGAAAAAACTGAACGAAGTTCACTTTCCAGCGAAATCACACCAAATACCATCAAAACATATAAATCTCAGATTTTTCACTTCACCTGATCCAATACCAATATCCCAATAATGCCAATAACAGAAACCAGTGTTTCCATCAGCGACCAGGATAAAAATGTTTGTTTAATCGATAATCCTAAATACTCTTTAAAGAGCCAAAAAGAAGAGTCGTTGACGTGAGAACAAAACAGGCTGCCTGAGCCAACGGCGAGTACCATTAAATTGGGGTCGGCACCATGAGGCCCAATCAATGGATAAACGATGCCGGCAGCGGTGAGACCAGCTACGGTAGCCGAACCCAGGCAAAGCCTCAATACCGCGGTAATTAACCAGGCCAGTAACAAAGGCGGCAGCGTTAAGCCTTGCAAAATGGCGGCGAGGCTGTGGCTTACGCCGGTTTCTACAAATACCTGTTTTAAAATCCCTGCGCTACCGATGATGAAGAGGATCATGGCGATATCTTTTGCAGCCTCAACATAGATGGTCATAATGTCGGTTAGCTTTTTGCCTAGCCTCATCCCGAGGGTGTAGGTGGCAATACAAATGGTTAATATCATGGCAATGGTTGGATCGCCGATAAACCTGGCAAGATGTACAATAGCAAAATGGTCGCTACATAGCCTCGTGATCAGGGTGGTCCCTAAAATGATCAGTACTGGTAATAATGCAGAAATTACACTATTGGTGATCCCAGGCAATTCATGATCGGGTAAGTCATCGGCCTTTAACGTAACTGTTGGCTTAGATTGCATTTTGATTAATGCTTTTGCAAAAACAGGGCCTGCAATAATGATAGCCGGTATGGCCACGATTAAACCATAAATAAAGGTCTTCACCAAATCTGCATGAAACTGGTTTACCAAGGCCATAGGCGATGGATGCGGCGGTAAAAAGCCATGCATTACAGATAGCGAAGCCAGCATGGGTAAACCCACATATACCAGCGGTAACTTATAGTTATAGGCTACCGAAAAAATAATGGGTATGAGCAATACAAAGCCAACATTATAAAATAAGGGAATGCCCACTATAAAACCGGTTAACGACATGGCCCAGGTAATGTATCTATAGCCGAAGGTGTTTTTTAATACCGTGGCTATTTTTTGCGCGGCACCACTAAAGGCAACGAGTTTGCCAAGCATGGCCCCTAAAACAATGATGACGGACAAAGAACCTAAGGTATCGCCCAATCCTTTATTAACCGTTTGCGGAATATGCGTGGCGGGCATACCTAATAGTAAAGCCGCCGTTACCGATACGATTAAAAAGGCCAGGAAAGTATTCACCTTTGCCCAGGCAATTAACAGTACCAGCATTACGATACAGCACAAAAGAATCAGCACATCCATGTTGCTTTAGTGGGAATCTCTGGTTACGGTTGATCCTGACCCGCCTACCAAAAAATCCAGATCGGCACCTTTATCGGCCTGTTGTACATGTTTAATGTATAAGTTGGCATAACCACGTGTGGCAAGGGGAGGAGGCTGTACCCAATTGCTTCGCCTGATGGCCAATTCTTCGTCACTCACTTCAAGATGGATCCGTTTGTTGGCTACATCCAGTTCTATCATGTCTCCGTTTTCTACCAGGGCTAAATTGCCACCAATGGCCGACTCTGGCGATACGTGCAGTACAACTGTACCATAAGCGGTGCCACTCATCCTGCCGTCAGAGATCCTGACCATATCGGTTATGCCCCGATCGAGCAATTTTTTGGGTAGGGTCATGTTGCCCACTTCGGGCATACCCGGATAGCCAACCGGACCAACGGTTTGCAACACCATTACACAGGTTTCGTCGATATCCAGGTCAGGGTCATCAATTCTGGCATGATAATCTTCAATATCTTTAAATACAACAGCTCGGCCGCGGTGCTGCATTAAAGCTGGCGTTGCTGCAGATGGCTTGATCACAGCTCCATTGATGGCTAGATTACCTTTCAATACGGTAATTCCGGCTTCTGGAATAATGGGCTCCTCAAATTCATAAATCACTTCTTTATTGTAATTGATGCCTCCGTTACCAATATTTTCTGCGTGCGTTTTCCCACTTACCGTCAGGGTATCCATTTTTAGCACCGATTGCATCTGTTTTAAAACAGCAGGTATACCACCGGCATAATAAAAATCTTCCATCAAAAATTTACCTGAGGGCATCAGATTAACCAGAAGCGGCATTTTGCTGCCAATATCATCAAAATCATCTAGGTTAAGCGCTACCCCCATACGCCCGGCAATAGCAGTAAGGTGGATAATAAAGTTGGAGGAGCCGCCCACGGCAGCATTTACCTTAATGGCGTTTTCAAAAGCGTCGCGTGTGAGTATTTTAGAAATTTTCAAGTCTTCTTTAACCATTTCAACTATTCTCCTGCCTGATAGCTGGGCAAGCCGTTTGCGCCGGGAATCAACCGCAGGGATAGAGGCGCCGCCGGTAAGGCTCATGCCCAGGGCTTCTACCATGCAGGCCATAGTGGAAGCGGTTCCCATCGTCATACAATGGCCCGGGCTACGCGACATGCAGCTTTCTACTTCTGCATATTCATCATAAGTAATTTCGCCTCTCTTTAGTTCCTCTGTCAGCTTCCATACACTGGTTCCGGAGCCAATGTCCTGGCCATGGTATTTTCCGTTCAGCATCGGCCCGCCTGGTACCACGATGGTCGGTAAATCTACACTCGCTGCACCCATTAGGGTAGAAGGGGTGGTTTTATCGCAGCCCGTTAACAATACCACACCGTCAATAGGGTTGCCTCTGATGGATTCTTCGGCATCCATACTGGCGAGGTTGCGGAACAACATGGCAGTGGGTTTTAAAAGCGTTTCACCTAATGACATGATCGGGAATTCCAACGGAAAGCCTCCAGCCTCTAATACCCCGCGACGAACACTGTCTGCAATATCGCGAAGGTGGGCATTGCAGGGCGTCAGTTCAGACCAGGTGTTACAGATCCCTATTACCGGCCTGCCGTCAAACATGTCTTCGGGCATGCCCTGGTTTTTCATCCAGCTGCGGTAGATGAGGCCCATTTTATCTTTTTTTCCAAACCAGGTTGAACTTCTATATGGTTTCATATCCAGATTATACTATGTGCGTTATTTTATCTTCTTATTTAGATTTTGGCGGTCAGACAAGTATTAAACTTATCGTTTCATGTGCGCTGGCAATGGCTGGCAACCCGCTGTTTGTTTGCCTGTATTTAATCAGGCAACCACATTGATCAGCGAACCAATCTCCGCAATGGTTATTTTTACGGTATCTCCGCTTTGTAAAGTGAAATCATCGGCGGGGATAATGCCTGTACCGGTCATCAAATACGTTCCATGATGAAAATCCAGTTCCCGAAACAGGTAATCTACCAATTCGGTATGCTTACGTTTCATCTGGTTAATGGAGATTTCTTCCTTAAAAATAACAGCAGCAGCTCTGGTGATTTCGATACTGATACTAGTATCCGGATCTATGGGTTTCTCTGCCACCAAAAGGCAGGGACCTAAGGCGGCAGCTCCATTGTATGATTTTGCCTGTGGCAAATAAAGTGGGTTTTCGCCCTCAATATCTCTCGATGATACATCATTACCGATGGTATAACCTTCTATAGTGCCTGCTGAGCAAATAAACAAGGTCAGTTCCGGTTCAGGCACATTCCATTTAGAATCTGCCCGGATGCGTATGTTTTCTCCTGAGCCCACCGTACGGTAAGCTGGTGATTTAAAAAAGAGTTCGGGCCGGTCTGCATCATATACCCTGGCATAAAAATCGCCGCCTTTTGCATCTTTTGATTCTTCTATTCTGGCTTCCCGGCTACGGAAATAAGTTACGCCAGATGCCCATACTTCCTGGTTACCGATGGGGGTTAAAATAGCAGTATGGGTGAGTGCTTGTAAATCTTCGTCAGGCTCAAGTTGTTGCAACTCGCTACTTATTGCGTTAAAGAGATTGCTCCTGTTCACAAATGTGTCCCAGTTGTTTTCTTTGCTTAAGAAATATTGGTTATGGTGGTTGATGATAATCCCGCTCGAGGTATTATAGATTCTCATAATAATTTATTTGGTTTAGTTGTTGGATAGTAAATTAGATTTGAAACTAATTTACTATCCAGGCGGTAAATACTAAAGCAAATAAGTGCTTTTAAAACACATTTGCAGCATAATGTTAATATAATACAATAAAATGCTGCGATAGTAAAATTAGGGCTTTGCATGGTTTAATTGGTTAGGATCTTTATTTGCTAACGTAAATTTTGGCCTTAATTTCGTTATTGCGAACTGAAGAAGAGACTCTGCGTAGGAGTGCAGCAATCTTTGAACTATGTAAAAAGATTTCTCCGCTGCGGTCGAAATGACGATCCATCCATATCTGTCATCAGTGATCCAATGTTTTTTACTAAAAAACTGACCTCTACCATTGACGTTATTTTATAATTAATTATTTATTAGTGTATTGGGGCATTATGCATTTCCATCTAGCAAGGCCCTGGCAATGTATCTCCGTTCTACTTAAATCCGGCCTAACAAATTTTTCGGGTTCCACTGACCAAGCCTTACCACTGACTTTGAAAGAAAAATTTTCAGCCGGCATTTTTTGTTACTTTTTGATGCCAAAAAGTAAGAGCCCTTCGGCGGCGGTGAGCTGAGGCAAGACTGCGCGGAGGAAAAAAAACGTCACTAATATCTATTTATAAAATAAATTGTCCCCAGGGTGAGGGCTATTAGTTAAAAATATCTTTAGTAGGCTTTTTAAGGATTAAAATCTAACTGAAGCTACTCGGCAAATTTCTTCTCTTCTGTTTTAAGATAATTGGATCGGTAATCCATCGGATTTTTTTTCGTTAGCGCTTTAAACTGATGATAAAAGTGAGAGATATTGTTGTAACCACAGGCATAGCCAACCTCAGTCATGTTAAATTCCTCTTCTACCAGCAATCTGCAGGCGTTTCCAATTCTCACTTCCATTAAAAACTGGATATATGTTTTTTTGGTCTTGGATTTAAAGTACCTGCAAAAAGAGTGTTTTCCCATATTAATCAGGGCAGCTACCTCTTCTAATGCTACTTTTTGGTGGTAGTTATTGAAAGTGTATTCGAAAATGGTATTAATGCGGCTCTGGTCGATGCTGTTTACTTCCAGGTTAAAACCGTTTGATGATATAATTTCATATTCTTTCGTAGCCGCTATGATTTCTAAAGCAGATAACAAACTGATCAATTTACGTGCTGGCGATTCATTAAGCATCTCTTCCGCTATTTTACCAACTTTTCGTTTAGTTACCCCTTTTAAACGCAAACCCAGCTTGCTGGTATTTAACAGTTTAACAATCGGACTGATTTCAGGAAGATTCAAAAATTTATCGCCCCAGGTATTGTTCTGAAAAAGAACCACGATGGTTTCTCCAACTTTTTCGGTATCGTTTTCGATGTATTCCTGTTCGCAACGGAAAGTATGTGGCAGGTTCGAGCCAAATAAAAATACGTCGCCACTTTTAAAAGGACCAACGTAGTCGCCAATCAGGCAGGTGCCATAGCTTCTTTTAACCACTAGTAATTCGCACTCGGGATGATAATGCCAGGCGCTTAATATTGCATGTCCGATATCCTTGTGAATATTAAAAGAATGCTCCGGGTTTGGAGTAGTCTTTTTTAAAGTAGCCTTCATGTTTATGTTTGGTTAATTATAAACCTGAGTTCGACGATTAATATGACCTTTTGGTCGCTTAAATCAGCTTTCTGATCTAAAGCGGTCGTCACCCTGATCCGGTAGCAATCGGATTTATTTCAGGGGCTTTCCTGCCAATAACATGCTGCATGACGAATTAGTCTGGACAAAGGTGTTTATAAAACCGTTTTCATTAAATAATCATCGGGTTCAGGTAATAACATGAAATTAAAAAATATGTACGATATAAATGCATATCTATTTGCTATTGTTAGTTGGTTATATTAACAACGCCGGGTTTTACTATTGCCTCGATGAAACGATTTTATATTGTCTTTTTAGTGCAAGTTATTGATTTACAATTGTTTTTATTTGGTTTTGATGAGGCGCCACAAAATTCAGAAAAACCGATCTATGTTAATATGTTACAATTTTTTGCTGTAATACTGAAATTGCTTTTCATTTAAGTTGTCTTTATTTGCTTCAGTAACATAACTGTTTCAAACCAAATATAAAGCAAAGCAATGCCTCTATTCCTGCCTGTTTCCTTTAAGTCAGGCATTTGACCAGGTACGTTAGCCTTAAACGGTTAGAACAGCGACTAAACCAACTAACCAATATTCTGATATGAGATAAACTTACTTAAAATCCCAACCGCGGCACCTTGCTGCTCACACTGCTTATGTTTTGAACTGATTACAGCGCGTCTTCAGCAGAGATTTAAGCGGTTTTATTAAAAAACCAACTCTAACCAAACTATAACGATGAAAAAAAAATTACTTCCACTGGTATTTACCTGCACGGTATTTATGTTATCCCTGCTGTTCGAGCCCATATTTGCATCTGCCGGTGGGCCAGGCACTGCAGTTTTTAGTAAAACGGTAACAGGTACAAAGTTAAAAATTGCCTTTATAGGGATTACAGGTAAAGTTACCGATGAACAGGGTGTGGCTTTACCCGGCGTAAGCGTGGCTGAAAAGGGAACAAGGAACGCTGTTGTAACCAATTCATCCGGCGGCTATGCCATAAATGTGGCCAATAACAATGCGGTATTGGTGTTCACATCTGTTGGTTATAAGCCCGTAGAAATATCGGTAAATGCAAAAACTGTAATTAATGTATCTATGGTAGCGATTACAAATGCCTTGAATGAGGTTGTGGTAACCGCACTCGGCATCAAACGGGAAGCCAAAAGCTTAGGTTATTCTGCCCAGAAAGCTGATGTACAGGGGTTACAAACCAACCGTACAACTAACCTGGCCAATGCGCTTGAAGGCCGGGTGGCCGGATTGGACGTATCGCCACCTGCCGCCGGGCCGGGCGGAAGCACCAAGATCCGTTTGCGTGGACAATCTTCCTTTACTGCAGATAATTCGCCGCTCATCGTAATCAATGGCTTGCCAATGTCGCAGGGTGCCAGCAGCAGTAATGGTTACACACAAAATGTAGATCAGGGAGATAACCTGCAAGGCATCAATCAGGATGATATCGAATCGATGACTGTGCTGAAAGGATCTACTGCTGCGGCCTTATACGGTTCGCGTGCGGTTAACGGAGCGATCATTATCACCACAAAAGCAGGATCTAAAAATACCGGGATCGGAATCGAGTTCAATTCTAATTTTACAGTAAACCAGGCACTGGATTTTACAGATTTCCAATATGAATACGGGCAGGGAGAGAACAATATTCGTCCATCATCACAGGGTACTGCGCAAAGTTCTGGTGCCTGGAGCTTTGGTGTGCCATTTGATAATGTTCCTACCTATCAGTTCGATGGTGTTCAGCGTCCGTATGCACCGGTTAAAGACCGGATAAAGGCCTTTTTTAGGCTTGCGCCATCATGGAGCAATACAGTTGCCATTTCCGGTGGTAATGATAAAGGAAGTTTCCGGGTTTCCCTTTCTAATCAGGATGCCCAGGGAATTGTGCCAAACAACGATTTCCACAAAAAGATTTTTAACGTAGGCATCAATTATAAACTTACCGATAAATTATCTGCACAGTTTTACGTGAACTACGATCACCAGTTTAATAACAATCCGCCACTTGTAGGCGTGCAGGGCAATTCAATTCCTACATCAATTTACAGGTTGGCCAACTCCATATCTTTTGATGTACTCAAGGCAGGCGCAATAGATGCCAACGGAAACGAAACACCTACTTCGAGGTTTGCTACCATTACCAACCCGTACTGGATTTTGGCTAACCAATTTCAGAGACAAACGAAAGATCATTTGTTGGGTACGGCTGTGGTGCGCTACCAGTTTTTCGATTGGCTGTATTTGCAGGGCAGGGCAAATACCGATCTTTTGCAAACCACCTATGAATCAAATACACCTACGGGTACCCTGGCGGTATCGGCTGCACCTGCAGGATTGTATAACGGGAGCTATGGAATAAGTACAACCAATACACGCCAGAATAACTTCGACTTCTTGCTGGGTGGCGGACACAAGTGGAAAGACTTCTCATTTAATGCCACAGTGGGTGGTAATAACTTTCCGTTAATTACTTCTACCTTTAACGAGTCGGTAACCAACTTTTACATCAGGGGTTTATACACCATTGGAAACGGTGTTACGGCAAATTCAAGCTATAATTTGTCTAAGCAGACCGTTAATTCATTGTATGGTACTGCAGAATTTTCATACAAGGATTTATTCTACTTAAATGTTACCGGCCGTACCGACTGGTATTCGGTATTATCCAGAGATATCGATCATTATTTCTATCCTTCCATTAGCGGAAGTTTCGTTTTTTCGGAATTGCTTCCCAATGCAAAATGGTTAAATTTTGGAAAACTGAGGGTTGCAGTAGCTGAAACAGGAAGTGCCCAGGGTGTTGGTCCATACAATGCCTTAACATTTGCACTTGCTCAAAATTCATTTAACGGGCTTCCGTTAGGTAGTATTAACGGTACCGCCTCGCCCAACACCCAGATTAAACCCTTTGGCGTAAATGAAAAAGAAATAGGCCTTGAGTTACACCTATTCAACAACAGGGTGAACCTGGATGTAGCTGCCTATGATAAAAAGACAACGAACCAGGCGGTTCCGATCAGTCTTTCTGCAGCAAGCGGATACAGTACCACGCTGGTTAACTTAGGTGGGCTTGAAAACAGGGGATTAGAATTTAACCTGGAATTAATACCGGTACAAAACAACAAATTTACCTGGAAAACGGCTTTTAACTCTGCTTTCAATTCTTCAAAGGTATTATCATTAGCGAACAACCAGTCTCAGCTGGTGGTGGGCAGCCCTGAGTTTTTTGGCTCTATTGTAGATGTAGTCGGTTTGCCGCTTAACCAGATCAGGGGCGCAACTTACAAACGGGATGCTGCAGGAAATATCCTGTTATCAGGAGGCAAACCCATAGCAAGCGCTACACCGGTTAATTTTGGTAGCGGCCTGCCTAAAGCAACCGGCGGATGGCTAAATACGTTGAATTACAAAGGTTTTACCTTTATTGCCCATATCGATTATAAAGCAGGAGGTAAACTGCTTTCCAGTACCAGTTTAAATTTACTGAGAGAAGGTTTATCAAAAGAGTCTTTACCCGGCCGGGTTGGTGGAGTAGTTTTTCCGGGGGTAAATGCCACCGATGGGTTACCTAATACAACCGCTGTAAATGCAGAAGATTTTTATGCCAGTTATCGTTCAACAAATATCTTAGATCCGTTTATTTACAGCTCGAGCTTTGTGAAGTTAAGAAACCTTTCTTTAGGGTATGACTTATCCAAATTTATCAATAAAAAATACGTAAAAAGTATGGTGCTTTCTGCGGTATGCCATAATGTACTGATCATTAAAAAATATACCCCAAACATAGATCCGGAAGCGATAGCCTCCAGCGGTGATAACCTCACCGGCTATGAGCAGGCATCGCTACCTACCACACGTACTTACGGATTTAACCTCAATATAAAATTCTAATCCTATATAAAACATGAAAAATTTAATTAGAATTATAGCCATCATCACCGTTGTTTCGATAATTTCCGGTTGCAATAAAGGCTTTGATAAACTGAATATCAATCCAAATAATCCAACAGAACTCGACGCATCATTTTTATTTACAAGCGCACAATTCGGAACACATGGGGCCACTCTGGAAACTGAACCAACCATTGTGCAGCAATTTGTAAATCCGTTTTCAGGAATCACCTCAGCATTTAATTTTAACCAGGTAAACCAAACCTATACGGTGCAGAAATGGAATGCAGAATACACCGGTACAAATACGGGCGCAACGAGTTCTTCAGGCCCTGTTCAATTACTTGTTCAGATCTTGAGCCAGCTTAAAGGTAATGCCGCAAGAACAAATTTATATAACGAAGCGAGGATCTGGAAAGCGTATCAATTTATGATGTTGGTAGATACCTACGGAAATGTACCGTATAGCGAAGCCGGACAAGCCTATTTATCAAATGTGCTTACCCCTAAATACGATAATCAGGCAGCGATTTATACTGATCTGATTAAGGAAGTTACGGAGGCAACTGCAGCACTCGATCCGGCAAAAGATATTGTTAAGGCTGATGTATTTTATGGTGGAAACATCGCCCAATGGAAAAAATTGGGTTACTCTTTGTTACTTCGCCTGGGCATGCGGTATAGTAAAATAGATCCGGGAAAAGCGCAAACGATTGTACAGGCTGCGGTAGCGGGTGGTGTAATGACCTCAAATGCCGACAACTGTTATCTGAAATACAATACCACTTATGTGAATCCGGTAAGCCAGAGTATTACCGCGATAGCGAATACCTATTATTTGGCGGCCCCATTTGTAGATCAACTAAAAAACAGTGGTGATCCAAGATTGAAGTTTATAGCCGGTAAATATGCAAATCCATTGGCTGCGCCTACCACGGTGCCGGATACTACATCGGCAAACCAGTTCGGATTGCCGATAGGATATAGCAGTGCAACTTTACCAACCGCGCCTGGATTTAGAGGTGCCAACGGATCGGGCTTTAATTATTCGCAGGTTAATTATAGTATTTTTGGTAGTTTAACCGCTCCGCAATTTTTTATTACCTACGCGCAAACGCAATTCCTTTTGGCAGAGGCAGCTTTCAGAGGCTGGATAACCGGTGGCAGTACAGCCGATGTATATTATGCCAATGGCATACGGGGTGCAATGGACCAATGGACAACCTACAACCCGGCAGCAATTATCCCTTTGTCTACGCAAAATGCATTTATTAATCATCCCATTAATGCTTATAATCAGGCAAATGCACTCAACCTCATCAATACGCAATATTGGATAGCTTCATGGGGCAATGGGGCCGAAGCATTTGCCAACTTCAGGAGAAGTGGTTTTCCGGCCTTATCACCCAATACCATCCCGGGGCAAAGCATAACCGGAGGTTTTGTCCGCCGTTTTGTTTACCCAACACTTGAGCTTTCTGCCAACTTAACCAATTACCAGGCAGCCGTTGCAGACAATGGCGGACCAGATAATATGGACACACGCATATTTTGGGATAAATAGAAATTGTCTGGGTTGCTTTTTCATGATCTACATAACAAAATCGATCCTGTAACCAGTTTTGCAGGATCGATTTTCGTTTTTGGAGGGTTGTGGTACCGGGTTAAATAATGACGGTACAACTGATTTTGTGGGAATCCTTGTGGCTTTAAATTACATTAACTTAAGCGATAACTGATTCCTATATACACAATCTGTATATATGATCAATTTTAAAAGAGGAAATTTAATTGACATCCTTCAAAAAACTGACCATTGTAAAGCAGGGAAATTCGGCAGTTATTGATACTTAAAACAATAACTGCGATGAAAAGGACCGTATTTCGCTGTATTCAAAAAGATATTCAAAACGGCAAGAGCCTGCCTCAGAAATGATGTTGTTATTTTGAGACAGGTTGCTTTTGGTATAAGTGCTAGTAAGAAACTAATGTCGTTACACTGGAAGGAGCGAGATTAATCCCAAAACTACTACCGGTTACAGCGAAACTGTTTGTACTAAGGTTAGCTGAACTGGTTGTAAAATACCGGTTGAAACCAGAAACGGTGATGCCACTAAAATTAAAGCTTTGATAAGTGGTTGCTGCATTTTGGTTGATGATCACAACAACTAATTTTGTTCCGCTTTTATATGCAGTAACATATACACCTGTTGAAGGATTTTCTGAACAGGCTATTTTATTAAAACCCGGGCGTACATATCTGGCGTATTGAGCCATCACGTAACCAACTTTTTGAATATTCCCGCTTTCACTGATTGGGCCGTAACTTCTTCTGATATACCACCATACATAGGCACTCCATCCGGAATTCATACAGTCGTGTATTTCCTTGGCAGCAGTCATGGCATTTGACCAGTCATCTCCACTGATACTGGAGTTAGTATAGTGTTCTGTCATCCATACAGGTTTGCCAATGTTGCCCAGGTTATAAGGGGTCTTACCATATATATGTCCGCAAACGAAGCTTGTTTTAGATTTCGCTGTGGCATTGCTAAGGTAAGTGTTGATGTAGGTCTGGTTCATCTGGAAAGGTTCAGGTGCCATAATCGGAGCACCACAATTGCTTCCCTGAGCAGCAACAAAGTCTGCTACTTCCGAAGCGGTGAGTTCCATAGATTCATAATTAACTTTGTAATCTGGTTCATTTGTAGGACTAATGGCCGCAAGCCCGCCTACAGCCGTATTAAATGCACTTAAATGGGCAGCATAACTTGCGTAAGATGTGGTTTTTATTTTGCCACCTACAATACTCCCATTGGTCTTCATCGATGCAGGCGCTGACCAGGCGGAGGCAATTGCTGAGCCACCGAACGACTTGCAGGCATCTATGGTCGCTTTTTCAGCAGCAAATTCTGAACTGGAATTAGGAACCCGAACCCGGACTATGCTGAGTCCAATGCCACTTGTAGGCGAGAATGCGGTATTTCTTTGGGCGCTCGTCAGGTCGCCGGTCCAGGCCACAATATTTGCTCCGCCAAAACCCTTGATCGTTTGTTGTATCGTACCCGCGTCAATTGTTGCGGTTGCTAAAAGATCAGCATTGGCCGTTTGTGCTTTCTTAGAAATAATTTCAGAACTGAATTCAGGCTCGGTCTGGTTTTTAGCACAGCCAGCCAGCAATAGCATTGCAATAGCTACTTTAAATAGATTTTTTTTCATGGTGATGTGTAATTTAAATATTTGGTTATGTGGTATTTACCACCAGAACTAATTTAAGTGAATTAAGGAGCCGGAAATGTAACGGATGTTTATAATTGAGCTATAAATGTTGAATAAAAACCTGCCTGCAGCATAAATAATGATATTGGATCTGTGTAAATTGGGATTATGCAATAATTAATTTGCTAGTTACAATATGACAATGCCGCTACGAACCAAAATCGTAGTTTTACAAAATGGATGGTCTGGAACAAATAACAGAATTTAAGTCTTCGCCCGAACTGGTTGAAAAACTATATCAGCATAGCATACTCAAAACTTATCAGGCGGGCAGCATTATTGTAAATGATAATGCCCATATCCGTTCTATTCCGATTGTGACCAAAGGAACAATGAAAGTAATCAGGACAGAAGAAGATGGCCGGGAGCTTTTATTGTATTACATCAAAGCGGGCGAAAGCTGCATTATGTCCTTTTTGGGTGGATTGCACAATGAAACCAGCAAAGTGAAGGCAGAGGTAGAGGAATACGCGGAAATTCTTTTTTTGCCGATCGACAAAGTTTCGCTCTTCATCAAAGAATATCCACAATGGCTGGATTACATCTTTCGTTTATATCACAAACGTTTTGAAGAACTATTGGAAATTGTGAATGCCATCTCCTTTAAAAAAGTAGATCAACGTTTATTGAATTTGCTTAAAAAGAAAGCTGAGCTTACATCATCTAAAACCATTCAGATCACCCATGAACAATTAGCCAATGAACTGGGTACGGCCCGTGTGGTGGTTTCCAGACTATTGAAGCAACTGGAAGAAGATGGGATTGTTCAGCTGGGGAGGAATAAAATATCCCTTATGTAACTAAAGTAGCTGTATTTGTTTTTGAGTTGGTGCAACTTTGCTGTATCAATCCACAAAACAATGTATATAGCAGGTTACATCGCTTCAGTTTTTATCGGTATCTCCTTAGGTTTAATCGGGGGCGGCGGAAGTATTCTTACCGTTCCTGTTTTAGTTTATTTGTTTGGTGTTGATGCTGCTCTGGCAACCACTTATTCACTTTTCATTGTCGGCGCAACAAGCGTAATGGGCTCCTTTTCCTATTTTAAAAAGGGATTGGTCAACATCAAAATGGCAGCCGTGTTTGGTGTTCCATCTATCATTTCTGTTTTTCTTACAAGAGCCTATATCATGCCGGTTATTCCTGCCCAAATTTTTAGTGCCGAAAGTTTTACCCTCACCAAAAGTATTTTTTTGATGTTGATTTTTGCAGTATTAATGGTTGTCGCTTCATACAGCATGATTAAAAAAAACGAACAGGCAGGCGAGGATACGCTGCAGAAACAGAAGTTTAACTATCCTTTAGTTTTTTCAATAGGTATTCTTGTAGGTATAATTACAGGTTTTATCGGTGCAGGTGGTGGCTTTTTAATTATTCCTGTATTGGCTAATTTGCTGAAACTTCCCATGAAAGCAGCTGTTGGAACGTCACTCCTGATCATTTCCACAAATTCTTTGGTAGGTTTTGTATTTTCACTTGCCCACACCGCTGTTCATTGGCATTTTTTGTTAACCATAACTTTTATCGCCATTGCCGGTATTCTGATCGGCAGTTTTCTGTCTGCAAAAATTGAAGGTAAAAAGCTCAAACCCGCTTTCGGTTGGTTTGTACTGGTAATGGGCATTTATATCATCATCAAAGAAACATGGTTAAAATAATGGGTAGCTCAATAAAAGGTAAATCAGATCATTAGGTAACAAAATAATTAATCATTAAAAATAAGTCTTATGTTTTTTCAACACGTATTTGATAAAAGTTTAGCGCAAGGCAGTTATGTAATAGGCTGTCAGGCTACGGGCGAAGCCATCGTAATAGATGCTAAAAGAGATATAGTTGTATACCTGGAAATTGCCAGCCAGAATAATCTTCGTATTACACATATCGCCGAAACCCACATACACGCAGATTTTCTTTGTGGCTCAAGAGAACTGAGTGCCGTTACAGGGGCAGGCATGTATCTTTCTGATGAGGGAGGAGAGGACTGGCAGTACCAGTTTCCGCATATCGGGCTCAAAGATGGCGATCTGATCAGGGTAGGGAATCTGACTTTAGCAGTTTTGCATACGCCCGGCCATACACCCGAAAGCATTAGTTTCTTGCTGACCGACCATCCGGCAACCGACAAACCGGTGATGGTATTTACAGGTGATTTTGTATTTGTAGGCGATATTGGCCGCCCTGATTTGCTAGAAAAAGCAGCAGGGCTGATCGGTACAAAAGAAGCAGGCGCTAAACAAATGTTCCAGTCGTTGAAAAAGTTTGCTGCATTGCCCGAATATCTACAGGTTTGGTCCGCTCATGGAGCAGGTTCGGCATGCGGAAAGGCTTTGGGCGCAGTGCACAGTTCAACCGTCGGTTACGAGAAAATCCGCAACTGGGCATTTCAACATGATGATGACGAAAAAGTATTTACAGATCTGCTGTTAGCAGGCCAGCCAGAACCGCCTAAATATTTTGCGATGATGAAACATTTGAATAAGGTTAATCGTCCATTATTGATAGAAGTACCCAAACATCAGAAATTATCCGGTTCAGCCTTTTTAAAAGCTTATCGCAACGGATTGAAAGTTATAGATGCAAGAGATAAGATAAATTTTGCCAAAGGTTTTATTCCGGGCAGCCTGAACATTCAGGGCAATAATTCCTTTTCAACATGGGCGGGTTGGCTGCTTAATTATCAGGAACAGTTTGTATTGGTTTGTGATGATTACCAAATAGAAGACCTGACCCGAAAATTAATGCGTATTGGTCTGGATAACGTTTACGGTTACATTTCAGATGTGAACGATTTGGGGATTGCGCTGCAGGCTACTGATGTGATCGCCATTGACGAGTTTAAAACACTCCAAAATGAAGATGTTCAGATTATAGATGTACGGGGTGTCAGCGAATATGAGGCCGGACATATTGAAGGGGCGAATCATGTTTTTGTGGGAACCCTTCCCGATCATCTGGATAAAATCAGTAAAGATAAACAGGTAATTATTCACTGTCAGGGGGGAGACCGTTCGGCAATAGCTTATTCTATACTCGCAGGAAATGGTTTCAAAAATGTGAAGAATTTTTCGGGAGGTATGAATGCATGGCTGGCTTCTGAAGGTAAAACAATTGCCTCTGAATTCGATTAATAATCCAGCTTTAAATGGCCGCTGTAAAATATTTTTATTTCAGAGTCGTCATGCTGATCCGATAGCAATCGGATCAGCATGACGAATAGATCGAAATCAATCGCTTTAAAGCACTATTTTTAACAAATAATTAGCGAATTCAGGTTAATAATTAATAATTTAAAAAATGATAGAATTTATAAAACATCCCTGGGCATGGTATGTAGCGGGTCCGTTAATTGGTTTAACCGTTCCTGCATTGTTGATTGTCGGAAATAAATCATTCGGCATCAGTTCATCACTACGGCACCTTTGTGCGATGTGTATACCGGCCAATATTCCCTTTTTCAAATACGATTGGAAAAAAGAAATGTGGAATTTATTTTTTGTTTTCGGTATTTTTCTGGGCGGTGCAATAGCGGTTAACCTTTTGGGTAATCCTAATCCTGTTGAAGTCAATCCGAAACTGGCTACCGAACTTACAGGTTACGGCATTACACACTACAATAATCTGGTACCTGAAGATATCTTTAACTGGCACTCGCTGCTTACCCTGAAAGGATTTATATTCATGATAGTTGGCGGTTTTCTGGTTGGTTTTGGAACACGATACGCGGGTGGTTGTACAAGCGGACATGCCATTATGGGCTTATCCAACCTACAATTGCCATCATTGATTGCTACCATCTGTTTTATGGTTGGCGGTTTCATTATGGCTAATTTTATTTTACCTTTTATTCTATCACTCTAAAGCCGTAAAAAAATGCAACATCGTACCAATACCGAAACGGAATTAAAACCTTCTGAGTCGGATAAAATATGTGTAAATAAGAGTCCTTTGCAGCAAAATTGGCTTCACAATTTAAAATACCTGATTATCGGGATTTTCTTCGGCATCATATTCGTAAAATCAGAAGTCGTTAGCTGGTTTCGCATACAGGAAATGTTTCGGCTAGAGTCATTTCACATGTACGGAATAATTGGTAGCGCCATTCTCGTCGGCATGGTTTCCATCTGGCTGATTAAGAAGTTCGATATCAGAACCATTTCCGGCGAACCAATTACCATTGCGCCCAAAACATTCAACAAAGGTCAGATTTATGGAGGTTTGATTTTTGGTTTCGGCTGGGCCATTACAGGAGCCTGCCCGGGTCCGTTGTTTGCACAAATCGGAGCTGGCGCAACCGTTATTAGCGTTACACTTTTAAGTGCTATTGCAGGCACCTGGGTTTACGGACATTTCAGAGATAAACTCCCTCATTAAATATGGATAGCAGGTTGCCCATAAAAATGTGGTTAGCAATAGGGATAGAGATTTTTACTGCCCAAACTTTACTGGCACCGCAACCAATGGCATTGTATTTTTAAATTTAGTTAAAACCTTCAATGTTTTTCCGAACACTCCAATATTTTTAACGTAAGATTTTATCGTTTAAAATAGTTGACTTAGTCAACTATTTTTATTAGGTTAGCATCAGTCTTTTACAATCATATCTTAAGGAGTGGATAAATCAACAATAATAAGCAGTATGCGCGCCTTTAACCGTTACTACACCAATCTGATAGGAGTGTTGGATAAGGGCTATCTTGAAACGCAATATAGCTTAACGGAGGCAAGGATATTATTTGAAATATCGCTGGGTAAAAAAAATGCCTCAGAAATTATCGATGCCATGCGAATTGATAAGAGTTATTTAAGCCGGGTATTAAACAAGTTTGAAAAAAATAAACTGATCATTAAATCGAAATCAGAAAAAGACTCCAGGGCAAGTCGAATATGTTTAACTGATAAAGGAATGAGGGATTTAAATGCTTTAAATGAACTGGCAGACCAACAACTTGATGCATTGTTAGAAAAATTATCAGCCACAGAAAGCAAACAACTTGCCCTGCATATGAATTCGATAATCGAAATTCTTGATCAAAAATCTGCGGGCCAGAAAAGTGAACAGGACATTATCAAAGACTAAAAATACTTGAACAGATGACCATACGGCCAGCCACATTTCAAGACATTCCGGAACTGAAAAAACTTTTAGACAATTCCGTGCGGGGTTTGAGCAAAGATTATTACACCACAAGCCAGATTGACAGCGCCCTTAAATATATCTTTGGGATAGATACCCAACTGATTGACGATGGAAGCTATTATGTTGTTGAGTTAGACGGAACTATTGCTGGCTGCGGTGGCTGGAGCAGGCGAAAAACTTTGTATGGAGGTGATCAGCACAAAGAACTGCACGATACTTTGCTCGATCCTACAAGGGAGCCTGCCAGAATCAGGGCTTTTTTTGTTCACCCGGATTATGCGAGAAGAGGAATTGGCCGTAAAATCATAGAACTTTGCGAGAACGAAGCTAAAAAACACGGATTTTCCAGTCTGGCGCTCGGAGCCACACTGCCAGGTGTACCGCTTTATAAAGCAATGGGCTTTAAAGAAATGGAGCAGATTGTTGAGCCGCTATTGGATGGCGAAAAACTGGAGCTGATAAGTATGATTAAAAATATCTGATTTAAGCATGAAAGGATTTTCCTGTAATGCCCGAAGCCACGCATCACCTGAGGTTGATCAATCCATTCGGCTCAAAAGATTTGTGGAATAAGAAACCAAAATTTGCATTGCGATGCTTGAACAGAAAACGCAACCTTTTTCTGGGCGATAATTTGGAACGAATAAACAGATGGACCGATGCTTCCGGGCCAACAAAATATTAATTTTAAAAGATAAATTTGCCGCAGGGCCTGCATGAACGAAGTTTAAGGTGCTACGCCTGTTAGTTTTGTTTTACCTCAAACATTGAATTTCATCCAATCTCCATGATTAAGGACAATCAGTAACAATTGAATAAGGTAGGCTTCTCTAATCCTGAAACTTATTTTTGTAGGCTTCTTCGAAATATAGTCGTAGTGAAGAGATGCGCCCGGTATCAATGTGGTTGATATAGCGTTGGAACATCTGTTCGGAACTGTGCCCGGTTGCTTCCATCAGCAAAGAAGTAGGTATTTTGCCGTAAAAATTAGTTGCAAAGCTCCGTCGGCCGATGTGGCTGGTAACGGCTTTCCATTTAGGGATCATGCCCGTGATAACCCTGAAACCTGTTCTTTTGCCAATGCTGATCTGTGTATCGAAACCCGCCTGGCGAACGATCTCCTTGATCTGCTGGTTATATTTTTTAGGAGAAACCTTTTGCGGGAAGTTACCATTGTTGTTCAGCTTGATAACCTGTACCGCCGGATGAAGAGGAAGTATCACATTGCGCAACGTCTTCTTTTGTACAAAAGATATACATTCCATGCCCTCCACATCCTGTATTTTGGAAGTGCTAAACTCCATAAAATCCGATACCCTTTGGCCCGTATAGCAGCTGATGATCAGCCAGTCTCTTGCCGCTTGTAAGTTTTTTGGCAGTTCCATTCGTTTGATTTTGACGAGTTCATCTTCCGTAAGGGTTACAAAAGGCCTTTGCTTTCGCTCCTTTGGCAGTTCCAGTTCATATGCAAAGGTGCGTATTCCACGTTTTTCAAGGTGATTAAGTACAGTTTTAATAAAATTTACGGTACGGTATGTTGTACTGGTGGCAAAAGCCTCGCGTTTGCAGTAGTTAAGAAACTCCTTTACAAAAGATCCGTTAACCTCACTGATCATCAGGTGCCGCATCAGGTGGCCTTCGAAACGCTCTAACAGGTTGTAAAAGACTAAATATCGCCTGTGCGTAGATTTACAGATCAGGTGTGATCTGGCAGCGATATAGTTTTCCATATGCCACAACAGGCTTTCTTCGGGGCATCTGGCATTTTCCGTTTTCGCAGCTTCGCGGATGTTCTTTGAAAGCGCTCTGAGGGAGATTTTATCGAAATTCCAGGATATCGACTCCAGGTAGCCGGCTATTTTAATGCGTAACCTGTTCAGGCCATGATTAAGCTTTTTGCAGCGCTTCAGATAAATATTATGAGGTCGCTGCTGCTGCTGGTCCCACAATTCTTTAGCAATACGGAAGGGCGTTTGTAACTGATGCAATTGTCCGATGGAATTATGTAACTCCAAAAGCAAAACGCTTGAGTTGGGTTTATCCAATAAATTAAACGAGATGGTGATCATGGAAAAGATATGTTGCTAATTTTCAAGCAAATTAGTAAGAAAATTGGTCTTTTCCAGACTACTGTTTGATACGCAAATATAAAAAAAAGTTAAACTAAACAAAAGCTAAAACTCTCTGTTTTAAATAAAACAGGTTTTTTCAACAAAAATGTTTCATTTCAAAAAAAGCATCCTGGTGGTGCTTTTTTCCATTTAAACAAGCTGGTAACCAATTGTAAAAATATTAATACTAGTCTGGAAAAGACTAAGATTATACGCTTCAAAAATGGAACATAGACCAGTTAGCAATTTAGCAAAAATAAGGTTCGCCATAGCGGACGATTCTGAAATTCAGCATTTTTTTATTGATGCTTTTGCGAAGCGGGTTGGCGGGTTTGATCTGGTGTTTTCAGCACTTAACGGTGCAGATCTTTTAGATGGACTGGGCCAATTAGAGTGTCTGCCTCAGCTATGTATCCTCGATCTTCATATGCCTGTGATGGACGGCATTGAATCTGCCAGACAACTTAGGGAACGTTATCCTTCGATTATTCTGTTCGGTTGCACCGCAAGTGAAGATCCGGGAGAGATTGTGTGCATGCTCGAAAATGGGGTCCAGAAGGTGTATGCTAAGAAACATGCCGAACAAATATTTCGGGATTTCCGTCATCAAACAGGCGTATGTACACCACAATAATCAAACAGCTTTTACCAACGCAAATGTTTTAAATGATGCGGGTTTAAGTTCCGGATTCAAGGTTAAAATCGATCCTTGAGAATCTCTGATGTTAAAAAATAAAAAGAGCATGGATATAAAAAAAATAATCGTATGGGGAGGTGTTTGGCTAAGTGCCCTTATTTGGTTCCGGTTTTTAATCTATTTGATCGCTAAATATATCTTCTAAGTCATATGCATATCAAAAATCAAAATTTAAAATGCCCCTGGTGTAAAAAAACGGGCGAATGCGAAAGAACACATCGACCCGCTGCCGTAAAACTGTTCCTCCCGTTTATCAAGGCCCGGTTCATCTGCCTGCACTGTCTCCGGAAATTCAGTGTCATGAAAAATGCCAGATAATACCTGGTATATCGGAATCTACCTGTAATGCATACCCTTTGTATTCTTTCGATAAAGATTTTAGTGGCTAAGCTGCATAAGGCGACAATCTGATATTATTGCTTTAGATGTGTAATTGCTGAATGTGAGCGATATGGATAAATGGCAGATGCCTTAAAATAGTATCAACCTTCTCAATTCTCTTCAGGTACATTTAATACATCAGGCCATGTGCAGCCTTTCCCCGAAAATTCGTTCGGGGAATACCATCAATACCTTCCGGTAACGTTTTAAATTCCGGGAATGTATGTTTTGCTCAAAAGTCAAAATAAAACTTTAGCCGGTTTTTAAAGTCACCTGTTCCGGCAGGCACTAACAATTATTGCTCATTTATTCGAAAAAACAGATCATTAAAATCAAAGCCTGTATAATAATTACAGATTTTTTACCATATTGATTTTCTATTACGGCTGCTAATTTCAATCTTGCATAGCAAATTGAATTTCAGCATAATATCTGCCACATTTTTTTCAATTTTTACAGGATGTTAAGACACCTCGGTGAAAAAAGAAGTTTCAGCCATAACTTACGTTTGGCCGTTTTGTTATGCCTTAATGCTGGTTTTGTTAATGCTGCCGGTTTTATTGCTTTTGCCGTGTTAACCACTAACGTAACCGGTCATGCCGCATTACTGGCTGTAAACCTGGCTAAAATGGATCTGCGTGCTGCAGGGGTGGTAACACTCTGGCTCACCCTTTTTCTTTTTGGTGCATTTGCTTCCAGTTGGTATATCGGATGGATCGGCCGTAACCGTCCATTTGCTTATACGGTACCCATATTATTTATCATTGCAGTTATGCTATTCGTGGCACTGGCTGGTGGCAGCTATAACCATTCACTGTCTGAAACGGAATATTTGGCTGGCAGCCTCCTGCTTGCCATGGGTATGCAAAATGCGCTGGTTTCCGTGGTGTCGGGCGCTGTTGTTCGTACTACGCATCTCACTGGTATGTTTACAGATTTAGGCATCGACCTGTCTGTTGCTGTATTGTCGCGAAAAAATCTGAACAATGTACTGAAACGCCGCATATTGCTTAAACTGGTGATTATCGTTTCTTTCTTAACAGGAGGGGTGATAGGAGGAGTTGCCTACCTGCATATTGGTTTTCACGCTTTTTTTGTTCCGGTAGGATTTCTATTGGTCGCGTTGTTTTACGATTACTTCCGCATACGAATTAAAAGGGCAATTGTTCACCAGTTGCACAAAAGCTAAACCGGCTCTCCAGGCAACCAGCTTCATCAACTAAAACCTGGTATTCCAGGTTTTGATCTGCTATCAATCGTTCCCAAAGTGCGCCCCTCAAGTGGCAATGATATCGCATTAACCCCATTCAAGATCAGCCAGCCAATACTGATGAACACGTGATTAATGCTACTTTTTAGCTTCAAAGCCGTACAAACCATTTTGGTATAGGTACGATGCCATTTGATAATTGGATATCGCTTCATCAGTCAATCTCGGGTTTGCCGGTATGGCTACAGCACCGCCATTGGTAAAGTCGGGCCTGTAGGTAGCCACCTTTTTTTGCGGATTTAAAATAACCAGGGTTTTGTTTTTGATATAGCCCAAACTCTGGTAGGTGCTGATAAAAGCCCGTTCATCACTATCCTTCATTTTAAATACATCCTGGCCAAAAAACTTACTGCTGTAACTGAAATTCAGATAACCCAGAATAGTAGGGCCAATATCAATCTGTGCGGTAAGTTTTTCGAATTTGCCCGGGGCGATATGTCTTGGACTGTAAAAAATCATTGGAATATGGTATTTATCAACCGGTAACTCTACTTTGCCAGCACTTGATGCACAATGGTCGGCAACAATAACGAATAAGGTATTGGAAAACCAGGGTTTCTGTCTTGCTTCGCGTATAAACTTACCTATAGCATAATCAGTATATTTAACTGCACCTTCTCTGCCGGTGTGCGATGGAATATCGATCCTGCCTTCAGGGTAAGTGTAGGGACGGTGGTTAGAAACCGTCATAATATGCGCGAAAAAAGGTTTTTTATTTTGATAGTCGTGATCCAGCTCACGTAACGAAAGCGTAAACAAATCTTCATCGGCCACCCCCCAGATGTTTGAGTAATGGATTTCTGAGTCCTGAAGAGCACTTCTATCTGTTACCTGGTAGCCATTATTGGAAAAAAAATCGTTCATGTTATCAAAATACCCGTAACCACCATAAATAAACCTGCTGTTGTAGCCTTTAGAACGAAATATATTACCTAAGGTAAACAGGTTTTTATTATCAGGGCGCTTAACTATGGATTGGCCCGGTGTAGGTGGAATACAAAGCGAAAGGGCCTCTAAGCCTCGTACCGTGCGCGTGCCTGATGCATAAAGATTGCTAAAAAGCAAACCCTCCTTGGCAAGTGAATCAAGTTGTGGCGTAATATGCTGTGTATTGCCAAAAGCACCCAAAAACTCAGCACTCAAGCTCTCTACACTGATTAATACCACATTCATTTTATTTTCAGTACCGGTGCTGCTAATGGCTCTGGACGTATTTTTAAATTCTCCTGTTGCAGTTGAGTCTTGCTGAAGTAAATTGCGCAAAATGCTTTCTGCTTTTTTGAGCGGTAGCGTTTTATAGAACGTATTGAAATCTAGCTGATTATTCCAAAAAGCAAATCCAAAATCGTACATCCCATTGCCCGAAAGTTCATTTACATACTGGTTCTTGCTCAGGTATTTCAATTTATGGCTTACACCAAAATAGGTGAGTACCGGTAAACACAGCAAAACCAGGGCTGTTGCGCTGCGTTTGGCAAAACCTGTTTTATGATAGGTTGAGGCAGTTATTGGTTTTCTCAACCCGTAAACAACCAATAAGGTAACCACAACCAAACCTACCATAATGCTGTTTATCGGGTACGATTGGCGGATATTTCCAATTACTTCTGTAGTGTAAACCAGATAATCTACCGCTATAAAATTGTAGCGGACCGAAAACTCTTCCCAAAAGAACCATTCTGAAATGGCATTGAAAATAAGTGTGAAAACCACAAAGAAAAAGTAAATAAACAATAATGACCGGTTGAATTTGCCGGAATACCATTTAGAAGGCAGTATCCAAAGGTAAATGACAATCGGAATGATGGCGAATGATGCCGCTGCAAGATCGTAAAATAAGCCAATGAACAGAATTTTAAGGAGATTAAGTATAGACCAGTCAACAGCAGATGCACTATAAATCAATAAGGCGATTCTGGTGAGGAACGAAATGCTGCATAATAACGCAGTAACTAGAAAGACTGGTCCGAATCTGTGCTGTAACAGCTTATTTGTTTTTTCTTTAATGCTCATAATTAACGGTGGATCCAAAACAGGAGTTACCCGGCAAATTTTAATAATCTGGCCAAGATACTTTCCAATTCTGAAGAAATCCTGAAGGTTTGGTCAGGTTAAAGATATTATTAAAGTAATTTATTTAATAATTTGTTGCGCTTGTTTTCATAATCAGTTAATTTTTGATGTGGAAGGCTCACTTTTATATCACACAATCGAAAAGGATCAGGTTAAATCCAAAAGAACATTGACATTAATAATCTTTGATCTGGGCTTCGCTACCATGAGTGGCGGATGCGCTACAACTGAAAATATCTGACCCCAAAAAAGTCCTTTCATCGTTACTTCAGAATTTCTCCATAATTCGGTTATAGTTTTGGTTAAAAGTCAAATGATGAAAAGTTTTTTAATAACGTTATTGATGATCAGCGGTTTAGCTCAGGCCTATGCGATATCCAATATTCAGCATATTCAAAATATAGATTCGCTTAGTATTGTTCCAGCAGACTCGGTAGGGCGGTGGTATGCCGGTAATCCCATTCCTAAGAAAAAATTTATGCCGGCAGCGTTTGTTGTACCTGTTTTATTTGCTGGCTATGGTTTCGCTGCTGTTTATGATCATGGTCCATTAAAACAACTCGATGTAAGTACCAGGGCCGAATTACAGGAAGATCATCCGTTATTTGCGGCACATGTTGATGATTATATGCAGTTTGCGCCTGCTGTTGCGGTTTATGCGTTAAATTTATCGGGTATAAAAGGTAAACATAATTTATTTGATGCTTCCATATTATATGTAACCTCTGCTGCTATTATGGGCGTTTCAACTCATTTTGTGAAGCAGGGCGTTGGTAGAGAAAGGCCTGACGGATCGGGGTTCAACTCTTTTCCTTCAGGGCATACGGCTTCTGCATTTATGGCGGCAGAATTTCTGCACCAGGAATATAAAGATGTTAACCCTTGGATTGGTTATGCAGGTTATTTTGTAGCCACGGCCACCGGAACATTAAGGATGTATAACAATAAACATTGGTTTAGCGATGTGGTTGCCGGCGCCGGATTCGGGATTGCTGCTACCAAGATATCGTATTTGGTGTATCCTTATATGAAAAGACTTTTTACCACCAAAAAAGAAGGAAATTTCACTTTCATGCCTTTCCATCAGCAAGGTAGCACAGGGTTAATGCTATCAGGCAGATTTTAATGCGATCAGGTGATAAGTCTGCCCAAATCAAAATTAGTCAATCGTTTGCGTTGTTATTGGCCTTGTAATCCTCAGGAGCTTGTCTTACTTTTAACAAATACTGATCAGCATCGGGGAAAAACTCGAACACCTGTTAGAGGAATTTGCTTAATCGATCAGTTCAATTTAAACCTAAACCATAAATAAAAACACCAATGGAACGTAGAGAATTTATCAAAAATGGCGCATTTACGGCTGCGGGCTTAACCATCCTGCCAACCGGAAGTTTATTCGCATCATCAGACAGTGCAAAAGTAAGATTAGGTTATATCGGGGTAGGGGCACGTGGGATGAGCCATATTTCTGAAGGCGCCCTAAGAGATGATGTTGAAATTGTTGCCATTTGTGATACGCAGGAAAGTTCACTTAAAATCTGTCGAAATTTCATAGCTAAAAATGGCAGGCCTTCGGCAACAGAATATACCGGAGGCTTAGACGCTTATAAAAAACTTTTAGACCGTAAAGATATTGATGCCGTAATTATTGCAACACCCTGGCAGTTCCACCGCGATCAGGCGGTTGATGCCATGAAAGCAGGTAAATATGTAGGTTGCGAAGTAATTGCCGGTTTAACGGTAGAAGATCATTGGGATATTGTAAATACATCTGAAAAAACAGGCATGCCTTACATGACTTTAGAAAATGTTTGTTACCGTAGGGATGTAATGGCAGCTTTAAATATGGTTAGGCAAGGACTTTTTGGCGAGTTGGTGCATCTTGAAGGCGGTTACCAGCATAACTTAAGGAACGTACTGTTTAATAATGGTAAAGAATATTATGGCGGCGGGGTAGAGTTTGGCCCTAAAGCCCTGAGCGAGGCGCAGTGGCGTACGCAGTTTAATATCGATCAGGACGGGGATTTATATCCAACCCATGGAGCGGGTCCTATCATGCAATATGCCAATATTAACAGAGGAAATCGCTTTACCAGTTTGGTATCGTTCAGTTCTAAAGCCAGGGGATTGGCCGCTTACGTAGAAGAAATGTCGCCCGGCCATCCCAATGCCAAAATCAATTATAAAAACGGCGATGTAACCACTACCATGATCAATTGTGCAAATGGAGAAACCGTTTTGTTGAGTCATGATACACACTTGCCCCGTCCGTATTCGCTCGGTTTCAGGGTGCAGGGGACCAAAGGGATTTGGATGGATGTTAACAAATCGGTTTATATTGATCATAAATCAAAAAAAGACGATGTATGGGACCCCGCCCAGGAATGGTTTGCCAGGTACGATCATTCGCTCTGGAAAAAATACGAAGCAGAAGCCGTTGGCGCAGGTCACGGCGGCATGGATTGGTTTGTATTCAATGCATTTATCCAGGCAGTAAGACAGAAAAAACAAACACCTATTGATGTATACGATTCAGTAACGATGAGTGTGATTAGCCCACTTTCTACAAAATCGTTAAAAGAGGGTAATATGCCGCAGAAATTTCCTGATTTTACCAAAGGAAAATGGAAAGACCGTAAAAATACCTTTGCTTTAGACGACAGCGGTTTTTAGCTTCGGTTTTAGTATTGGCTTTGGTATACCAGCCATACCTCAATAATCAACCTGTTTGCATATTTAGCATTGGTTTTTGTAAACAATTTTTCATTTAAATAGTCTTATGTTTCAGGCAGTTTTAAGTGCTTACGGACTTCACGCAGACAGCTGTAAAATTGAACCTTTCGGCTCGGGGTTAATCAACCATACCTGGAAAGTTTGCCACGACGGTTTGGCCTATATTTTACAAGAGGTAAATACAACGGTTTTTCCTAAGCCTGAGTATATTGCTGATAATATCAGGGCGATAAAAGAATATCTGGATCAAACCGCTCCCGATTATTTATTTGTTGCCCCAATCAATGCCTTAAACGGTGATGATTTTGTAGTGGTAAATGATCGTTTTTACAGGCTTTTTCCCTTTATAGCACATTCCTGTACGATTGATTCTGTACAACGTCCGGAACAGGCCTATCAAGCCGCCAAACAGTTTGGTCAGTTCAGCAGGATACTTTATGCCTTCAAAGCTCAACAATTAAAACCTACTATCGAAGATTTTCATAACCTTCCCTTACGCGTAAGGCAGTTTAAAAATGCGCTAGCGCAAACCAGTAGTGAAAGGATGATCAAGGCAAGTTTTGCGATAGAAGAAATCATCAGGTATTACGATATAGAAGCGCAGTATACACAAATGGTAAAAAGCAGTGAACTGCATTTGCGGGTGGTGCATCATGATACCAAAATAAGCAATGTTTTGCTACAGTCCGAAACGGGGATAGGTTTAGGTGTAATTGATCTGGATACGGTAATGCCGGGATACTTTATCAGCGATGTGGGGGATATGATGCGCACCTATCTTTCAGAAGCCAATGAAGAAGAAAACGATTTTAATAAAATCGCCATTAGAAATGATGTTTTTGCTGCAATTTATAAGGGCTACATGGAAGAAATGAACCAGGTTTTAACTTTGGCTGAAAAACAGTTCTTTATCTATTCAGGCAAATTTATAATTTATATGCAGGCTGTAAGGTTCATCACCGATTTCTTGAACGGTGATATTTACTATAAAACAAATTATCCTGAGCAGAATTTGGTAAGGGGCTTAAATCAGATCTATTTATTAAACAAGTACGTGGCCAGACAGCAGGAATTTGAAGAAATAATAAGCGAAATTGATCAAAATAAGGAAATAGTTCTAAAATAATATTAAAATGATCGGTGCAATTTGAGGTGGTATGTTGAAAAGTAGAGGTTTGTTTTATAGGTGATTTATTCTTCGTTGGAACAGTTCTCCGTATCTTTTTATTTATCATGCGCAAACGTTTGATCAGTCATGGAAGGTCGGGAGATAAGATTGCGGGTGTTAGTGCTGTAACCGTTAGTGCCTAAACCCGATCTGATGGCTAAAGGTCCTTCTTTCCTGTAAGTTTTTACTCCCCTCCTTATCAAGGAAGGGTGCCCGCAGGGAGGGGGTGGTTGGTTAGTTTGTTATAAAGAAGTTATTTAATGCTTTAGTGTCGTGATGCTGTTTAAAAAGGTCTTTCTTTCCTGTAAGTTTTCACTCCCCTCCTTACCAAGGAGGGGTGCCCGTAGGGCGGGGTGGTTGATCAGCTCGTTATAAATAAGCTAGCTTAACACTTAAATTTGGTGACGTTGGTTTAATCAATTTAGGTTTTGTGGAAATGAAGGGGTATATGCATTTCGCTTTGTGCAGTCCTGCTGTACGCTGTAGCCCTCGTACCTCGGGGCTGCCGCTGCCATCAGGTTTATTTACTTAGGCTGGTACTGCTTCGGGTCTCTGAATTCCGGAACCAGTTTACTCCCCTCCTTATCCAGGAGGGGTGCCCGCAGGGCTGAGTGGTTGGTTAGTTTGTTATAAAGAAGTTATTTAATGTTTTAGTGTCGTGATGCTGTTTAAAAAGCTATTTCTTTCCTGTAAGTTTTCACTCCCCTCCTTACCAAGGAGGGGTGCCCGTAGGGCGGGGTGGTTGATCAGTTTGTTATAAATAAGTTAGCTTAACACTTAAATGGCCTGACGTTGGTTTAAATAAATTTAGGTTTTGTGGAAATGAACGGTTATATGGGTTTCGCTTAGTGTAGTCCTGCTGTACGCTGTAGCCCTCATGCTTCGGGGCTGCCGCTTCCATCAGGTTTAATTACCTGGGCCGGTGCTGCTTCGGGTTTCTGAATTTTCGGAACCAGTTCACTCCCCTCCTTACCAAGGAGGGGTGCCCGTAGGGCGGGGTGGTTGATCAGCTCGTTATAAATAAGTTAGCTTAACACTTAAATGGCCTGAGGTTGGTTTAATCAATTTAGGTTTTTTGGAAATGAACGGTTATATGCGTTTCGCTTAGTGCAGTCCTGCTGTACGCTGTAGCCCTCATGCTTCGGGGCTGCCGCTTCCATCAGGTTTATTTACCTCGGCCGGTGCTGCTTCGGTTTCTAAATTCCGGAACCAGTTTACTCCCCTCCTTATCAAGGAGGGGTGCCTGCAGGGTGGGGTGGTTGATCAGCTCGTTATAAATAAGTTGGCTTAACACTTAAATTTTGTGACGTTGGTTTAATCAATTTAGGTTTTGTGGAAATGAACGGTTATATGCGTTTCGCTTAGTGCAGTCCTGCTGTACGCTGTAGCCCTCGTACCTCGGGGCTGCCGCTGCCATCAGGTTTATTTACTTAGGCTGGTACTGCTTCGGGTCTCTGAATTTCCGGAACCAGTTTACTCCCCTCCTTACCAAGGAGGGGTGCCCGCAGGGCGGGGTGGTTAAGTAGTTTGATGTAAAGCGGTGGGTTTTGCGTTAGGGATTGTAAGGGTTTAGTACCGATCCTTCATCGGTACCGGAGCGCAGCGCGGCCCTGAAAAGCCCGACCCCATCCCGATTTTTTCATCGGGATGGGGGAACGCCCATATTATTTATCAGTTGGCAGTCTGTAGTTTACAGTTCATATTTTATCGTATTCAATTTTCAGCTAGCCTCCAAAATTTATTCTTCTTTTGCTTTCCCCTTTTTTCTTGATTTTAATGCCTGTGTTAACAGAAACTCGATCTGCCCGTTCGTACTTCTAAACTCATCGGCGGCCCAGTTTTCCACTTCTTTTAATAAAGCAGGACTAATTCTTAATACAAACGCTTTTTTATCTTTCTCCGCCATTCTTATTGTATTGCTTGTATATGATACCTTGTTTTTAAGTTGATCAGGAATAATTCCATTTCATCAATTCTATTTGAGCTGAACAGCAGTTTTTTGCCGTTTTTAAATTCCAGCTGCAAGCCCCTGTCTTTGTCGTTTAATATATAAGCTTTATCATCAAATTTAAACCAAAGCCTGATTTTAACACCATAGCCGCCATAATCACCAAATGCATCATATTTCGTTATGTGGGCTTTCGCTATCTCATCCCATTTAAGGTATTTTAATCTGGCTTTGAATGGAAAGTAACGGTAATAAATCCCTTCTTCGTTGATCCGCAGTGTTAAAACATTTTGCTGGATGAGGTAAATAATGGCAAAAGGTAAAATTACGGCCCAAAGGGGTGCAAAATAAACAGCTTTTAAATCTGTAAAACTCATGCCTCCTTTGTCAAAAAGTACGATGCTTAATACAATGATGGCATCAACACCTACGAGGAGGTATAGCCACCACAATTTTAAATGCTGTTGCTCCTCAAATTCCATTTTACCTAATTATATAAAGTGCCGGTGTTTACCACAGGTTGCACATGGCGGTCGCCGCAAAGTACAACCAGTAAATTGCTTACCATAGCTGCTTTACGCTCTTCATCCAGTTCTACAATTCCTTTTTGCGACAATTTTTCCAATGCCATTTCTACCATGCCCACTGCACCTTCAACAATTAATTTACGTGCTGCAATAACTGCTGTAGCCTGCTGACGCTGTAACATGGCGCTGGCAATTTCAGGTGCATAAGCCAGATGCGATATCCTGGCCTCCAAAACCTCAATGCCTGCGCGCGATAAACGCTCATTCAGTTCACTCTCCAAAAGTTCACTTACTTTTTCGGCACCATCTTTTAGGGTAATGCTCGTTTCTTCTCCTTCCGCATGATCATAAGGAAAGATATTGGCCAGGTGCCTTACGGCAGCTTCGCTCTGGATGTTGACATATTGCATGTAATTTTCGACAGAGAAAACGGCTTTAGCCGTTTCGTTTACTTTCCAGACAACAACGGCCGCAATTTCTATCGGATTACCCAGTTTATCGTTCACCTTCAATTGCTGCCCGTTTAAATTGTTTGCTTTTAACGATACCCGCCGTTTTGCCGTTAAAGGATTTACCCAGAAAAAGCCGTCAGCTTTTACCGTGCCCATATATTTTCCGAACAGGGTGAGTACCATCGATTGGTTGGGGTTGATGATTAAGAAGCCCGGAAAAAGTAGAAATACATCTATGGCCAATAGTACACCTCCCCAAAGAAAAATTCCTGAAACAAAACAGAAAATGGAAGCGCCCAATAATGCTAAGCTTAGTGCGAAAGTTAAATAGCCAGATGGCGGATTGATAATTTTTTCTTGATACATAATTGATATTAATTTGATATCATAAAGTAAAATATAAAATCTGGTAATTGCAAACAAAACGCACAAAATGTATATTAGATAAAAATGTTATTTTTGACAATACTATAAATACATCGCTTTGGCCAAAATCAAAAGAAATTCGCATAAGATCCTTTACCGTAAATATTCATCAAACCTGAAATATGTGATGATGATATTTACCGTTTTCATTATTACGCTATTCCTGCCCAAACAGCCCCGGTTTAGATATGAGTTTGAGAAAAATGCAGTATGGAAAAACAAAGATCTGATTTCGCCTTTCAGTTTTGCTATTTTAAAAACCAATCCGCAGGTTAGTGCAGATAAAAAGAACGCTTTAAAAGATATTCTGCCCGTTTACCAGTTGGACAGGAGTATTACGGAAAATGCATTGGAAGAGTTTGCGAATGAATTTGATGTGAAGTGGAGGTCGAAACAGCTTAGCGAGAAAGAGCGGGATACTTATAAAACTGCGGCCTACAAATTATTGCAGCGCATTTACCAGAAAGGTATTATTGGTCTGAATGTAAAACACCAGGCGGGCGGTAAAAACTATGATTTTTCACTGGTTGAAAACAATGTGTCACAGGAAAAAAATACACAGGATGTTTTTACTGCTGAATCGGCCCTGAATTTTTTTAAAGATAATTTTAAGGCGCCCAATCAGGTTATGGGCGATCTGGTGGCAAACCTGGCCATTGATCACATTACCCCAAATATCATATTTGATGAACGGTTGACGCAAACCATACAGGATAATACGGTGAACAACATTTCCACTACCAAAGGGATGGTGCAAAAGGGGGAGCTTATTGTTGCCAAGAACGATGTGATTGATGAAGAAATTTATCAGAAACTGGAATCTTATAAAGCTACTTACGATGCACAAACCAAAACCATTGGCAGCAGGGCACTGGTTTACTTAGGTCAGGTAGTGTTGGTTGGCTTTATTGTAACCATATTAATGTCGTTCCTTTTTCTTTTCCGGAAAGATATTTTTGCCGATAACCGCCAGCTTTCCTTAATCCTTATTGTCACCACAGGAATGCTGCTGGCTTTAACCTGGGCCATTAAGATGGAGATCCCAAGTTTGTACTATATTCCCTTTTGTGTGGTGCCGATTATCATCAGGATCCTGTTCGATACCCGTTTGGCACTTTACCTTCACATGCTGGTGATTTTAATTGCCGGCTTCTTTGTGGCCAATAGTTTCGAATTTGTGTTCTACCAGGTTACTGCGGGTATGGTGGCTATATTCAGCATCAAAAACTTTGTAAAGCGCGAGCGGTTTCTGGTTTCGGCCTTATTTATTCTGCTGGCCTATTTTGTATCATTTGTAGGCATTGCCTTACTCCGCGAAGGTTCTTTCCGTGAAATTGAATGGGTAAATTTTGTGCCTTTTGTATTTAGTGTATTGTTATCGCTCCTGGCTTATCCGTTAATTTACCTGTTTGAGCGCATTTTCGGCATCACTTCGGATGTAGCGCTGATCGAACTCACCAATACCAATAATAAACTGTTAAGGGAACTGGCTTTTAAAGCGCCTGGAACCTTTCAGCATTCGTTGCAGGTGGCTAACCTTGCTGAGGCAGCAATATTTAAAATTGGTGGTAATTCTGTGCTGGTTAGGGCAGGGGCCTTATATCACGATATTGGTAAGGTAGACAATCCACAATATTTTATCGAAAATCAGAATACCGCTGTGAGTCCGCATGATAAATTGCCTTACGAGCAAAGTGCGCAGATTATCATTCAGCATGTGCACAAGGGGATTGAAATTTTAAGAAGGAACCAGATTCCTGAAGCCATTATTGATTTTATCAGGACACATCATGGAAATACCCGGGTGGACTATTTTTATCAGTCTTTTTTGAAAAATACACCAGAAAAATTCGTCGACGAAAATATTTTCCGCTACCCCGGCCCTATACCTTTTAGCAAGGAAACCGGGGTATTAATGCTTGCCGATTCGGTGGAGGCAGCCTCAAGAAGTCTGAAAAATCCCGATGCGCAGAACATAAACGATATCGTTGAGCGCATCATCAACTATAAATTGGAGCAAAATCAGCTTGATGACTGCGATTTGACGTTAAAAGATATTGAGACTATCAAATTGATATTCAAGACAATGCTGATGAGCATCTATCATGTGCGGATAGATTATCAACAAAATTTGTAATTTTTTTTTGTTCGATAACTTGTTTTACTATATTTGCAGACCTCAAAACAACGCCGGTAGGGCGGAAAAAGGAGGTTGAAAGGTGAGGTGCCTGAGAGGCCGAAAGGAACAGTTTGCTAAACTGTCGTACTGGTAACGGTACCGCGGGTTCGAATCCCGCCCTCACCGCTGAAATAAAAAAAGTTGGTAAATAAATGGAAAAACCCAATAAAATCCATATCTTTGCCAACCCTTAGAAATAAGGTTAAAAAAGATCGATACCAAAGTTCGGGATGTAGCGTAGCCCGGTATCGCGCCACATTTGGGATGTGGAGGTCGTAGGTTCGAATCCTGCCATCCCGACTAAAAGTTCAATCCACTTTACAACAGGATTAAAAAAAGATCGATACCAAAGTTCGGGATGTAGCGTAGCCCGGTATCGCGCCACATTTGGGATGTGGAGGTCGTAGGTTCGAATCCTGCCATCCCGACCAGACAGGACAAGTCAAACTTAGTGTTTGCTTGTCCTGTTTTATTTTCATCCAATTTCTTATTAATCAAATAGATGTATTTCAGGATAGTGTTTACCCTAGCGGTTCGAACTCTCACTCCATCAAATGTGAAGTTTTCCGGAAAAATTGCGGATACTAATCTCCGCAAACCCTCGTAATCCGCTTTCTTGCCTGCATTATCAAGTTTTAAGAGGTGTTCGATACCTTCATTCAATAATCCTTCGATATTGACATTATCATTATATATTAAGGTGAGCCTCTTTTCTAGCCTGTTGATTTCTTCTGAGTAACTGGTTTTCAGTTCTCTAAAGTCATCCGAATCAATTTTTCTGCCAGCAACAAGATCACGTGCATTAGAAAGCTTGGCTTCCAAATCCTTGATTTGTTTAAGAACAGCGCGTTTTTCTTCTTGTATGGATTTGGTTTCTCCATGATAAACTTCGCTTATAACCATTGCGTAAAGCCGTTTTACTTCTTTCCTTGGCAGATATTGCTCGACCTCATCATAGAAAGCCTTATCCAATAATTCTGCCTTTTGTCTTTCCTTGCATGGACGGACGCAATGATAATATGAATAATAGCTTTTTCTTCCTTTAGACGTGCTAGCAGTTAACATTTTGCCACAGCTTGGACAGAACACAAATCCCCTGAAAGGAAATTTCTCATCACTTATAATCTTTGGCTGATATTGCCTACTACGTCCATCAAGTACATCCTGAACCTGATCAAAAAGCTGTTCATTGATTAACGGCTCATGTTGGCCTGTTACAAATTGCGCATCTTCATCTTTAAACTTTGGAATAAAGATCTTTCCGCAATATAGAGGATTTCTAATTGCAAAATGGAAGAGGCTTTTAGCCCTTTTAAATCCTCTTATTCGTGCTTCGTTGTAAATCTGTTCGGTATTGAAGATCCCTTTTGAAATCTCTTCAAATGCCCATTTTACTATGGATGCCTCTGGTTCTAACAACGCAATATATTTCCTTCCATCTTCGGTTGTTCGATTAATGTATCCGACAGGTGCCAGTCCCATATAACGGCCCTCTTTCATAGCTCTACGCATTCCATAGGTAACATTCAATGCTCTTCTATCATTTTCGATCTCTGGTTGCGCAAGATAGATGGCAAGCATCATTTTGTTTTCTGGTATTGAAAGATCAAGAGGCTGTTCAATAGCCTGAGATTCTATTCCCAATTTGGATAATAAATTGATCATTTGATATGCGTCGCCCGTATTTCTGCTAAACCTGTCCCATTTGGTAAAAAGGATGCAATCAATCTTTCCCTTATATTTTTTAAGGTTCAGAATCAGTTTTTTCCATTCCGGCCGATTGAAGGTTTTCGCTGAATGATCTTCGTAAATCACGTTTCTGACCAATATCGAATTGTGTGAACAAAAACGTCTTAAACGTTCCTCCTGATCTCTTTGTGAATAGCCACGATCAGCCTGTTCGTCAGTGCTTACCCTTATGTATAAATCCGCTGTTTTCATTAGTCTCAAGATGCTTTTTCACTACTATTTTAGCTAAAATTTTTAGGAAATCCAAAATTAGTTTTGCTTCGTCCAAGGTGACTTTTAGACCATCATCTAAGAGTATTTGTTGTGCTTTCTCTGGCGTAATCACCGATTTATTGTACATGATGTCGTTCATTGCATTTCTAAACTTGAAACACAAACATCATTGGATCAATAGGATATATCAGTAGTAGAGGCAAATATTTATATCGTATTAATTTGTTTTCTCTACTAGTGTGGTTTGAAGATGATATGGCTTTTTTTATTTAGCTTTAATTAACCAATTAACTTTCATGCTCTCAGCCAATGCAAAAACACGACGCAGATATAGATATTCAAAACATATATGCCTTGACAGTCAAGGACGAAGAGATTTACATCGAAGACTATAATGCTAGGCTATTCCCGCCATACAAATTGGAAAAATATAATATAAATAGTAGTAACTGCCGACCATTGATTCGGTATGCTTTATCGTCAGAAAATGATAGATCTATCATCGCAGAAATACTCATTATCACAATAGTTAATTTCAACAAGTTTCGTAACCTTGTTACTACCAATTTTTTTTGCAATCCTGTCGGTCAACTATTTGTTTTTTTTAAAATAACATTTATATATTGTTTCCATGAATAAAAAGTAAGTAATTCAATAACTCATTTAACCCAACGCTCTATGTCTCCAAAATTTCAAAGTTTTATTAAAGCCAATGACAAAAAAATCAATCGTATCGCACAAAGATTATCGAATTATAAAATCGATAGCGTGCCGGTAGGTTTTGAAAATGCAAAATTTAGAGTAATAGATTGGCTCTATAATTTCGACAAAATAGGAGTTAAATCATGGTCTCCCTTTTTATATTTATTAGAGAAAATGGATTTCATCCAGTCCAGCGAAATATCTGAAAAACTTAGTAAGCTGAGCCAACCATTTTTGCAAAATAACAATGCTTATATAGCACCTTTAGGAGAAGACTCGGAAAGCTCATTCCGAATTTCGTCTAATTTCAACCAACATTCGAGATATTTTTCATCACTTGAAGATTTGTTAGATGCTCTACCAGATCGTAAGCAAAACAAAATCTTACTTTACGATGATTTTCTCAATAGTGGCGGTCAGGTAATTACAATCTTTAAAACTTTACTAGGAATACCATTTCGAAAAGATGAAATTAATGACGAGGGTGACAAACGATTATTACTACGAGACGACCAGAAACAAAAATTGTTGCAAGCGGAGATACACTTGTTTTATTATAAAGCTTTTGATGACGGTTCGGAGTATGTTGATATTAAAAATGAAGAGGAGCTAAAACTTAAAATAAAGGTTCACAGATATACATCCGCAGACAAGACTGATGGTGTTTTTGGAGATAACGATGATCGGGCGGCTATTGAACATGAGATTCACCAGACAGTAACCCATGGGATCTTTCGGGGTGATGACTCCGCAAAGATTACACCTATATATAAAACTTTGAAGACTGTAGGATATGAGCTTTTAAAACATAATGAACCAAACTGGAACACAGATAAATTTATGAAAAGAAGCCTTGGATATGGCAACGAAAGCAGGTTGATTATAACAGACTTCAATGTTCCGACGAATACTATTACTTCACTTTGGCTGTCGGGAAAGGTATTTATTAAAGGTAAGAATGTTGAGTGGGTGGAGCTTCTACCAAGAAGAAAAAAGGTGCTTGTGGAAAGGACTGCTGTGAAATCCCCTAATATTGATATAGTTAAAAATGCTTCTGACAAAAATGATTTTATTTATGGATATGATTATTTGAAGGAATTTAATTCCTATACAGAGAAATCTTTCGTGAAAAAAAATTTAATTTATGATTTTAATAATACCCGTCTTTTTAAGGCTTATAGTGATTTGTTCCTGAAAATAGGAGAAATCACTTATGTTAATGAATACAAGAAGGGAGAAATTGATATTTTTCAAAGCCTTCGAGATGTATTTGAAAGGGAAAACCATTTAAATCCTATTGTCATAAGTGGTAGGCCAGGCAGTGGCAGAACACTTTTTATGTCAATTTTGTACTCTTATTTATACGACAGCTTCAGATCCGGACAATTTAAAAAGATTCCTATCTACATAAATCTTGATTATTTTACTAAATCAGTACATGAAAATCCAACAATAAATTTTCAGAAAAAAGCGGAAGATGAACTTAGAATGATTTCTCAAAAAATAAAAGAAATCAGACAGCAATTTTCGGACAGGGAGTTAATTGTTTTGATTGACGGAATCGACCAATATGAAAATTCGAAAGTTAACGTTGTGAACGATATTTACCAATATATAAATAGATCTTCAATACAATCGGTGGCCGGTATTAAGAAAATTGAAGACATTGCCAATTTTAAGGATAGAGTTCAGGTCACCATGCCTTTTAAAAGTGAACCTCTACTTAAACTGGAATTTTCAGATTTGTCTACCTCGGATGATAGTTTGAACACAATTATTGAGCTTTATGCTGAGACGCGATCAAATGGTGAACTTATAAAATCGGGAAACCTGTCTGAATACCTCAAAAGGAAAATGCGGGAGTTCAAAATCAAGAAATATGATTTACTAATTCTTCAAGTTTTGTCTGCTGGTTTTTATAACAAATATAATTATCAGGAAGCTAAAAATTTCAGCAGCTATCTCGATACTTATTTTTTACTTTCTGCGATAAAAGTTCAAAAGGCTGGTTTGCTCGCGCACAAGACATTTAATTATAGGGAAACTTTAGAGCCGCATGAGAAGAATTCACAAGAGTGGTGGTACATTCATAAAAACGAAACGTTTCGCGATTATTTTATTGCAAAATATGTTGTTGAAGAATTATTAAGGGTTGGATCATCTGATAATAAAGCGTTTAATTTCGTTTATCCTAATGAGCATAATGTGTTTTTTAAGGAGATTATTAATAAATCTCGTGATTTTCAAAAAAAGGCCCTAGAAAATATTAAAAAGATCATGCCACTTTTGACCACAAGAGAACAGATGTCGGCAAAAACTCACTTGTGTTACCTCTTAGGTAGGTTTAATGATGATATTGTTAAAGAAAATGCCAAACATTATTTGCACAAGCTTAAGGACGAGATTTATGGGCAATTGCAACATAACATTGATTTCAAAAGTAATCAGGTGTTAAATCGCGACCAGAAAAAGGATTTGCTATTACATCGTACAATTTTGATCAGTTTAATTTACATAGGTGATACGGAGACGAGTTCATCCTATATTGAACAGTTGATAGAGAATAAATATTTTTGTAATCTAAACAGAGGTTTTCATCTCGAATACTATGGAGATATCCGATTTGACCCATCAGACGATGACAGTTTAAAACATGAGGATAATTTCGGAAATTATTGTGAAAGTTTCCACACCTTGCATAGCAGGGTTTTTGATGGAGTAATCAACAAAATTAAATATTCCATGTTTGAGATCGAATTGTACACCTTGGTGAGTTTAGCACAGCATAGGCAAGTGTCAAGTAATTTAATTAAGGATGAAAAAGAAAAAAGGGTAAAGATTATTGAACTTCTAGAAGCATTGTTCGAAAGTGTAATAAATATCTCACAGCCTCTTAAAGACTATTTAGATTTTATCAAAGACATTTTTGTAAAATATGATAAAGTTACTGAAGCTCATTTAATAGCGGACATTTTCCAAATTAAAAACGTTCCGCGAATTGGATGGGTAAAAAGTGGTATTGAAGGAGGGGAATCGGTATCCGACCATATTTATGGAACTTATTTGGTTGCAAAATATTATCTCCCAGAAAAGATAGCTGAGTATAGTGATTATGATAAAGATTTGATTATCAAGTTGTTGCTTGATCACGATTTGCCAGAATGGCACCAGGGAGATAAAGATGCGTCAATAAAAACTGAAGATGAGATTATCGCAGAAGAACGGGCAGCTAGAAAAATGAGCTTGCTCGGTACCTATCATAATATTGCAAATGTTTCCAGTACTTGGCAACTTTACTACGACTTTACCCATAGTTCAAATATAAATTGTCGGATTGCAAGAGATATTGACAGGCTCGAAATGTTACAGCAACTTGCGACATACTCAAAAAAAGGAATGTTTAATAAAATTACTGTAGCAGAGTTTAGAAAATTGAAAGAATACAGTACTGATGTGAAAACTGAGGTTGGCAAGAAGATTCGCGAAAAGATGCTACTATTGTTTGATGAATGACTTGTTTATTTGACGAGCCCCATGTGGCATCTCTTAGTGAGACAGGCCTATTTTTATAGGATTGTGTTTCTAGACAAACTCTATTGACTATTCTAGATAAAAACCGTTTTAGACACCATAAAATGAGGTAAGCTCAGAGCCAAGGTGCTAATTTTAGCCGAAAAGAGTGGCATATCTTCTTGATAAACTATATATATCCAACCTTGAAATTAACAATTTGCACTAAGATGGATTTTTTTGATTAAATCCATCTAGTTGTAATCGCAGGAGAAATCCACTACTATAGATAAATTTATTAAAGATACCTGTAGTAGTGATATGGTTGAACGCATTACTAAGCGTTGGCCAACTTCTTCAAGTCCTGCATAAAGTGGTTCGAAAATTGTTCTGCCATCCCGACACAAAAACGAGAAGCCTTTAGATCGCAAGATTTAAAGGCTTTTTGTTTATATTCATACTTTCCCCTAAAAACCATAAATTTCAACCATAATTTCTCAATAAATTCCTTTCGTAGCTTAATTTTGCTAAGTTAGTAAAACGAATAATCCCTATGCCGTTAAAAAAGGTTCAACTTCATGAAACCACTGCACCCGAATGGAATGCCTTTAAGGGAGGGGATTGGAATGCCTACAGGCAGTTGTATACTATTCATTTTAAGGCGCTTAATAATTACGGGTATAAATTTACCAGGGATGTGAGCCTGATCGAGGATGCGGTACACGATTTATTTGTGAATTTATGGGCGAAGCGCGAACAATTAGGCAACCCCGTTTCGGTAAAAAACTACCTCTACAAATCGCTGCGGAACTTATTGCTCAGGAAGATGGACACTCAGCAGCGTTTCGTGGCAATAGATTCAGCTGAAGATTATCCATTTAACTTTGAAGTATCATTTGATACCGTTTTTATGGAAGATGAGTCGAAGAAGGAACTTCAGCGCAAGTTAAAGGAGGCAATCCAAACCCTTTCGTCCAGGCAACAGGAAATTATCTATTTGAGGTTTTACGAAGGCCTGAGCTACGAAGCGGCTGCAGATATTATGAACCTGAATATTACCTCCACCTATAAACTGCTTTATAAGGCCATTGGTAAACTTCAGGAGCGGGTTAAACTGGTCGATTTAATGATGATGTTGGCTATTATCGGGTCAAAAAGAGCACTTTTAGAAATAAATTAATTTTTTTTCAAAAATGTAGGGATAATTTAGGCTGGTCCATGTATATAGGGATATATAATTGCTGATATATGGATTTTTCTAAATTTATAAACTACACTTTTGAAGATTTTCTGAACGATGATGCTTTTTTGGCATTTGTTGTGGAGCAAAATGCTTCAGATGTATTGGCCTGGGAAAAATTTAGAGCAGCACATCCGTATAAAAGCAGAATTGCCCTTGCTGCTTTTGATACCATTTCGGCTTACCGCCAGCAAAAAGTTTTCAGTAATGAGCAGGCACAGCAATCTCTTTTTGAAAAAATTTCTGTCAGTATAACAGCAGGAGAGCCAAAAATCAAAAAACTTTCTTTTTCACCTTTCTTTAAGGTAGCCGCAGTTTTTGCAGTAGTCCTTTTATCTGCAGTACTCTACTTCACGATGTGGAATAAAGATGCAGTTAAAACTGATTATGGCATAATCAAAACCATCACCCTGCCGGATGGGTCGGAAGTGACATTAAATGGGAATTCAAAAATCAGTTACGCTGCCAATTTTAATGATGGTCCAAGGGAAGTGTGGATTGATGGTGAGGCTTTATTTAAGGTGAAGCACATCAACATCGATACGAACCACATCCAGCCGGATGAAAAATTTATAGTGCATTGCGGAGACCTGAACATTGAAGTATTGGGAACCACCTTTAATGTAAAAAGCAGGCATGAAAAAACCAGTATAGGTTTATTAACCGGGAAGATCAGGGTAGATTATGACGATATCAATAAAAAGCGGATGCAGTTTGTGATGAAGCCCGGTGATTTGGTAAAGCATACTGATGAAAGTAATCTTGTTCACCAGAAAATGCTTAATCCGCAACATTTAACTGCCTGGATCAATCGTCAGCTCGTATTTCAGAATGCCAGTCTGGAAGAGATGATCAGTGTATTACAGGATGATCTGGGCTATGAAGTTGTGTTAGAAGATAAAAAAATAAACGAACTTAAGGTTGAAGGAGAAATTAATGTCGGCAGCGTTAAAGAATTGCTTCAGATTTTATCGACTACCTTACACCTCAATATTAAAACAAACAATAAGAAAATAACCATAACCAAATAGTTTGGAGAAGATTTAAGCGCTTGAATCTGACCTAAGCTATAATTAACCACAACAATTAACCAACAACAACTAAACTAAACAGGATTATGAGAATACTCTACCTTAGGAGGGTAGCTGGACACAGCTGTCTTACTTTGATGTTCTGTGCGTGTACATTATTTTGTTCCGCCCAGCTCCTGGCCCGCAATGTGGCACATGTAAATGGCATAAAAGCGCAAAGCCTTAGCGATAATAAACTATCGCTTAAAACCGCCTTACAACTGATCAAAACCAGATTTGATATTAAAATAGCGTATAAAGCAGGTATTCTGGAAAATAAAGATAGTAACCTGACTGAAACACAGCTGATGGCCTTTGGCGATGCCAAAACAGCTTTAACCTTTGCTTTAAACGGATCTTCACTGGATTTTAACAAGATCAGCGAGTCGCAGTATATCATTATTAATACGCAGGCCGGAAACGCAGCTGATATAATTAAGGGTACCATTTTTTCAGCAAGTGATAACCTGCCGTTGATAGGAGCTACCGTATATATCAAAGGTACTAAAACCGGTGCTTCGACCGATGCGCAGGGGCAATTCAGCATCACCATTCCCAACGAACTGGCTGGGAAACCCATCACGTTAAGCATTGCTTCTGTAGGCTACGAAACGCTTGAATTTCCGGTAAATGATTTCAAAACACCGATAAGCATTAAACTGAAGGAAAGTGCCAGCAGCTTAAATGATGTGGTGGTAACTGCCCTGGGTATAAAACGTGATAGCAAAGCTTTAGGCTATGCCGTTACAGAAGTTAAAGGATCTGAATTTACACAGGCCCGCGAAAATAACGTAGCTAATGCTTTAACAGGTAAAATTGCAGGGGTTAATGCTACGGGTTTATCCACCGGTCCGGGTGGATCCAGCCGGGTAATCATCCGTGGTAACGGTTCATTTAATGGCAACAACCAGCCGCTTTATGTAGTTAACGGAATGCCTATTGATAACAGCGTACCGGGTGGCGCAGCAACTACGAATGGATTGGCTACCAATGTGGATAGGGGTGATGGAATTTCAAGTATCAATCCTGATGATATTGAAAGTATTACTGTATTAAAGGGTGGTACCGCTGCCGCTCTATACGGTTCTCGCGCCAGTAATGGGGTAATTTTAATCACGACGAAAAAGGGAGTTAAACAAAAAGGTATCGGCGTAGAGTATAACACCACCTTTACCATTGAGAATGCCATTAATGATAATGATTACCAGTATGAATACGGACAGGGGCTTGGTGGGGTTAAACCCATGACGAAGAACGATGCGATAGCCACTGGTCGTTTATCGTTTGGGGCGAAGATAGATGGTTCTGATTATGTGGCCGCAGATGGATTAACCCATCCATACAGCGCGGTGAAAGATAATATCAAAAATTTCTATTCTACAGGAACAAATTTTACCAATACCATTGCATTTTCAGGTGGTACAGATGGTATTATTTACCGTTTATCTTTGTCCGATCTCGATAGTAAAGGGATTATTTCCAGTACCAGATTTAAAAGACAGACCGCTAACCTGAACATTAATGCAAAGATTACCGATAAAATAAAGGTAGAAGGTTTAGCACAATATAACTTGGAAAAGGGTTTCGGCAGAACACTGGCTGGCGATGCATTGGGTAATCCAAACTGGACACCCTATGAAGTGGCCAATACGGTAGATGTGCGTTGGCTTGCTCCGGGTTACGATGCCGCCGGAAACCAAACGCCATGGAACGACGCCGGTATTGCCACCAACGGGTATTTTGTAATCAATAAATACCAGCAAAATGATGTAAAAAACAGGTTCATCGGCCAGGGTTCTATTACCTATGATATTGTGAAGAATTTCCAGTTAAAAGGGGTAATCAGCCGCGATTTTTATAACTACAATTATGTTAATATTTTGCCTACCGGAGATATTTACATTCCGAAAGGCCAGTATTCAGGCATTAAATCGGATGTTTCTGAAACCAACTCGCTGATTACCGGAAATTATAAAAACCGGATCGCCGATAAAATAGGCATTTCGATATTGGGCGGAGCCAACAGTCGCCGGTTTGAAAATAAACAATTAAACATGGATGGAAATACCTTTACCATCCCATTTTTCTACAGTTATAAAAACCTGGCCACTTCCAGCACGATTCCTACCTACCAAAGAATCAGGACAAATTCTGTGTTCGGATCTGCCGATGTGGATTACAAAAGTATTTTGTTTTTAACCTATACCGCACGTAACGACTGGTTTTCTACCTTAAGTCCGGATAATAACAGTATCTTATATCAAAGTGTTGGCGGTAGTTTTGTCGTATCTGATGCTCTCAAGTTGCCATCCTCTATCGATATATTAAGAGTCCGCGCATCATGGGCTGAAGTAGGGGGTGGTGCTGCCGATCCATACAGAATTAATTTAAGTTATAGTAATGTACCAAGTTCAGGTCAACCACTTCAAAATGTAACCACGAACGACATTACCAACCCGAATCTGAAACCTTATACCTCCACCACTTACGAGGCAGGTGTAGAATTGAAAATGTTTAAGGGCCGTTTGGGATTGGATTTTACGGCCTACAGTCGCAAAACAACCGATGATATCCTCAATGCAGCCATCTCATCCACTTCAGGCTATAATAATGCCGTACTAAACGTGGGCGAACTGAGCAACAAAGGTATAGAGTTCCTCTTAACAGGTACTCCGGTGCAAGGCAATAAGTTCGGCTGGAATATCAGCTATAATGTAGCATACAATAAAAGTGAAGTATTAAAACTGGTAGAAGGAACCACAACTTTTGAAATGGCACGTACCGTAGGCAACTGGGGTTACATTAACCAAACCGTTGGCAGTGCCTACGGAACCATTGTAGGAACGCGTATGCTCAGAAACGAAGCAGGCCAGATTGTTTATAATTCAACAACAAAACGGCCGGTTGCCACAGGTTTACAAGAACTTGGAAATGGGGTAGCACCGCTTACAATGGGCTTAACCCAGGATTTTAGATTTGGTAATTTTAACCTGAATTTTCTGATCGATGGTAAATTCGGAAATAAGGTGTTATCCATCAAAGAAGTTTATGCTACCCGTTTAGGATTATTAAAGAGCACCTTACCCGGACGTGAAAACGGATTAACCATTTCGGGGGTAGACCAGGCAGGAAACCCTTATTCAGCGTTAATTCCGGTGAGCGATCTGCGGGCTTATTATAACGATATGCGTAATTATTCAGAATTATTTGTACATGACGGCAGCTTTGTCAAACTTCGCCAGGCCATTTTATCTTACAATATTCCGGTTAAAAAACTCGATTTTCTTAAAATACAGTCGGCCAGTATCTCATTTGTTGCCCGTAATATCCTGACCTTCTATAAAAAGACCGATAATTTCGATCCTGAATCGAGTTTTACAAATGGTAATGCCCAGGGTTTCGAATCAATCGGATTGCCGCGTACACGTACTTTCGGTTTAAACCTGATGGTTAAATTTTAATACTTGAAAGATGAAAAAACTAATCAACAAATATAAATCTGCTGTTTGCATCGCGTTAACCAGCACCCTTTTAGCTTCATGTACAAAAGATTTTCAGGAAATTAATACCGATCCTGAATCTTCAACCACTATTCAGCCTGCTTATGTTTTTACTAAAGCACAATACGATGGTGCCAAAAATAACCTGATTCTGCTGCTGGGTACCATGCAGTATACCACCAGTTTTAATGATGTGGCTGGTTTCGGATCAAAATATGTTTCCAGTCAAAGCCAACAATCTATGGCCCAGTTCAGCAATGCTTACTACCAGGAAATTAATGAGCTGGCCCTGGTGATCAATGCAGTGAAAAACGATCCTGAACAGGTAAATTTATTAGCCTCGGCACGGATCTGGAGAGCTTACTGTTTCAGCCGCATTACCGATTTGTACGGCGATATTCCATATACCGGGGCCGCCCAGGGTTATACCAATTCGAACTATAAGCCCGCCTACGATCCGCAAAGAAGTATCTATTTAGACATGCTGAAGGAACTGGACGAATCGGCGTCAGGTTTAAATGCTGCTAAAGCTACCTTTGGTCAGGCTGATTTGATTTATACGGGTAATACCGTTAAGTGGAAAAAATTTGCTTACTCCTTAATGCTCCGTCTGGGCATGCGTTTAACTAAGGTGGATGCCGCATTGGCCGAAACCTGGGTGAAAAAAGCAATAGCCGGAGGTGTGATTACCGATGATGCCGATATTGCTAAAATCAATTACATGAGCGCTGGTCAGGATATCAATAAAAATCCCATTGCCTTAAGTTTATATAACAGCGATTACATCAAAGCTGACGGTAACAGCAATCCCGAAGGCGGAAAATACCAGAATACCTTCATCACGTATATGAAAAACAATAAAGACCCGCGTTTAGGGATTCTTTCTGTGGTATACGTAAACGGTGTTGCCGATACTTCTATGGCGATACAAAAGGGCATGCCTGCTACGCTAAGTGCAAAACCTACTGATTTTGTAACCTATTCAGAACCCAATCAGAAAACCGTACTGGCCCTGGGTGGAGCGAAACTGATTTACACCACAGCTGAAACCAATTTCCTGCTGGCAGAAGCCGTTTTACGTGGATGGTACACTGGTGGCACAGCCACTACACTGTACGAATCAGGGATCCGCGCCGCCATGAAACAGTGGGCAATTATTGCTCCGTCAGACGGGATCATCAGCGATTTGCAGATCAATACCTATATCAAATACCATCCGCTTAATACCACTGGAACTTTTGATGCACAAATGCAGCAGATTTATACAGAATATTGGCTGGCGGCATTCCCTGATGCACAGGAAGCTTTCGCCAGTTACCGGAGAACAGGTTACCCGGCTTTGGTACCCGTAAATTATGTTGGAAATGCTACAGGTGGCCGGATTTTCAGAAGGATGTTATATCCACTCTCTGAGCAAAACTTAAACCGTGCATCGCTTGATGCGGCTATTGCCCGTCAGGGAGCCGATGATTTCATGACCCGCATCTGGTGGGACAAATTATAATATGCTAATCACATCCGGCAGGGTACTTTAAGCTTTGCCGGATGAAATAAACGATCCGAAGAATGATATACCGAATACTATTAGTCTGTTTGCTTTTTACCGGTACAGTTTCTGCGCAACGCAATGATGTAGTGGAAGATGAAACTTCCAGTAATTACAACTTAAACAAACCTGAACGTGAGGAATGGTTACGCAACACCGGAGCGGGTTTATTTATCCATTTCAATGTGGATGCACAGCTGGGTGTGGTGATCAGTCACTCTTTGGTCGGCGCTTCTGATGATTACACGGACCGTTATTTTAGCGAGCTCCCAAAAACATTTGATCCCTCCTCATTTAATCCTAAAGAAATTGCCGAACTGGCCAAACTGGCCGGTATGAAATACATTGTTTTTACCACCAAGCACCATGCCGGCTTTTGTTTCTGGGATACCAAAACCACAGACTTTAAAATTACCAATACACCATATAAAAAAGACCTGCTGAAAGAATTTGTAAAAGCTACTCGTGAGGCTGGACTCGATGTGGGTTTTTACTTTTCGCCGGAAGATTTTAATTTCCTTTATAAACACAAAATTCCCATCAGCAGAAATATCGCCAGCCTGGATGAAGCGACCAAAAAGGAATATGCAGCATATAACCGTAAACAAACGGAAGAGCTGATGCAGAATTATGGTAAGGTAGATGTATTGTTTATTGATGGCGACCCGAAAGAGGCTGTCAAAGAAACTGCGTGGAAAATGCAGCCTGATATCCTGATTACGCGAGGTGCCATTTTAACGCCTGAGCAAACGTTGCCGGGGGCTAAAATTACGCAACCATGGTTATCGCCGATTACCATAGGCACAGCGTGGCAGTACCAGCCTACTAATGAGCGATATAAATCAGGTTCGCAATTAATTGAGCTGTTGATCGAGGCCCGTGCCAAAGGCGGTTCATTGTTGCTCAATGTGGGGCCAAAAGCAAATGGCACCTTGCCCAACGAGCAGGAGGATCGTTTACGTGAAATGGGAGCGTGGTATTTTATCAACCACGAATCGATGGATCATGTGCGCAGTTGGGTAGTGAGCAAAGAGCAAAATATTTACTTCACCCAAAAAGCGCCTGGAACTTTGTTTGCCATTGTGATGGATGCCAAAAACTGGAAAGAGGGCGAACGCAAAACTTTTCTGTTAAAATCTGCCAGGGCTACTGCGAATACAAAAATCAGTGTGCTGGGGCAAAATGGTAAGATTATTGAATACAAACCCAATTTGGATGTATCATCGCGATTCAAGCAAACGGCCAATGGACTGGAGCTTTCTGTAGTAAAAGCACAACGTATTTACGACGATCACCGCTGGCCAAATCCTGTTGTAATTAAGCTGGAAAATGTGGAACCGGTATTTACCGAAGCGGCAATGGTGCAGAGTGGTGATTACAAAGTTGCTGCAGGTGTTGCTACACTAAATGGCAAAGTGCTTAACCATGCTAAAATCAAACCCGAACGGGCAAGGTTTTACTATCGTCCATACCTGGGGCAGGTAGAAACACTGTATGCAGAAGCATGGAAAATGAGTCCTTGGGTAAATATCAAGGCCGATGGAACTTTTAGTGGAACGCTAAAATTACCTAAAGGTGCTTACGAATATAAAGCCATTGTAGAACAGCAAAGTGTAATAATAGAAGGAGAAAATAAAGTTTTAAACTTACCTTAGGGAATGCTAAAAGGTTTTATGACGACGTGTTTCCTGAATCGAGCGCTTCCAGATCGGGTAAAATGGCTCGCCTTGCTCTTTGCATTGGGCATTCAGTTTTTTTCGGGTAATATATTGGCGCAGGGGTATAGCGGATCGGGGATTATTCCTAAACCTGCCCTTGAGCTGAAGCGTTCGGGAAGTTTTGCGATACAAAAAACAACCAGGTTGCATATTTCCGGTTCTGATCATTTAAGCACTGCATTTTTTGATCAATACCTCAAAGATTTATCGGGTTTTACACTTTTGCGAAGCAATAGGCCAGTGCCTAAAGGAATCAATCTCATGGTTGATACCCATCTGAAGTTAAAATCAGAAGGTTACTTGCTTGATGTTTCTCAAAATGGCATAACCGTTAAAGCCATTGATGAAAAAGGGCTGTTTTATGGTTTGCAATCGCTGGTGCAGCTCATCAGGGAAAAAAATAAGATAATTACGGTACCGGCGTACCACATTCAGGATGAGCCACGTTTCGCTTATCGCGGTATGCATCTGGATGTGGCCCGACACTTATTTAGCGTTCAATCGATAAAAAAATGGCTTGATCTGCTGGCGTTTTACAAGATCAACACCTTCCATTGGCATTTAACCGACGACCAGGGTTGGCGGATAGAGATTAAAAAGTATCCCTTGTTGCAAAGTGTTTCCGCTTATCGGGATGAGACGCTAATCGGACATAAAAGGGCTGATCCGCACCGTTTTGATGGAAAAAGATATGGTGGTCATTATACACAGGAAGAAGTAAAAGACATTGTGGCCTATGCCAATGCACGCCAGATTACCACCATCCCTGAAATTGAAATGCCAGGACATGCACAGGCCGTACTGGCGGCCTATCCACAGCTGGGTTGTACCGGTGGCCCTTACCAAACGGCCACCTATTGGGGCGTATTTGAAGATGTTTTCTGTGCAGGCAATGAAGAGACTTTTCACTTTCTTGAAGGTGTGCTGGATGAAGTCATTCCCTTGTTTCCTTCAACGTATATCCACATCGGTGGCGATGAATGTCCGAAAAACCGCTGGCACAATTGCCCTAAATGTCAGAAAAGAATTAAAGCGGAGCAGCTTAAAGACGAGCACGAACTGCAGGCTTATTTTATTGCGAGGATTGAGCGCTACCTGAATGCAAAAGGTAAAAAGATTATCGGCTGGGATGAGATTTTAGAAGGTGGGTTGGCGCCCGATGCTACGGTGATGAGCTGGCGGGGCCTGGAAGGCGGCATTGCTTCGGCCAGGTTAAAACACGACGTCATCATGACGCCTGAAAAATTTCTTTATCTGGATTACTATCAATCACTCAATAAAACGGAACAAACCGCTGCGGGCGGCTATCTGCCATTAAAAAAGGTATATGATTATGAACCCATGCCAGCTGAACTGAATCCAGAAGAACAACAATATATCAAAGGTGTGCAGGCAAATGTTTGGAGTGAATACCTGAGCGATGCTTCTAAAGCAGAGTACATGATCTTTCCCCGTGTAATAGCCCTTGCCGAAACCGCATGGTCGCGTAAAGAAAACAAGCTTTATGCTGATTTCCTTGCCCGGTTAATGGCAAATAGACGATTTTTAAAAAAGCTGAATTATTCCACCGCTTTTTATGATATTACCGGCGCAAGCGTAAATGATGCAAAAGCTTTTGCATTAAATACCGATTTGCCAAACGACGAAATCCATTATACGCTAAATGATAAAAAGCCTGATCTGGGTAGCACAAAATATTCAGGCCCTATTCCAATTACACAATTTGTAAGGATAAAAGCCCAGCTTTTTAGGGCAGGCAATCCGGTAGGGAACATGTTTGAACAGGTTATCGTTAAAAGTATGGCAACCGGTAAAAAAGTAACACTTACCCACAACGGACAGGGCAATTATAATATCGATGCCCAGCGTTTAACCAACGGTATCCGGGGATCGTATTTATACAACAACGGAGAGTGGCTGGGGCTTAGCGGCGGGGATTTTGAAGCCGTAGTTGATTTGGGCGAAGAAAAAACAATACGTGAAGTGGGCATCAATACCTTAAATTACCAGTGGCAGAAAATGCATCCGCCTAAATTACTTTTAATAGAAGTTTCTACTGATCAGCAGGTTTACACTGAAGTATCAAGGCAAACCGTTTTCAGTGTAGAGGGCATCAATATGGCCTTGCACAAAATTAACCCCGCAAAAGCCCGGTACGTACGGATTAAAGCCAGTAATATTGGAATTATACCCGACGGTTTTTACGGCGCAGGAACAAAAGCCTGGCTAATGTTAGATGAAATTATCGTAAATTAAATGACTATACTAATCGTTCTGCTTTGCATCGCACTACTCATTGTACTGATCTCGGTTTTCAAGATCAATGCTTTCATCTCTTTTTTATTGGTATCATTTATGGCCGGTTTAGCGCTGGGTTTACCTCCCGCAAAAATCCCCGCCAGTATAGAAAAGGGGATGGGCGACGTACTGGGTTCGCTGGCCATCATCATTACCGCAGGTGCGATGTTAGGTAAACTGGTGGCCGAAAGCGGTGCTGCGCAAAAGATTGCCCAGGTAAGTATGCAGGTGTTCGGACAAAAGTATATTCAATGGGCCATGGTACTCACCGGATTTCTGATTGGTATTCCGCTTTACTATGGTATTGGTTTCGTATTGATGGTACCCCTGATTTTCTCAGTGGTTTACCGCTACAAATTACCAGCTTTATATATTGGCCTGCCCATGCTTGCCGCATTATCGGTTACCCATGGTTTTTTACCTCCGCATCCATCGCCGGCAGCTTTGGTGGTGCAATTTAAGGCAGATATGGGCTTAACGTTGTTATATGGCCTGGCTGTTTCTATCCCGGCAATCGTTATCGGCGGCCCCATATTTTCGCAGACATTAAAAAATATTATCGCAGTACCCATCGCTTCATTCAGCGCCGCTGAACGCGCTGAGCACGACCTGCCCAGCGGCTTTAAAAGTTTTTTCAGCGCTTTACTCCCGGTAATATTACTGGCTGCTGCATCTTTCATTCCACTCTTACTGGGCCAGGATTCATCCATTTTGCCTTACATTTTATTTGCCGGTCAGCCTGCTGTGGTAATGCTGATTGTACTGATCGCAGCCACCTGGTTATTAGGTTTGTCGCAGGGTAAAAAGATGACCGAAATTATGGGTATTTATGGTGAGGCAGTAAAAGACATTGCTTTGATTTTACTGATTATTGCCGGATCTGGTGCTTTGAAGCAAATTTTAACCGAGAGCGGTGTGAGTAACCAAATTGCGGCTTACCTCCAGCACGTTGAGCTGGAGCCATTATTCCTGGCCTGGCTGATCGCGGCTTTGATCCGCTTTTGTGTAGGCTCTGCAACGGTTGCAGGTTTAACCACTGCCGGTATCATTGTACCCTTAATGGAGCAGACACATACCAATCCAAACCTGATGGTGCTTGCAGTAGGCGCCGGGAGCCTCATGTTCTCGCACGTTAATGATGCAGGATTCTGGATGTTTAAAGAATATTTTGGTTTAAGTTTAAAAGATACCTTTAAATCGTGGGCATTAATGGAGTCAATAGTTGGCATTGTTGGTCTGCTTGGCATACTTTTGCTTCACCTGATTATCGCTTAATTATAACACATATATAAAATGGAAAATTTAACTCCCGACGAACGCTTCGAACAATTAAAACTAAACCTTCCACCTGCGCCCGCACCATTAGGCGTGTATAAGCCTTGCCTGGTTGATGGAAAATATCTTTATCTGAGTGGCCACGGACCGGTACAGGATGATAAATCACTCATTATTGGCCGGATCGGATCAGATTTAAATCAGGAAGAAGGCAAACTTGCTGCTTTACAGGTGGGCTTAACCATGTTATCGACAATCAAAACCAATTTAGGCAGTTTGAACAAAGTTAAACGGGTAATTAAAGTATTGGGCATGGTGAACTGTACGCCCGAATTTGAGAAACATCCTTTTATCATTAACGGATGCAGCGAGCTTTTCGCAAAAGTATGGGGCGAAGAAAACGGGATTGGTGTACGCAGTGCGGTAGGTTTCGGCTCATTGCCTGATAATATTCCGGTTGAGATTGAGGCCTTATTCGAACTGTTTTAAGATGGAACAAGAGCAAGCCTGGTATCTGCTGCCTGACGAAGCGCGTATTGAAACGCCATCGCTTATTTTTTATGAGGAACGTTTGCAAGCGAATATCAGTTTACTGAAAAGTATGATTGACCGCATAGACCGGTTGAGGCCTCATGTAAAAACCTATAAGTGCAGGGAAATTACCAGGCTGCTGTTATCGGCAGGCATCAACAAATTTAAATGCGCTACCATTGCAGAGGCAGAGATGCTGGCGATGGATCAGGCACCTGATGTTTTGCTGGCTTATCAGCCGGTGGCCGAGAATATCAGCCGCTTTTTTAAACTGAAAAATCAATATCCCAATACGGTTTTCAGCTGCCTGGTAGATCACCCGGCTATAGCTGAACAGCTTTCAGTAATGGCGATTAAACAGGATGTAAAAGTTGATGTTTACATCGATTTGAATGTAGGCATGAACAGAACCGGCCTATTGCCCCATCAGGCCTTCGGCTTAGTGCAGAGCCTGCAGCATTTTACCGGTTTAGCGGTTAAGGGTTTGCACGCCTATGATGGTCACATTCATGATGCGGCTATGGACGTTAGGATGGAGAAATCGGCGCCTGTAATTAAACAGTTGTTTGATCTGCGCGAACAGCTTGAGGCGCACTTAGGATATGAAATTACCGTTGTAGCAGGCGGTACACCTACCTTTCCGGTCTACGCCTCGCAAACCGGTTTTGAATGTAGTCCCGGTACTTTTATCCTTTGGGATAAGGGTTATCAGGATGCTTACCCGGAACAGGCTTTTCATACTGCCGCGTTGGTCGCCAGCAGGGTAGTTTCCCTTCCAAATGATGGATGGCTATGTACTGATCTCGGGCATAAAGCGGTGGCGGCAGAAAAGGAGCTGAAAAATCGTGTATTTTTCATCAATGCCCCACTGCTTGAAGTTCAAAGCCAGAGTGAAGAGCATCTGGTATTGCGCAACCCCACGCCCAAAACCTATTTGCCCGGCGATATGCTGTACGGTTTGCCTTATCATGTTTGTCCAACTGTTGCCCTGCATGAAAAGGCCATTTGCCTGAAGGCAGATCGATCTTTGGAGTATTGGGAAATCATTTCCCGAAAAAGAAAAATTACCATTTAAAGAATTAGTATGTTTACGATAGACGCCCATTTGGATTTAAGCATGAACGCTTTGGAATGGAACCGTGATTTAACACAGGAGGTTTCAGCCATTAATCAGCGTGAAACGGGTTTGACCGACAAGCCTGACCGGGCCCTGGCAACGGTGTCGCTGCCCGAGCTGCGTAGAGGGAATATTGGTCTGGTAGTGGCCACGCAGATTGCAAGATATGTGGCGCCTGATAACCGGTTGCCTGGCTGGCATTCTCCTGAACAAGCCTGGGCGCAAACCCAGGGACAGCTGGCCTGGTACAAGGCCATGGAAGATGCCGGTGAAATGTTTCAGGTGAATGACCTCGAAACGCTGGAAAAACACATCGCTTTATGGCAAAATGATCAGCCTGCAGCTGAAAAGCCTGTAGGCTATATCCTCAGTCTGGAAGGTGCAGATTCATTGGTTACGCCCCGGCATCTCGAACGGGCATGTCAGAAAGGTTTACGTGCGGTTGGCCCCGCACATTATGGCCCCGGCCGCTATGCACAGGGAACGGATGCAACAGGTAAAATGACTGCGTTGGGGCATGAGCTGTTAAAAGAAATGGAACGGTTAAACGTCATCTTAGACGCTACGCATTTATGTGATGATAGTTTTTGGGATGCCCTGGTCCGTTTTAACGGACATGTTTGGGCTTCGCATAATAATTGCCGCAGTTTGGTAAACCATAACCGCCAGTACAGCGATGAGCAGATTAAGGCGCTCATTGATCGCGGAGCCATAATTGGTGCTGCGCTCGATGCCTGGATGATGGTGCCTAACTGGCAACGTGGTGTTTCACAGCCTAAGGAAATGAACTGTAACCTCGAAGTGATGATCGATCATATTGACCACATTTGCCAGCTTGCAGGTAATGCATTGCATGTGGGCATCGGTTCAGATCTGGATGGTGCCTTTGGCAAAGAACAGTGTCCTTACGACCTCGAAACCATTGCCGATTTACAAAAAGTACCTGATTTATTTAGAAAAAGAGGATATACCGATGCGGATGTCGAAAACCTGATGAACGGAAACTGGTTACGTTTTTTGAAGAAGGCCTGGGCATAATTTGAATGGATATGATTAAAAGAATACAATTTGCTATAGGTTTGGGGCTGGCATTTTCAATTTCGCATCTCCCGGTTTTTGCACAAAATAAAAGCACACTTCCTTTATACAAAAATGCAAAAGCACCTGTAGAAAGCCGGATTAAAGATCTGCTTTCGCGGATGACGGTTGAAGAAAAAGTAGGGCAGATTTCTATGCCATTGGGCTGGCCGATGTATAATAAAAACGGTAATGAAGTTGAGGTAAGCGAGACCTTTAAAAAATCATTAAAGGAGTCGTATACCGGGATGTTGTGGGCTACACTGCGAGCAGATCCCTGGACCAAAAAGACGCTGGCAAACGGATTGAATCCTGAACTGGCCGCAAAAGCTACAAATGCCATTCAGAAATATGCGGTTGAAAATACGCGTTTAGGTATCCCTGTATTACTTTCTGAAGAAGCACCGCACGGCCACATGGCTATTGGTACAACCGTTTTCCCGACTTCAATAGGACAGAGCAGCACCTTTAATCCGGAGTTGATTGAAAAAATGGCCAGGGCAATTGCTGAGGAGACACGTGTACAGGGCGGTCATGTTGGCTATGGACCAGTGCTTGACCTGGCACGAGAACCCAGGTGGTCGAGGGTGGAAGAAACTTATGGGGAAGACCATGTATTGATTAGCAGAATGGGCGAAGCAATGGTGAGAGGGATGCAGGGAAAATCGATTAATAGCGGAGTAAATGTAGTGGCCACCTTGAAACACCTGGCTGCCTATGGTGCACCGGAGGGCGGACACAACGGTAGCAGCATCAACCTGGGATTGCGCACTTTACATCAGTTTTACCTTCCACAGTTTAAAGCCGCAGTTAAGGCAGGGGTTTTATCGGTGATGACTTCGTACAATTCCATTGATGGCATTCCCTGTTCCTCAAATGAAATGCTGCTTAAAGATATACTGATTAAAGATTGGGGTTTTAAGGGCTTTGTGGTTTCTGATCTGAACAGCATTTCGGGATTAAAATCGAATCATCATGTCGCTGGAACAGCGGCTGAGGCTGCTGCAATGGCTATTAACGCCGGTTTAGATGCCGATTTAAGCGGAATAGGTTATGGAAAAGCTTTACTTGATGCCATAAAACAGGGTAAAGTTTCCATCAAAGTATTGGATAGCGCCGTAAGTAAGGTACTGCGGATAAAATTTCGGATGGGTTTATTTGAAAACCCTTATGTTGATCCGCAGGTGGCTAAACAAAAAGTGAGAAATGAAGAAAAAATTGGCCTGGCGCGTGAGGTGGCGCGGGAATCCATTATCTTATTAAAAAATCAGAACCAGCTGCTTCCACTCAGTAAAAAATTAAAAAGTATTGCCATTATAGGCCCGAATGCCGATAATGTTTACAACCAGTTGGGCGATTATACCGCGCCGCAGGCAACAGGTAATGTAATTACTGTTTTACAGGGGATTAAAAACAAACTGGGTGAAACAATCCAGATCAATTATGTAAAAGGATGTGCCATCCGCGATACGCTTTCAAGTGAGATTGAAAATGCGGTTATGGCAGCGAAAAAATCTGACGCGGTGGTAATGGTATTGGGCGGTTCCAGCGCCCGTGATTTTAAAACGGAATACATTGAAACCGGTGCGGCTAAAGTGAGTGCAAAAGCAGAGGCCCTTAGCGATATGGAAAGTGGCGAAGGATATGACCGGGCTACACTTGATTTAATGGGCGACCAGATGAAGTTACTAAAAGCGGTAATGAAAACAGGAAAACCTGTTGTACTGGTATTAATTAAAGGAAGACCTTTAAACTTAAACTGGGCTGCGGAAAATGTCCCGGCTATTTTAGATGCCTGGTACCCGGGGCAGGAAGGTGGTAATGCAATTGCCGATGTACTTTTTGGCGATTATAACCCAGCGGGAAGGTTAAGCATTTCAGTTCCAAAATCGGTTGGACAGCTACCGGTTTATTATAATGCGCGTTATCCGGAGAAACATGATTATATAGAAATGGATGCTAAGCCTTTATATCCTTTTGGCTATGGGTTAAGTTATACCACTTTTGCTTATCAGAATCTTAAGATAGCGACTAATCCCGGTCAAAAAACAGTAAACGTTAAAATAGATTTGAAAAATACAGGATCAACAGATGGTGAGGAAGTGGTACAACTTTATCTGCGACATCAGCAATCATCAGTGGTAATGCCTGTTAAACAACTTATTAAGTTTAAAAGGGTGGCTTTGAAGAGCGGGGAGCAAAAGACGATTACTTTTAGCATCAATCCATCAGATCTTGAAATTTATAACCAGAAGATGCAATGGGAAGTTGAAGCGGGAACTTATCATTTAATGGTAGGCAGTTCATCAGATGATATACAGCTTGAAAAGGACTTTGTAGTTCATCATTCGGCTATACTGCGTTAGTATTTCAAAATCTTGGAAAAAAAATAACCGCTGACAATCTGTTGTCATAAAGCTTCCTGAAATTTGTCTGAAATAAATTAAAAGACAAATGATTAATCTCGTTTCAATCAGGATCATCACTGAAGATGTTAGTAAAATGTTGGAGTTTTATGAGCAGATCACTCAGATAAAGGGTATTCGCTTTACGGAAGATTTTGCAGAGCTGCAAACTGCCTATGTAACACTCGCAATTGGAAGCACCAGAACTTTACAGTTTTTCGGGGGGACCGAAGTTGCCAAAGCAGCCAAAAACCGCTCGGCCATTATCGAATTCATTACAGATGATGTAGACCGGATTTATCAGGAACGATCCGGGTTTCTGGCTACATATTTAGTTCAGGAACCCACAACTATGCCTTGGGGAAACCGTTCGCTTTTGTTCCGTGACCCTGATGGAAATCTCGTTAATTTTTTTACCCCGGTTAGTACGGAAGCCATCAGGAAATTTGAGGCTAAGCTTTAGGGGCAGGTTGACGTATTATCGATAGATTTCTAGCGACTAACTTCTAACACTGGAAGACTCAACGTAAAAATCGTCATCTCGACCGAAGCAAAGCGAAGTGGAGAGATCTATCCTGCAAAAAAGACCCAGAAACAAGTTCAGGGTGACGATATTGCAGATTGATTTCCAGCTGTTAAGGTCTGCCATTTGGAATTTTCATGTAAGAATCGTCCTCGACTGAAACGTAGTGTAACGGAGAGATCTATATTTATATTACAAGAAAGACCCAGAAACAAGTTCAGGATGACGATATTGCAGATTGATTTCCAGCTGCTAAGGTCTGCCATTTGGAATTTTCATGTAGAAATCGTCATCCCGACTGGAGCGCAGCGAAGTGGAGAGATCTATCCTGCAAGAAAGACCCTGAAACAAGTTCAGGGTGACGTATTATCGATAGATTTCTAGCGACTAACTTCTAACACTGGAAGACTCAACGTAAAAATCGTCATCTCGACCGAAGCAAAGCGAAGTGGAGAGATCTATCCTGCAAGAAAGACCCTGAAACAAGTTCAGGATGACGATATTGCGGATTGATTTCCAGCTGCTAAGTTCTACCATTTGGAATTTTCATGTAGAAATCGTCATCCCGACTGAAACGTAGTGTAACGGAGAGATCTGTCCTGCAAGAAAGATCCTTAAACAAGTTCAGGATGACGATATTGCAGATTGATTTCCAGCTGCTAAGTTCTGCCATTTGGAATTTTCAGGTAAGAATCGTCATCTCGACCGAAGCAAAGCGAAGTGGAGAGATCTATCCTGCAAGAAAGACCCAGAAACAAGTTCAGGGTGACGATATTGCAGATTGATTTCCAGCTGCTAAGTTCTGCCATTTGGAATTTTCATGTAAGAATCTTCCTCTCGACTGGAGCGCAGCGGAATGGAGAGATCTATCACGCAGGAAAGCCCCTGTAACAAGTTTAGGATTACGTATTCTAGATTGATTTAACAACTAAATTTCTTTAAAAGTTATTTGTAAAGATTGAGTTCTTGTTAAGTTTAGAATTAATCTAAATAATTTTCATATCCAGAATAATAAATTAATTTTGCTACTATATTTATTCAGTCTAAATAATTTATAGTCGTTTTACATGAAAATAAACTTTACCAAACCGCTAATTTTGATCATCCTGTTGGCATTAATACGCATTAATGTATCCGCACAACAAAAAACTACCATACAAGGTACTGTAAAAGACAATCATGGCCTGGCCATATCTGGTGTTAACGTGAGCGCCCAAGGTACAAATGTAACTACAACTACAAATAACCGTGGAATATATAAGCTTCAGCTGCCTCCGGGAAAAATAGTGTTGCATTTTAATTTTATCGGCTTTAAAGAAGTAGTAAAAAACCTCGATTTAAATGGAGTAGATGCTCAGGAGAACATCGTTATGCAGGAATCTACCGATGATCTGCAGCAGGTAGAAATTACTGGTCGTAAAGAAAAAACCTACAAAACCAAGGCTACCTTTATTGGTAAAATAGAAAATGAACTTAAAGATATCCCACAATCTGTTTCTTATGCCAGTAAAGAGCTAATTGCAGATCAGGGTTTGATGCGTGTGGGCGAAGTGGTGAAGAACTTCAGCGGCGTAAATCAGTTTAGCTTTTATGATGATTTAACCATCAGGGGATTTCGCGTAAATGGGCAGAGCAATACTCAATTGTTAAATGGTTTAAGAACCAGTACAGGTTTCTGGAAACAGTCGCTGGCCAATTATCTCGAAAGGGTTGAGGTTTTGAAAGGCCCGTCATCGGCGCTTTTCGGAAATGCAAGTCCGGGTGGAGTGGTAAACCGGGTAACCAAAAAACCACTTGATGAAACCCGTAGATCAGTTAGCCTGACTATGGGCAGTTTTAATACTTTTAGGGGGCTTGCAGATTTTACCGGACCTGCAACAAAAGACAGTACTTTGCTCTACCGACTGAACCTTGGCTACGAAAATGCAGAAACGTTCAGAGACTTGATGTTTGATCGTAATTTCGTTATTGCGCCATCGCTAACCTTCGTCCCGTCTGAAAAAACAAGGATTAACTTTGACCTGGTTTATACTGATTCAAAAAGTAGACTGGATAGGGGACAGCCGATTTTCGGTAGTTTTGACTTAAATTCTACTCCGCAGTCGCTTTCATTAAATACCACGAATGATTATTTAAATGAGTTGACGTATAATGCAACCGTTTCAATTACACATAAAATTACCAATAACCTGAGTCTGAATGCTTCATATTTAAAAACTGGCTATTCAGAAGATTTAAACGAACACCGTACCTCGAATGCATATGGAGTAGATGCTACCGGTAAAGCCATAAACAATCTTGCTGGGATGAACGTGCAGATCAGAAAGCGGAAAAGGTTTATCGATAATTTTTCAGGATATATTAATTATACACCGAAAACAGGAATAGTGGAGCATAAGATTGTAGCTGGCTATGATTTCGGTAGTGAAAAAACACCTGTTGGCGGTTCGCAGCTAACGGCTGGCGGTTATCGTAATGCAGCAAATAATGGTGCAATAGCTAATTACATACCCTCGAATAAGTCTAATTATTTGTTGGATGCTGCAGGAAATCCCGTACCAAACGTTCCACATTTTAATTTAAACGATCCGCTTTCTTCGCAAAGAATGCAGGATGATAGCAAACTTTTCTTTGCCCAATCTATAGTGGCACCCACCTATTACTACCTGAATTCTGGTTATGTGCAAGACCAGTTCAAAATCGGTGCTTTACAGGTATTGGCTGGAATACGTTATGAATATTATACAGATTTTGCAGGTTACAAGACCCCGGCTGAAGCTAAAGCTAATTCACATGCATGGCTGCCGCGCTTTGGCGCTGTTTATAGTATCAATTCCAATATTAATCTTTATGGAAGTTATGTAGAAGGTTATAATCCACAAACTTCTGCAAACATCGCAAATCCTAATGCCGGGGGACCGTTTGACCCGTTGAAAAGTAATATGATAGAGTTTGGTACCAAAACGAGCTGGTTTAGGGATCAGTTGAGTGTAAGTGCCGCCGTTTACCAGATTAAGCAAACCGGCGCCCTGTATGCCACCCCTGGTGTGGTAGATGTTTTAAGGCAGATTGGTGATGAGCAATCGCGGGGTTTTGAATTGGATGTGATTGGTAGAATTATGCCAAACTGGAATGTAATTGCTTCTTATTCGTATAACAGGGCTAAAATAATCGAGAGTGGCACAGTTGGAGAAATAGGTATCCAGAAACCCAATGCACCAAAGAATACGGCAAACTTATGGAGCCGATATACATTTATTGAAGGTGTGGCTAAAGGATTGGGTATTGGCTTGGGTATCAACTATACCGATAGGCGTAACCTGATATATGATGCCAGGTTCTCACCAGAGAATCAGATTACCATTCCCTCATTTACACTTTTCAATGCTGCGCTGTTTTATAATATAGGTAAACTGCAGCTGCAGCTCAATGCCAATAACATCGGTAATAAAAAATATTGGGTAGGTGGTTATGATTACCTTCGTTTATTCCCAGGTCAGCCAGAAAATTATATGTTCACTATTGGCTATTCATTTTAATGGCAAAGCGAACATTTAAAAAGATAGCGGGCTGGCTTCATTTATGGATTGGGTTGGTTACAGGGCTAGTGGTCGTTATTGTTTCGTTAACCGGATGCATCTATGTATTCAATGAGGAAATTTTCAATAGGGTTCATAAAGATATCGTATATGTCCAAAAAACCGGCACCGTAAGGCCGGTTTCTGAATTGCTGGCCAATGCCCAGAAGGCAGTTGGAAAAGACAAGGAGCTGAGTAATGTTAAAATCAGCTCGGATAATAAGAGTTATATTTTCTCTGGATTTAAAATTAATGACCGAAAGAAAATAAACCTGTCTTATTTTAGCCAGTTTGAATATCTGGATGAGGTTTACGTAAACCAATATACCGGTAAGGTTTTAGGCGTGATGGATATGCGCTACGAATTTTTCAATGTGGTAGAACAACTTCATAGGCAGCTTCTTCTGGTAAAACCCATTGGGAGCCCACTCGTGGGAGCTTGCATACTTGCTTATTTGATCATGCTCATTACCGGATTTATTTTATGGTTGCCCAAAAATTATAAGCAATTTAAAAAGAGTATCGCCATTAAATGGAATGCCAAATGGAAAAGGGTTAATTACGATCTGCATAATAGTCTTGGCTTTTATGTACTTCCCATAGCGATGCTAATTGCCATAACCGGATTGGTATGGTCTTTTAAATGGTGGGAAACAGGAATTTACCGGATTCTCGGAGACAAAGGGAAAGCCGGGTTTAGCAGAACACTTCCTAAAATTAATATGGCAGATACAAGCCTGAACAAAATTGATATCATACATTATCGTCTGCTAAAAAAGCTTGGAAACGACTGGACAAAAATAGGGTTAGGTATTCCGACTAAAAAAACTAAAGTTTCGATGTCTTTTGTGCAGATAGCCAGTAAAGATGCGTGGAGAGGAGTGAGCTATTATTTTTACGATGGCAGGACCGGGGATTTTATCGATGAGTTGCCACATGATAAAAAAACACTCGGGATGAAATGGCGTAATTCTAATCTTGAACTCCATACTGGAAGGTTGTATGGACTGTGGTCACAACTGCTGGCTTTTTTTGCTTCATTGATCAGCGCCTCGCTGCCCATATCCGGTTTTTTGATCTGGTGGGGGAAAAGAAACAAAAGTAAAAAGGATAAAGGTATTGCTGCTAAAAGTTAGCCTTCATCTCAATTAAAGCAAAGCGAAGTGCCTGCCCGTACAAGAGGGAGAGATCTATCCTGTAAAAAAAGACCCTGAAACGAGTTCAGGGTGACGTATTATCGATAGATTTCTAGCGACTAACTTCTAACACTGGAAGACTCAACGTAAAAATCGTCATCTCAACCGAAGCAAAGCGAAGTGCCTTCCCGTACAGGAGGGAGAGATCTATCCTGTAAAAAAAAAGACCCTGAAACGAATTCAGGGTGACGTATTATCGATAGATTTCTAGCGATTAACTTCTAACACTGGAAGACTCAACGTAAAAATCGTCATCTCGACCGAAGCAAAGCGAAGTGGAGAGATCTATCCTGCAAGAAAGACCCTGAAACAAATTCAGGATGGCGATATTGCAGATTGATTTACACAGGCCAAGGTCTGCCATTTGGAATTTTCATGTAAGAATCGTCATCTCGACTGAAACGTAGTGTAACGGAGAGATCTATCCTGCAAGAAAGACCCTGAAACAAGTTCAAGGTGACGATATTGCGGATTGATTTCCAGATGCTAAGTTCTGCCATTTGGAATTTTCATGTAAGAATCGTCCTCTCGACCGGAGCGCCGCGGAATGGAGAGATCTATCACGCAGGAAAGACCCTGATACGGGTTCAGCGTAAGTAAAATTTAAGTTCCCCGTTGCAGACTCAGCCCGTATTCACATCAATATTCCCATTCTCCAGATGAGCAATGCGGAATATCTCCTTTGAAATAATGGCAATGTTTTCTTTTAGTTCATCCAGGTTACAATTTTTAGTGCCAATAAGAATGGGCAGTTCCATTATTTCCTCCATAAATTCTATTTTTAATGAACATCCCGGCGCATCTTCTGCGCTACCTTTTAGTTGGGAGAAAATCTCAGTGGCTTCTTTTTTGTCTCTGCCAAGAGAAAACTGGCCATAGGTAATTTTTCCATCTGGGCCCTGAAGGCTGATGTTGATCGTGAAACGGGTTTCCATCGTTAAATTTTGATGTTTTTTAAAATGGACAAAAAGAAGACATCATCAAATAAAAAGTGCCGCTAAATGCGGCACCTGGGAAATTATTGTATTTCGATCTGTCTCGAAACTGCCTTTGCTTCTTCCTTTTTTGGAATGTTGAGATGGAGTATACCATCTGTATAAGCGGCCTGAATCCGTTCAACATCAGCGCTATCCGGAAGGGTAAATGCTCTGGTAAATGCAGCGTAACTATATTCCCTTCTGTTATAGGTTTTACCGTCATTATTGTTTTCGGTATGCTGTGCGGTAGATATGGTTAGCATATCCTTCTCAATAGATACTTTGAAATCTTCTTTCTTTAAGCCTGGAGCAGCCAGTTCAATGTGGTACTCTTCATTCGTTTCAGAAATGTTAACAGCTGGTACGCTGCTTAAGCGACGATCTGTAAAAAAAGTATCACCTAATACGGATTCGAAAATGTCATTAAAGCCTGGCAATAATGAACTGTTCTTTTTTTCTGGATTGAATTTAACCAATGTCATAGTTTTTTCTCCTTTTAATGTTTTTAATAATAAATGGACTATAAATTAATTAATTTATCAATTTAACCTTCGTTTAAGGTTACAATTCATGTTAATCAAGTGCTGTGCCAAGGCCATTCTGACCAATCTGACCGCATTTTTTCTGAAAAATTTTCATAAAAAATGAAAATTTTTCAGTGCCACAGCTGAAAATTTTTCAGTTTTGAAACCTGGTTTTATTGCTGCCGGCGTATAAGAATTTAAGACCGTCCTGGCTGTTATAAATGGATAGACTTTGCTAACCGATCCTTTTCCAGGAAATAGTAATCCGCTCATCAGCGGCTACGAAGTATTCTAAATCCTCCATTTTATTTTTTACGGTTGCAGGTTTTCCCGGAACGATGGTAAATCTCAGCTTCGGATTTACTTCGCCCGTAATCCTCAACCTTGCCATAGTGCTGTGGTGGCCCTGCAATGAAAAGGTAATTTTACCTTTACTTTTTCTGATGCCATGCATCGGCGCGTCGCAGAATATCAAAAAAGATTCATCTTCAATCCTGATGTATTGGCGGGGCAATATACCGAAAGCATTACCCGCTCCATATACTTCCTGCCCAACAGTGCCGTTCTGTTCCGTTCCGTCGTGCAAATCTTCCAGTGCAATCCAAAGATTCCGGTCTACTTCCCCCATTTTTACTTCATCAGAGAGCATTTCAGCAGGAAGCATCGGTGGGTAATAGTAAGCAGCCCTGTTAATCAAAAACCGGATGTATTCAGCACATAATAATCTCACACTTTCAGGTATTTCAACACCATGCGCATGGTTGAGGTAATCATGAAAGGCACAAAAAACTTCCTGTTCTTCATAAACTGCCGTATAAGGAGCATCTGTAAGCGGAAAGAGGGCAAAAAAGGTTGGAAAGTGTTTTCCAAATCCATAATTACATTCCCATAACTGCACATTCTGGAAAATTGAAGCGAGACAAGTGTAACTGAGTTCGAGATATTTTTGTTTTTTTGTTATCTTATAAAGTCTTAATAATGCGCCTGCAGAGAATGCGGTATTATTTGCCTGGTACATGAGTTTAAACCCGATTTTAGTCAGTTTATTTGCAGCCCGCTCTGCTTCCAGAAGATATTTTTTGTTTCCGGTAAGCTCATAGGCTTGCAGCATCACGTGTGCGTAAAGCCCCGGAACATCCTTTTCTCCACCCTCACCAGGTTTTGTTTCGGCCTTGATAATTTCAAGCGTATCCATTTTGTAAAATACCGGCCAATCATAACGGAATTTTTTTGCAACCTTAATCACGAAACCGAGTGAATCAAGGAATAGGCTTTCTGCAACCTTATCACCCTTGAGGGCCAATCTGGAGAGGTTAAGCATAGGATGGTGAAGGTACCATGAATCCATAACCATAGGCATTTTTTGTTCTTCATCTCCTTTCAGCTTCGATTCAGCCGCAGGGTGCCAACGCAGCAGGGTCTTCAGTTTCTGATCATAAAACGACGGCAGGCCTTCCTTTATCGTTTTTATTACTTCAAGGCTTTTGCCACTCCACTCTACATAATCTACCAGTGGTAAAAGAACAGCAAGCTGGACCATTATTTCGGGCGGGGTTTCGTAATCACTTACATAAGCATTGAAATAACGATGTCCATCAAGTTGTGACCAGCATCCCGGGCTTTCGATCAGATCTTTCATCCCTTTATCCAGTATTTCCGGCCAGTTTTGATAACTTGTTTCTGGTTTTTCAAATCGGGTATAAATGGAAGCAAGCATATCCAGGTAATCCCTGCTGATATTATCCTCACTCTTTTTGTATTCTTTAAAGCACACCAACGCATCGCTGAGCTGTATTTCTGCTCCTTTTGCAAGCTCCCGGATAGGTGAGGGTGGAAGTGCAAGCCCGATTTCTGGTACGTCACCGCCAACTACCTCCCTGAGAGAAGTTCCCGTTTGCTCTGCATACGGAGATAAACTGCTGAGGTTCTGGAAATATAACATTCTTAAAGAACGTTCAGGGAAGTCCATGTAAAGAAGTCCTGTCCGGTTGCCCACCTGACTATGCCTGATCTCACCCATATCCTTTTGAGGGCATAAAAGATCGCCAATGGTAAGAATGTCTCTTGGCCAGAACGGGACAGTTATCGCCTGGTTAAGTGTTAATGAACTGCTGTATTTCAATATCGGAAATTCAACATCCTCAAACGAAATATCGATTTTAAATTCTCCTATTGCCGATGATGCCGTAAAATGAATTTTGTTTGTTGATTTTCTGATTTTCAGGTTTTCCAGATTTCCGCCGGGAGAAAAGCAGGTACGAAAAAATATTGGCTCATAATTTTTCTTTTTAAGCTTTACCCATAACGAATCTCCTGTATCAATTATGGTAAAGCTAAATTTTTGAATGGTAATTTGGTCATGTTCAGTATGCTTGTCCCTGAAACTGTCCAGGGCATTAATGGCCCAGGGAGATATGCCTTTCATAGATTTAAGGTTAATGTTTGTAATCCCGAATGCGATAGCTTAGTTTGTCGTCATCCTGATCCGAAAAATAAATGGCGTTAGTATAACATTCACGCATATCCAAAGAATTTAAAAATTCAAGGTATTTCCACTTCTCCGGGTCAATATCAGGTAAAACAAGATGAGTAAGTCAATGGTTTTAACCTCCGGTATACGATTTCCTTTAACAGGCCTCAAATCACCGCGTCGGCCAATCAGCCTTGAATGCGATAACTGAACCGATAAAGGTTTAATAAAATATTAGTTTATAGAGTTCGCTATACTGTTCAGTCCGCTAAGCCGATGATCTTGATGCCGCATGTGCTGAACAGGCATAGTCAATTGTTAAAAAATGTTAAAATATTTTGAAAAAAAATCAACTTTTTTTTGTTTTGGAGCCCTAATCAGATAACAAAATCAGAAAACATTTTTTAAAGCAATTATTAATATTTTGGTTTAGATTATGTCAGTACAACTACTATTCGATCCCTTGCGAAAGGGCTTATTTCGCACACTCTTATTATTAACATTTTTTGCTGCAACGAAAACCGTTGATGCGCAAACCCAGGATCCCCAGAAGGGAGCGTCCGGATTTTCTGCCAAGCTGGTCAATATCGAATCTGCTGTTAATGAGCCGTTTCGCTTTTCAGCCTCGCTACACAATGGAACAGCTAGCCCACAGGTTTATGAACTCAGGTCGGAATTGCCTGCAGGATGGCAGATTAGCTATCGTGTAGAGGGTAGCCAGGTTACTTCTGTGAATTTAGCGGGAGGCCAAACCCGCGAGATATCCATCGAAATTACTGCACCAGCAAATGCCGCCGCCCGGAAATATATCATTCCCATCAAGGCCGCATCATCTTCGCTAACCTTGCCGTTACAACTGGAAGCTGTTGTGAAGGGGTCTTATGGTGCCAGCCTAAGTACGCCGAGCGGAAGACTAAGTGAGGAGCTTACTGCCGGTTCTCATAAGGATATTGAACTTGAATTACAGAATACAGGTACCTTGCCGCTATCCTCATTAAGTATCTCTTCTCAACTGCCCACCGGATGGGAAGCAACTTTTTCTCCAACCCAGATTGAAAAGCTGGATGGTGGTAAGAAGGTAATGATTAAAGTAACGTTAAAAGTACCGGATAAAACAATTGCAGGAGACTATAGTGCCACTTTTACGCTTGGAGGGAATAATGCCAATGCGCAGGCCGCCTTTAGGATCTTTGTTAAAACCTCTGTACTGTCTGGCTGGATTGGAATACTCATCATCGTAGTGGCAGTTGCAGCAGTATATGTGCTCATCCGTAAATACGGTCGTCGGTAACCACTTTTTCGAGAACCTTAAAACCTTCAACCAGAAAGATGGAAGCCATCATAGATTTAAAGAACCTATGCAAAAGTTATGGTTCTTATGTTGCCGTTGATCAGCTTAACCTGAAGATTCCGCATGGTGAAATATTTGGCTTACTGGGCCCAAACGGTGCAGGTAAGACCACCAGTATACTGATGATGCTTGGCCTGACGGAGCCAGATAGCGGTTCGGCCATTATTTGCGGTCATAACGCCACAAGAGATCCGATTAAAGTTAAGCGGGTGGTGGGTTATATGCCTGATAATCTGGGATTTTACCCTCAGCTAACGGGACTTGAAAACCTGGTGTTTATGGCAAGGCTTAATGGACTGGCCGAAACGGGAATAAAGGAAAATGCCCGCAAAATTTTGGAATTGGTGGGGCTGAAAGCTGCTTCAGATAAGCCTGCTTCCAGTTATTCACGTGGTATGAAACAACGGTTGGGCCTGGCCGAAGTACTAATCAAAAAACCGAAACTGATCATTTTGGACGAGCCTACTTTAGGTCTGGATCCGAGTGGGGTCAAAGAATTTCTTGAACTGATCAAATCTCTTCAGCGGGAACAAGGTTTGACGGTGTTGCTTTCGTCGCACCATCTTCACCATGTTCAGCAGGTTTGTGATAGGGTGGGCATATTCGTGGATGGCAAGTTGCTTGCTACCGGCGATTTACCCACACTTTCCCACCAACTCTTTGGAAACACAGGAGTAGAAACCAGCATTCATTTAACCGAGGAACTGGCGGATCCTGCAATATTGAAAGCTGAATTCAGCACTTTTCCGGAGATTAATGGATTGATCGTTAATGATAGGATCCTGCAATTTAATACCAGTGAGGATATCACCCCAAAAATTGTTCGAAGGCTGGTTGAACTGGGTGCAAATATTCAGGCCATAAGCCACAAGCAATATGGACTGGATGAGATCTACGCGAAATATTTTGAAAAAAATACAAATTTAACCCCAAAGCATGAAAGCGCTTAGCGAAAGCCATTATTGGGCAACAAACAAAAAAAAATCAAAGGAAACTGACCAGCTCAGTCCCTTTAAAGTGCTGGTAAGAAAAGAAGTTTCAGATCACGTGCACAGCTGGCGTTTTATCCTGCTGCTTGCCTTGGTGTTGCTCACCTTCTTTGCCTCTCTGTATATTTCCATGTCCAACATTCGGGCATCATTTAATAATGTCAATGATCCTGACCATGCATTTTTATACCTTAAACTGCTCAGTGCAACTGACGGATCGATGCCGCCTTTTCATATCCTGATGAGTTTTTTAGCACCACTGCTTGGCATCACGATGGGCTTTGATGCCATTAATTCAGAACAGAACAGCGGCTCGTTAACCAGGTTGTTGGCACAGCCTGTATACCGCGACAATATCCTTCTAGCAAAATTTTACAGCGCAATGCTGATCATCGCCACATTATTTATTTCCCTTACATTGCTGATGATTGGTGGAGGACTTTTCTTTACCGGGGTAAGGATTGAATCTCAGGAGTTCCTGAGAATTATTGGTTTTTCCACATTAACAATTGTTTATGTAGGCTTTTATTTAAGCCTGTCTATCATGCTATCTGTTGCTTTTCGCCATGCGTCTACTTCAGCCTTAACCGCACTGGGGATTTGGTTGTTTTTTACCGTATTTTACCCGATTCTGGTTAATCTGGCAATCAGGGCTTTTTTGCCTGATGCAGCTTATTTAACGCAAGGCGAAAAATTGGCCTATAATGAATTGATTATGGATATTATGCGTGTTGCGCCCGGCCAGTTGTATAGTGATGGTGCAACCACCATGCTGATGCCATCCATCAGAAGCCTTGGGCCAATGAGTATGGAACAACTTTCTGGTGCTATTCCTTCGCCGCTTCCTTTACGGGAGAGCCTGATCATTGTGTGGCCACAACTTACCGGACTTTTGGCGGGCAGCATTGCTTTTTTTGCCCTTTCCTATTATCTTTTCATGCGTAGAGAGATCAGGAGTTAATTTTAGGGTTAGTACGCTTTTATGGCATATTAATTAGAAATCGACTTTGCTGCAGCCAGATAAAGATAAAGGGTGTCTTTTACAGAAAAGAAAGGCAAACCCATTTAAACCGGTTGTTTAATTATCAGATCAGCTCCAGACCTGTAGAAATTAAGGTATCCTGAACAGAAGTGTATGGCGTTTCAAGGCAGGGGCTTCGACGTTGTTCCAGGGTGTTTCAATACGTCCGAAGCCCTTGCCTGGCCATATGAACCTTAAATCAACATGACAAGGTACGTTCAAAATAGATGATATGGTTATCAAAGATACCTTGGTAAGGATTTCCTTCAGCCTGGAAACCATTGGCTATCAGAAATCGCTGACTGCTGGGTGTTGCTGTGGTAGAAAAGATAATGCCCTGGTGATTAATGATTTTTTGGAGTAACATCCGTTTTAATGTACTACTGATTCCTTTCTTACGGACCTCTTCGATGGTGAATGAATAACCCATTTCTAAAAAGGGTTTTTCTGTTACTGGAGTAATCCCTGCTTTTTTATGTACCTCCTGAAGATAAGACAGGCCAGGCCGTTTAATGGCCGAAATGCCAGCCAATTTTTTATCATGATAGCAAAATGCGAGAAACGCCGCGTTAAAGATTTTTGCAGGTAAATCAATGGTCGAAACCTTATTTCCCATTTTTAGCAGTAAATAGAAGTGATGGAGCTGGAGCATCGTACAATCGCAGGGCCTTTTGATTTCAAAATGGCAGTTGCTGAGAAAATTCAGCTGATCATACTGGTATTGATGAAATACCAGGTCAGTAGATATATTTTGGTCCATCAGATCAAGTTAGGTTAAGATAAATTTGCCGCTTAAAACGGATTATTTTTCCCGATGCTTAACGATGTACGTAAAGGGCCTGGTAAGGCAAGCATTTCACATACTTTATCGTTCCAATCGATCAGCGCATCCTCCGGCGAGGTGCCGAGACCGGAAACATCGTGTTCTCCTTCAAAAGATAATACGGCATAAAAACAATCACCATCCTGATATACGGAGGGCCTAAACTGCGTTACAAAGGTGGGTAACCTGTATCTGTTATAATCAAAATCGACCAGTTTACCTGGGATATTTCGAACCTGCTGTTTCATAACCTGGTATTTTACTAAAACATTAATGTTTACCGGTTTTTGATGGTAAACGAGCGTATAGGTAAATTAAGTAAGCAATGTTGCCTTAAGGTTATCAGGTTGTTTTTTGTTTGTTAAATGTTGGCAGGAGTAACGATCAGAAAAGATAAATTTTCGGCCGCATTAATCTTTTTGGCATCTGTACAGTCGAATGTAGTTAATATGGCACTAACAATGAATCTTGGAAAGAAAAAATCAGATGCATCAGATAAAACCGGCGACGAACTGGAAAAAAATAACTTTCCTGTATCCATGATAATTTTTATCCTTGTACTTAGCGCCCTGCTAATGACCCTGGTCTTATTTAAAGTTTAATATAGATGTTGGTTGGAATTGATAACTAAGCTCCATTAAGATGAATTTTGATGATCTAGCGCTTAATGGGTTCATCTTGAAGGTAAAAGATCAATTCTCCGCCATGAACCAAAGATTGATGTGTAATTTGGTTTTTGGTTAAACTTTTCCCGTTTAAAGTGATTTTAGCACTGTAAATAGATTTTTTATCTTTTCTAATAGTGGTTATGGTTAATTTTTTACCATTGGTTAAAGAGATTACCGCTTGTTTAAACAAAGGACTGGTAAGTTGGTAATTTCCTGAAACGGGATCTACCGGATAAAAACCCAGCGCAGCAAATACATACCATGCAGACATTTGTCCGGCATCATCATTACCACTTAAACCGCCGGAACCTTCACTGTATTCTTCTGCTAAAATGCGCGATACCTGCAGCTGGGTTTTCCATGGAGAATGGGTGTAATTATACAAAAAAGGAATCTGATGGCCAGGTTCGTTGCCATGCCAATACTCCTTTTTAGCAAACAGCGAATCGAGTTTGTTTTCCAGTTTTTTTTCTCCGCCCATCAGCTTAATCAGTCCGGGTATGTCGTGCGGAACGTAAAAGGTGTATTGCCTTGGGGTTCCCTCTGTAATATAGGGTTCGCGGTGATCGGGATAAAAAGGTGTGTACCAGTTGCCATCGGCAAACCTGCCCTTCACCATTCCTTCCTGTTGATCGAATACGTTTTTGTAATTTAGAGCCCTTTTCTTCAGTTGTTTATAATCTGATTCTTTACCCAGATCTTTCGCTACAGTAGCCAAAGCATAATCATCATAGGCATACTCAAGCGTTCTGCTCACCTGTTCTTTTTTATGAAAGGCATCCGGAATACTATCCTCCATCGGGATATAACCATATTTAAGGTAACTGTTAATGCCCCTGCGGCCTTTACCGTTAAGGTACTGAGCCGAGTCGGGCATTTGAAATGCATTTTGGCGCATCAATCTGTAGGCTTCTTTTACATCGTAATCCCTGATCCCCTTGTTATATGCTGAGGCCAGAAAAGCGGTAGCATGGTCGCCAATCATAGCTGCAGTATAATTATTCCAGCAGGGAAAAATAGGAAGCCAACCACCTTGTTGCCCTTTTAGCACCAATGAATTTGCAAAATCATTAGCCAGATCGGGTTTTAAAAGTTCTACAAGTGGCAATTGGGCCCGGTAAATATCCCACATCGAAAAATCATCGTAGTAATTGCCTTGTTTTAATGTTTTTTTGGTGTAATTGCCTCCAAATTCGGGATATCCACCATCCACATCATTAAACAATCGGGGGTGCTGTTGTGCATGGTAAAGTGCGGTGTAGAAAATACGCTTATTTTTTTCACTGGCATCACTAACCTTAATCTGGCCGAGCGACCGCTCCCAAACCTGATTGGTTGCAGACACAATCGTTGCTAAACCAGCACTATTAATTTCGGTTTCGAGGTTAAGTTTTGCTGCCGCTATACTGGTAAAGGAGGTACCGGCATAAATACTAATGCTTTCTCCTTTTTGAAGCTTAAAGCCCAGATAGGCACCCAGGTCTTTCTGGTTTTCGACGGATTGATCTGCGGAGACACTGGCACCACTAAATACACCACTTGTTGTGAAAACTTTGCTGATGCGGATAAAAAAATAGCCGCTAAAGCCAGCAGGCTGTCCCCATCCCTGGTAAATGCGATGCACAGGATTGTAGCCCGAAATTTCACCTTTCTGGCGGTCAATTTTGATATAACCTTTGGCCTGGTCGCTGTTTGGGGTAATTAACAAGTAAACACTATCTGCCTTTAGGGCGGTAACTTTGATCAGGCCACAACGCAAGGTCGCGGTAGCCTCAGCAAGCAGGTTATAGCCTGGTAAACTGGTTTTATAATAGGAGGGGGTAGCAACCTCACCGGTATGAGTATAATCTGCAGCATAATCTGTAGCGCTGGTTCTTAGTTTTCCGGAGATGGGCATAATGGTAAAGCTGCCATAATCTTGTGTACACGAGCCGCTGATCCAGTGACTGGCCCTGATTCCATAAAATTTTTTATTGTTATAGTAATAGGGGGCCAGGCATTTTTTTTCAGAAAGCTGGGTTTGCGGGGTCCACTGCGTCATGCTAAAAGGTGGTGCTACTGCGGGTATGGTATTGGCCAGCCTTTCTGTTTTATCTTCTATATGCTGACTGGCAAGTGTGGTGCTGGCGGAAGTGCCTGAAAATGGCTGCACATATTTGATAAATGTGTTGCTTTGTGCATGCCCCTGAATGATTAATCCATATAAAAAACAAAATGCTAATAATAAAACCCTAAGAAACAGTTTGTTATTTGCGTTTTTTTGCATTTTGTTTTTTATATAGTTATGGGATTTATTTATTAAACTTAAATATGGTTATTATAGCTTTATTTATGGTTTCTTAGGCTGATGGGCTTCGCCAATAACTTTACGATATTTTTTATGCAAATCAGTTGCAGTATTAACTGGATTTCCCACTGGATTTAAGGCATAATCTTTTCTTTGATTTACCCATTTCCATTCCCATTTGCTTACCTCATCGTTAAATTTAGTCATGTCGAGCTCCGTTTTATTTGTAATAGACGCTTCCAGTCTGCTGAAAAACATTTCCCATCTTGGTTTATAAAAATCATTCATTAGCCCGCTCCACTGTCTGCATGCATACTCATTTAGGGGATTTTTGGCATCACCCCACAAAGTAATTAAATCCTTTGCATTCATTTCATATAAGGCTTTTTCCTGTTCACTGGTACCCTGTTTACGGGCATCATTTACCCATGGACCAAGCATGAAATCTTTCCGCGTAGCCAGCAATTTGTCCATGTCTCCGATCAAAGTGATAAACTCTTTACGCGCTGTTTGAAAAGCTTTTAGGTTTTTACTTCGGTAAGCCTCCACCACTTTTCTCTGTAACGGAAGTGCATAATTGGCCAGTACCTGTCTGGTCACATCAACAAGGTCATATTGATAACCATCACTTTGTCTGCAATCTGCTGCTGCGTTAATCAGTTCATCCCAGGCAGGCAATAAATCGCGTTCGTGATAGTTTAATGTCGTTCTGGCCCAGCGAGTCATAGAATCCAGTGTTGGCCGGCCTTGTATAATAGACTCCGCACCATCTCTCACATACTTATCTGCAGGTACACTATAAACCGTTTTTCTAAGTATTTTCCAGGCTTTTAACGCGTTTGCATTTTTTTTTCCGTAACGGTTAAAAATGTATTCAGGTAACCACGTTTCAAGGTCGATTGGTGTAGAACGCCAAACATTTTCCATCATCAGCTCGTACATGACCGGATTTTGTTCTATGCCTTCCATAGTGAGCCCTATACCATTCATTTTGCCGCTTTTCGGATCTTTTAGCGCCTGTGCGGGTGCTGTGGCTACCACATCCATTCTTCCAAATAAGTTGGTGTTCCCGCCAAAGTTGTTCAGCATATTCCAAATCCATGGCTTTCCATAAAAACCTTCTGTACGTTTCCAAACCGGTTCAATTTCTGTAGCTAGATCCAATAAAATCATCCTGTCATTCGGAACAGCCTTTAACAGCGCTTCGGTTTGTGCCTCTTTCCAGAATTTTCTGTCGCTGTAAAACAACCAGCCTTGCATCACCCAAATGGCTTTAGGATCAGCCTGCGACATGCCATCATAAATCCTGGCGCTTAACTTACTCAAAAACTCGGGTTCCGAAGAGGGTGGTTCGTTTTCATTAAAGGTATCTGCAGAATACAGATGGTCAGTGCCAAGCATTTCAGTTTGCTTTTGTAAAAACTTCTTTCCGATCTCAGCAAACATTGGATCTTCCGAATCAAGTATATAAGTATCTGCAAAACCATTGGTCCAGTTTGTGGCTTTTAGTTTAGCATTCGGAAATTTGTTTTTAAATGCTGCGGGTACGTGCCCGGTAAAGGCCGGAAGTACAGGTTTCATGCCAAGTGCTCGTTCACGGTTCAAAATCTTCTTTTGCAATTCGAAATGGCTTTTCATCCAGCTTACCGGGAGCGGACCACCCCAGCCGTCAATATTACCCATCCAAAACCACGAAAAATAAGCCGGTCCGGTGAAAAAACCTTTAAGTTCATCGTCAGAAAAGCCCATTTCTTTGTACAAAAGGTACCAGGTATATTCTTCGCCGGTAATGGCAAGGGGCATGTTAATACCATGTAATGCCATCCAGTCGATCTCTTTTTCCCAACGCGCCCAGTCCCACCAGCTCATGCTGTAATTAAACGTACAATAATTTAGATAATACCGATATTCGTATGGCGTTTCTTTCCTGATTTTTTTTTCAGGCTTAGGCAAGGTTTGTGGAATATTGAGGTTAGTGCCGTTCCAGGTAATCTGGCAGTGTGCATAATCGGTTAAATAATGATAAAAAGCCGAAGCCAGAGCAACACCATTGTTTCCGCGAAGAATGATTTTATTGTTTTTGGATTCTATCTCGAAAACATCTTTCCCTTTAACAGCAGGAAGACTTTCTGTTGAGAAAGATTTTGCATGTTTTGGCAATACCCGTTCTATGAGTTGGTTTGAAGTATTTAAAAAATCCTGCGCAAGTGCCCGGTTAATAAACAAGGAAACAAGTACAACTGAAAAGCATAATTTTAATTTCATATCAAATTTTTAAGAACCACTTTTTATCGTAAAAGAACTTTAATAAAAACAGTTGAATCAATAACACACCCGTCCATAAAGCGGCTTCGTGCCATAGGGCCGGGATGAGTTTTATTAAACCACCAAATAAGAAAGCAGACGATGATTCAAAGTTGAAAAGTCCGTGTGCACAAACATAAATTAGAATACTGTTGGTTCCAAACCATATAAAGGGAGTACTCCATCTGTGATAGGAGCAGATATCAATAATGTAATAAAACAGGGCGAAGAGTATTATACTCCAGCCTCCTGCAAATAAAACGAACGAGCTGGTCCACATGGTTTTATTGATGGGGAAGAGGAAGCTCCATAACAAACCAAGTCCAATGCTCAGCAATCCGCTGCCAGCCAAAGCAGCAACTTTCTGGTTGGGTGTAAAGTTAAATCTGGTCGATTTAATGAAAGTTCCGGTAAAAATGCCCAGCATTGCCGAACAAATGGCGGGTATTGTGCTTAGTAAGCCTTCGGGATCGTAAATGGTTCGATGAAGTTTACCAGGCAGAAATAGCCTGTCAAAATAAGCAGAAAGGTTTCCTTCCGGCGTAAAAACCCCAGGCCCGAAATGGGGAACAGGCACAAATGTCATCAACAGATAATATGCTGTAAGGATTGCCACAAACCAAACAATCATTCCTCTGATAGAACAATTTAAATAAATGATCGCTGCAAAAAATGTAGCTAAAGCTATCCGACCCAATACGCTTGCAAAGCGGGTATTTTCATATCCGTTAAATTTTAACAGTCCATTTACAACAAAGCCCAAAATGATGAGTATCAGCGTTCTCTTTATGAGTGGAAAATATATTTTTAGTGATGAATGTCTGTTTTTTTCTCTTTCAGCAAAATATTTTTGATAGGAGTAAGGCATGGATACTCCGGAAATAAATATGAACAAAGGGAAGATCAGATCATAAAACGTAAAACCGTTCCATGGAGAATGGTGCAGCTGATTGCTGATTCCAATAAAAAATTTCTCAAAGAAAGATAAGCTGTCATTTGTAGAAATGGTCCAGTCTGTAGGATTTCTTTTTAAAGCATGCTCGTTCATGATCCCAGTGGCAAGGCCATGGAATATCCCTTCACCACTCACAATCCAAAACATGTCGAAACCCCGTAAAGCATCCAGGGAAATTAATCTTTTGGGCTTTTCTACCTTTTCGTCAATGTTTTTTGTTTCAATAGCTGTCATGAAAGGGTTACTTCTTGATTAAAGTGTTATAAATAACATCACCTTCATCGTTAATTACCTGCACGCGTAACTGGTCTTTATTTACTGAAAATAACATAAAGCCATATTCTGATGCAACCATTTGTGCTTCCGGTATGAGTTTAACAGGTGTCTTCTCTGATGCACCTCCGGAAATGAAATGATGGGTTTTACCTGCTGGCTTAAGATATTGTAAACTGTGTTCGTGGCCGGTTAAATAAACATCAACACCGTATTGATCAAGTATGGGTTTCAATGTGCTTCTGATCGCCTTGGTATCATAACCATCTGTACGGCTACCGCCTGTAAACATGGGGTGATGACCTACAACAATTTTCCACTTAATTGACGGATCTTGATCAGCAAGGGTTTTAACCAACCATTTTTTTTGGCCTGTGGTGTCTTGCCCTTTAACGTTTGGACCATACTCTGCGTTTTTATAAAACTCAGGTATGAGCGGATTTGTATCAATAAATGCGATCAACACCTGATTATTTACATCTCCGTTGATGGGAAACTTCTTTGAATAATAACGGGCCGGCATTTTCCATCTTCTGCTTATTTTCGAATATTCTACCTGCGCATCAGGATTGGATTTGTAATCATGGTTTCCTAAAACTACATACCAATCCCATTGTAAAGAAAAGTCAGTATAGATATCTTCATAAGAATATTTAAATGATGGATCTTGGGGACTGATTACACCACTAGGGTAGAAGTTATCGCCGGTAGAAATGATAAACTGTGCTTTAACATCAGCGGCGGTAATGCCCATTTGTTTTGCAACCGGTTTCTGATGGTCAGCGCCATTTCGTCCCCAATCGCCTAATGCCAGAAACTGCAATGCGCCGGGGTCTTTAACTAAGGTTTTACTGGCAGCAACGGCTTCACCCGGGTTTTTAGTAATGATTTGGGCATAAAGCGTACTGACAGAGAGAAGCGGAATAAAAAAAAGTAGTCGTTTGATCATCATTTTGAATGTAGTTGCAAAGAAAGACAATGAAGTGTTAAAATAAAAATTTCTCCAGACGGATCGTCTGGAGAAATTTTAACTAAAGCTGGATTTAATTATAGCCCGGGTTTTGTTTCAATTTTGGATTGAGAATCAGCGCCGAGGCTGGAATAGGCATCAATCGATGGAAAAGTTGCGCATCTGTTTTAAAGCCCCATGTTCCTTCATATTTTCCAAAGCGAATCATATCGTTGCGGTGCCAGCATTCCCAGGCCATTTCTCTGCAGCGTTCTTTATATAAATCTTCTAAAGTAACTGAAGTCCATGCTGGTGAAGTGGTACGCACTGCTCTTAACTGATTCACTAATGATAATGCCGTTTGACCTTGCGTAGGTGTAGCTCCGCGAAGGATCGCTTCTGCTTTCATCAATAAAATATCTGAGTATCTGAAAACCGGCACATCATTGTTTTGGTTTCTGCTTGATGAGGTACTATCGCAATAAAATTTATTGTTTCTGTAGCCCATGTTCCAGGCAATTTCATCGTTTCCGGCGTCAAAAGGTCTTGATGCATCTCTCAGGGTAACATTTGGCGTAATATCTACCTGATAGGTGAGTGCTGCAGAACCATCAGAGCCTGAATAAAATTGATCGTATCCTTTTTTGGTAGTTGCGACTGTTACGGGCGAGCCATCATAATAAGTCTGCAACCCTTTGATCCATTGTGCATTCCTTTTATCATTAGGATCATTGAAATTTGCATAATACTCTGGCAAAGTACTCATTGGTGCACTTGGCGTAAATTTTAAGCTATATTTTTTCTGTAAAGAACGCGGTAGAGAGTAACGGGAATAAATCATGGTACCATTACTGAAACCCGGATCGAAAGGAATGGCAAAAATAAATTCCTTGATTTGTGGTCCGTTATCAATGAAGAACATCTTTCTGTAATCGCTTTCCAAACTGTAAGGAGAGCCTGAGGCGCCAATAATGGCATCGCATGCCGCTACTGCATCGTTATAACGTTGAGTCCCGGTATATACTTCGGCATTTAAGTACATTTTAGCCAAAATTGCGTAGGCCGTATATTTATTTGGGCGGCCATAGGTTGCTGCTCCTGTAGCACTGCTTAAGTTCGGCAATACCTCTTTAAGTTCGGCTTCAATAAAGTTAAAAACTTCCAGGCGCGATTTGGTTTCTGGCGGCGTTGTTTGTCCGAAAGTGGTTACAATAGGTATATTTCCCCATAAGTCCATCATCATAAAAAATGCCAGGGCCCTGGTTGCCCGTACTTCGGCTACGGCTACTGTTTTTCCCGGTGATTCTGGTGCATCTTTCAGTAAAAACAAGCTCTGGTTGGCTTTACTGATGGTTGCAGAAAGCCATCCCCAACCGCTACCCACATGTCCGTTGTCTTTATTCCAGGTGTGTTTATGGTGGTTTTCAAATACCCCTCCATCATACCAGTTTCCACCACGTGCCGGCATAATGGCTTCATCAGTACTCAACGACTGCATAAAGAAGTAATCGGTACTCCAGTTTTGGCGCAGTTGTACATATACCTGACCAGTTAGCTGTATGAAGTGTTGGTCTGTTTGAGGAAATGTTTCAGGAGTTAGCTGTGTTTCCACTTTTAAATCCAGTTTATGGCAGGAAGTTAATACGCCTAGCGATAAAGCTGTTCCTGCAATATATTTGATAAGATTTTTCATCTTCTTAATTTTTAATTAAATGATACGTTTAAACCAAATAAGAAAGTTCTGGTTTTAGGATAAAAGTTATTGGTATCTACACCCGGAGCAGTACCACCCTGGTTAATCTCAGGATCTATTCCTTTGTAACCGGTAATCACAAACAGGTTATTTGCTGTGGTATATAACCGAAGAGAACTTATACCAGGGATAAGTCCCTTTTTGAACGTGTAGCCAAGTGTAGCATTATCTAAACGCAGGTAACTCGCATTCTCCAAGAATCTGCTCGAATATTTATAGGAGTTGAAATCAGCTACTGATTCATTTTCAACTTCTACCGGTATATTGGTAAACTGTGCAGTACTCGGGCGGAATAAATCTGCACGGGTAACGTTCATGATTTTAACACCCACTACTGCTCTCATAAATACGCTCAAATCAAAATTCTTGTATCTCACATTGTTTGTCCAACCTAACAAAGCTTTCGGTTGTGCATTACCAAGGATATAATAATCGGTTTTATTAAGCAATCCCTGTGTTTTAATATTACCAGCAGCATCATAATATTGAGATACGCCATTGGCATCTTTACCAGCATATTTAAAGGTGAAAAAAGTACCAATCGGCTCTCCTGGTTTAAGTATTTGCAATGTTGCACCACTCTGTCCGGCTCCATCAGGAGAAACCGTAAGGCGGTCTTCGATATTAAATCTGCTGTCATCTGACAAGCTGATCACTTTATTGCGGTTATGTGCCAGGTTGAACCCGGTTGTCCATGTAAAATTGTCGGTGCTTACTGGCGTACCGTTTAAAACCAATTCGATACCTTTATTGCTCAAACTACCAACGTTCGCCGTATAGGCACCCGCTGGATATAGATTGTTATCTACGCCAAATGTCAGAATCAAATCGGTTGTTTTTTTATCGTACAGGTCAACAGAACCCGATAATCTGCCGTTGAAAAGTCCGAAATCTAAACCGATATTGGTTGTAGCAGTTTTTTCCCATCTTAAATCAGGGTTTTCATTTTGGATGGCGCCATAAGCACCTTCTCTTGGCGAACCGTTATAATAAAACTGCCCAACCTGACCATAAATAAGTTTAGTAGTTAACGGGGCAAAGCCAAGTGAGTTACCCGCTATACCATAACTACCTCTTAATTTAAGGGTTTTGATTACGCCAACGTTTTTAAAGAAGTTTTCCTGATCAATGTTCCAGGCTGCACCTACAGATGGGAAATAGCCCCATTTTTCATTGGTACCAAATACATTTGATCCGTCTCTTCTGATTGATCCCTGTAAAAGGTATTTATTTTTGTAGTTATAATTTACCCTCGCAAAATCAGAGATCATCAGAATTTCCTGATACGTTACGCCTGGATTAAAATCAACCCTGAAGTCGGTTACCGCATAAGGGTTTCCCAAACTTAAGTTGTTGTAGCTAACCTGGTTAATCGGAAAATTGGTAGAGGTAGCCTGAAAGCCATCATTATTTAATGATTGCTGATAAGAATAACCCACCACGGCATTGATATCATGATCGCCAAATTTTTTGTTCCAGGTTAAATAGGTTTCAACAATTTTATTGGTGTTTTGATAAGCATTTCTTACGGCCAGACCATCTTTACCCACTAAGGTTACGAAGCTTGGTGTTGCTGGTGGCTCAGGCGTATTGCGCACATTGTTGTATCTGGAAGTATAAATGCTGTTGTAAAATGCACCGTAAACATTTTGGCTATTCTGATAGGAAGCAGAAACATCATAAGAGAAACCGAATGGTAATTTCAGGTTAACGGTTAAATTACCTAAGATATTTTTATTCTTCAGATTTTCTGTACCGTTTTCAAGCATCGAAACCGGATTGTAGTAGCTGGTTTGAATAAGGTTATCAAAATAAGACCCGTCCGGGTTTTTTACCGGCGATGTTGGCAGATAAGTGAGCATTTGCGACAATACCGTATTGCGATAAGGAACCAGGTTAGCATTACTTACCGAGTTGCTGATGTTCAATCCAATCTTCAACTTATCGTTTAAAGCTTTTTGTTCAATGCCAATACGACCGATAAATCTGTTTAAGTCGCTTGTTTTTATAATACCATCTTGCTTGAAATAGTTTAAGCTTGCATTATAGGTCGTTTTTTCAGTTCCTCCGCTAAGCGATACATTATGGTTGTATGACAAGGCATCGGTACGTTGTACCTCATTCTGCCAGTTGGTGTTGGCACCTTTATCATTGGCTGGCGTAAGGGCAGTATTGGTTTTCGCTAAAAATGCCTTTAATTGATCAGCATCCATCATGTCGTATCGGTTCGATACATTTTCTACACCAAAGTAGCCATTATAGCTAATTTGTGTTGCGCCTGCTACTCCTCGTTTAGTAGTAACCATAATTACGCCATTCGCCGCCCTGTTACCATAAATTGATGCAGCAGCAGCATCTTTTAACACATCAATGGAAGCAATGTCATCTGGTGCTAAAATCGAAATATCGGCACCAACAACACCATCAATTACAAAGAGCGGCGATTGCGCACCATCACGTAAGGTAGAGGCACCACGCATGATGATGGCTGCGTTACGGTTTGGATCACCACTTCTGGTAATATTTAATCCAGGTACCTTTCCTTGCAGCATCTGGCCTACATCACTAATGGCTCCTTTATTCAGATCTTCACCTTTAACCGTAGAAATGGAACTGGTTAATGCTTTTCTCGAGCTTTTTCCGTAACCTACAACCACTACATCCGTAAGTGATGAAGCTGCTTCACTAATAACCACCTGGTAGGTAGAGGCATTGGTTACGGTAAGTTCTTTTGTTTGATAGCCTAAAAAGCTAAAGAGGATTTTATCGCCTGTTTTTGCGGTGATGCTAAATGAACCACCAGCGCCTGTTGAGGTAACTTTTGTTGTGCCCTTTACTGTTACAGAGGCCCCTACAATAGGCAGTTTGGCATCGTCAATTAAATTTCCGGTAATTTTTCGTTCAGTTTGCGCATAAGCAGTGTTGAACGCCTGGCTGAGGAGTAAAAGCAGCATAAACAGGCCGCTATACTTTAAGCGTGTACAGTTAAATCTCATAATTTTTGTAAAATTAGATTCATAAATTGTTTATTTGGTTATCAATGTTTGGAGATAGAATTTAAAATTTAATAGTGGCTGGCAAATACTTCGCCACCAATGCTTTGTAATAAGGTTCCAGTTCTGCCCAGCTTTTTTGATTGGGGTTTTTAGAATATAAATCGTACGGGTTAAACAGGTTAACCCACTTGAACATTTCATGGTCTTTTTCATTCATCAGGTGTTCGTAGGCATGCTCCCGGTGTTGCGAATAAAAAGAGTGGTAACGGAGCATGTATAATCCTGGTTCAGGCAGGTAGGGTTTCATCATGTGGTATACATATTCATCATGGCCCCATGACATGTCTACATTATCCAGTCCGCAATTTTGGGTATAAACCCCTAATTTGGTCTGGTAAATTTCATTTTTGTAATCAGGATTCTCACTAAAAAAATCCGGATAAACAATTTTATCAGAATAAGCACAACCTACCGGGAAAGTATCGCCCACAACAGCCCATTGCGGTTCTCCGAATAAACAAAGTACTTTACCCATATCGTGGATTAAACCAACCAAAACCATCCAGTCCGGGTGGCCATCGTTCCTGATGGCTTCAGATGTTTGCAACAAGTGCTGCATCTGGTCTAAATCCGTATCAGGGTCAGAGTCATCCACCAGCTTGTTTAAAAAATCGAAGGCACTCCAGATCGGCATCTCTTTTTTATCAAACTTTAAGTAATCGGCTTTTTTCTGTTTTACAAAATCGTAGGTTTGATAGGTATGGTTAAGCCTGTAAAATTCTTTTACACTATCCTTTTCCGTTTCTTCGTAATTTCTAAACTGCTCTTCTTTTTTGTCAGCATTGATATTTTTCGGATCTGGATAGCGGGTCAGGATATCCTCTTCCCATTGATCAAGATTTTGCAACGGACTTTGATTATCCTTTGAAGATGCGCTCTGGTTTCTCATAAGGTTAGAAATTTATTTTTACGAAAATTTTGTTGGTTGTTGGGTTAAAGTTGAGTTTTTGCAAGCTGAAAATTTTATGTTTGGCCAACTTTATTTACTTAAACGATTACGTAAAATCTTATTTCAAACGTTTGATATTTTTGCAAGTATCTAAAAATCAAATGTTTATTATATTTTTGTTTGCCTATAGCGCAAGCATGCTGTTTTGAAGCATTTAGCGAAAAGCAAAAAAGAAAAAATGGACTTGATCGTGTGATTATTTTATATTTGCGTTTGTAGCCGGCGTATTTATTCATAAAAAAAATATCAGGTTGCTTAACCAGCAAACTTTTAAAAATCTACTTCAATGGTTGTATCGTATAATCAATGAGGTTATTGTTTTTAAGGTGCTGCTGGTAAAGAAAGGTGAGCGCTGCCGTCGCGATTTTATCGATAATGGTTATGCAAGCCTTAAAAACTAACAAAACAAATTAAAAACATGGCGGAAGCAGTTAATATTAAGCGGTTGGCTCAGGAGTTGAACATTTCTATCGCAACCGTTTCTAAGGCCCTCAACGACAGCTATGAAATTAGTTTAAAAACCAAAAACAGGGTATGGGATTTAGCCAGAGAACTGAATTATACCCCAAATCCGGCGGCGAGTAACCTCCGCAGTAATAAAACCAAAACTATCGCAGTAGTAATACCCTTTGTAGCCAATAATTTCTTCTCCCTATCGATCATGGGAATTGAAGAAATTGCAAGGCAGTATGGTTATCATGTGCTTATTTATCAAACCCATGAAAATATAGAGGCTGAAAAAGCATTTACCAATAGCTTGCTGAACGGAAGGGTAGATGGCATTCTGACATCTGTATCGAGCAGTGAAGATAATCGTGAATATTATGCCAATCTGGTCAAGAAAATTCCTTTGGTATTTTTCGATCGGGTTTACGAAGACCTGGATGCAGTTAAAGTAACTACTGATGATTACGAAATAGCTTATCAGGCCACTGAACATCTGATCGATTGTGGCTGTACCAAAATTGCCTATTTATTTGGCCTCGAAAACCTTCCGGCGGGCAAGGCAAGGTTTGCAGGGTATCTTGATGCCCTGAAAGCACACGGCATAGCGCCTTCAGCCGAACTTGTTGTCAACTATCTTGATGGAGAAGCACTTAACCTCGAACAAATAAAGAAATTGCTTGAAAAGTTCCAACCCGATGCACTCTTTTCATCAATTGAAGAATTTATTATTCCTGCTTATTGCGCCTGTAGAGAAGTAGGTTTGCAAATTCCGGATGACATTAAAATACTCAGTTTCTCTAATCTGAGTACAGCAAAGCTTTTAAGCCCTTCGCTTACCACCATTTCACAGCCTGCTTTTGAAATCGGGCGTGAAGCAGCGAAATGCCTCTTCAAAATCCTCCACAAAAAACAATTGGATGATGAACAGAATATTATCTTGAAATCGGTGCTCATCAAGCGCGAATCTACGGGCTGTTAGCGGTGTGGTTTTAAGTCTTTAAAGCCTGTAACGCGAAAACGTTTACGTAATTAAATAATTCAATAAAACATCCAACATTGGGATTTTTTCTGATTTTTAAAAAAACCAAATGTAAAATATCCTTATGAACCACCTGTCTGCATTCGACTATGTTATTTTTTTAATGTATTTTATAATGGTGTCTGCATATGGTTTTTGGGTGTACCGGAGCAAGAAAAAAAAGCGTACCGATACCAAAGATTATTTCCTTGCAGAAGGTTCGCTCACCTGGTGGGCTATCGGGGCATCTATTATCGCCTCAAATATTTCTGCTGAGCATTTTATCGGTATGTCGGGTTCGGGTTTTGCCATGGGGCTGGCCATTGCAAGTTACGAATGGATGGCTGCCGCCACGCTTATCATCGTGGCCATATTCTTCTTACCCATTTACATCAAGAACAAGATTTATACCATGCCACAGTTTCTATCCAACCGTTATAATAAAACGGTAAGTACGCTGATGGCGGTTTTCTGGTTATTGGTTTATGTGTTTGTAAACTTAACTTCGATATTCTTTCTTGGCGCCATTGCCATTGAAACCATTACGGGGATTCCGTTTAATGTGTGTATCGTTTTTCTGGCGATTTTTTCTGCCATTATTACGCTGGGCGGCATGAAGGTAATTGGTTATACCGATGTAATACAGGTTTTTGTTTTAGTGGCAGGCGGACTGATTACCTGTTATATGGCGCTTAAACTGGTGGCTGAAAAACTGGATGCACCGAGTGTTCTGGCTTCGCTTCCACTGTTGCGCAGCGAAGCGTCTGATCATTTTCATATGATATTTGCCAGGGGAGATAAATTTTACAACGAATTGCCCGGGATAGCGGTACTGGTGGGTGGTTTGTGGATCAATAACTTAAATTATTGGGGCTGTAACCAGTATATTGTTCAAAGGGCTTTGGGTGCGGATTTAAAAACCGGGCGTAGCGGACTAATATTTGCGGCGTTTCTAAAATTACTTATTCCGGTAATTGTGGTAATTCCGGGCATTGCAGCCTATGTATTGTATCAGCGGGGATATTTCCAGGCCGAAATGCTTGATGCAGCCGGGACGGTTAAGCCCGATCATGCCTATCCGGTACTGATGAATTTATTGCCGGCAGGAATAAAAGGTCTCGCCTTTGCCGCGCTCACCGCTGCTATTGTAGCCTCGTTAGCAGGTAAATGTAACAGTATTGCCACTATTTTTACGCTTGATATCTACAAGAAGTTTATTCAACCGGAAGCCTCAGAAACACGGATGGTTTCGGTTGGCCGCTGGTCGGTGGTTGTTGCTTCGTTAATTGCCATTGTTATTGCCCCTGCCTTGCGGAGTTTCGATCAGGTTTATCAGTTTATTCAGGAATATGTTGGTTTCATTTCACCAGGGGTTTTTGCCATTTTTTTACTCGGCTTTTTCTGGAAAAGAACCACTTCCCGCGCAGCGCTTACCGCTTCTTTATTAACGATCCCATTATCTACTTTTTTTAAATTTCTGCCTACATTAACCCGGGGCACTATCGAACCTATTCCTTTCTTAAACAGAATGTCGTGGGTATTTCTGATTATAATTGCGGTAATGGTAATCATAACTTTAGCCGATCCGAAAAGTAAAAATAACCCGAAAGGGCTTGAAATTGATAGCAGTATGTTTAAGGTTACACCGGCATTTACCATTGCCTCAGTAATTATCTGCGGTATACTGGCAGCACTTTATACTGTTTTTTGGTAACTGGAACAATTAAATACCCAAAATATTTTTTTATAACGATTTGAAAATGAAGATTAGACCTTTACTGTTTTTTGCACTGCTGATTTCTTTCAGTGGGATGGCCCAGAATAAATTATATCATATTAAGAATTATGGTGCAGTGGGCGATGGTAAAACCAATGATGCCGCTGCTATCCAGAAAGCCATTAATGCCTGTTCGGCGGCAGGAGGCGGCCAGGTTATTGTACCTGCCGGAAATGTGTTTTTAGCAGGTCCTTTTAATCTGAAGTCTTTTGTTGAATTAAGGGTAGAGGGCGGGGCAAAAATCTTAGCCAGCCCTGATGAAAAATTATATACTCAAAGTGCTTTTAGGGAGAATAAGGGCGAAGGCACCATTTGGATAGGTGGAGAAAAGCTGGAACAGGTAAGCATTACCGGAACAGGGGTAATTGATGGAAATGGAATTTCGTTTATGGGGGAGGAATTAAGTGACTCGTATGTTTTAAAACCTTTTAATATTGTAGATCCGAGGCCGCATTTGCTTACACTAACCGGTTGTAATAAACTGAATATAGATGGGGTAACTTTTCAAAATTCTGCTTACTGGACGGTTCATTTGGTGGGCTGTAATGATGTTTCCATATCAAATATCACATTGCTGAACAGCATAAAAATCCGTAATAGTGATGGTATTGACCTGGATCACAGTAAAAATGTACGGATTACCAATTGTTTCATAGAATCAGGTGATGACTGCATCTGTTTAAAAAACAGGCGCGAGTTTGAAGAATATGGTGCGTGTGAAAACATTGTGATTAGCAACTGTACCATGACCTCCAGCTCGTGTGCCATCAAAATAGGTTCTGAAAATATGGACCGGATCAGTAATGTACTCATCAATAACTGTAATATCAGAAAGAGCAACCGAGGTATTGGAATTCAGAATCGTGACGAGGGAACCGTGGACAATGTGGTTTTTTCAAACCTGTTTATCGAGTCGAAATTGTTTTCAGATGTATGGTGGGGCAAGGCAGAACCGATTTATATCACTGCTTATCCAAGAGCAACGAGCAATAATAAAGACGCTGGCTGGCGTTTACCAAAGGGCCAGACCAAAGGTAAGGTGGGTGCGGTTAAGAATATTTATTTCAGTAATATCAGGTGTACAGGAGAAAGCGGTGTCTACATCAGCGGCGAAAGCCCCGATAAAATTTCTGAAATCTATTTTGACCAGGTGAGTATTTATCTCGATAAAACAACTAATGAAGCAGGGGGAGTATATGATCGCAGACCCAGCAATGTTGAAGGACTGGTTAAAAGTGCGGTTGCAGGATTTTATTTCGAAAATACAGGATACATCAGTTTGCAGAACAGTAATGTAGTTTGGGGTAAAAATAAACCAGCCTATGCAGGTAAGGCCCTGGAAAAAAAGAATGTAACTAAGCTTAAAACAGTTAATTTTAGCGAAACCACCGTTGAGAAGTAAGAAATTTTAATACTTTGGTTGCGCTTTAACGAACCAGGTACTGCTGTTTAAAGTGTAGATTGATCTGTTATTGGCTGCTCGTTATCCATGGCAATTTCAATCAATGCGTTATTGATTTCGCCGATGGTTTTAACACTGAAAACATGTCTGCCGGTTAACCACCGCTTGATTTCATCGGAATTGATATCCAATATGGAAGCCAGGTTGTTTTCTGTTGAACCCTTTGCAGCAAGCATTGTTATGGTTTTTTGGGCAACAGCAAGGTTTAACTGCGTTAATTTTTCAATCGCAGGATTTCCGGTTTCTTGCAGCCAGATCGAAACAAAATCATTTTCTTCCATTTTATTCTTTACTTAAAACGTCAGCTTACTTTAGCAGCAGCTGGTTGTTTGGGCGACAAATTTAGCGATTAAGCCAGTTAAAGCAAATCAGAATGAAAAGAATAGTCTAACTTTACAGAAAGTTCAAGTCAAATCAAGTTAAAAATGGCATCAGATCAGAAATTTGTAGATTTTATAATCGATCAGGTCGGTTATGCAGGGCAGATTACCTGTAAAAAAATGTTTGGCGAATATGGCTTGTATTTTGATGATAAATTGTTTGCACTCGTATGTGATAACAAATTATTTGTTAAACCAACGCAATCGGGAAAGGCCTATATCAGTGATGTAGTAGAAGCGCCGCCTTATCCGGGCGCAAAAAATCAATTTCTAATTGAAGAGCAGCTGGAAGACCGCGATTGGTTGCAAAAACTCGTAGCTATCACGGTTGCTGAACTGCCTGAACCCAAACCCAGAAAAAAGAAATAAGGAGATGAATGCAGACTAAAAAAGTGTTCCTATACTTATTTTTTATGAACGGCTAGCCAAAAAAACTATTTGTGTAAATTAAGAATTTGCATTTCTGGTTCAGAACCGGCAGAAATTTCACCTAACGGCGCTATGCCACAAGCTGCCCATATAAATTTAAAAATATTAAGGAATTCGCATTGGATGTCCCTGTCAGATTGTATTTCGTTTTCCATATTGTACCGCTTTAATCTGATTATCAAACAAAAAAGGGCTGGTTTTTCTTTGTACTAAAATAGCGCTTTAATGTAAATATACTGTTCTGTAAAGGTTAAGGATATATTGTCTTTTTAGCGGCCATTACTTATATAATCAAGGTGATGGAGAAAACCCTTCACCTGTCTTTTACATGCAGATACAACGAAAAAAACGACGTTGTTTCATGCTTTAAAAAATAAAAAACATCATTCATCTAGTGCTTTTTGGTTGAAATCAAGGTGTTTACCGTAAGTAAACCGATTTAAAATATAGTTTAAAATCCTGTATTTCTGTTTCTAAATACAATTTTTCCTGCCTAAACCTGAAGTTCAACTTCATTATAACTTCATAAAACTGTATTTATTTCGCTATCGAATTAAATCATTGCGTAACCATCATTTATTGAAATCAAAAAAGCATCTATAAACCGGTTGTGGAATGCTTTTCATAAATAAATGGTTACCCACGGAAACTAATTAGAGAAAAAATAAATCAGATTAAAACCACTCCAAAAAAATGAAAAGAGTTCTCATGTGCTTAGGCTTGTTTACTTTGCTTTACGCAACAAGTTGCACCTCGAAGAAAGAAGAAAAAGAAGAAGTGGCCACTTACGCGGTAACTTCCCCCGTACGAATGGACACCTCCTTTACCAAAGAATATGTTTCGCAGATCAAATCTGTTCGGAATATCGAAGTTAGGGCCCAGGAAAAGGGTTATCTCCAAAATATTTATGTAGATGAAGGCCAGCATGTAAAAGCAGGCCAGTTGTTGTTTAAAATTATGCCTAAAGCAGCGCAATCTGAATTGTTAAAGGCACAGGCAGAAACCAAATCGGCTCAAATCGAACTGGAAAACACCAAATTACTTTCAGATAAAAATATCGTTTCCAAAAATGAGCTGGCCATGGCCAAAGCAAAGCTGCAATCGGCAAACGCCGAAACTTCTCTGGCGAAATTCCACCTGTCTAATACCGAAATCAGGGCGCCTTTCGATGGTACGATCGATCGTATCCCTTTAAAATTGGGAAGTTTGGTTGATGAGGGGGCTTTATTAACCAGCCTGTCAGACAATAGCCAGGTTTTTGCATATTTCAATGTGTCAGAACCTGAATATTTAAACTACCAGAGTGCTGCGAAAGCAAAAGGTCAGCAAGAAGTGAGTTTATTATTGGCAAACGGCGAATTTCTAAAGGCAAAAGGTAAAGTAGAAGTTATTGAAAGCGAGTTTGATAACGAAACCGGAAATATTGCTTTCAGGGCAAGGTTCAACAACAGCGATAACCTGCTTAGAAACGGCGAGACAGGTAAGGTTCATATGGTCGTACCACTAAAAAATGCCATCATTATCCCGCAAAAAGCCACTTACGATATCCAAGACAAAACCTATGTTTTTGTAGTGGATAAAAATAATAAGGTACACTCAAGGGTAATTACCATTGCGGGCGATCTTCCTGATTTATACATCGTGGGCGATGGCATTACCGTTGAAGATAAAATTCTGCTTGAAGGCGTACAAAAGGTTAAGGACGATGATAAAATTGCCTTTAAATTTCAGCAACCTCAGGAAGTATTGAAACAATTGAGATTGAAAACAGAATAATCTAAACCCTCTATACTTAATTTATGTTTAGTAAATTCATACAAAGGCCAGTCCTTTCTATCGTAATATCACTGGTTATTGTGTTTTTAGGGGTGCTGGCCATTAGCTACCTGCCTGTTACACAGTTTCCAACCATATCTCCTCCCAAAGTGAACATCACTGCAGAATACCCGGGAGCGAATAATGAACTTTTAATTAAATCTGTCGTTATTCCGCTTGAGCGTGCGCTTAACGGTGTACCGGGCATGAAATACATTGCATCTGATGCGGGTAATGACGGTGAAGCTTCGATACAGGTGGTATTTAATTTAGGTACCGATCCGAACCAGGCTTCGCTTAACGTACAAAACCGTGTGGCTGCTGTAACCAACAAGCTCCCTCCCCTGGTTATCCGCGAGGGCGTAAAAATTACCCGCGAAGAGCCAAACATGCTGATGTATATCAACTTATACAGTAAAGATCCTAAAATGAATCAGAACTTTCTGTATAACTATGCCGATATCAACCTGCTTTCAGAACTTAAACGGGTAGATGGTGTAGGTTTTGCCGATATTTTGGGTGATCGGGATTATGCGATGCGGATCTGGTTAAAACCCGACCGTATGCAGGCTTATAAAATCTCGGTTGATGAAGTTATGAAAGCGCTTGACGAGCAAAGTTTAGAAGCTTCGCCTGGTAAAACAGGAGAGAGTTCAGGTAAACGTTCGCAGGCTTTCGAATATGTACTCAAATATTCAGGTCGTTTTAATACCAAAGAAGGCTACGAAAATATCGTGGTAAGGGCTACTCCTGATGGCGAGTTGCTCCGTTTAAAAGATATTGCCGATGTAGATTTTAGTGCTTCTGCTTATAACTTATATTCAACCTTAAATGGAAAAGCATCCGCTGCAATTGTTTTAAAACAATCATACGGCAGTAATGCCAGTCAGGTTATTAAAGATGTGAAGGCCAAAATGGCCGAAATCAAATCGGCATCCTTTCCAAAAGGTTTAGATTACGAGATCAGTTACGACGTTTCCAAATTCCTCGATGCATCTATTGAAAAGGTTATCCATACACTGGTTGAGGCCTTTATCCTGGTAGGTTTAGTGGTATTCTTATTTCTTGGCGACTGGCGGTCAACCCTTATTCCGGCCATTGCTGTACCGGTATCATTGATCGGAACATTTGTATTTATGCAGTTCTTTGGTATTACACTTAACCTGATTACCTTGTTTGCATTGGTACTCGCCATTGGGGTGGTAGTAGATGATGCCATTGTGGTAATTGAGGCAGTGCATGCCAAGATGGAGCATGACAGGCATCTTTCGGTGTTAAAAGCTACACAACAAGCCATGAAAGAGATCGGGGGTGCCATTATTGCCATTACCTTCTTAATGGCCTCGGTATTTATCCCGGTAGCGTTTATGTCTGGACCGGTGGGTATTTTCTATCGCCAGTTTTCCATTACCATGGCCACGGCAATTATCCTTTCAGGTATTGTAGCGTTAACACTTACACCTGCGTTGTGTGCCATTATGCTTAAAAACAATCATGGTACGGCAAAAAAGAAAACCTTAATTGATCGTTTTCTGGATGGCTTTAACCGGGGTTTTGGTAAATTATCAGGCAAATACGAATTTGTATTGAGCAGGGTGGTAAGCCGTAGGTTGTTAACCTTCGGGGTATTGGTAGCCTTTTGTTTCGGTGTTTGGGCATTAAGCGGAAGCGTGCCTTCAGGCTTTATTCCTAACGAAGACCAGGGAATGGTTTACGCCATTATCCAAACCCCTCCGGGATCGACTTTGGAACGTACCGATCAGATTGCAGAGAAACTGCAGAAAATGTGCGAAGATATTGACGGTGTTAAATCGGTTTCCTCTCTGGCCGGATACGAAATCCTGACTGAAGGTACAGGATCTAACTCAGGTACCTGTTTAATTAACCTTAAAGACTGGAGTGAGCGTAAACATTCTGCACAGGAGATTATTGAAGAACTGGATGAGAAGTCAAAATCTATACCAGGCGCAACTATCGAATTTTTCCAGCCACCGGCAGTACCGGGTTATGGTGCTGCAGGCGGTTTCGAACTTCGCTTGCTGGATAAAGCAGGTAGCGGCGATTATAAGAAAATGGAAACCGTGGGCAATGATTTTGTGCGCGAGCTGAACAAACGCAAAGAGCTATCATCTGTATTTACTTTCTATAGTGCCAGTTTCCCTCAATATATGCTGGATGTGGATAACGATATTGCACAGCAAAAAGGCGTAAGTATTGATAACGCGATGAATACGCTATCTACTTTTGTCGGCAGTAACTACGAAACCAGCTTTATTAAATATGATCGCCAATATAAGGTAATTGTACAGGCTTTACCTCAATACAGGGCTTTACCAGAAGATATTTTAAAACTTTCGGTTAAAAACAGCCGCGATGAAATGGTACCTTTCTCGGCCTTTATTAAAATGCGCCGGGTTTATGGTCTGTCTGAAATTACGCGTCACAATATGTACAACGCCTCTGAGATCAGCGGACAGGCCGCACCGGGTTACAGTTCAGGTGAAGCCATCAAAGCCATTACCGAAGTAGCACAGAAAACCTTACCAAGGGGATTTGGTATCGATTGGGCAGGTATCTCTAAAGATGAGGTATCAAGAGGTAACGAAGCCATTTACATCTTCCTGATTTGTTTAGGTTTTGTTTACCTGGTATTGGCTGCACAATATGAAAGTTTCATCCTGCCGCTTTCTGTAATCCTTTCTTTACCTGCTGGTATTTTTGGTGCATTCCTGTTCCTTAAGTTATTGGGTTTGGAAAACAATATTTACGCCCAGGTAGCCATGGTCATGTTAATTGGTTTACTTGGTAAAAATGCGGTATTGATTGTGGAATTTGCCACACAGCGCCAAAGCCAGGGGGCTAGTGTGCTTAAGGCGGCAATGGAAGGGGCAAGCGTGCGTTTCCGTCCGATTTTAATGACTTCGTTCGCCTTTATTGCCGGTCTGATTCCGTTGATGATTGCCACCGGTCCGGGTAAAATAGGTAACCGTACCATTGGTTCTGCCGCTGCCGGCGGTATGCTTTTCGGTACCATTTTCGGGGTAATCGTGATCCCTGGCTTATATTATATATTCGGATCAATTGCAGCAAAACACAAGCTGATCAAAATTGAGGAAGAACATCCGTTAACTGAAGAAATTGAGAATAATGTTTAAGAATAAATTATATAAATGCCTTGGACTGGTGTTGATATGCGCTGCATATACCGCCTGTAAGCTGCCAGAAGTAGCCCAACGTGCCGAAAATAAAAATACCCCTGTGAGCTTTAACGGCTCGCAGGATACCCTGAGTTCTGCCAGTATACAATGGCGTAACTTTTTTACCGATCCCAATCTGATCAATCTGATTGATACGGCACTGAAGAATAACCAGGAGCTGAATATTACCCTTCAGGACATTGAAATAGCCAAAAATGAAATAAAGGCCAGAAAGGGCGAACTTTTGCCGAATGTAACCTATGGTGTAGGAGCAGGGTTGGATAAAGTTGGCCGTTATACCAGTTCAGGTGCGGGCGATGCTTCTACAGAAATTACACCAGGTAAACGTGTGCCGGAAGTATTGCCTGATTATCGTTTCGGTTTACAAGCTAATTGGGAAGCCGATATCTGGCATAAACTGCGTAATTCTAAAAAAGCAGCCATTAATCATTACCTGTCTACGGTAGAAGGTAAGAACTTTGTAATCACCAATTTAATTGCTGAAGTCGCAAATTCATACTATGAATTACTGGCATCGGATAATCAGTTGGAAACCGTGAGAAAAAATATCGAACTTCAAAGCAATGCACTGGAGTTGATGAAAATTCAAAAGCAAGCCACAAGGGTAAACGAACTGGCTGTACGCAAATTTGAAGCAGAAGTATTGAGTTCTAAAAGTTTGGAATTTGATATTCAACAGGATATTATTGAAAACGAGAACAAAATTAATTTTCTGTTAGGCCGTTTCCCTCAGCCCATTATCAGGGATAAATCAAGCTTTACTGATCTGGTGCCGGCAACCGTACACACGGGTTTACCAGCGCAATTGCTGGCCAATCGCCCTGATATTAAACAAGCGGAGTATGAGCTTGCAGCGGCTAAATTGGATGTGAAAGTGGCTAAGGCCCAGTTCTATCCATCATTGGGAATTTCTGCGGCTATCGGTTATCAGGCTTTTAATCCTTCTTACTTACTGAGAACACCAGAATCCCTGATTTATTCGCTGGCAGGAGATCTGGCCGGACCGCTGATCAATAGAAACGCCATCAAGGCAGAATACGCTTCTGCAAATGCAAAGCAATTACAAGCTGTTTTTGATTATGAAAAAGCCATTTTAAACGGTTACATTGAAGTAGCCAACCAGATGTCGAAAATCAGCAACCTGCAAAAAAGCTACGATCTCAAATCCAAACAGGTTACCGCCCTTACACAATCCATCGATATTTCGAACGATTTGTTTAAAGCGGCACGAGCTGATTATTTTGAAGTATTGATGACCCAGCGTGATGCTTTGCAATCAAAATTGGAGCTAATTGAAACCAAAAAACAACAATTAAATGCTGTAGTAGATATTTACCAGGCACTTGGCGGCGGCTGGAAATAGGAAGCACCAGCATGGAAAACCATAAAGCATAGTAAAGTAATCCTTATATTCTGTAAGGCTGTTCCCCAATCCGGAGCAGCCTTTTTTTTTCTGGCCTTAGCTTCTCTTTCTGGTCTTAGCGTCCCGCTAACACCTTTTTTACTATCAGTGGTGTCAGATGTTACCATCTGACACGTATTAGTTTAGTTAATACGTCAGTTCCTCATTTTTTTATCATTACCAGTGGTGTCAGATAGTAGTGGTGTCAGATGTTACCATCTGACACATATTAGTTTAGTGAGTACATCAGTTCCTCATTTATTTATCATAAAATTCGTTTGGAAAACAATGCGATTTACCTGTGGTTATCTTTATCGTAGAATTTATCATTATATCTGAAATAAAATGGGAAAAACAACATTTAAATTTGGCGGGTTAGAGGTTAACCGTTTAGGTTATGGCGCCATGCAGTTAACGGGTAACGGTGTTTTTGGAGAGGTGGCAGACCGCGAAAATGCAATAACCGTTTTGCGCGAAGCAGTAGCAAATGGCGTTAATTTTATTGATACTGCAGAAGCTTACGGGCCGAAGTTTAATGAATCGCTTATTGCAGATGCCTTATCACCTTTTCAAAAAGACCTTTTTATTGCTACCAAAGGTGGGTTCGACCGCCCAGGCCCTAATAAATGGGTACCTAATGGAACACCTGAAAAAATCAGACAGGATATTGAAGGCAGTTTGCAACGCTTAAAAGTAGATTCAATCGATTTATGGCAACTGCATCGCATTGATCCGAATATTGAGGTTGCCAAAACCCTGGCTCCGGTGGCCGAAGCGGTTAAGGAAGGTAAAATAAAACATGTGGGTTTATCAGAAGTAACCATTGATCAGATTAAGCAGGTTCAGGATATTCTTCCTGTAGTTTCTGTTCAAAATTTATACAACCTTGGCAACAGGCAATGGGAGCGTGTTTTAGATTTTACGGCAGAACAAGGTCTGGCCTTTATCCCATGGTTCCCTTTAGCTTCTGGTCCGCATAAATTAGCAGATAAAATTAAAGCGATTGCCGAAAAACATAAAGCCACTACCGCTCAGATTGCTCTGGCCTGGTTGTTAAAAAGATCATCAAATATCCTTTTAATTCCCGGAACAAAATCTGTAGAACATTTAAAAGAAAACTTAAAAGCTGCAGAAATTGAATTGACTCAGGAAGAATTTGAAAGTTTGGCAAATTAACATTGTCATTCTGAGCGCAGCGACTAATCTTTTTTACTTTGTTAGAATGATCTGGTCTTAGCGTTTGATCTGGTCTTAGCGTCTCGCTAAGACCTTTTTTTTTTCCTGGTGTCTGCTGTTACCAGCTGACACTGATAAAACCCTTTCATTTGTAAATAAGCCATGACGGAAGCACTTTTCTGGTCTTAGCGTCTCGCTAAGACCTTTTTTATTAAAACGTGGTTTTCTGAGGAACAATTTATGATGTAGCGATCAACCTACGCGACAGGTTTTTTGCATCATATTTTTCTGTGGTGTCTGCTGTTACCAGCTGACACTGATAAAACCATTTCATTTGTAAATAAGCCATGACGCAAGCACTTAAATTACCAATATTCGCATTTAAGTGTGATATTTAGGCATGAAACAAATCATCCTGACCACTGGCATGCTATTGTCTATTATTTTTCAAAAAACCATGGCCCAAAATAAAACCGAAAACACACCCGCTATTTTAAATCACATCGCTGTTTATGTGTCAGATCTGGGCAAAGCCACTTCTTTTTACGAAAGTGTATTCAACCTTAAAATAATTCCTGAACCTTTTAAAGATAACCGGCATACCTGGTTTACCTTAGGACCTGCCGGACAGCTTCACCTGATACAGGGTGCAAAAGGCAATGAAACTTTCGACAAAAACGGACACTTATGTTTCAGCGTTCCATCAATTGATGATTTTATAAAAAAACTAAACGCCAAAAACATCAGCTTTGAAGATTGGGCCGGAAAAGAAAAAGGCATTACGCTTCGCGTTGATGGTGTAAAACAGATTTATTTTAAAGATCCGGATGGCCATTGGCTGGAAGTAAACGACGACAAATAATTTCCTGAAATACTTCAGAACTTTTTACTATACGATCTATGTTCATCTTATCCTGCTAGCTTATGAAATTTAAATACTTTTATGCACTACTACTAATCGTTGGGTTAAGCTCAGCAGTTCAGGCACAGCAAGAAAAAGCTGAAGCAGATTTTAAATCGGTAATGGATAAATATAGTGCAGTTGGGGCTTCAGTGGCTGTGGTAAAAGATGGCCGGATAATTTATAACCACTCTTTCGGTTTAAAGGATCTGGAGCATCAGACCCCATTAAACAACCAGGATATTTTCAGAATTGCTTCCATTTCCAAATCTTTTTCCGCAACTGCCATCATGCAGCTGGTAGAGGCAGGTAAAATTTCGCTCGATGATGATTTTGGAGAGCTGGTGGGTTTTAAAGTCAGGAACCCAAAATTTCCCGATCAGAAAATTACCTTAAAAATGGCATTATCACATACTTCCGGTTTAAACGATTCGCAGGGATATTTAAATTTCGATGTGATCAATCCTGATAAAAATCCAGACTGGGCCAAATGTTATAACGATTATGCCCCGGGAAGCAAATTTGATTATTGTAACCTTAACTTTAATATGATTGGTGCTGTTATCGAAAAAATATCTGGTGAACGTTTTGATAACTATATAAAACAACATATCATAAAGCCGTTGGATCTTTATGCAGGGTATTGTGTTGACTCTTTAGATAGTACACGTTTTGTAAAACTGTATGAATACCATCCTGATAGTAAAAGTTATACACTGTCATCAAATGCTTATGCGCCGAGGCGAACCGAGATTGCCAATTATGTAATGGGCTACACTACGCCTGTTTTTTCGCCAACCGGCGGAATGAAAATTTCTGCTCATGATTTGGCCAGATATATGATCATGCACATGAACTACGGAACATCAGATGGCGTGAAAATAATAAACAGAAAAAGTGCGAAAATAATGCAAACGGCGCTAAGTGCTGATGAGGGCTATGGTTTAGCCATCATGACTGCAGATGATTTGATACCGGGAGTTAAGCTAAAAGGGCATACCGGCTCAGCCTATGGTTTACACAGTACGATGTTTTTTAATCCTAAACATAAATTTGGATTTGTGATCATCACCAATGGAATAAATGCGACTTATACAGACGGGTTACCCGACTTTAGCCGTGCCGCTATAAACAGCCTGTACCAATCGTTCTTTAATCACCTAAAGTAAGTTAGACAATCCATTCTTATGAAAAAATACCGATAACGTTCTGATGCCGGCATTTGGATGGCTTAAGTTGTTACCTTTAATTTTCCGGTTTAAAACACCTTTAACGGGTGGAAGATCAATCAGGTGCGTATATTCGGTAATGGTTTGCTCAACCGCTACCGTATTTTTGCTTTCATTTTTATTATTCATATATTGGTTATTGATTTACAAAACGTTGATAGGTACTTCCTGATTTAATTTTTTCCATCATGAAATGTTCCTTCAGTTTTGAAAACTCCATGCTGTGTAATGCTTTTACGGCTGATTTAAGCTTTTCAGTACTGATGCCTAATCTTGCGGCCCAGTAATTGCGATCCTGCTCATCTGCGATTTCGATAAATTCTTTCCTGGCATTCATCGAATTAACTTGATATTCCATGTCTATAAATTTTGGTTAGTAATCATCTATTTAAACAGGCAGAATCCCATTTGGTTTTAAAGTTTTGTCAGTAAATTCTCAGAAATATGGTATAAATAACAGGTTCTGTTTAAAATTATAGGTCAAACCACAATTGTTTCTACCAAAAAGCCAGATTTATTGCATCATTGCCAGTATAGTAATTTTTTTTGCATTAAACCCGCATCACTTTCATTCATAAAACATTAGGTTTTGTCGATTTTCGTTTTTATAATTGTATTGTAATATATTTTTTACAATGCTAAATTATTTTCTAGCCAGCAATCAAAGTTTGCCTTCAGGTCGTAAGTTCTATCAAGACAATCGTTTTGTGTTGTTTATCTGGGTGCTAATTACCCTTATTTTTGTAATAGATTCCTGGATAACACACCGTTACAACAATTATCTGATTTTCGAAAATACATTCAGAAACCTACTGCATGAGCGTTCACTCTATGCAAATTATCCGGCTTACCATGATGATTCCAATCATTATGGCCCTGTTTTTAGTGTGTTGATTGCTCCATTTGCCATTTTTCATAACTGGATAGGATTATTGTTATGGAACCTGTTTAATTGCTTCTTCCTTTTTAAGGCCGTGCAAACCTTGCCCTTAACCGAAGATCAAAAAATTGCTGTAGGTTATATCGCTATTCCCTGTTTAATAGAATCGATGCTCAATCAGCAGTTTAATGCCGGTGCGGGGGCATTAATGGTATTAAGTTATACCCTGCTCAATAAAGATAAAGGAATATGGTCTGCACTTTGCATTATACTGGGTACCTTTATTAAATTGTACGGCATTGTGGGGCTGGTTTTTTTCTTTTTTTCGAGAAATAAGCTCTCTTTTGTGTTGTGGTTGCTTTTATGGTCGGTGGTTATATTTTTATTACCGATGCTTATCGCTTCACCAGGTTATGTGCTGCACAGTTATGTAGATTGGAAAAACTCTTTAATGAGTAAAAATATGGTAAACGTACTGGGAGGGGGGATTGATATTTCCATTATGGGTTTCTTCAGAGCACTTTTAAATGAAAAGAATATACCGAACTTTCTATTGCTGAGCCTTGGTGCTTTATTATTCAGTTTGCCTTTTATAAACCTGTCGCGTTTCAAAAAAAGCCGCTTCCAGTTAATGATCCTGTCATCGGTTTTGATTTTTCCGGTATTGTTTAGCACAGGTGCAGAAGACTGCACTTTTATCATTCCCATTATCGGGGTAGGTGTATGGTATGTGAAAGAAAAGAATGAGGTGATGAAAAGGATACTACTACCCATTTTATTGTTAATTACCTGTAATTTCCCGCTGTTGTTATTCCCGGTGTTCGCAAAATCGCATCCGTTATCACTGGCAATCATCAGCTTTCCTTATTTTCTGGTTTGGTTGAGGATTATTTACAGTGCAACCTATAATAGTTTCTGGTATGCAGAAGAAACAGAACCTGAAATGGTTACTGCGTTAGCAGATTAAATTTTAAATGTTTGTTTTTTTTAGGTTTTAACAGCTGTTTGTACAAACGGAGGTTAAAACCTTTTTTGTTATGGGGCTGTTTTATAATCATCTAATCAAGAACAGTTATGGATGATAAACAAAAAACAGGTAACCCTGATCGCGAAAGGATCAATGTTAATGAAGGTTATGAGCTGGATTATTGGTCTAACAAATTTGGTGTGAGCAAAGATAAACTCAAGGCCGCCGTAGAAACAGTGGGTACCGCTGCCAGTGCAGTTGAAGATTATTTGAAAAAGTAAAACATTAATTCTATGAGTCTGAAAAAGTATGTTTCCAAACGCGATTTCTCCAAAACTACCGAACCGAAATCGGGTAAAAGCAGCGATCGGAATAAATTACATTTCGTCATTCAAAAACACGATGCTTCGAGGTTGCATTACGATTTCAGACTCGAAATGGAAGGCGTTTTAAAAAGCTGGGCGGTACCAAAGGGTCCTTCAACCGATCCTAAAATTAAACGCCTGGCCATGATGGTAGAAGATCACCCTTATGATTATAAAGATTTTGAGGGCATTATACCAGAGGGCGAATATGGCGGGGGAACCGTTATTGTATGGGATGAAGGTACGTATGAGCCGATAGAAGCCATTAAAGGCAAAAAAGCACAGGAGAAACATTTGCTGGGTCAGTTAAATGATGGTTCTTTAAAAATCAGGCTGAATGGAGAAAAACTTCAAGGCGAATTTGCACTTGTTAAAACAAATGGCATGGGCGAAAATGGCTGGTTATTGATCAAACATAAAGACGACTACGCTTCAACGAAAGATATTACCAAAGAAGATAAATCTGTGCTGTCTGGTAAAACGATCGAAAAGATGGAAAAAACATCAGATAAAGTTTGGAAAGCGGGAAAAGAGCAGGATTTGAAAACGGAAAAAAAAAGCCCGAAACCAAAGGTAAAGAAAGAAACTAAATCCGTTGGTGATGAAGTTACCGTAGATGTTAAAAGCATTCTGAAAAAGGCGCCGAAAACTGCTATCCCCACGGGCATAAAGCCCATGCTGGCCACGCTTGTTAATGAACCATTTGATGATCCTGACTGGCAGTACGAGGTAAAATGGGATGGTTACCGTGCCATGGCCTTTCTTAACAAGGGTAAGGTTGACCTGTTATCCAGAAATAATAAATCCTTTAATGAAAAATTTTATCCCATTTACGATCTGCTTTCAGACTGGAAACTGAATGCAGTTCTTGACGGCGAAATTTTGGTGTTGAATGATAAGGGCATATCTAATTTTGGTTCATTGCAGAACTGGAGAAGCGAGGCAGATGGCGAACTTGTTTTTTATGTGTTTGATATCCTGTGGTATGAAGGCAAAAACCTGATGGAGCTGCCACTTTATCAGCGCCAGGCCATATTAAACGAGATTTTACCCACAAATGATGACCGGATACGTTTAGGAAAAGTTTTTAAAGCAAGCGGCGTTGATTTTTTTGATGCGGCCGAAAGGATGGGCCTGGAGGGGATCATCGCAAAAAAAACAAACAGCACCTATAGCACAAATTACAGATCTAAAGAGTGGCTTAAAATTAAGGTACATAAAAGGCAGGAAGTGGTTATTGCAGGTTTTACCAAAAATGCCGATACCAGCAAATCTTTCAGTTCTTTGCTACTGGGCGTTTACGAGCAGGGAAAACTGCAGTATGTAGGCAAAGTGGGGACAGGATTTTCAGACAAGCTCCAAAAATCCATGATGGAGCAGTTTAAGCCGATTATTGTAGATCAGAGTCCTTTCGAAAGTATTCCTGATGTAAATAAACCCTCGCGTTTCAGGCCCAATCCGCCAAAGGCGAAAGCCACCTGGTTAAAACCCGAACTGGTATGCGAAGTTGCTTTTGCTGAAGTAACAGATGATGGGGTTTTCCGTCATCCTTCCTTTCAGGGCATGCGCGAAGATAAAAAAGCCAAAGATGTGGTCAGGGAGGTAGAAATGCCAACCGAAAAAGTAGTGGAAGATGCAGAGACCCAAAACCCACACGCAAAAGCAATTAAAGCACCCGAAGGCAAAGTACCGAAGACCTTGTTAAACCCAAAGGATGAAACCCAGGTAAGGAAAATTAAAGGGCATGAACTTAAATTTACCAACCTGAGTAAAATATACTGGCCCGAAGATAAGGTGACGAAAAGAGATATGTTTAATTATTATTACCAGGTTGCTGAATATATTTTGCCTTATCTGAAAGACCGTCCGCAGTCGCTTAACCGTTTCCCTGGGGGTATACATGGAAAAAGTTTTTACCAGAAAGATGTAAAGGGGAAAGCACCTGACTGGGCCAAAACCTTCCCTTATGAAAATGGCGACGGTGAAAAAAAGGAATACCTGGTTGGAACAGATGAAGCCTCTTTGCTTTGGATGGCCAGTTTAGGCTGTATTGAGATGAATCCCTGGTTTAGCAGGGTACAAAGCCCCGATCATCCCGATTATTGCGTAATTGATTTAGACCCCGATAAACAATCTTTCGATCAGGTAGTGGAAACCGCGTTGGAAACCAAAAAGGTACTGGACGCGATTGATGTACCCAGTTATTGCAAAACATCAGGCTCAACCGGGATACATATTTATATTCCGTTAAATGCAAAATACAGTTACGATCAAAGCCAGATGTTTGCCAAAATAGTGGTGAACCTGGTACACCAGCAAATACCCGAATATACTTCCCTGGAGCGGATGATCAGTGCCAGAAAAGGCAAAATGTATCTCGATTTTTTACAGAACAGGCCAGGGGCAACCATTGCCGGACCTTATTCTTTACGCCCGAAAATTGGTGCAACGGTATCAATGCCTTTACATTGGGATGAAGTTAAGCCGGGTTTGAAAATGAAAGATTTTAATATTTTTAACGCCATTGATCGACTAAAGGTTGAAGGAGATCTTTTTAAAGGCGTTTTAGGCAAAGGAATAGATTTGATCAAGGCGGTAGAGAAAGCTAAAAGTGTTTTTGGATAAGCGTAGCTTCTTTAATGCTTTCCTTTATATTTGGTAAAAAATTTAAAGATGATCGCACACCACGTTTTATTCTGGCTAAAAGCCGATACCACCGATGAGCAGAAAATTGCTTTTCGCAACAGCTTACAAACATTGGAAAATATTGAAGTAGTAAAAACTTTTCATGTCGGTGTACCGGCACCCATTGAGCGTGCTGTTGTAGATACCACTTACACCTTCAGCCTGCTTATATTATTTGAAGACCTGGCAGCACATGATGTTTACCAGGTTCATCCATTGCATAAAGCTTTCCTGGATGAGTTCAGGATTTACTTTGAAAAGGTTGTAATTTACGACGCAGCATAAACCTTGTCGGGCTGTACCATAGGTTAGATATAACACTAATCTGTAAGGTTTACCGCTCAAGGCAGGTAACCGAAGTGCCGTTAAAATATTAAAACGGCACTTTCATAAATTAATGGTGATGATTATGTAGGTTATGGCTTTTCACCCTGAGGGCCGCATATCAATAATATCTGTATCGTATTTGCTTACTGCAGTTTAATCGCCAGGCTTTAAAATGTGGTTCAAAAACTCAAAAAAGCCAAATATGTTCTAACCCATGTTCTGAATAATATGAGAAGTATGAAATCCAGTTATCCAATTTCTTTAACCGGCCTGATTTTCACCATATGTTGTAGTTTCATGCCGGATAAGCAAGATTATCCCCGTTTAGGTATCGTATCCGGTTTAGCACAGGATAGTTTAGCTTATGTTTCAGGTTTTAAAATGATTGGCGAATCAGTTCCGAAAATGCTTTCGCCTCAGTTAACTGATGAGCAGTTCAATGCTAATCTCGAAAAAATCAAGGCAGCAAAATGTAAAGTGTTAAGCTGTAATCTTTTCTTTCCATCAAATATTAAAATTGCCGGACCTGATGTAGATGAAGCGAAAGTTTTAAAATATACTGAAACGGTGCTTTCAAGAGCCGGGCGGGCAGGGGTTAAGTTTATTGTTTTAGGAAGCTCGGGTGCCAGGAGTATTCCTGCTGATTACAATATGGTGAAGGCAAAAACAGATTTTATTGGTTTATGTAAAAAGCTGGCGCAAATTGCAGGCAGATATGAGGTTACAATTTTGTTAGAAAACCTGCAAACTACCGAAACAAACTTCATCACCTCGTTAAAATCGGCAGCTGAGGTGGTAAGAAAAGTTAACCACCCAAATTTCAGGTTAAATGCTGATATATTTCATATGATGCGTGAGGGCGAGGCTCCAGATGAAATTATCAAGGCCGGTAAATGGATTGGATTTGCAGAAGTTGCTGAAAAAGAAAAAAGGTCGCTGCCTGGTGTAATGGGCGATGATTTTAAACCTTATTTAAGGGCTTTGCACCAGATAAAATATAAAGGATATATTTTTATCGAAGGCAACATCAAAAATGCAGCTGCTGAAATACCACTTGCCTTTACATATCTTTCAGCACAGATTGCAGCCGTATATGCAGAGCCTAAACCTTGATGATTGAACCAGATTTTTGTAAAGCAGCTTCACCAGAAAAATGAAAGCTCCAGTTACCAGGCTATTTAGCAACGATAGTTAGTTTTCGTTACCATGCAGGTATGGCCGTTAATTGTATTTAATAAACTCTTGAATAATTAAACAGTAATTGCCTGTTCAGCTTTCATAAGTTTAGGGGCTATGTTTAGTGCTGATAAAGAAATACTGATGTTTACCTGATAAAAACCTTCTTCATCAATTCCGGCAGTCATTTCGGCATCCTGATGGTAGGCATAGTTTAAACGGTTACGGATATTATCCATACCGGAGCCAAAGCCTACTTTACTTTTTACCAACCTGGGTAAATTACGGCTTTCGATGTGTAGTTTACCATCAATAGTATAAACGGCTATACTGGCCTTATTTTCTACATCGCTTAGGTTTCCATGTTTAAACATATTTTCCAGAATGGTGAGCAAAACCAGTGGAATCAGCTTAATTTCATCAAGATCAGGTCCGCTGGCCATTTCAATATAAATTGCGCCCTGTGTAATATGATGCAAACCAATCAGGTTTTCGCATTGTGAAATTTCCTCACTTAAATGTACAAAACCTTCATTATGTTGAGTATTGGCGGCAAAACGCATCATATCAGAAAGGTAGAGCATTACTTTCGCATCTTCCGGAGAGTAGGTGCTCAGCTTTTGGTGTACAAACTCAAACGTGTTAAAAAGCAAATGCGGGTTAATCTGTGCTTTCATAAATGCGTTTTTAGACATGGCCAATTCCTTTTCCATTTTCTCTTTCTCAAGAAGCATCTGGAAACGCTGTTTCTCGATCCGGGATTTTTCGGTTTTTTCTTTAATAAACCGTTTCAAGAAATAATAACCTGTAGAAAAAAGAAGAAAAAATGAACCTCTATAAAGTACCTTGCTTATTCTAACCTTAAGACTCGGCAGTTCTCCGGGCAAAATATTGGTGTAGGTATTTAGCAAGATGTCTATGCCGGTAACTGTGCCTAAATAAATCAAAATGGTTGATACAACAACTACCGGAACTTTCCATAATGCACCATTAGGAAATGTGGTTGCTTTATCCAGCAGTAAAGCATAGGTATAAAATAAGGTGATATTAAGGGTATAGTGAATAGCATAATTACCAAATGTACCTAACTGGCCAAGAAAGTAAATCACCATCACTGTCTCCCAAAAGATAAATACTGTCCAAACAATGATGTGTATACGATAAGTATGCAGCCATTTTTGCAGCATAGTCACGCTCCGTTTTAATCTATCCATAAAGGCATATTTACTATTTGTGTAACAACTAAAGTTATAGGGTGCACCCGACGCTAGTTTTCGAAAAAAAACAATTATGAAAACTCAAAAACTAGCTAAAAGAACACTTTTTGTATTTAAAAAAAAACTGTGCAGAAACATCAATAGACCAACATCCAGTTCTGAACCCACTACTACAACGTTTACTACACTTACTGGTATAAATTAAAATCAATAAACCTTTTCATCAGTAGCCGTCATTTCTTACGGCTGCTGATAATTAATCTTTCTGAAATAAAACTTTTAAATTCATGGTGATAAATGTCGCCAACGGTAAAGCTAATGTGGTTATTCATGGTAATCCTATTGCCATCTATATGCAAAATTTTATCAATGGCCACAATATAACCCCGGTGTAACTGTATAAAGCCTTTTTTAATGCTAAGCTGTTCACGAACATCTTTTAAGCTTAAGTAAGCAATAATTACTTTAGTTACGGTATGTAGTTTAATGTAATTGTGAAAGCTTTCAAAAGCGATAATATCCTCATATTTCACCATTACCGCACGGTGTTCCTCTTCCTTATTTTTAACCAGAAAATAGTCTTCATTGGCTCCGCCCGTCATTTCATGCCCAAAAAGCCTGGTAATGGTTGTTGCAAATTTAGCATAGCTATATGGTTTAAGCAAATACGCATCTCCGGCAGCCTCAAAAGCATCAAAAGCATATTGCTGATGAGAAGTGGTAAAGATGAGTTTTCTGGTTCTGAAGCGGATGGCTTTGGCCAGTTCGAGCCCTGAAATCTGGGGCATTTCCACATCCATAAAAATTACATCAACTGTTTCTGAGCTGGCTAACTCTCTTAAAGCAGTAATGGGATCTGTAAATTGCTGCACTAGCCGCATGTTTGGTGTATCTTCTATATATTTTTGCAGCCCTGCTAAGGAACTGTACTGGTCATCTATGGCTATGCACTTAATCATCTTCAAAATATCTGGTTCTCTTATAACGAAATTACGCCTTTTTGTAACGAAAAACGTACTATCTGTACGCAATAATTTAAAGTTTCTCCTTTGTTTATTAATTTAACTAAAATATTTGTCAATTAAGTTCAATTGATGCGGGCAATAGCCATAATCCATAAAATACTCAACAATAATGGTGTTTATAGCGACTAATTGATTTGCTATCAATATAATAAGTTTAATCAACTTAAGAGCGCCTGCCCATCTGTTTTGTTACCAGAATATACAAACTCCTACAGTGCTGTAACGGGTAATGTCTGATTCAGTTTTTTGTTTTTTGCATCAGATCCTCTTGTGCTATTGCCGGTTGTGTTGGCTAAGCGTCATAAGTATTCATTTAAGGCAGACTTGGTTTTATTAAGGATATTTTTGCAATACAGATTTATCTTTTTAGTTTATGGCTGATCACTTATTGAAAAATATACCTTATTCCGTTCTCGATCTTGCAACCGTTTTAGATGGCTTTACGGCTACAGATACTTTTAAAACCAGTCTGGATTTAGCAAAACAGTCTGAAGCTTTGGGTTATACGCGTTACTGGTTTGCCGAACACCATAACATGGCCGGTGTGGCCAGTTCGGCGCCAGTGGTATTGATTGGTTATATTGCGGGTAATACCACCCGCATACGGGTAGGCTCCGGAGGCATTATGCTGCCTAATCACGCGCCCTTAATAGTGGCCGAACAATTTGGAACATTGGCGTCGTTATATCCTCACCGCATTGACCTCGGTTTGGGCAGGGCGCCTGGCACCGATCAGGTTACGGCAATGGCCATCCGTGGCGAAAATTTTAATGCCGTTCATAGTTTCCCCAGGGATATTGAAAAATTACAGCAATTCTTTTCTGCCGGTAATAACCGTGCGGGGGTAAGGGCCATACCTGGCGAAGGATTGGATATTCCGATCTGGATTTTGGGTTCAAGCACCGATAGCGCCCGTTTGGCAGCAGAAAAAGGACTTCCGTATGCTTTTGCCAGTCATTTTGCCCCAACGTATTTCGAACAGGCCGTTTCCATTTACAAGAATAATTTTAAACCGTCACCGTTTTTGAGCGAGCCTTATGTGATGGCTTGTGTAAATGTGGTTGCTGCAGATACTGATGAGGAAGCAGAACGTTTATCGAGTTCGGTAAAAAGGATGTTTCTTGGCGTAATCACCGGTAAAAGAGAAATGCTCAAACCAGCGGTTGATGATATCAATATGTATTGGGACCGTATGGAAAAGGAAGCGGTTGAGCAGATGTTATACTACTCTTTTATTGGCAGCACCAAAACCATTCAGGAAAATTTAACAGTTTTTGTAGCAAAGTATGGTGTAAACGAGATCATGAGTACCTCGCATATTTACGATCATCAGGCAAAGTTGCGTTCGAATGAAATTTTTGCAGGGTTGTTTAAAGGTTAAGGTAATATTTGAAATGATGAGGGGAACCCCTGATTTAGGAGGGGTGGGCGGGGTAGGAAAAGAATTTTCTTTGGTCCTTTCCCTTTCAGGGGAAAGTTGCCGATAGGCGGATAGGGGTTTAGGGCGCTCGCTATAATACGGTCGTCATTCCCGCGCAGGCGGGAATCTTAATGCGCTATTTATTCTTTACCCCCAGCTCAGCCTCGGCTCACCGCCGCCGAGGGGCTCTTACTTTTTTCAGTGTTTGTTTATGTTTTTATTGGTTTTCAAGCTTGCTTCGCAGGTTGGCTTGGCCCAAAGTAACAAACCTAAGCGCAGCGAAAGCATGACAGCCAATAAAAACAAGCAATAAAAGGTCATAAACCCAAGGCTTGCATCGTTTTTTATGAGATAATGTTGTTTTTATCGGTATAAAAGATTGCTGTGCAATTCCTTGTAAAAAGCTACGGAAATCTTTATTGTGGCAGCATCGAGGCTCTTAGCCCTGGCTTTGTCCCACCGCGCTCGCTTTGATCCTGCCTTGGGCTGTGGGTTATGAAGGGGTAACTGCAAAGCTTTCCGTGCTTTTTCCGGCGAAAATCTGCGAGGCCGGTTAGCATAATGCCTATAGCATGGAGCAGATGGACTTCCTGTTTTCTGTCATCCTGAGGTACGAAGGATCTTTTGATTGAAAGATTCTTCACTGCGTTCAGAATGACAAATTTGGATTTTTATCCTTGGCTCGGACTTGCCTCGGCTCACCGCCGCCGAGGGGCTCTTACCTTTTTCTTGATAAAAAAGGTAACCAACCTGAGCGCAGCGAAAGCATGCCTGCCATTGAAAAAAACAAACATAAAGGCATAACTGAAAGGCTTGCACCCGTTTTTTATAAGATCATGTTGTTTTTATCGGTATAAAAGATTGCTACGCAATTCTTGTAAAAAGCTACGGAAATCTTAATAGCGGCAGCATCGAGGCTCTTAGCTTTTGCTTTGTTCCACCGCGCTCGCTTTGATCCTGCCTTGGGCTGTGGGTTATGAAGGGGTAACTGCAAAGCTTTCCGTGCTTTTTCCGGCGAAAATCTGCGAGGCCGGATAGCAGGGTGCAGATCGCATGGTGCCTATTAATATTTTCTAATAGGGTCGTTATTCAACCAATAAATCCGTCATTCCCGCGCAGGCGGGAATCTTAATGCTGTTGCTATTTCTTGCCCTTGGCTCGGACTTGCCTCGGCTCACCGCCGCCGAGGGGCTCTTACCTTTTTCTTGATAAAAAGGTAACCAACCTGAGCCCAGCGAAAGCATGCCTACCTAAAACAATAACAATAAACGAGGCATAACTGAAAGGCTTGGATCTGATGTCGGATAAATTCGTCAAAGCTTTGAGGTCGTCAGCACAAGCCCCGATGAAGGATCGGGGAGGGCGTGCTGCCTCTGGGTAGTGGTAGTTCGAAAGGAGGTGCAAAAGCTTTAACGTCCTGAGCGTAGTCGAAGGATCTCCTTCCATCATCTCCCAGGCCGGATAGCAGGGTGCAGACGGCATGGTGTATACGATAGTTTCTAAGATGGTTTTGTTACATCAATAAATCCGTCATCAATAATCCGTCATCTCGACCGCAGTGGAGAGATCTTTGAACCTGCATCAAAACGATGAGTAACACTCCCTCCTTCAGGAGGGGCTTGAGAGGTTTGCCCACTTTACCAGCCTATTCCCACGCAGCTATAGACCGAAATAACCCTAAAATAAGTTTCTCCTTACCTTGTATTTAGTTCATGTTAACCCGCCAAACGAAAACGATGCAAACCTTTGCTATCGCTCATCTTTAACTTGGCGCTGTTTCAACTAAAGCAAGTCCGGAGCAGTAGGCAAGTTGGTGTACAGCAGGGGATAAGCAAACCTGGCCGGAAGGTGGGGTAAACGTGGGGTAAATGTGGGGTGAAGGTGGACTTTAGAATATTTTTTTGGGATATTTAAATCAGATTGATTAAATTGAGTGATCATCCCTTTTGTTTAACCTAATATACTAAAATTATGGCTAACCAGAATGGAATTATTAAAATTGACGGACAACTCGGCGATCTCGTTTTTTACAAACGCGGAAATACAGATGTGGTCAGACAAAAAGCGGCCAGCAAAAAGCAAACCGAAGCGAGCAAAAAAAGCAGTCGCGATTTTGGCAGCGCCAGCCGAAATGCCGCCTACATCCGCAAGGCATTTGCCCCATTGGTTAAACTTTATGCCTATGGCGATCTTGTTAACCGCCTGAACAAACGTTTTATCGAAATCTTTAAAACCATCCCAGCCGAACAGGCCGGAAATAAAAGGTTGATGGATGGTAACATCGCCCTGCTTAAAGATTTCGAATTCAACGCCGGCAAGCCCCTTGGGCAGTTATGGCTGAACGAAACCGATTTGCGCATCGAACCTGATGGATCAGTAAAGCTGATGCTGCCTGAGGGCAAAACAAAAAGCCTCCTGAAACCACATCCTAAGGCCACTGAAGCCCGGTTGCAGCTCATGGGCTTTCATTTCGACCTGGATGATAAGGGCGGCTACGAAATGATGGAAGTAAATGATCTGGTGATCCCTTTACATCAAACCCATTTTCCGAAAACAAGCTTGGCCTTAAAGCTCGATCACCAGGGTAATAAAGCGTTGATTTTTGCCATGGGTATTTCTTTTTTTTCCGGCAGCGTACGCTATGCCGACCGGCGTTATTATGCGGCTAAAATTATCCATGCACTGCAGGTTAAAGATGGTGTAATCGTCAATTTTGTGGCGCAACCTCAAGTGGAAAGGGAGGTAATGCAGCAGGGAGATAAGTTAAGCTGGGCGGCAGAGGAAGAGTGAGTTTGCTGTTATTTAATCACGGGCTTTAATTAAAAATAGTTTAATTACCCTTGTATAGGGTACGTGAAACCGTATAGTATATTTAAAAAAACTATCAAATTTGACGCTTGTTTTATCGGTGGTGTTTAGTTTAATCGTTCAAAAAGCGCTAATTTGTGGCCTTAAAATCATACAATGAATTTCGGAACCCGCAAGCCTCTGTACATAATGGATTAGTTTATTTACTGGTGACGCAGGTGGTGGCGAATTAACATCCGCAGGTATAGCACCGTGAAATTTTAAACCTTGCTTAATATGAATTCTGAATTAATTTTATACCAATCTGAAGATGGGCAAACTAAAATACAAACCCGTTTAGAAAACGAAACCGTTTGGCTTACGCAAGATCAAATGGCCTTACTTTTCGGAAAGGCAAAATCGACCATAAACGAACACATTAAAAACGTTTATGAAGAAAAAGAGTTGGAAGAAAGCACCACGATGCAGAAATTCGGAAATTCCGAATTTCAGCAAAAACCGTTTAACTACTACAACCTTGATGTAATTATTTCTGTTGGTTACCGCGTAAAAAGCTTGCAGGGTACCAAGTTTAGGCAATGGGCAACAGCCCGGTTACGGGAATATTTGGTAAAGGGCTTTACCATGAACGATGAACTGCTGAAACAAGCAGGGGGTGGCGATTACTTTGATGAGTTATTGGCTCGGATTAGAGACATTCGTTCTTCTGAAAAAGTATTTTGGCGCAAGGTATTGGATGTGTATGCCACCAGTGTAGATTACGACCCAAATACCGAAACCTCGCAAACCTTTTTTAAAACCATACAAAACAAAATGCATTGGGCAGCACATGGACAAACCGCTACAGAAGTGGTTTATAGCAGAATTGATGCTGCAAAACCTTTTTTAGGCTTAACTAACTTTAAGGGCGTACAGCCTACCCAACAAGAAATTGCTGTAGCCAAAAATTATTTAAATGAGCAAGAACTTAATGTATTGAACCGCATGGTTACTGCCTACTTAGAGGTAGCCGAATTACAAGCCTTAAACCGCAAACCCATGTACATGCAAGATTGGTTGCAACGGGTTGATGACTTTTTACAAATGACAGGTAATGATATTTTAACCCATGCCGGTACGGTTAGCCACCAACAAGCCTTAAACAAAGCTAAAGAAGAATATATCAATTATAAAGAAAGCCTGAAAAACGAACTTTCTAAAGTAGAACAAGATTTTGTGCAGCATTTAGAACAAAGCACTAAACAGCTTAAAAAGAAGAACAATGGAAATTAAGCTGAAGATATACGATGCCTGTAAAGATTGTGGTTTGGAATGGTTGGGAGAGATTCCTGGAAGGTTGAGAAGTTAGCAGTTAGATTTGGTAGCGCAATTGGGTTCGGGTATTCCGCGTATTTTAGAAAGTTACCCTAAAAATTGTTTCAAATTCTCTGATCATTTTATGAGAATGACATTTCCGATTAGCGACCAGGTTAGGGTAAAAAACCTTATTGAACACTTGAAAATGAGTTTAGATGGCCTGGGCGAAGTTAACCGGGCATTTGTAGTAGCATTCAAGATGCCAACTGAAAAACAAATAGCAAAATATGAAAAGCTGGCGGAGCAACTTACAGCATAACAAATTGCAATCTTAAGGTTTTCAACGAGGCCAAAGTCAAATAAACAAATTCAGGAAGATGGACTAGGTTTGAAAAAACATAGCGATAACTTTAAACGATACCTGGAACCCTTACTAAATCTGAAACTTTTAAACAGAACATTACCGGGCGTTCCAAACAGCCCGCTACATAAATACTTTACCACATCAACCGGCCAGATGATTTTGCTGATTATCGATTTTAAATCGCATCAAATTTAGCGTATTTTAATTGCTGAAGGTCTTAAAAATTATTTGTGCCTCGCTGATTAATGGTTTTGGCTGCTGTGGCTTTCCCGGTTAAAGCACTCAGCTGGATGTTGGCATTGCTTGGGTTGTACACCGCGCCATAACCGGTTACATCACTCAACAGGGTTCCGAAGTTGGCTACGTTTTTGGCGTGGCCGGTTTCATTCGTTTTAGACATAACGTGTAGTTTTAAAAAGTAAATAAAATAGATTAATTGGCATTAAGTTAATATTATTTTCTTTACAACTAAAAGGAGTGGAGAGATTTTTTTTAAAAGATGGGGGAAACCGTAAAAAGAGGTGTTATGAATTGGAGAGATTTGATTGAAAAAGTGATCTTATAAAATGTTAAGTTATTTGATTCTAAAAAAAGAGCAAGGAAGAAAAACTAGCATCAATTGTAATTAAGTATTTAATGCTAGGTTTATTCAACGGATGAATGTTTTTTAGTATTATTGGCAATATCCAAATTTAATCCTTCGCTCAACAAATTATTCTTATGACCATTTCTTATATAGATATAAAAAATAGTTTAAATAAAGCTTACCGTTTAATTAAACCGCGCAGAAAAGACCTTGATAATTTCAAATTAAAATTAACAAATCTGCTTACGCATATTGATGAAAAAGAATCCGAGGAAAATGTGAAAATCCACCTAATGGATTTTTTGAAAAATACATTTTTTCATCCAGATCATTTAATCGCTACGAATGGAAGGACAGATTTTGTTATTCATACTTCAGTTTCGGCTCAAAGCCCTGTTGGTGTCATGTTTGAGGTTAAAAAGCCAACCAACCGGGTAGAAATGATTACGAAGGATAATTTGAATGCGCGAGCCATGCATGAATTGATTCTTTATTTTCTTAGAGAGCGGATGGATAAAAAAAATAGTTCATTAACTCACCTTATTATCACCAATATTTATGAATGGTTTGTTTTTGATGCCACTTTGTTCGAAAAAATTTTTACGCAAAGTAAAGATTTACAAAAGGCCTATAAAGAATGGAATTCAGGACAGAAAATAAGCTCAACAACAGGGCTCTTTTATAATGAAATTGTTAAACCTTTTCTACATGAACTGGATAAAGAGATTAGTTTCGCTCATTTTGATATCAGAAATTATGAAAAAAATCTTCGTAGCAAAAGTGATAAAGATGATAATAAATTAATATCTCTATATAAATTTTTTAGTCCTGTACATCTATTAAAACTACCTTTTGTTAATGATAGTAATTCGCTTGATAAAGGATTTTTTACTGAACTTCTTCACTTAATAGGGCTAGAAGAAGAAAAAGAAGGGAGCAAAAAGATTATTAGAAGACTTAAAGAGGGCAAAAGAAATCCTGGGTCTATTTTAGAGAATACTATAAACATTTTAGAAGTTGAAGATAGTATTAGAAAAGTGCCAGCTAAGCTTCAGTTCGGTTCTAATAAGGAAGATAGATTATTTAACCTGGCGTTGGATTTATCTATTACATGGGTTAATAGAATTCTTTTCTTAAAGTTATTAGAAGCTCAACTCTTAAAATATCATAACCTTGATAAGAAATACCGATTTTTAAATACGAGTGTTATCAGGGATTATGACGAACTATATAAACTATTTTTTCAGGTCTTAGCAAAAAGAAATTTTGATAGGACACCTGTGATACAGCAAAAGTATGGACATATACCTTATTTAAATAGTTCGTTATTTGAGATTTCAGAGTTAGAAGATCTTACCATTAAGGTTAATGCATTAGATGATTATTTAGATATCCCTATATATGTAAATTCCGTAATCAAAAAAGGTGTGTCTAAAAAAGATACTTCAGTTATGAATACTTTACATTATTTCTTTGAGTTTCTTGATGCCTATGATTTCGCATCGGTAGGGAAAGAGGAAATACAAGAGGATAATAAAACAATCATAAATGCTTCTGTACTTGGTCTCGTTTTTGAAAAAATAAATGGATACAGAGATGGGTCTATCTACACGCCTGGCGCTGTAACTATGTTTTTATGTAATGAAACTATTCGCAAAGCGGTTATAAAGAAATTTAATGATACCTATATGTGGAAATGCCAAAGCATAGGAGATTTAAAGAATCATTTAGCTGATAGAAGAAATCAAAAGGATATTCTAGAATTTAATAGAATTTTAGAAAGTGTTAGGGTTGCAGACCCAGCTGTTGGATCGGGTCATTTTCTTGTTTCCAGCTTAAATGAATTGATAGTTATAAAAGCAGAGTTAGGCATATTTGCTGATGAATTTGGTACAAGAATCGATAATGTAGACATCAGTATTGCCAATGATGAATTAGTAATTACAGATCATAAAACGCAAGATTTTTTTGAATATAGTGTTAATCAAAATAATTATGGAAAATATACCGTTTCTCCAGATATTCAGAAGATTCAACAAACACTTTTTAATGAAAAAAGAAATATCATTGAAAGATGTTTATTCGGAGTAGATATAAATCCTAATTCTGTAAAAATCTGTCAGTTGCGATTGTGGATTGAACTCTTAAAACATGCTTATTATAACCCATCTGATGACGCTGCTGAACAATTAGAGTTGGAGACTCTACCTAATATAGATATCAATATTAAGCAAGGGAATTCACTATTGAGTAAATATAGTTTAACAGAAGACCTATCTGATGTTTTTAAGAAAAACCAGTTTGGAATAGCAACATATAAGCTTGCGGTACAATCTTATAAAGATGCTCCAAGTAAAGAGGCAAAAGAAGAGTTGCGGAGGTTTATTAAAGAAATAAAAGAAAATTTTCATGAAACTGTACGAATACGTGATCCGAGGAGGAAAAAATTATCAGAACTACGAGGACAGCAAAGTCTAGCTAGAAACAACTTCGATTTATTTGGACAGAAAAGAGCAGTAAAAGACATGGAGGGAGAGGTTAAAAAACTGCAAATTAGTATCGATAAAATCGAATTAGAGATTTCAGAAATTGAAAGTAATGTAATCTACAAAAATGCTTTCGAATGGAGGTTTGAATTTCCTGAAGTGCTAGATAATAATGGTGATTTTGAAGGCTTCGAAGTTATTATTGGTAACCCTCCATATATTCAGTTGCAAAAAATGGGAGGTGATGCTGATGCGCTACAAAAACAGAGTTATACAACATTTACGAGAACTGGAGATATTTATTGTTTATTTTATGAACAAGCGGTTAATCTTTTAAAGCCAGGTTACTTCTTTGGTTATATCACATCAAATAAATGGATGCGAGCTAATTATGGTCAAGCGACAAGAAGGTTTTTTCTAGACAATACCAACCCCCTGTTACTTGTTGATTTTGGAGGCTACCAAGTTTTCGATTCTGCAACGGTAGATACAAATATACTTTTGGCTCAAAAAGGAGACTATACTGGAAAAACAGAAACCTGTCTGATTGATAAAAGTTTGGGTAGCATAGAAAAAATGAGCGTTTTTATTAGTCAAAATAAAAACACTGTCTCTAACCTTTCTAAAGAAAATGGATGGGTAATTTTAAATGATATTGAAGCTAAAATTAAGCGTAAAATCGAAGAGAAAGGAACTCCCCTTAAGCATTGGGATGTTCAGATAAATTATGGGATTAAAACAGGGTTTAACGAAGCCTTTATTATAGATGCAATTAAGCGTGAAGAACTTCTTGAAAATTGTCCAGAAGCTGATGAAATTATACGTCCGATT
>Ga0308161_1000157_pt1 | contig 172276 bp, 150 predicted proteins | sample PhyFR2_FD_201034 | JGI IMG/M metagenome (GOLD analysis project Ga0308161, IMG submission 201034) | Phyllosphere microbial communities from UC Gill Tract Community Farm, Albany, California, United States - DLSLF.R2 | ecosystem: Host-associated > Plants > Phyllosphere > Unclassified | place...
AAATTTCATCATCTCGAAATGCTCTATCAAGAGTTCGGGCAAAAATAATTTAAGAATTTCAGCATCGTTTAACATCAAACAAAATTAGCACTTTTTATTTTGCTCCCCAAGTTTTGTCCCTGATCCAATAAAATGGGGTCTTAAGTCTAAATTGATCATAAGTTTTGGCTAAAGCCTCAGATACCTCATCTTTCTAAGACTGGCTGAAGCCAGTCCCTATTGATTTACAAAATATGGTATTAATCGAATGAGGATTAAAAGCAAAGATTTATTTTTCAAACCCTAAATTTTTAGAAGCTAGAAAACACAAGTAAATGCTTCGCGAAGCATAAAAATCCGCTTCATCAAATCAACTTGTTGATTACTCTGTGCTCCTTTATATACGAGCTCCAAAAAAAAACCTTTGCGTTAAAAAAGAGTACTTCATTAAAAAACTGAGTCCGATTAAAATCAACGATCTAAAATATTGGTTTACTCTTTGTTAAACGCATGAGATGAGAACCGAGAAGTACAATACTTTCAAACTTTAGTCTCTTTTGCGGTGAAAATTAAAATCTCATGTGTCCAGTTGGTCATTCCGGCAGAAAGTATAAAAACAGAAACCTTTCGGATGAAAGGCTTTTATTTATATTTTATCGATAATTTTTTGAATCGTAAGCTCTTCGAGGCACGCCCAATCATCACGGTAACATTCCTTATCTCCAAAAACAGAGCATGGTCTACAGGTAAGATCCTTTACCTGAACCACATCATCATCACTTTGTCCAAACCCAAGAAATCCGGCAAAAGGATGTGTTGCGCCCCAAACAGAAACGCATCTCGTTCCCATGAGACTCGCCAAATGCATATTGGCAGAATCCATAGAGATCATTACCTCAAGTTCGGAAATTTTCTGCAGTTCTTCCTTTAGACTTAGCTTTCCGGCCAGACTGATGGTATTGGGGATTATACTCTCCCACTGTTCAAGCGTTTCTTTTTCTGCTTTACCGCCTCCAAAGAAATAAATGGTATGCTTTTGAGCCAGATGTTTTACCAGTTCGAAAGACTTTTCCAAAGGAAGCATCTTTCCCTTATGCTGAGCAAAAGGAGCGAATCCGATGCCTGATTTTGAAAGCGATTTTGGCCTTAACTGATGGGAAAGTTCTACATTAAAACCCATTTTCCGAAAGACATCGGCATAGCGTTCAACTGTTTTTTTCAGCTGAACTTTATCCAGATTCCAAATATCCGTAAGTTTTTCTTTTTCTTCCTTTCCTTTATCAATTTTGAAAACCTTCAGTCCTTTTCGTCTGTATATTTTATCTAAAATTTTAGTCCGGATCACATCATGAAGGTTCGCAATAAGATCGGGATTAAATTCTTTCACCAGCTCATTGGCCAGTCTTCTTAATCCAAAGAAGCCCTTATAATCATCAAGGTTGATTCCTTTAAATATAACATTCGGAATATCGGCAAATAAATCCTCAAAATTACTCCGGGAAACCATTACGATCTCCACGTCGGGATTTTGCTCTAAAAACTCGCGAAATACAGGTGCTGTCATGGCCACATCGCCAAAAGCAGAAAATCGATATGCTAAAATTCTGGTCACGGCTAAGACTTCAGTTGATAAGCAACTGCATAAAATTTAATTTGTTTTGTCATTGCCATCAAACCATTGGCTCTGGAAGGAGAAAGAAACTCCTGCAATCCGATCTCGGAAATAAATTCGAAATCAGAATCTAAAATTTCCTGTGTAGAATGACCACTGTAAATGCTCACCAGAAGAGAAACGATTCCCTTGGGCAAAATACCGTCTGAATCTGCCTGAAAAAACAATTTTCCATCCTTAAATTCAGCATCGATCCAAACTTTGCTCTGGCAGCCTTTAATGAGGTTTTCTTCCGTTTTCTTATCCTCCGAAATTCCTTTCAGTTCTTTTCCAAGATCAATAATATATTCATATTTCTGCTCCCAGTCTTCAAGAAACGCAAATTCGTCGATAAGTTCGTGCTGTTTTTCTTTAATGGTCATTTCTATACTTTCTTTATGCAAAGATACTAAATTAGAAGTTTTTCTATTTTAAGAGTCTGCTTAAATTTTAGTGGGTTTATTTTGAAGCTATTTTTTAATTTAAATCTAAAAAACACTCAATTTAGCAAAGAAGAATCAATAAGTTGATCTGATAAAGCGTGTTTCAAACCTCGCACAGCAAATTCGTTGGCATTTACCTTTTAAAAATCATTGGAAAGCAATAAGATCTTTGCGTAAAAAACATTCAATTTTTACAATTAAGCATGATATGCTGAACCATTTTTTAATTATAATTTTAAACATTTTCTAGAAATAAGCTAGACCATTCTTACTCCATTTACTTCATTATTACGGTTATCCATTCCTTTCTTCCATCTTCAAATTGACAGATCCTGAATTGATTTTTTCCTACTTTTCGTACTAAATCACTGAAATTTACTTTATCCGGGTCTTGAGTATGGATATCGAACGTCGATCTTGTAATCTCATTCCAGGAGTTTTGTTTTAAACTAAATATTCTCAATGATTTATATCTGCTTACACAACTTGAATAATAAATGCCTATTTCATTAATTCCATCTTCGTTAATATCATCTATGACAAATAAATTATCCGGATTACAGCAATAGGAATCTGTAAGAAGCCGGGGAATACACCTGTCATAAAAAACATATGCCTCTCCGTCATCACAGTAATTAAATGAAGGAACAACAAAAACAGTATCTTGCTGAGCATTATTTCTGATATTTTTAATGATTCTTATCCCCTTAAAATCATCTCTCAGCTGTTTATTCGTATAATTCTGATTTCCGCATTTTTCTAGTTGATATTTTTCTAAATAATCTTCCAAAATCTTATTATTTGTCCTCAGTAAGCTATCTGAAAAATAGTTGATGGAAGATTGAATTTCCGAAACATTATTTTGAACTTCAATGTTTGTTTTATTAGAACAAGAGGTAATAATGAACAGAATAAAAAAGAAAACTGAGATGTTTGGGTTATTCATTTTTTCATGATTAAAATGACATTGACGCCTGTTCAAAAACCTCAAGCAGTTTTTCTTCCTCATTTTCCCAACAAAGTATATTTGCTGCCCTTTCGAGCTCGGGCTGATAATTTCTTCTTCCTTTATCCAAGACCTTTTGTACTGCTTCCGCAATACTTTGCGGTTCATGATCTTTGATGATCTCCCCTACATTAAACTGAGCTTTAATATTCTCTAACTCCGGAAGGCAGGATAAAATTAAAGGAACTCTTGCCTGAATACAGTCCAGCACTTTATTAGGCAAAGAATAGAAATAGCTTTCTCCCCCATTCTCTTCAATGCTCATTCCGCAATCGGCGGCAATCGTGATATCTCGTAAATTTTCAGGGTTAAATTTCCCTATGAAATGAACTTTATGCTGTAAGTTTTCCTGAATTACCAATTTCTGATACTCTTCTTTTTTAGGTCCAGATCCGGCAATTTTAAATAGTACATGATCTAGATATTTCATTGCTAAAATTGCCTTATCAATACCACGAAAAGGGTTAATTGCCCCTTGATACAAAAGAATTTTCGGATTGTTTTCGTGGATTTCCTCGTTGAATTCAAATTTTCGAGGTGCATTCTGAACAACAATGGGATCTGCATTATATTTAGTTTTGAACCATTTTGCATAGCTTCCACTGGCTGTAATCATGAATTTTATGTCAGGAATGAGCTTTTTTTCGAGGTAACGCCATAATTTTTGTGACATTTTGCCCTGAATCGCAGGCATTTCCGAAAAAATCTCATGACTGTCAAAAACCAGCGGAATATTCAGCTTTTTAGCTATTAAATAATTCGGAAGCAAAGCATCCACGTCATTGGCATGGAGAATGGTATTTTTATCGGCTCTTTTCTTTAATTCACGGTATAATTTCCAGTTGAATTCGAAATAAGCAGTCTTTAAACTTTTAGAAACTAATGAAATTCTGGAAAAAGAATACGGTCTCGACATCTCTTCAGCGCCATTCCAATTATTCCCGATCAGATCAACCTCATAGCCGTTTTCATGTAACGTCCTGCAAACCTTTTCGATCCGCTGGTCTGTATACAGATTGCTGAAAGCAGAAGTAATGATTTTTTTTCTGTGCATTTATTTCTTTTTATCCAGCAGAAGATGGTAAACCTGTATAAAACAGATCAATCCGTTCGGAATAATAACCGGCCAAAGCATTCCGCTGAAGATACCATAGATAACAAAACAGATACAGCCGATCATGTTTACAATCCTGATTTTTCTAATATCTTTCAATATGAAACTCAGCACGATGAAAAGTGATGCGGAATATCCGATATAACTAGCAATTTCGGGATTCATGAGAAAAAAATTTGAGGATCACAAACTTAATCATTTTCAATAAGATAATAAAATTTTTTCTGCCATAAAGTCATTTATTGATTTTTGGTAAAATATTTGTAATTTAGATAATGAATAAATGGCAATGTTGCTTTTATTCTAATGAGATATATTATGGATTATAAGTTTTCACAAGGTTTGAGCCAGGTGTTCAAACAAAGCAAGAGCGAAGCAAAAAGGCTCAAAAGTGAATTTCTTAATACAGAACATCTACTTTTAGGTATTATAAAAACAGAAAACTCTGCAAAAGAAATCCTTCAAAACCTTAATGCGGATTTAACACAAATCAGAAGAAAAATTGAAACTTTAAATACAGCAAGTCTTAATCCTATTTCTGAAGAGGTTACCAATATTTCTTTCACAAAGATGGCAGATCATTCCATCAAGCGTGCAGAGTTAGAATGCAGACAATATAAAAGTAATGAGATCAATACCGTTCACTTGCTTTTAGGCATTCTATATAAATATGAAGACCCTACTTCAAATATCTTAGGAGCATACGACATCGATTATGAAGGAGTTTCAAGAGAATATCAGACCATGCTTAAAAACTCCGGACAGGCGCCACAAATGAGTGCTTATGACGACGATGACGAAAGAGAGGAATTTGAGCAAATGAGAAAGCCTACCGGAAACTTAGGCTCTGCTAAAAGCAAGACTCCAACGCTGGATAACTTCGGAAGAGACTTAACTTCTCTGGCAAGAGACGGAAAATTGGATCCCGTAATCGGTCGTGAGAAAGAAATTGAAAGAGTTTCTCAGATATTATCGCGTAGAAAGAAAAACAATCCGCTTCTTATCGGGGAGCCGGGCGTTGGTAAATCTGCGATTGCGGAAGGTCTGGCTTTAAGAATTCAACAGAAAAAAGTATCCCGTGTTCTTTACGGAAAACGAGTGATCACTTTGGATTTGGCGAGTTTGGTTGCCGGAACAAAATACCGTGGTCAGTTTGAGGAAAGAATGAAGGCGATTATGACCGAGCTGGAGAAAAACAGAGATGTCATCTTGTTTATTGATGAGCTCCACACGATTGTAGGGGCAGGAAGTTCAACAGGAAGTCTGGATGCATCCAATATGTTCAAACCGGCGTTGGCAAGAGGTGAAATCCAATGCATCGGAGCAACTACTCTGGACGAATATCGCCAGTATATCGAAAAAGACGGTGCGCTGGAAAGAAGATTCCAGAAAGTAATGGTGGAACCGACTTCAATTGAGGAAACCGTTCAGATCCTTAATCAGATTAAAGATAAGTATGAAGAGCATCACAATGTTGTTTATACAGAAGAAGCCATATTGGCCTGCGTTAATTTAACAGCAAGATATATTACAGACCGTTTCTTACCGGACAAAGCAATTGATGCGATGGATGAGGCCGGATCTCGTGTTTATATTAAAAATATGAAAGTTCCTACCGAGATCATTGATTTTGAAAAGAAAATCGAGGATATCAAAGAAATGAAACAAAAAGCAGTAAAAGCTCAGGATTATCTTGAAGCCAGAAAGCTGAAAGACGAAGAAGAAAGACTGCAGATGGAGCTGAATGCAGCTCAGGAAAAGTGGGATAAAGATGTAAAAGAGAAAAAAGAAACTGTTTCTGATGAAAATGTAGCTGAAGTTGTCTCGATGATGAGTGGCGTTCCTGTAACAAAAGTGGGCAAAAATGAGCTCGACAAGTTAGCGGGTATGGATGATCAGCTTAACGGAAAGGTCATTGGCCAGGAAGATGCTGTGAAAAAGGTCGTGAAAGCCATCCAAAGAAACAGAGCTGGTCTTAAAGATCCTAATCGCCCGATTGGTACATTTATTTTCCTGGGAACAACCGGTGTAGGTAAAACGGAACTTGCTAAAGTAATGGCCAGAGAACTTTTCGAATCTGATGAATCTCTGATCAGAATCGATATGAGTGAATATATGGAAAAATTCGCTGTTTCAAGATTGGTTGGAGCGCCTCCGGGATACGTAGGATATGAAGAGGGAGGCCAATTAACAGAAGCGGTAAGAAGAAAACCTTATGCTGTGGTTCTTCTGGATGAGATTGAAAAAGCGCATCCGGATGTATTTAATATTTTACTTCAAATTCTGGATGAAGGCCACGTAACGGATAGTCTGGGAAGAAAAGTAGACTTTAGAAATACCATTATTATTCTGACCTCGAATATCGGTACGAGAGATCTTAAAGATTTCGGAGACGGTGTAGGATTCGGAACTTCAGCTAAGAAAACAGGATCCGATACCAGAGCAAGAAGCACGATAGAAAATGCCCTTAAAAAAGCATTCTCTCCGGAATTCCTGAACAGAATTGATGATATCGTGATCTTCAACTCTCTTGAAAAAGAAGATATCAAGAAAATTATTGATCTTGAGTTGAATAAACTATACAGCAGACTGGAAAAATTAGGCTATAAAGTTGATTTAACGGATGAAGCAAAAGACTTTATTTCTGAAAAAGGTTGGGATAAAGATTTCGGAGCAAGACCGTTGAAAAGAGCAATCCAGAAGTATATTGAGGATTTATTGGCAGAAATGCTGGTGAATAAGCAATTAAATGAAGGAGAAACGGTTGTTCTTGATCTTAATGAAGCGAAAGATGCTTTGGCAGGAAAAACTTCAAAGCCGAAAAAATCAGCGGCTGAAAAGTCTTCTTAATCATAAAAAAATTTAACATCATAAGAAAGCATCGGGATTTTTCTCGATGCTTTTTTGTTTTTAGTAATTATTTTTGCCGCGAATTCACTAATCTTTAAAGATATTATGCTTAAAGATTAGTGAATTCGCGGCATATCAAAATTAAAGTCCTACAACAAACCCGATATTCGGGATCAAACCACTCGAAAAAATACTTGAATTTTCTTTCCAAAGGACATTGTACATTAATCCTAGTTGCATGAAAGAATTATTGCCGATTCTCTGCATATATCCTCCCCCCAGATAAAGAGCATTTTCCTCGGTATTCATCCTGTAATCGTAATATTTATCTTTATAATTGATAAAATAGTGCTGATAATTGGCTCCCAGATAGAACGTCCGTGCAATATAATAATTTACAAAAGGTCCCACACCGAACATTGTAGAGCGGTAAAAGTCTGAAGTCTGCCATGATACCGTTCCCGCAATACCTCCTTCCAGATCATTGGTAAGCATATACCCTGCTCTGGGTGAAGCCGATAAGTTGAAGGTACTGTTGCTTCCGAAACCCAACCCGATGCCGCCTCCAAAGGTCCATCGGTTGGCACTTTGCTGAGGAGCATTTACAGAAATCTGGCTAAATAAAGCCCCTGACACCAGTAAAAATAAGGGAATAATAAGTTTTTTCATAGTACTATTGTTTTTGTCAATGTTTAAAATTATGATTTTTTTGCGAATGTATTTAATTGTATTTTTGCGGGGTCAAACTAAGAACTCCCGTTAAGAGTTTCGTAAAATTGAAATACAATGAAAGTAGTAGTAGGCCTCTCAGGAGGTGTAGACTCTAGTGTAACAGCCTATTTGTTGCAGCAACAAGGCCATGAAGTAGTGGCTTTGTTTATGAGAAACTGGAATGATGCTTCGGTAACGTTGGAAGACGAATGCCCGTGGATCGAAGACAGTAATGATGCCTTAATGGTTGCTCAGAAGCTTGGAATCCCATTCCAGGTGATCGATATGAGTGATCTTTACAAAGAAAGAATCGTAGATTATATGTTCGATGAATATCAGAAAGGAAGAACTCCTAATCCTGATGTTTTGTGCAACAGAGAAGTAAAATTCGATGTTTTTATGAAGACGGCGATGTCCTTGGGCGCAGATAAAGTGGCAACCGGACATTACGCAAGAGTAGATTCCACAATAGATGAAAACGGGAAGGAAATTTTCCATCTCCTGGCTGGTAAAGACAATAACAAAGACCAGTCGTATTTCTTATGTCAGCTGAGTCAGGATCAATTGTCTAAAGCCTTGTTTCCGATTGGGGAATTAACAAAACCTCAGGTAAGAGAAATTGCCAAGGAAATTGGGTTGGTAACAGCCGATAAAAAAGATTCTCAGGGTTTGTGCTTTATCGGAAAAGTGAGTTTACCACAATTCCTGCAACAGCAATTGGTTCCGAAAGAAGGTGAAATTGTAGAAATATTTAAAGATTCTCCACTTTTTTCTCAAGAAATCCCCGAATTTTCTTCAAAAGAAGAAGAACTGGAATTTTTAAGTCAGAAAATCAATTATAAAAAAACGGACGGAAAAGTAATCGGAAAGCATCAGGGTGCTCAGTTTTTCACGATCGGACAAAGTAAAGGATTAGGAATTGGAGGCCATAAAGAAAGCTGTTTTATCGTCTCCAGAGACATGGAAAACAATATTATTTTCGTAGGTGAAGGCCACAGTTTTCCGGGACTGCACAAAAAAGCGCTGAAAGTAGATAATACAGAGCTGCATTGGGTTCGTGAGGATCTGAGATTGCAAAATGGCGAATCGATGGAAGTGTTGGCAAGATTCCGTTACAGACAGGCTTTGCAGAAGGCTACAATCTTCCAGTTTGAAAATGCTTTTTATATGGAATTTGAAGAGCCTCAGTCTGCAATTGCAGAAGGACAGTTTGCATCGTGGTATATCGACGATGAACTTTTAGGAAGCGGAGTCATTTCATAGATAGATAAAAAAGACCTTTTTCAAGGTCTTTTTTGTTTTAATCAAATCGCATTTTCAGTCAAAGCATTATTCAATTTTCCTTCATTAGAATTCTCAGAACCGTTTCCCGTGATTTCTTTTCTGTGAGCAATTCCCCATTCTGTAAGGTTATTAATAATAGTCTTCAAGGTTTCACCATGTTTGGTCAACTCATACTGTACCGTTACAGGATGCGTATCCAAAACATGTCTGTTTACTAATTTATTGATTTCCAATTCTTTTAATTCCTTGCTTAACATTTTATTGGAAATTCCCACCACATCATTCAGGATGTCCGAAAATCTTCTTTTATTATAATAGCAAATCGAAGAAATAATGGATATTTTCCATTTTCCACTCAACACATCCATGGAATCCTGAACGGCCATCATTTCTCTTTTATGTGCTTCCGGTTTAATTGGTGTACAACTCATAAGGTTACTTTTAGGTTACAACGTTACTCCGTTGTTACTGTTACTTTTCGTAACAAAGTTACTATAATAAATTTTAATGTGATACTTTTGTCTCATCATTTTTAAACAAAGAATAATGAATACATTAGAAAATAAAGTAGCTGTTATTACGGGTGCTTCCAAAGGTATAGGTGCCTCAATTGCTAAATATTTTGCAGCAGAGGGTGCAAAAGTGGTCGTTAATTATGCATCAAGTAAAGCAGATGCGGACAAAGTAGTACATGAAATCACAAGTTCTGGCGGAACTGCAATTGCTGTACAAGGCGATGTATCGATAGAGGCAGAGGTAATTAATCTTTTTGAAGAAACAAAAAATACTTTCGGGACTTTAGATATTTTGGTGAACAACGCCGGAATTTACAATTATGAACCCATCGAACAGGTAACTGCTGAGACATTTCATCAGCAATTCAATATTAACGTCTTAGGTTCTATCTTCTCAATTCAGTCGGCTTTAAAATTATTTGGCGACAAAGGAGGAAATATCATCAATATCAGTTCAGGAGTGAGCCGGTCTCCATTGGCAACAGGATCTGTCTATTCTGCCACAAAAGCTGCATTAGATGCTTTTACCGTGGCTTTATCCAAAGAGTTTTCAGGCAGAAATATCAGAATCAATTCCATCTTACCGGGAGTTGTAGAAACGGAAGGTTCCCGCAGTGGCGGTTTTATCGGCAGTGAGTTTGAAGCAAAACTGATTTCAACCACTCCGCTTGGACGTACCGGCCGGCCGGAAGATATTGCAAAAGTAGCGGTATTTCTCGCTTCAGACGACGCCGGATGGATTACGGGAGAGCAGATTGCCGTTTCAGGGGGTATCTATGGTTTATAAAGATTTAAAAATATAGTAGTTTTTACCCGAGGTGCAAACAGCGGGATCAGATACGAAATCGCTGAAGCATCTCATCTTTCGGCGAGATAGGGTCCCAATACTTTTACAGAAAGAGCGTTTACGATTAATAAACCATTTAAGAGACAGAAAATAGACAATAATAAGCCCGAAGCATTAAGTTTCGGGTATTTTTTAACAATTATCAGCCTATTTATTTCATCTTATGGTTTAATATAAAGGAATTAATAATCAGTAATACAATGAATTCCGTGAGTACTATGATTATTAAAAATCCGACAGGTTTTCCTAAGAAAATCCCTCTGATTAATTTTATAATTCCCAAAAGAAAGATAGAAATCAAAAAGTAAAAAGTAGTTTTGGAAAGCGTTTCTTCCAGTAATTTCAATATGAAAAGTGAAGCATAAAATCCGACAATGAGAATTACATAAAATTTGAGAAAATAAGGACCTCTTAATGAAATCGGATTCAATGTATGATTGTTAATTAGGAGATACAAAAAACTCAACAAAATCGGAGCGGTACAAATGAGTAATTTTTTCATGATCTGCAAGTTTTTGATTAATCTCCACCACCACCGCATCCGCCACATCCACTGCCACAACTGCTTCCGCAGGACGAACTGCTGCAATCTGATGAACTTCCGCTACAACTTCCGGAAGAACCGTTGTCATTTTTATGATGGCCTTTATTACTACCCTCTCCGAAAATTTTGGAGATCAAAAAAATAATTACGAAAATAAAAGGTCCGGCTATTGATATCACAGTCAATAATTTATCAACTCCATCTGAACAGGAACTTAAAATAAACAAGACCGAGAAAATTGACAGAATTTTAAGGCCATTGAGCCAGAATTTTCTACGTTTTGGCTGTTCCTTTTTTGTTAGCCAAATTTCGTGAGGCGGTTTCTGGTTAAAAATCTTTTCATAATTTGTAAGCGTTTCTGAAAACCAGTTCCTGTGTTTTTCATTTTCATTTTGTCCACCATTTGAAGGGTGATAATGAAGTTTTTGCTGTAAAATATTCGGACAAAATTCTTCCCAATAATTTTCAGTATAGATTAAGTGCATATGCCAGACCTCGTCTACAATCTCGCTCGGCGAAGCTCCGTTGGGTAAAATACAGCAGAGATATACAAATTTTTTATACTCTTCTATCGCTTTTGCAGTAAAATCTTCTGTCCAGTTTTCTTCTTTTGATAATTTGCTTGAAAAAGAAAAACTGACATTCGGCTTGTCTAAAGAAAATTCATGAAGCCTTTTCCAAAGTAAATCATTTTGTATTAAAGTTTTTGTTTTCATTGTTTTAACTTTTAGTTTCTATTCAAATATCTTTTGATTTTAGAATATAAAAGTCTCATAACAGTCTTTTTTAGATTTAAAATAATCTTAAATTAGTCTTATCAAATAGAATTGAAATGAAAAAAGAAGATATTCTGCATCTGGAGAAGTTAATGAATTTCTTAGGCATGCAGTTTTTAAAGAAAAATAATTGGCAAGATGTTTCGAAAACCGAATGGTCTTATATTGTTGCAGAGCTTAATGATTTAATTATCAACGACCATTCAGAAAAGAAGATAAAAAAAGAACCCCAAATTTTAGGCTCCAATTATTTATATGAACATTTGATTATCAATAAACTAAAAAAGTATTACCAAAACGAAAATGCTATTTTAAGTAAACCTAATCTTGCAAAATTAAGCCTGATCGTAAAAGTTTTAGGATATTCTAATTACATCGATTTCATTAATTCAAATAGAGAATCATTCAATTTTAATGATCTGAAGATTGAGATGAATAATGTGAAACAGAATACAGAATTACTGGATAAATTGGTGGGCTGCTGGTATTCTTACAACAGAAACCTTCCTGAAAATCCTTTACAGGCAAAAGAAGACCGCATCTGGCGTTCGGCTACGGAAATCTATAAATCCGAAACTTCAGGCGAATATTTCATTGAAAGAAGCGGCGGCGACCGCCATAAATATTTTGGGAAAGTAACTTCCTATTCCGACTATGTATTTATCATTATGAACAGCAATACCTTCATCCGGCAGCGTCATTTTATTTCAAGGATAAAAGACATCAAGGAAAAGCTGAAAAATCCAGAATATAAGCTCCATGAGTTGCATTTTATAAGTACATGTATTAGTTTTAATCAAGAGCCCATTGCTCTTTTTGAGATCTTTCAGAAAGCAGACCGAAAAACCTTTATTTCCGATTCGTCAAGCTTTCCGATCGACAGCGAGGAAATTCCAAAATCAATCGTTAAACAACTTGAAGATACCGAAGCCAACCGTATTGATTATAAGTAATTTGGTTGATGGTTTTTAGTTTAAAGTTTTTGGTTTTTAGTTCTTGGTTTTTAGTTTTTTAATTGATAAGGAATGAAAAGTCTATTATCTTTTCTCTATTATCTATTATCTATTATCTATCATCTTTTCTCTATCATCTCCATTCAAATTAACTTACCAACCAATCTTTAAAATCTTTCACACGATCGCGGCTCACGGTAATTTCTTCCTGTGGCTGAACATTGAGATCGACTTTATAATTGGGAGAGGTATGAATATTTTTAATATAATCTGAATTAATAATGAATTGTCTGTTCACCCGAAAGAATTTTTTTTCGTCTAAAACTTCTTCAAGTTCATCCAGTGTGAAATCTGAAGGATATGTTCTCTCCTGAGTTTGCAGATAAACGATTTTATTTTCGCTGAAAAAGCAGCTGATTTCGTGGGTTTGAACAATTTTAAGATTATATCCGATTTTAACTAAAACTCTGGACAGAGTAGATTTATCTTTTTTAATTAACTGCTTAATTTCCTCCGAACTTACTGAATTATCAGAAGGCAGAAAAGACTTGAATTTTTCGATGGCCCCGGCCAGATCCTCATCTAAGATGGGTTTTAAAAGATAATCAATGCTGTTGAGCTTAAATGCTTTTAAAGTATACTGATCGAAAGCGGTTGTATAAATAATAAAGCCTTTGGAAGGCACTTTTTCAAAAATATCGAAAGACAAACCGTCGCCCAGAACGATATCCGAAAAAATAAGCTGCGGATGATCATTTTCAGAAAACCATTGTACGCCCTCTTCCACAGATTCTATCTTCGCCACCACTTCTATTTCAGGAAATTCACTGAGCATTCTTTCTAATTTCCTTGAAGCCGGTTTTTCGTCTTCGATAATCACCGTTTTTATCATTGATTTCCTGATTTTTAGTTTAAATTTCGAATAAAATTAGGCAAAATAACTCAATTTTTAAAATTGAATGGTCTCTTTTGATTTTTCCATTTCCTCTTTCATCATTTTATTCTCCCATTCTGAATTCAGGACGAATAATTTTACGGCTTTTACGGTTAAAACAATCGCCCAAATGGTTAAAATTAAAGATCCGTGAAATAAAGAAAAATCTATTTTACCGTGTCTGAAAATATCTTTTCCGTAGATAATAGCGGCCACGATGCCAAACCAGAACAGGTTTTTATAAAATTTCTTCAGACTCTGTACTCTTTCTTGTGCTTGATAATAATCCATCGTATTAATTTTTAAACGGTTAATTGTAATTAATTAAAGTGATTTTACATTTCTTCTTTCTTCGTCCATCAATTGCTTAATTTTCTTTTCCTCCCAATCTTTCCCGATTCCGAAGGTATTAACCCCGTGGGCAGCCAAGCCTATTCCCCATCCCAACATCGGCCAGAAGAACCACAAATGCCCCGGAGATGTAATGATATTGATAACGAATAAAAACGGAATTACCAGACAATAGGAAGTCAGATTTCCATAAAATCCTTTAATCTCTTTTACTCTTTTTGCCGCTTTTCTGTAAGCTAAATCTTCTCTGTTTGTAAATGTTTCCATAATTTTTATTTTAGGATAAAGTTTTGTTTTTGTTGATACAAATGTAGTTCAGAAAGCATCCTCAAATCAATTTTATATTACCGAACCGTAGATTTTGAATACTGAATGGTAAAACACCCGACTTACTGAAGAATCGGGAATTATTTCCGTTTTAAAATTTATTTAAAAAATATACGGAATCAGCTTTTTTGTCTGCTTTTTATACTGCATATATTCCTCTCCGAACTGTTGAATAAGGGCATTTTCTTCCGTTTTGATCCGGTCGATAATCATCAGAAACATCGGAGTAAAAGCCAGAAGAAGGGAAATCCAGTTATTAAGATAAAGACCGGAACCCAATAAACCCAGCAGCACACCGGTGTAAGAAGGATGTCTTACCTGCGCATAAAACCCGTTCCTGATGAGTTGATGGTCTTTTTTAATGGCAAGTTCCACTGTAAAATATTTACCCAGAAAACGAATAACCGAAATTCTTAAAATAATTCCTGAAATGAGAAATAAAACCCCAAGCGTATGAATCCATTCCCATTTCAAAATCGGCAAATCCGAATAATAGGCAACAATCATGGGCGTGAAAAAGCAGAAGGTAAAAAGAATCCAGATTTTAGTCAAATTCATTCGAATTTTCACTTTTTGATCGGTTTTTCCTGCTTTCAGCTTTAAAGAATAATAAATTTCTGAGCAAAACCAGAAAATCATCAGTGTATAGTATATGATTTCTAAAGTATTCATGCGTGTTAGTTTTTATGATTTGCGTATCCCTCATCATTATAACCCGCATCATCGTATACGATTAACAAATATAGACGGAAAACAGAATTGACAAGTTATTATTTAATAAAAATCAATAAAAAAATCCTGATCTTTTTGCGATCAGGACTTATTTTACTGCTTATTTTCTTTGTCCATCAGTTCTTTTATTTTTTTCTCTTCCCAGGTATTTCCCAGAAAAAATCCGGAGAAAAAAACATTCATTCCGTAGGCGATTAAACCAATTCCCCAAAAGAGAGGCAGTGAAAAGTATTTTAACTGCCAAATGCTTTCTCCTGCTCTTAATCCTGAATAATTAAGGTACAATATAAAAATATTAACCGCGAGATAAACGAATGTAAAAACATAAAAATTTTTGATTTTTTTTACCCTTCGCGCAGCGGCCTGATAGCGGATTTCGTCCTGATACGTATTTTTCATCCTGATGTAATTTTAAGGTCTGTTTTGTTTATCCAATATTTCCCGGATCTTTTTTTCTTCCCAGTTTTTCCCGATGGCAAAAACACTCATTCCGTGTGCGGCAACACCTATCCCCCAACCTAACATTGGAAATACAAACCAAATCTTTCCGGGGCTTGTAATAAGGTTTATAATGATTAAAGAAGGGATAATGATGCAGTAAGAAATAAGATTTCCATAAAAACTCTTTATCTCCTTTACTCTTTTTTGGGCTCTTTCATACGCTCTGTCATGATCTTCATCTTTTATGTTGAACGCATGAGGCTTACTTTCCAGCACCGGAAGTTTTACTTTAAAATAATCCTCAGACTTTTCAATAAAAACATTCCGTTTCGTAAGCAAAGCATAACGCTGAACAATATTCGACAGACCGATTCCGGAACTCTCTTTGATCTGCTCTCTTACCTGAAGGTTATTTTCTATGCACAGGGTATTATTTTCAGAGTATATTTTTATCATTAAAGGTTTTGCAGACGTTGCAAAATTGTGCTTGATGCAATTTTCCAGCAATAACTGTAACGACAGCGGAACCACAAATTCCCGAAAAACTTCTTTTTTTACATCGAAAGTAAAGTCTACACTGTCTTCAAACCTTGTTTTAAGCAAATTACAATACGTTTTTGCAAATTCCAGTTCGTCTTCCACCGTTACCAGCTCTTTATCTTTCTGTTCCAGAACATAGCGGTATATCTTTGACATGGAGGCTGTAAATTTCTGTGCCTGCTTCGGATTTTCATCAATTAAAGCACTTAAAACATTCAAAGAATTGAAAAGAAAATGCGGATCCAGCTGATTTTTAAGACTTTCAAACTGTGCGTTGGCCGACTTGGCAATCAGTTTCTGTTCTACGACCTCTTTTTTTGACGTCTTCTTCAGTTCTTCCATAAAGCCTTTGGCATGGAGAAAAGCAGAAATTAAAAGCGCTATATTAATGGTAAACCAATTGACGAAATTATATTTTCCGGAGAAATACTCCTCTGTGGTTGCTGCCTTCTGGATGAGTACAAAGTTGACATAATTACAGACGTATACCAGGATAATATTGACAATTAATATTGAGAAGATACTAATGAAAGCCCTTTTTGTAGTGGCCTCGGACCAGGGAAATCTTTTATTCAGAAACTCGTTCAAAAAGCCATTTCCAAATCCCAGAAAAAAAGAATACATAAAGGAAATAAGCACCGTCAGCAGAAAATTCTCAATGGTTTTCTCATCTGTAAATACAAAAAAGAAAAACATGGAGGTGGCCAGAGATACCCAAAATAGCGTGATTAAGTTTTTACGTTTCATGATCGATTTTCTTGGTTCAAAATTAGTTTAAAATAAAAGTATTAAAAATAAATGTTTACCGAACCGTTCATTTTTATCTCCGAACGGCACAAAAAAACCTTCGCTTTCGGAAGGTTTGGTTATTATTTGCCCTAATTCAGACTCATCCTCTTTTATAACTTGAATATGAAAGTCTGAATATAGCTGAAAAATTAAAATTCCGCCTTTATTTTACGGGTCCCTGACTCAGAAAATATTCTGCTTCCGATTTCCCCCAGTTTGGATCCAGCAATGTTTTTGTTTTGAAAGCATTAAACTTGTCCAACGCGGTTTTAAACTGTTCGAGACCTTTTGCCTTACTTCCTCCGTATTGCTCAGGAGTGAAATAGGTGTCTTCTGCTTTAATTAAAAAGACTCTCGGATTATTCGGATTCAGCTTTTCGGCAATTTTTAATTCTTCTATTGCCTTCACTCCGTCCGTCATGTATCTTTCTGCCGGATTTTCCATCATTTTAAGAGAATACGCCATTTTTTTAAGCAAATGAATCTCAGAATTATCATTTCCGGCAATTTTTTCAGCGGCATCCAGATAATTAAAAGCGGCATTCGCCTGAACGGAAAGATCGGTTATTTTTCCTTGTCGCATCAAAAGCCTGCCTTTCTGAATATAAGAAAACGCAGCATAATAAGAAGGCAGCCATTGCGTGGTTTCTTTTTTGGCAATTCGGTCGAAATCATTGGCTAGTGTCTGAAATTCATCTGTGCTTTTACAGGCTTCCAGTTTGGTTATTTTTTCAGTCATTACTTTTTCGTAATTGGATTGAGCGAAAGCCGTTAAACTCATCACACCTAAAGCAAAAGTTAAGAGGTATTTTTTCATTTTTTCTAATTTTTTAATGTTAATATTGAGTTGATTTAAATATTTTTTTTTGATTTTTTTATAAATTATTATTGATGGCATCTTCCGTTTTATCTACTCCGAAACTGATGAACGCACCGATAAAAACAAAGGTATTCACCGGTGGAACCACGGCAGCGCTTCGCATTCCGTTTTGAGAAAAATTGTAACCATAGATGTTTTTTGAACCCAGAATATTGGAGACACTCAGAACAAAAATCGTAAATGCTTTAGCGTCTTTTTTTCCTAAATTGGGTAAATAATTCAAACTGAAATTCAAAGCGTTATAATCTTTTAAATGGCCTTCATTTCGGGTAAAATTAACCGACTGCCCTCCTTCTGTTTTTGTGGCAATATCGTAATAAGGCCGCCCTTTTGCATACGTGTAAGAAAGATTAACACCTAATTTCCATTCAGGGATAAAGCGTTTGGCAACGGCAGAAAGGGTATGATCAGAAGCGAAATTTGGCTGCATACTCATCGGATAATTTAAAAAATCACGCTTAGAGTCCAAGTAAGAATAACTGAGCCAGTAATCGATATTTTTAAATGTTTTTTTGTCTCTCCAGAACAATTCCACTCCTTTGGCGTAGCCAAATCCATTGTTATTTAACGCCGACTGAACCTGCTGATTCTGGTTTTCCTGCGGATTAATCGTAAATGTCTTAATTAACTGGTCATATTTTTTATAAAATGCTTCCAGCCTCAAACTTCTTCCTTCCGAACTTCTCTGAACCTGAAAAATATAATGCTGAGATTGCTGAAAATCTAAATTTGAAGGCCCGTTACTATATCTGCTTTCAGGATTCTGATAAAATAATCCATACGCAAAAGAAGTTGTCCAGTCTTTCGCCAAGCGGTAAGCCAAAGCAAAACGCGGAGCAATATTGTTTTTATTCAAGAAAGAAGAATGTTCTGCCCTCGCTCCTATTTTTGCAGAAAAACGATTGCTAAACCCAAGATCTGTTTCCACAAAAACCGCAGATATCAAATCCTGATAATGTTTATTCACTTGCTGAAAATTTAGCTTCTCATCTGTATTATTCAATTCAAAACCACCACGAATCGCACTGATTTTATTCATTTTTCTTTCCAGAACAGCTTTGAAATTCAGATAATTTCCCGCATTGAGCAGTTCAGATTTCTCACCTTCTTTTTCATTTCTTTCCGTTGAAAAATTCAGATCAGATTGATTGTAAGAATAAGAGGCTCCGGCATTGAATAGATATTTTCCGAATTTTTGCTTGAAAGACAGATTATGGTAGGTATTTTTACCTTTCAACCGAATCAGATTAAACGCATTATCCTCTTCAAGACTTGGCGCTTTCACGCCCATTTTATTGGAGTTGTACATTCCGTAATATTTGAAAAAACCACCTGATTTTGTTTTAATCCTGAAATTAAAATCACCATTCAGACCTTGTGGAGCATTAATAAAATCGGTATTAAAATGAATTGCCTTCTGCATTAAACTCAGCAAAGAATAGCCTAAAGTGGCTCCGAAAGAATAATTTTTATCGTTGCTCAGCTTTTGAAAACCGGCATTTAGAAAGATTGGTGAAATTCCGAAATCATAGGAACTCTGATCCGGTAAATCGACACTTTCCAACATCAGAGCGCCTGAAAGAGCTTGACCATACAAGGCCGAATAACCGCCGCTTGAAAAAATATTGCCTTTGAAAAGTGAGGTATTTAATCTGTCCCGCCCCGCAATTCCGGGAATAGAATTCGAAAAATAATTATTGATTAAGCTTCCATCCATAAAAATTTTAGATTCGGTTCCGGTTCCGCCACGGATAAACAAACCTTCTGTTTCCCCCACTTTCTGAACTCCGGGAAGATAGTTTAAGGCCGAAGAAATCTGGCCGTCTGCCCCAGCCGTCGTATAAATATCGATAGGCGTTAAAAGTGCCGTTGCACGCTTTCTATCGCTCGCTTCAATAGAACCCGCCGAAACAACAACCGCATCAATTTCATTTATCTGCTCTTTAAGATCGATATTTACAGACACCTCCTGATTTTCAATAACAATTGATTTCTCGGTTTCCACATATTTCGGATGCGTAAAAAGAAGCTGGTGGTTTCCTTTTTCAGAAGTTTCAAAGGAGAAATTTCCGCCGGCGTCGGTTGTTGCTCCATCATAGGTATCTTTCAGCGTGACATTTACTTCACTGATGCCTTTATTTCTGAAACTGACTTTCCCTGAAATTCTGGTCTGCGCAAAATTCAGACTAAAAATAAAGAGAGCGATCAGAAGCAGAATGTGTTGTCTTTGAGTTTTCATTGGGTTTAATTTTCGGTTCAAAATTAGACTCAAAATCTGCTTCTGCTCAATTTTTATCACCGAATGGTTGTTTTTCAATTCTGAATGGTGAATCAGTTGACCGGAATACAAAAATCTACCCACATTTTCCCTTCAGGATGCTCTTTAAAATTAGAATGATAGATCTCAAAAGGGAAAGCTTTCCGCACCGAATAATGGTTCTCTTTCATCCATAAAAACAGGGAAACCCAAACCTTTTCAAAATCATCAAGCGTAACTTCTCCGCTTCCGACAATAAATTTTCCGGCAGCAATGGTTTCGGAAAAAACTTCACCTTCCTGCACAATCATTTTATCTTCCAAAACCATTGAAGCGTGAATTCTCACCTTTTCCGGTGGTGTTACTTTAAAACTATCATGATAAACCGAAAGCATTTTTATATTTTCTTTCGGGAATAAATGTTTCTCTTTTGCCCAATCGATCAAGGTATTAAAAGATGATTCCACATTCGCAATTCCTAAGCTCATGACCGCAGCCAGATGCATCTCGGGAAGTTCTGTAACTTTAATTTTCAAATTCATATTCGTCCAGTTTAACAGGTTTTCTATATGGCAAATGTATTGGTCGAAAATGGTATCTATTTGTCCGTTCTTGCTTTGTTTGGATTGAATTTTATGAAAATTTTCCGGAGCAGATTTTCTGAATTCCGAAGGCGATTTTCCATAATATTTCCTGAAAGTTTTATTAAAAACCGAATGATTTGAAAAACCCAGATCAAGATAAATATCTTTGATGCTTATATTCTTTCTTAAAGCTAAATAAAAAGCACTTTTTTCAATTCTTTTTCTGATTATATAGCTCTGAAGCGTTTCGCCAGTAATCAGCCTGAAAATCCTGTGAAAATGAAACGGAGAATAAGCGCCAACCTCTGAAATAACTTCCAGACTTAAATCTGCATCGAGGTTTTCATCAATATAATGAATGATCTTTACCATTCTTTTTTTGTACTCTTCCAAACTAAATCGTTTGTTGTAAAGGTATCAATATCAGCCAAAAAAGATTTGTCTTTTATTGCTATTCCTAAAAAAAACGACCCGAATCATAAAGTCTTTCGGAAAATCTTTTTAAATTTAACCTAAAATCACTTTAAAATCATTTAAAAATGAAAGGTAAAACATTAGCATTATTAGCGGGATGTGCGCTGTTTGCTGTTTCTTGCGGAACAACAAATACATATCAGGTTCTGTCTAAAAGCGACACCCAGACCGGAGGAACGGCAAAGTTTACTCAAAAAGGCGATGAAGTTATCATGAAACTGGATGTAACAAATCTTACTCCGGGAATTCACGCGGTACACATTCACGAAAAAGGAGACTGTTCCGCACCAGACGGAACCTCTACCGGAGGACACTGGAATCCATCGAAAAACGACCACGGAAAATGGGGTGCTGAGCATTTCCACATGGGAGATATCGGAAATCTTGTGGCGAACCAAAACGGCGTGGCCACGTTAACATTTAAGACTGATAAATGGTGTCTTGGATGTACCGATGAGTCTAAAAACATCATTGGAAAAGGGCTTATTGTACATGCCGCAGCAGACGATTTCCATACGCAGCCGACTGGTAATGCAGGAGGAAGAGTGGGATGTGTTGAGATTAAATAATCTTAAGATTTTGCATAAAAAAACCGCTAATGAAAAATTAGCGGTTTTTTTAAGTTATTGATAACTATACTTTTGCCATACTTTCTTCCGATTATTCAGGTAATTTTCCTTTTATATCCTCCATAATTTTATCAAAATCAGATTTATATTCTCTGTCCTGAATGATTCTGAATTTTTCATATTCATTTTCAGCTAATTGCTTAGCGACAGAAGCGGAAACTTTTCCGGAGTTTTTCAAGACCTCATATTCATTAAATGAGAGAAAACTGTCCAGCTTTATAATCCAATCAGTCATTTTCATTTCCTTATTCCTTCTTGCCATATTTTCAGCAAAATCAAGATACATGGTGACCACTCTGTTCAATTCTGTAATCTCTTCTTCATTCAAATAATTTTTAGCAATAGAAATATCTGTTTTCAGTATTTTCCCATTCTTTCTGTCATTCTTCCAGGACGTTAATCCCATATTGGGTCTATTTGAATCGGCTCGTAATTGAATGAGCTCAGCCGCAGTATGTCTGTGAATAGCCCAATGAAGTTTATTCTGAACTGTTGCATAAAATTCTTTTGTAACAGGAGAATGAATATCATAATCGATAGACGTGGAATAAATATCAGTAATCTTCTGATAAAAAAGTCTTTCACTAGCCCGAATTTCACGAATCCTTTCCAGTAATTCGGTAAAATAATCTTTCCCAAATAGCTGATTGCCTTGCTTCAACCTTTCATCATCGAGTATAAATCCTTTAATTAAATATTCCCTTAAAACCGATGTTGCCCACTTTCTGAATTGGGTTGCTTTATGAGAATTCACGCGATATCCCACTGAAATAACGACATCTAGGTTATAAAAACTAACCGGCTTTGTTGAATTAGCAATATGCAAAAATTGCACATTGCTACTCTCATTTAATTCATTTTCTTCGAAAATATTCTTCAGATGCTTGGTTATGCCACTTACGTCAATATCAAATATTTCTGACATTGCTTTCCTTGAAGCCCATATCGTTTCACTCTCATTATCAATAATGACCTGTACATTTACTTTACCGTCCTCAGCCTGATAAAATAAAAAATCAGAAAAATTGTCTTTGTTATTTTCCATCGTTTGTCTTTTATTTAATCATTAAATGTAAAGAATTTATTGAAATAAAATGGCGAAAAAAAACCGCCAAATTTTCATTTAGCGGTTCTGTTTCATTTTTATCTTTCTAAGATTTTGCACCCATATCTGCAACGATATTCATCGCTTCCTGAAGATAAGGGTCTTTTTTAAGACCTTTTACCCAAATTTCAGATTTTTTCTTAAAGGCTTCGTCTTTTTTCTCTCTTTCAACCTCTGCCGGATACATGATAAACTGAAGACCGTTTTCGAATTTACTCAACGCTTTGAATTTTTCGATCTGCGCTTTTCTTTCTTTCATTACCTGATTGAATTTATTCATATTCAATGTAATGTTTTCTTCTTTATCCAGTTTTTCTCTCCACTGGGCAGATTCTAATAACAACTGGTAATTTTTATTATTGGCCATTCTTGCCGCACTCGCTTTTTCAAGAGCTACGGTATTGAAAATATTTAATTTATCAAATTTTGAAGATGGAATTTTATCCCAAGCCAAAGCAAAATCATCATATCTCTCCCCTATTTCAGCATAGGTAAAGAAATCTTTCATCTTAATATCTGAAACAATTCCTTTTCTTTGGTTAGACTCTCCCGTTACTCTGTAGAACTTCTGAATCGTCAGTTTTAAAGATCCGAAATCATCTTCTGTGTTTAAGAATCTGTTCAGATCTACAAATGTCTGAACTGTTCCTTTTCCGAAAGACTGTGGCGAACCGATAATAATCGCTCTGCCGTAATCCTGCATCGCACCAGCCAGAATTTCAGAAGCCGAAGCCGAAAGTTCATTTTGCATAATCACCAACGGACCCGTCCAAATTGGAGTTTCCTGCTTATTTTTTAAGGTTTGAATCTTTCCGTTACCATCTTTTACCTGAACATAAGGTCCTGCATTCATGAAAAGACCCATAATGTCTCCCACTTCTGTTAAAGAACCTCCTCCGTTATTTCTAAGGTCTAAAACAATTCCTTCGATATTTTGAGATTTAAGCTTAGTGATCTCATTTTTAATATCATCTGAAGCGTTTCTTCCGTTAGGGTTCTCAAAATCAGCATTAAAGCTTGGTAAATTAATGAAACCATATTTTTTACCGTTTGGAGAATTTACCACAATACTTCTTGCAAAAGTATCTTCAATAGCCACCTCTTCACGAATCATCGTAACATCTTTTGTCGTTCCGTCTTTTTTCTGAACAGTTAAGGTTACAGGCGTTCCTTTTTCACCTCTTATTAAACGTACCGCCTCATCAGAAAGCATCCCTACCACATTTACGGCATCGTCTTTTGGTTTAGATCTTACTTTTAAAATTTTATCACCTTCCGACAGTTGCTTAGATTTCCAGGCCGGGGCTCCTATTGTAAGGGCTCCTAAATATAGATTTCCTTTTTTCTCCTGAATAATGGCTCCGATGCCAATTACTTTCCCGGTAAAATTACTATCAAAATCTTCTTTATCTTTTGGAGAGTAATAGTTGGTATGAGGATCAAAAACCTCCGTGTACGAATTCATGTACACTGTAAACCAGTCCATTTTCTTTCTTTTTTTGAATCTCGTAAAGGTTTCCTTTACAAGATCTTTAACTTCATCGGTTGCTTTTTTAATCTTCTGATCGGGAGAAAGCGGATTGTACTTAATCGTATCATTCAGTTTAAACTTCTGAACAGAGTCTTTTTTCTCTTTCTGAGCCTCTTCTTTGCTGGTCATGGATTCCACTTCCTGAAGAATATTGTATTTGATGAATTTTTTCCATTCATTATACTGCTCCTGCTTGTTGGCAGGGATTTTCTTAAGTTTTGGCTCCAAAGTCAGAGTTTCATCCTCTTCAAGATTAATGGGCTTGCTGAAAATATCCTGCGTTATCTTATCAATCTCATCTACTCTCTGATACAGTCTGTCCACAGTAAGTTTATAAAAGGTAAGATCACCAAGATTCAGATAATCATCAAGCTTTGTTTCGTGTTTGCCGAATTCATCCATATCAGACTGAAGAAAATATCTTTTAGCCGGATCTATCATTTCAAAATAATGCTTGTAAACATCTTTTGAATAGGCATCATTAATTGGTCTTGGACTGTAATGTAAATAAGAAAGTGTGTTTTTTACACTCACCATTATCGTCTGCATCTTTTCATCGTCATTTTTTGGCGAGTTGAAACAAAACATTAGACTTGTTAATGGAATGAGGAGTAAAAATTTATTTAGCTTGAAATTTTTCCACATAAATCAGTAATGTATTTTTATTATTTTCTTAAAAGTATAGTAATTAGTAGTAATTTTTAATTTCCTGTTACAAACTATCAAATTTAATACCTTATTTACAAATATCAAGTACTTTTAAGATTTTTTATTAATGCACGGATTAAAATTTTACCGAACTCTTTATTGCAGGTCTTAACGTGATCTTCGGTACTTTTTAAGCTCTTTTAACTCTATTATTCATTACAAATTCTTGATTTAATCCGCTAAATATTTAAAATAACTAATAAAATCTGCCATAATCCCCAGAATAAAAAGTAACACCTGAATATGCACAGAGACTCTGAAAACTACGGATTGATTTTTAAGCCAAATCAAAATGGTAAAAAATTGAAATTGTATTATTTTTTATAAATCGATAAAAATGGTATAATTTATTCATTATCGAAAAGATAATTAAACTCCAATATCATGAATTTTACAGAAGCCAAAAAGCATAAAAAAGAAGCCGTAAAAAACGCAGACGAATATGTTCTGAAAAATTTTTATGTCGTTATAGCGCCGTTAAACAAAGATGAAAGTGCAAAATATATAGAAGATTTCTTACAATCTCCTGAATCTTTTAATGATGAAAGCTGTAAAAAATACGCTTCCGACGACGAGTATGAAGTCGTAAGCTTTCAAAAGGAAAAAGAATAGGAAAACAAATGTGTTTTTAAATAACAGACTTTATATACCACATGAACGTAACTTCAGGGAACATGGTCTTATAGTTGCAGATTCATTTGCAACCAAATCACTAAAATATATACTTTATGGAAACAAAATCATCAGCTAAAAAAGCAACAGTAAAAAAAGCAGTTCCCGCAAAAAAAGGCAGTGCTGCGAAAGCAAAAACTCCGGCCAAGAAAGATGCTGCTAAAGAATTGAAAGATCTTTTCGAGGATTCACTAAAAGATATTTACTGGGCAGAAAAAGCATTGGTAAAAGCATTACCTACCATGATGAAAAATGCAACGGATGAAAAACTTAAAACAACCATCAAAAAACACCTCTCTGAAACCGAAACTCATGTACAAAGGCTTGAAAGCTGCTTCAAAGCATTAGGTAAAAAAGCACAGGCAAAAAAGTGTGATGCCATGCAGGGTTTATTAGACGAAGGTAAAAGCATTATAGAAGAAACAGAACCAGGAGCGGTAAGAGATGCCGGGATTATTGCTGCGGCACAGAAAGTGGAACATTATGAAATTGCCACTTACGGAACATTAGCCGCATTTGCAAAAGTTCTGAAAGAAAAGGACTGTCTTAAAAATATTCTGGACACCCTGAATGAAGAAAAAAAATGCGATGATTCTCTGTCTAAACTGGCAGATAAAAATCTCAATAGCAAAGCGATTTAAATTAGATTAAAAATAAAGAAAAAGAGAGGTTCATTTCCTCTCTTTTTTTTCACACACTCGTAAAGAAAAAAATTCACTCACACATTGGTTTTAGAGAATAAAATACCATCTTGTTCGTCTTATAAAAAAGATTGAGCATGGCGCTATATCGAAAATACGGAAGTGGCTTTGTGAATAATTGTATATTTGTTAAAATTAAATACTCCTATGGAAAGACCTCTTATTCTGGTAACTAATGACGACGGAATTACAGCACCCGGTATCAGAAATCTTGTCAGTTTTATGAACGAAATCGGAGATGTTGTGGTGGTAGCACCCAATTCTCCTCAAAGCGGTAAAGGTCATGCCATTACCATTAATTCTACTTTAAGCTACGAAGAAGTACAGCTTGAAGGGCCACAAACTGATTTTTCATGCAGCGGAACTCCCGTGGACTGTGTGAAAATGGCTCTTGATAAAATTTTGCCGAGAAGACCGGATATTGTTGTATCAGGAATTAATCACGGTGCCAATTCTTCTATTAATGTTATCTATTCCGGAACAATGTCTGCAGCAGTGGAAGCAGGTGTTGAAAATCTGCCGGCGATTGGATTCTCGTTACTGGATTTCAGTTGGGAAGCAGATTTTACACAGGCAAAAGAATATATTCAGAATATCGTCAGAAGGACATTAGAAAAGCCAATGCCTAAAGGTATTGTGTTGAATGTAAATATTCCGAAACTTCAGAAAGAAGACATCAAAGGGATTAAGGTTTGCAAACAGGCTCATGCCAAGTGGGAAGAAAGTTTTGAAGAAAGACTAAGTCCTCACGGTAAAAAATACTATTGGCTTACAGGATATTTCAATAATATGGACGAATCTCCTGATGCAGACGAAACCGCTTTAGCCAATGGATATATTTCCATTGTTCCCGTAAAGTTTGATTTAACTGCTTACGAATACATGAAAACCCTGGAGAAAGTCATGAATTTCGATTAAAAAATAAGGCGTCACAAGGTTGACGCCTTATTTTTTTATCCTTCCTTCTGTTTTGAAACCAAATGATTAAAATTTCAATCTGAAATCTGCCTTACCTTTAAAATCAGCGAATAAAGCTTGTATTAAATTAATTATAAAATACCTGGAAACATCTCTTTCCTTAATTCTTTTTCCTATTTTTAAGTAAAATAATTATCCAAATTATGCGAATAGAATATGATATAAAACTGGGATTTAAAGATGTAATGTTCCGCCCGAAGCGTTCGACTCTGAAATCCCGTTCAGAAGTTAATTTAGAAAGAGAATTTACTTTTAAACATACCCGAAAGAAATGGACAGGAACTCCGATAATCGCGGCCAATATGGACACGGTGGGAACTTTCGAAATGGCTTCTGAACTGGCAAAAGATAAAATTATTACTGCCGTTCACAAACATTATACTCCCGATCAATGGTCTGATTTTTTAAACAGTCAGCCAGACGAAATTCATCAATATATTGCTTTAAGCACAGGCACCGGAAAATCTGATGAAGAAAAAATTAAAATCATCCTCGGAAACCATCCAAAAATTGAGTTTCTCTGCATTGACGTAGCCAATGGATACTCTGAGCACTTTGTAGAATTTGTGAAGAAAGCAAGAACAGATTTTCCGGATAAAATCATCATTGCCGGAAATGTGGTTACCGGAGAAATGGTAGAAGAACTTCTGCTTGTGGGTGCAGACATTATAAAAGTAGGCATAGGACCGGGCTCGGTATGTACCACACGCGTAAAAACAGGAGTGGGCTATCCACAGCTTTCTGCCATTATTGAATGTGCCGATGCCGCGCACGGATTAGGCGGTCATATCATTGCCGATGGAGGCTGTAAAGTTCCCGGAGATGTGGCTAAAGCGTTTGGCGGCGGTGCCGATTTTGTGATGCTCGGCGGTATGTTTGCCGGACACGATGAAAGTGGCGGTGAGATGATTGAGGAAAATGGTAAAAAATACCGCTCTTTTTACGGAATGAGCTCTAAAACGGCCATGGATAAACATTCCGGAGGGGTGGCAGAATACAGATCTTCTGAGGGCAAAACCGTGAAAGTTCCGTATAAAGGTCCGGTTTCGGAAACCGTAAAGGATATTTTAGGCGGTGTGCGTTCCACCTGTACTTATGTGGGCGCCTCTCAACTTAAAGAATTGTCCAAAAGAACGACTTTTATAAGAGTTCAGGAACAGGAAAATCAGGTTTTTAATTAAGGGATGCAAGCGTGAAGCAGGAGGATGGAAGTTTAATTATAATTGCTAAAAATGATGCGTGAATCATAACTTCCAGCCTCCTGCCTTATCAACTCAAATATAAAAGCCGAATCGTAATGATTCGGCTTTCTTTATATCTAAAAATCTTAATTCAATAATTAAGGCATCAGCATTCCTCCGTCTACGTTCAGGGTTTGCCCTGTAATGTATGCTGAAAGATCACTTCCTAAAAATACACAGGCGTTGGCCACATCTTCAGGGCTTCCTCCTCTTTTCATAGGAATTCCGTCCCTCCAGAACTGTACTGTCTTTTCATCCAGGACCGCTGTCATTTCAGTTTCAATAAATCCCGGAGCAATTGCGTTACAACGGATATTTCTTGATCCCAGCTCCAGGGCTACGGATTTTGTAAATCCTAAAACTCCGGCTTTTGTTGCTGCATAATTAGCCTGCCCTGCATTTCCTTTTAATCCCACTACGGAACTCATATTGATAATAGATCCTGATTTGGCCTTCATCATAGGCTTAATAACCGCTTTTGTAAGGTTGAATACAGAATCCAGGTTCACTTTAATAATTGTATCCCAATCATCTTTAGACATTCTTAATAACAGATTATCTTTCGTAATTCCTGCGTTGTTCACTAAAATATCAATTTTACCGAACTCAGCCATTACATCGTCTATTAATTTTTGAGCAGCATCAAAATCGGATGCATCCGATTGATACCCTTTAATTTGAGTCACAGAACTTAAAGCCGCTTCTAATTCGTTTGCTTTGTCTACAGAACCTGCATAAGTAAACGCTACTTTTGCTCCCTGCTGAGCAAAAATTTCAGCGATTCCCTTTCCGATTCCTCTTGTAGCTCCCGTTATTAGCGCTACTTTTCCTTCTAATAGTTTCATATATATTAACAATTATTTCTTTTCAACTAGCTAGCCTTTTGAAAGTTGGCTAATTTACACTATTTAATTTTTCTGAAATTAAATGGTGCGCAAAGATATTATAAATAGTTATTCAATGCATTCTAAAGCACTATTTTAGTATAATTTTAAGACTGTTTTTTGTCATGTACGACTCATTGAGGCACTTTTTCTCCGGCCAGATCGGTAAAGAACAGATATTCTGTAGTTTGCCCACGGCTGAGTTTCAGTCCGTTCTTATCTACCGAATACTGATCGTAGATTACCTCTTTCAAAGGTTCATTTTGATAATTGGTGACCCCGTATTGGTCTCCTTTTTTAATAACAATTTCATTTTCAGAAACAAAGGTATGTATATCATCATACTGAAGCGGTACAATTTCTTTTCCGTCTTCCCCAAGGATACCAAAAAAACCATCTGTATTTTGAGCAATAACAGCAGGAAAAACAGTGTCGGTATAATAAAATACTCCATTTTCCTTCAGAGATACAATATTTTTGAGCTCTTCATATACTCTGTCTTTCAAAGAAAATCGATAAAAAACCCCTTCTTTTTGAAGAATTAAGGTATCGGGTAAAATTCTTTCTATGCGATAACCCGGTTGAAGGATTTCTTTCAAATCTTTATCCAGAAACCGCTGTTCACCACCTTTCGTAAGATAAATAAAGTTTTCTCCGGATATTTTAACCCCTTCAATACTGTCGTATTCCTGAGGAATTACAATTTCACCATCGATCTTAATAACGGCAACTTTCGGACTTTTTAAGGTCTTCTGAGTAGTGAACATATTATTAAATAAAGATTTTACATAACTGAATTCTGTTGGAAAAAGCTGCTTCGATTCTTTAGAGAAGATATTTACTTTATCTTTTTTTATCAGATAAATAAATTTCGTCCCCAGGAAAATTTCATTATATATTTCTTCCGTAATCGGGTTTTCGTCCGTATCAATAATTCCGTATTTATTGCCTTTATTTTTAGTGATCAGAAAAGGATAAGAACCGATATTATCGATCTCGCTGTGAGAAATTGTGTTCAGAACCTGCCCATTGTGGTCTACAATTTCACCCTGTTTCGCACCTGTATTGATGTATACTCTGTTTTTGTAGAAATACAGATTTTTTTCAAATCTTTTATCAGAAACCTTTTCACCGTCGGCATTATAAATATACCATCCGTCATTATTTTTTACAAAAAAACGGTTTTGACCGGCAAATTTTATTTTTTCGGAATCAGGGATCAGCTGTTTACCATCGTAGTTAAACAGACTTTCCTTTCCCTCTCTGGTGGCAATAATTCTTTCGTTGATACTCCAGGAGATATCCAGCTTTTGATTGTCCAGCGGAATCAGTTCTTTTCCCTGCCCGTCAATCAGCGCAATTTTATCCTTTTTTTCGCCTTCTTTTATTTTTAATATAAATCTATTTCTGAATAAGTGTAAAATTTCATTTTTTTCCGGGAAATCAAAAGTAACGGCTCCCAAAGAGTCTATAATGCTTGTTTTTTCTGCTGCCGCGTCAAGAATAAGCCCATAGCCTTTCGAATAAGAACGTACCTCCTTACCCAGTTTTTTTGATAACAGTATTTGTTTGTACTGATCTGTTTGCCCTAAACAGACCGACGAAATCAATACGAAAATTAACTTTTTCAATTAAATAGAATTATTTACAATGAGAACAATCTCGCCTTTCAGCGTTTTGCTTTTTGAAAATTCAATTAATTCAATTATTGTTCCACGTTTCGTTTCTTCGAATTTTTTCGAAATTTCACGACTCAGGCTTACTTTAGTATCCTCACCAAAAAATTCTTTAATCTGTTCTAAGGTCGTATTAATTTTATGTGGACTTTCGTATATTACAATGGTCTTTTTTTCTTCTGCAAGCTGTTTTAGCTTGGTCTGTCTGCCTTTTTTCTGAGGTAAAAACCCGGCAAACAAGAATTCGTTATTCGGCAATCCGGAAACCACCAGAGCCGGAACAAAAGCTGTTGCTCCTGGCAAACAGATCATTTCAATAGTATTATCGGAACCCGCTTTAGAAAGCAAATACCCGGGATCTGAAATTCCGGGAGTTCCTGCATCGGTAATAATCGCGATATTCTGACCGTTTTTAAGATCCGTAATCACTTTTTCAGTTGCCTGATGCTCATTATGCAAATGATAAGATTTCAGAGGCTTGGAGATTTCGTAATGCTTTAAAAGTATTCCCGAAGTTCTCGTGTCTTCGCATAAAATATAATCTACCTCTTTCAGTACATTCACCGCCCTGAAAGTCATATCTTCCAAGTTCCCGACGGGTGTGGGAACAAAATAGAGAATTCCGCTCAAAATTTAGTTTATAAAAATTTATTTTCTACCAATATCCAAAGTCTTTGAGCGTACTCATCCACCTTATTCCATTTTCTCTCGTAATAAAGATCGCTTAAATATTCTTTTGCTTCTTCAAGATTTTTAAACCTGTTCAGCACAGAAACTACATCATTGAGATCCGACTGGCTGCCGCCGAACAGCATTTTTGAAAAGGCAATCCTGTCATTAAGATCCAGTTTAAATTCGGGCTTCTGTTTGGCCACTTCCATTAGATTGGTCGGAATATTGGTCTTAAGAATACTTCCTGCATCTTCTTTTATTACAGGTACAGATTTATTTTCCAGAGGCATTTCTCTTTCCAGAGGATCATCGTCAAAAAGGGTCTGCACGCCTTTCAATCCTTTAATATTGGCTAATTTTATTCTTCTCTCCTGATGATATTCGTCTGTGTTTTCAAAACGTTCATCAGAAGGATGTCTTTCTTTAAATTCAGGTTCAGGTTTATCTATTTCTACGATTTTTCGTTTATCGATAGCTTCAGAAACAGAGCTTTCCTCCTTTTTTTCGTCTATTTGAGCTTCACTTTTAATTTCGCTCAGTATATTTTCAACATTAGAAGTTTCAGAAGCCATTTCACCCTGACTCATGTTGATATGGGAAGTTACAAATTGATCTTCCGTTTCTTCAATTAAAATTTCCTCATCATCATCCAGAATTTCAGCATCAAAAATACTCGGAATCGTCTCTGGAGTTTCTGTTTTTTCTATTTTAAATGCCGGTTCAAAGTCAACCTGATTTATCGGTTTATCAGGTACACCATTCCAGTCATTTGTCTTGTCATCAGAATTTTCATTTTCAGAGGCATCCATTTCATTAAGCTGATTATTAAAAACAGCTTCCTCTTCCGTGGTTTCCTGGTTAAACATTTTTTCATGAATATTTTCATCAGGCTCAGGCTCAGAAACAGCAAGAATTCTTTCTTCATCAACAAAACTTAAAATCGTTGTTGCATTTTCAGAAGGCTGATTTTCTTCAATTTCATTAAGCTGATCGTTAAAACTCTTTTCAGAGTTAGTTTCCTGATGATCATCATCCTTTTGAGTATTTTCAAATGCTTGATTTTCTTCAGCTAAGCTTACAAAATTTTCATGAAATTCATTCTCAACAATTTCATTCAGCTGATGGTTAAAAATAGCTTCTTCTTCATGATCATCAATTTCATTCAGTTCATTGTTAAAAATAGCTTCTTCCTCAGTAACTTCACTATTCTTTGAGTCGTGAGCATCAAAATCATGAGATGAAAAAGCCGGATTTTCCTGATTTTCAAAAATCTGAGATCCATTGTTCGGGATAAAATACTCCCTGTTTTTCTCCAGCAATTTCAAAAAAGAAATTCTGTTAGCAAGCTCGTCTACAAGATCCTGCTTGGAAAGTAACTCGTCGACATTGTTTATTTTGTCCAGATTATCAATGATATTCTTGGATTCAAAAAAAATTTTTTCCTTTAAATCTTGGATATTCTGCATAGAAGAATCTTGTTAAAATTGCTTACTTTTGATGATAGAAATATACGGCTAATTTAACAAATGTTTTTAGAAAATACAATTAATCATTCCAAACAAAGTGGTTGGATGGAAGTTATTTGTGGCTCAATGTTTTCCGGAAAAACGGAAGAGCTCATCAGAAGGCTCAGAAGAGCAGAAATGGCAGGACAGAATGTAGAGATTTTTAAACCTAAACTGGATATTCGGTATTCGGAGGTTGACGTGGTGTCTCATAACCAGAACAAAATAAGAAGTACAGCAGTGGAAAATCCTAATGAAATTGTTTTGCTGGCTTCCAACTGCGATGTCGTGGCCATTGATGAAGCTCAGTTTTTCGATGAAAGTATTGTAGAGGTAGCGAACCAATTAGCAAATAGCGGAATTCGTGTGGTAATTGCCGGTTTGGATATGGATTTTCTCGGAAGACCTTTCGGACCGATGCCTAATCTCATGGCCACCGCAGAATATGTAACGAAGGTACATGCCATCTGCAGAAGAACAGGAAATCTTGCGAATTATTCTATGAGAACTTCGCAAAGTCAGGATCTTGTAGAGCTCGGAGAAACAGAATCTTACGATGCCGTAAGCCGAAGAGTTTTTGTAGATGAAGTTTTGAATAAAAAAGAGGTTTAATATCAGATTTATTTTTAAATTTGTTTAAAATTTAATAGTAAAAACTATCAAAAAATGATATTAGAAATCAAAAATTATATAAAAATCAGCAATTCTATTGATGAGATTTTGAAAAATTCGCCCTTCAAAATGAAATATATCATTGAGAAAAGCGGGATTTCTGAACCTACATTTTTTAGAAAGATGAAAGAGAAAAAATTTCTCCCGGAAGAATTATTGAAGATTGCGGAGATTATTGAGCCGGAGAAATCGCTTTTAAATTCATTGGTAGAAGCTGAAAATGATTTTAAGAATGGTACTTATTATTCTCACGAAGAAGTAATGAAAATTTCTGAAGAACGTTTCTTAAAGAAATATGGAAATAAGGTGGTCTAAATTTGCGCTTCAGGATTTGGAGCAAATAGAGGATTATATCGGGAATAGGTTTACTTTTAGAGAATATCAAAACTTTATGAATATATTAAACCATAAGATAGGATTGATTCTCGATAAAAAAGTAGTGTTTCAAAAGTTAGAAAAATTTCCTGATTATCACAAGCTTTTGATTACCGAACAAACAACTTTAATCTACAGATTAGAACCAAAATATCTGAAAATTTTCCTTTTATATAATAATTATCAAGACGAAGACAAAAAATTTATAATAGATGATTTATAAATGAACTATACAGTTGAAGACATTGCAAGAATTACCAATGCAAAAGTTATTGGAAATGAGAATTTAATAATCAAAAACATCGCTTTTGACAGCCGGATTATTTATTCTACAAAAGATGCGGCATTTATTGCCATTAATACTCATAAAAATTCCGGAGAAAAATTTATTGAAGCTGCTGTTAACAGAGGAATTCATATTATTATATCCGAACATCATTATCCGCAGTTTGAAAATATAACGTGGATTATTGTTGAAAACTCCGTGGAATTTCTTCAGAAACTGGCTCAATATCATTTTGAAAATTCTCATTTAAAATCGATCGGAATTACAGGAAGTAACGGGAAGACGATTTTAAAAGAATGGTTGTATCAATGTCTTTGGAATGAATTTCCGACCGTAAAAAGTCCGAAAAGCTTTAATTCTCAGATCGGGCTTCCCCTCTCTTTGCTTCAGATTAATAATTCTCATCAACTGGGAATTTTTGAAGTCGGAATTTCCGAGCCTTATGAAATGGAAAAACTCTCAACCATTTTCCATCCTCAAATTGGTTTACTCACTCACATCGGAACTGCTCATCTTGCCAACTTTAAATCGGAAGAAGAATTGATTGATGAAAAAATAAAATTATTCAGAGATTCCGAAGTTGTTATTTACAATGGTGACCATCCTGTAGTCGACGAAAAAATAAAAAATTTATATTCTGATAAAAAATTAATCGCTTACGGATTTAAAAATAACAATCACGTTTATTTTAAAAACAACCTCTCGAAGAATGAAGATGTAATTGTGCAATATTTTGATGAAGAAATTACATTTCCTGTTCACCAAAGAGACGAAGCGACATTAACCAATGCTTTGGCGCTTGTAACTGTACTTAAGGAGTTAGGAGTCGAAAATAAAAACATAGTCGAAAAAATCAATGCTCTGAAGGCCGTTGAAATGAGGCTTGAAGCGATTGAAGGAATTAAAGGCAATATTATTATCAATGATTCTTTTAATCTCGACCTTGATTCTCTGAAAACAGCGCTTCAATTTTTAAATGAATATAATAAGCCGAAGAAATCTTTGGTCTTAACAGATCTTGTAGGTGTTAATTCGAATTCAGAAGAATTATATGAAGAGGTGTCTGATTTGGTGAATGAGCAGAAATTCGATTCCGTTTTCCTGATCGGGAATGAAATATCAAATTTTAGTGAATTATTTAAATCTAAAACATTTACTTTTACTGATCCTAAAGAATTAATTGAAAGTAAACATCTCACCGAACTGGAAAATCAGATCATTCTTCTTAAAGGTGCCAGAAAATTTGAGATCGAAAGACTTAAAGACATCCTTGAACTCAGAAAGCATGATACGGTTTTAGAAATTAATTTAAATGCGATTCTCCATAATATTAATTATCATCAATCTCTGTTGAGGCCTGCCACAAAAATGATGGCAATGGTAAAAGCGAATGCTTACGGATTGGGAAGTTATGAAATTTCCGAATTTCTTCAGCATCATCATATCGATTATCTTGGCGTTGCTTTTGTGGATGAAGGCGTGGAATTGAGAAAAAAAGGAATAACAGTTCCTATCGTCGTTATGAATCCTGAACAGCACAGCTATGAAACCGTGATTCAGTATAATCTGGAACCGGAAATTTACAGCTTCCGCGTGTTGGAATTATTTTACGAAGCCGTTCAGAAGTCTGGTTATGATAAAAAATATCCAATTCATATTAAACTGGAAACCGGAATGCACAGACTTGGTTTCAAAGGGTATGAATTAGATCAACTCAGCGAAACTTTAAATACGCTTAATGTAAAAGTTCAAAGTATTTTCAGTCATCTTTCGTCTTCAGATTTACCGGATGAAAAAGAATTTACGTTGAACCAGCTGGAAATATTTGAAAATAACTCAAGCTATTTAATTAAGAGATTGAACGACACCCCAATTCGGCATATTTTAAATTCTTCCGGAATTACAAGCTATACTAATCATCAGTATGATATGGTAAGAATCGGCATCGGAATGTTAGGAGAATCACCAAATAGCGAAATACAAAAACAATTACGCTCTGTGGTAAGCTTTAAAACCGTAATTTCACAAATCTCTTTAGTGGAAAACGGATCATCGGTAGGCTACAGCCGAAGATTTAGACCAGATCATAACACAAAGATAGCCACCATCCCTGTTGGATATGCAGACGGAATACCCAGGCTGATAGGAAATCAGGTGGGAAATGTCGGAGTGAATAAAACCTTCGCCCCTATTGTCGGAAACATCTGTATGGATATGATGATGATTAATGTGGATCATATCCCGAATGTAAAAGAAGGAGATACCGTAACTGTTTTTAATGCAAAACCAAGTTTAAAAGAATTCGCAGACTACTGCAAAACGATAACCTATGAAGTATTAACCTCCATTTCACCCCGTGTGAAAAGGATTTATATAAAAGATTAACACGTATGAGAAAACTCCTCACCTTATTACTGGTATTTCAGATTTTTTTAATCCAGGCACAGGTAAAAAAAGACCTGGCTATTCCAAAAAATCCAAGAATCGGGCTTTCACTGGCCGGTGGAGGAGCGAAAGGGTTTTCTCATGTCGGCGTGCTTAAAGTTCTGGACTCACTGGGAATAAAGGTAGACTATATTGCAGGGACGAGTATGGGCGCCATCGTAGGCGGTCTGTATGCTTCAGGATATTCCGGGAAAGAAATTGAGAAGATTGTAATGGATACCGATTTCTATTCTTTAATTATGGATCCTAAATCAAAAAGACAGGAAACCACTTTTTTTAATAAATCGGTAGATAAATATCTTTTATCTATTCCGCTTAAAAATGGTAAGATTACCCTACCCTCTTCTATCAGCTCCGGACAGAAAAATGTCTACCTATTAAAAGAGCTTTTTAAAAATGTTTCAAATATCAACGACTTTTCAAAGCTGCCGATTCCGTTCATGTGTGTCGCCACCAATCTGGAAAGTGGAAATATGAAAATTTTCGAGAAAGGAGATTTGGTACAATCCATTATGGCAAGTTCTGCATTTCCTTCTTTAATGGATCCCGTAAAAATTGGTGACAGCATTTATATCGATGGCGCGATGAGCGTAAATTATCCTTCAAAACCATTAAAGGATAAAGGGATCGATATTGTGATCGGGGTTGATCTTAATCAGGACCTTTCCAAAAGAGAAGATCTTAACAATATTATCTCAATCCTTAATCAGGTTATTGATTTCGGAATTAAAAAAGATACCCGCAGACAGTATAGATATACTGATATCAATATCAAACCCAACCTTCAGGGTATGACGGCCACAAGTTATGACGACAAGAAGAAAATTCTCGACAGTGGCTATGCAGAAGGACTGAAATATATGAATGTTCTGGATGAATTGCCCAAACGTCCTTTTGACCGTATCAGACAGCGGATAAACCCTATTTATTCCAATGTTTATAAGATCGACAGTGTTTCTGTAGAAGGCGGCAGAATTTACGGGCAAAACTACGTTCTCGGGAAGATGGGGCTTCGTCTGCCCTCACTTCAGACGTACGGAAGCATCAACAAGAAAATAGATAAGCTTGTTGCCACCAACAATTACCGGTTTATCAATTATGATATTGTATCGGAACATGAAGCCAATTACCTCAAACTTTATGTAACGGAAGATGAAGCCCGACATTTTCTGAAATTTGGTCTGCATTATGATGAAATTTTCAAAACCGGTTTACTCCTTAATTACTCAGCCAAAAGACTTTTATTTAAAAATACCAATCTTTCCCTCGATGTTGTGGTGGGAGATAAACCCAGATATTACTTAAATTATTTTATCGACAACGGCTATATTCCCGGATTTGGAATCTACTCTTCCGGAATGGGTTTTGATCTTAGAAATGAAAACAATCAAACGTATGAATCTTGGAAATGGTTCAGAAATGAAGCCTATATCCAGTCTATATGGAAGGATAAATTTGCCATTGGCGGTGGGATCAGCCATGATTATTTTGAATCCGACATCAATGGCGAAAGCAGAAGATACAGCCGTTTTTTAAATCCGTATGTTTTCTTAAAAAGCGACACTCAGAATGACAAAGATTTTCCGACAAAAGGTATTTATTTTGCGGCAGAAGGAAAAGTGGTTGATTTGCTAAGTTCGGAAGTTGAAAAACGTCCGGTACAGATTAAGGCAGATATCAGAATTAATATTCCGCTTTCAAGACAATTTACTTACAGGCTGAATCTATATGGCGGCGTTACCCTTGGAGATGAACTTCCTAATTATTATAAATATAAACTGGGGGGAATCTTTGAGCAGAATCTGGTAAATTTCCGGACCTTTGCGGGTTTCTATTTTGCACAGCTTAATACCAACAATGTCGTTTTAATTTCTAATGATATTCAATTTAAGTTTAATAAAAACTATTTCCTGAGCGGTAATTTCTCTTTCGCGAACCTTTCTGATGACATTACGTTTGAAGAGGCTGCAAAATTAAATTACAGCTCACTTGGACTCACCGCAGGATACAAATCTCCTTTCGGACAGATTAAAGTCAACTTCAGTCACTCTCTTAAAAACAACCAAAAAGGCATATTCAGTGTTATTTTAGGACACTGGTTTTAATTACAGCAATGATACAATACTTTTACGAAAACGTACCGGAAACGGTAAATACAGAATACAAAAAATGGCTGGAGGATCTTATTCTTTCAGAAGGAAAAAAACTGGGCGAGATTAATTATATCTTCTGCGACGACGATTATTTACTGAAGGTAAATCAGGATTATCTGCAGCACGATTATTATACCGACATCATCACTTTCGACTATGTAAAAGGAAAGACTATAAGCGGCGAGATTTTTGTATCTTTGCAACGGATTTCCGATAACGCTTCTACTCTATCCAGAGAATATGAAGAAGAACTCAGAAGGGTTTTAGCCCATGGCATTCTTCATCTCTCAGGATACAAAGATAAAACCGAGGAAGAAGAAAAGTTAATGCGCAGTAAAGAAGATCATTATTTAGCAAAATATAAATAAAGAATTTGGAGATTCAGAGACAGAGAAATTTATATATTTCAAAACCTCTAATCTCTTTTTTTTTAGGAGCTGTTTACCGTTCTCCGCGAATGTTTTTTTCAGAAAGAAAAGGAAATTATACAAACGTTGCGATGGGGCTAAATAAAGCACAATAAAAGAGATTTCAGACCCTATTATTTACAAATGTTCCACGTGAAACATTTGTAAATAAAATTAAAATTTAAGGCTTAAAAACAAGCAAGAAAAATGATTTCAGAAATATATGATGTAATCGTAGTTGGTGCTGGGCACGCAGGATGTGAAGCTGCCGCCGCAGCCGCAAACTTAGGCTCAAGAACGCTGCTCGTTACAATGAATATGCAAACCATCGGACAGATGAGCTGCAACCCCGCGATGGGCGGGATCGCCAAAGGACAGATCGTAAGAGAGATCGATGCGATGGGAGGTTATTCAGGAATTATAGCAGATAAATCTGCTATCCAATTCAAAATGCTGAACCTTTCTAAAGGTCCTGCTATGTGGTCTCCGAGAACACAGAACGACAGAATGCTTTTCGCGGAAGAATGGCGTTTGGCATTAGAAAACACACCGAATCTGGATTTCTTTCAGGACATGGTAAAGCAGCTGATTATAGAAAATGGTAAAGCTGTGGGAGTGATCACTTCATTAGGAATCGAGATCAGATCCAATGCAGTTGTTCTTACCAACGGAACCTTTTTGAATGGCCTGATCCATGTTGGAGACAAACAATTAGGAGGCGGAAGAATGGGCGAACCACGAGCCTTCGGAATTACAGAACAGTTGGTTTCTTTAGGTTTTGAAGCCGGAAGAATGAAGACCGGTACCCCACCGCGAGTCGATGGCAGAAGCCTGGATTATTCTAAAATGGAAGAACAAAAAGGAGACGAAAATCCTCAAAAGTTCAGCTATCTGGATACTCCGAAATTAACCAAACAATTGAGTTGCCATATCGTTTATACGAATGAAACAGTACATGATATTTTACGAGAAGGTTTTGACAGAAGCCCAATGTTTAATGGTACGATTCAGAGTTTAGGACCAAGATACTGCCCGAGTATTGAAGATAAGATTAATCGTTTTGCGGAGAGAAACAGACACCAGTTATTTGTAGAACCGGAAGGCTGGAAAACGGTAGAAATTTATGTTAACGGATTTAGCTCATCTCTTCCTGAGGATGTTCAGATTAAAGCCATGAAGCATATTCCGGGATTTGAGAACGTAAAAGTATTCCGTCCGGGCTATGCCATTGAATATGATTACTTCCCTCCTACCCAGCTCAAGCATACTTTAGAGACAAAACTGATCGATAATTTATATTTCGCAGGGCAAATTAACGGCACAACAGGATACGAAGAAGCTGCAGGACAAGGTTTGATTGCGGGCATCAATGCACACAATAAGGTACATGAAAAAGATGAATTTATCCTTAACAGAGATGAAGCATATATTGGTGTTTTAGTAGATGACCTTATTACAAAAGGTACGGAAGAACCTTACAGAATGTTTACGTCCAGAGCGGAATACAGACTTCTTTTAAGACAGGATAATGCTGATATCAGGTTAACAGAGAAAGCATTTGAACTGGGATTAGCCAAAGAAGACCGATTAAAGAGAGTTGAAGAGAAAGTCGCTAAGAGTCAGGAACTTGAATCTTTTTTACGAGAAACTTCTTTAAAGCCGGGAGTTATTAATCCAATTTTAGAAAGTATTGAAAGTAATCCGGTAGATCAGGCCTACAGAGCGTCACAGTTTCTGACTAGACCAAATATTACACTGGAAAAGCTGGATCATATCGAAATTATTAAAGAGTTTACCTCCCAATTCGATGACGAAGTAAGAGAACAGGCAGAAGTCAACATTAAATACAGAGGATATATTGAGAAGGAAAAGGAGAATGTAGCTAAGCTGAATCGTTTAGAAAACATAAAAATTCCTGAAGATTTTGATTATAAAGCTATATCAAGCCTTTCTGCCGAAGCCAAGCAGAAGATGTCTAAAGTAAGACCAAAAACCATCGCTCAGGCTGGTAGAATAAGCGGAGTCTCTCCTGCTGATATTAATGTTTTATTAGTCTATTTAGGCAGATAAATTAAAATGTTTCACGTGAAACATTCAAATAATAAAAAGAATAAATTAAGATATTTATGAGTTTATAGTGAATTCTGAATATCTTAATTTTTTATATAAACAAACCATTCAATGAAAATAAAAGATCATTTTCTTTCACAGGAAATATTTGAAATTAAAGAAACAGATATAAAAGGAGTTTTCAAGACCTCCCCTATTCCATCGAATATTTCAAAATATTACGAGAGTGAAGATTATATTTCCCATCATCAGGATTCCGGAAGTTTGAAAGAAAAACTTTACAAATTTCTGCAATCATTCAATCTACAATATAAAAAAACAATTCTTTTAGACAGAATTAAAAGAGGTTCAAAGGTATTGGATTATGGTTGTGGTGCCGGAGAATTCGTGAAATATATAGAAAATGATTTCGAAACTTTTGGATTCGAACCCGATGCAGATGCAAGAAAAGCAGCGCAAAATAAAATTTCAAAAGCAACAATTTTAGACAACATTAATCTTATTGAAGATCAAAGTTTAGATGCTATTACGCTATGGCACGTTTTCGAGCACGTAGAAAATCAAGACGAAATGCTCGAGATCTTTAATAAAAAATTAAAAGAAAAAGGTTTACTTATTATTGCTGTTCCCAATCCTACTTCTTACGACGCCAGACATTATAAAGAATATTGGGCAGCGTATGATGTACCCAGACATATTTATCATTTTTCTAAAAATGGAATGGAAAATTTAATTTCTAAAAAACCAAACTGGAAAATGAGAAAAATAAAACCGTTGGTTCTCGATTCGTATTATATCTCTATGCTGAGCGAAAAATACAAAAAATCTCCTCTTTTTTGGCTAAAAGCAACGATTTACGGGACAATTTCTAACATTAAAGCCCTTTTTTCAAACGAATTCTCGAGTTTGATATACATTATCGAAAAAAAATAGAAAATCGATTTTTGAACCGTTTTAGAAGGCCATTTTTCGGTATTTTCATTACAAATTAAGAAACTCGGGGATTTTTCCCGAGTTTTTATTTTACACAGCTCCCCTACTTCATCTCTTATTTTGGCGGAAGAAACGAAAAGAAATGAAAATTCAGCTCAAATTAAATTCTTTTGTTAGTAAAATGTGAACAAGTCTGTTATCGACTACGAATTCTAAAAAATTTATTAAAATAGAATTTTCAGGATTAAGTGAAAAAGAATCATTGGATGATTTCATCAATGAAAAAAATCTCAGCCTTAAAATAATTTAACGCATGAGTTCTTTAAAATATGTTTTTCAATTTAGAACTGTTGTATTGACACAAAAATGAATTTTGATTAAATATAAATTACCGAAAATTAAAAAACAATTTTGCTTATAGTATGTGAACTGTAAAAATCCGATTTTTCTTTTAACGAATAGATTTTCTTTTTTCTGCTAATCATTAGAAGGCGAAGGCAACTGAATTTACTTCACGAAGCTTGAAAAAATTCTTTGCATTATAAATTTAACGTGTTGATTCTTCTTTGCTCACTTGAGTGTTTATTTTTCATTTAAATAAAAACTTAAATTAAATGAGACCATTAAAATTTAAATAGTTTTTTTAATTTCTGAAATTTATATGTCAGTGTTGAAATATAAAATAAGAATAAATTCCTGACTACTTAAAAATTAAAAAGACCAGGCAAAAAAAAAGCCTGCCGAAAAAATCAGCAGACTCTTATATATTGAATTTATTTTTTAGTTGTTGATCGCAGCAACACCCGGAAGTTCCAAACCTTCCAGGCTTTCAAGCATGGCACCACCTCCGGTAGAGACATAGCTAACTTTATCAGCATAGCCGAACTGCTTAACAAATGCAACACTGTCTCCTCCTCCTACTAAAGAGAACGCACCTAATTTTGTTGCTTCTGCAATGCTTTCCCCCAAGGCAACAGTTCCCGCTGAGAAATTAGACATTTCGAAAACGCCGATTGGTCCGTTCCAAAGAATAGTTCTGGAATTTAATAAGACATCATTAAACTGATCTCTGGATTTAGGTCCAGCATCTAATCCCATCCAACCTTCTGGAATTTCATAAATATCGACTTCTTTTCTTTCAGAATCATTGCTGAAGGTTTCAGTAATAATGGTATCAGAAGGAAGGTACACTTTAACATTATGTTCTTTTGCTTTTCCTAAAATTTCTAACGCTAAAGGCAATTTATCTTCTTCCACCAATGAAGTACCAATTTTACCTCCCAACGCTTTGATAAAAGTAAAGGCCATTCCTCCCCCAATGATTAAATTATCAACAGCCGAAAGTATATTTTCTATAATGGTAATTTTAGTTGAAACCTTCGATCCACCAAGAATAGCTGTAACAGGACGTTCACCACTTTTCAATACTTTATCGATCGCCTGAAGCTCATCTGCCATCAGTAAACCGAAAAATTTAGTTGAATCGAAAAACTTAGCAATAACGGCTGTTGAAGCATGTGCTCTGTGGGCAGTACCAAATGCATCGTTTACATAAGCATCTGCTAACTGAGAAAGTTGTTCAGCAAAAGCTTCATCTCCTTTTTCTTCTTCGTTATGAAAACGCAGATTTTCCAATAATAGGATTTCGCCTGGTTTAAGATCAGCAGCAGCCTGCTTTGCTTTTTCACCAACGGATTCCTCTACAAACTTCACTTCCTGTCCTAAAACCTCAGAAACGTCTGCTACAATATGCTTCAGGGAGAATTCATCTTTTACCTCACCTTTTGGTCTTCCCAAATGCGCCATTAAGATTACAGAACCGCCATCCTGAAGGATCTTATCCACCGTAGGCTTTACTGCCACGATTCTCGTGTTATCTGTAACTTTCAGCTGATCATCCTGCGGAACATTGAAATCCACTCTTACAAGAGCCTTCTTATCATTAAAATTGAAATCATTGATTGTTTTCATAAATATCGTAGAATTTTCGTTTCACAAATGTAAGATTTTAAAATTCCCGAAATGGCGCAAGCCTTTAAAATTTTTCAAAAAGTTTCCCCCACAATCCCCATTCAATATTCAACATAATTTCTTTCTCTTTAAAAATAAGAAAATGATACTGTTGTTGAGTATTGTTAGTTTAGGGGATAAGTTTTAGGCTTAAATTTGATAACAAAAGATCGGGATGCACTTCACAACTTATCTACATTATAAACAGCTGTAAATAGAGTGTTTATGATACTTATTAACAAATGTTGATAATTTTGTAAAATCAGGATTATGAATAAGTTTTGTATGGAAAAGCTAACAATTACTCTGAGAAAACTTTTTTGAAATTGTGAACAAAAAATTTGGAACCAATTTCTATTACGAATTTTTCTAATGTTACGAAACATTTATTTTCAAACATTTTTCCACATTTACTAACAATTCATTTCACAATTAATTCGCAAATATTTAAGACTTATCCACATTATACTTACATTTGTGAGGAAATAAATCTAAATAGGCTTAATACAAGAGTTATGAAAAGAAAAATCGCTATTGCTGCTGACCATGCTGGTTACGAGTATAAAGAGATTGTTAAGAACTATCTTTCAGAAAGATTTGAGGTTCAGGATTTTGGAACGTTTTCCACAAACAGTGTGGATTATCCGGACTTTGTACACCCTGCTGCAACATCTGTTGAGAATGGAGAGAATGAATTGGGGATTTTGATATGTGGCAGTGGAAACGGTGTACAGATTACAGCGAACAAACATCAGAAGATTCGTTGTGCGCTTTGCTGGATGCCGGAGATTGCAGTATTGGCCAGACAGCATAATGATGCGAATATGATTTCTATTCCGGCAAGATTTATATCTAAAGAAGTGGCGATGGAAATTGCAGATCAGTTCCTTTCCACCGACTTTGAAGGCGGAAGACACCAGAACAGAGTGGATAAAATACCGTTCTGCTAAAATATAAAGGCTTGCAAATCAAATGGCAAGCCTTATTTATTTTTTAATGTGTATCTTTGCCGTGTCTAATAGATATTACCGATCTATTTTTTCCATAAAACCTCTATAAATAGTAATATATATTTAATAAGGTTGTTTCTCCATACTTCTCCATATTTGTATTAAATTTATACAAAACTAAGAGCCTTTTTAAATTGTATTGGTCTTATTTTTATTGCTTTTTTACGGTGGATTTTTTTCTTCAAATCTGATGATTTGCCGCACCAGATTAAGAATAAAAAGTAAAAAATACGTTTAAGAGATTGATTAGAACTAAAGATATAGTAAAATATAAAAGAAGAAGTTCGGTAAAATTTTAAAAAGACTCTAGAAACTTCCGTATAATTTGGAAGGAAAATTGATGTTCTACCTAAAAATATAGTCAAATTTCATAATAGTATAGCGGCTATTTAGAAAGGAACAATAACAAATAATTAAATAAAAATGTCTAAAAAAAGAAAATATATAAGTCAGAAAAATGACCATAAACTGATGGAAATCGGCAGATTGATTCTGCGTTTTATGAATGAAAATTCTACAAAGGTCTATAATTATAAACAGATATCAGACGGGATAGATTATAAGAATCCCAGACAAAGAGAGCTTGTGATCCAGGCTTTACATAAACTTCAGGCTTCTGAAAGAATTAAGGAGACCGAAAAAGGGAAATTCATCATCAATCTTAATATAAAAGGAACCTTAACCGGAGTTATCGATTTTAATCAGTCCGGAAACGCCTATGTAAAAGTTGAAGGTCTGGATAATGATGTATTTATTCATTCCAAAAATGTGAAAGATGCATTGCAGGGTGATAAAGTGTTAATCGTTACCTATACCTATAAAGGTAAAAAGATGGAAGGTTCTGTTCTGGAAGTACTGGAAAGAACAAGAACGGAATTTGTCGGAACATTACAATTTGTGCCTCATAAAGATTTTGGTTTTGTAGTGTGCGACAAGAAAACCATTAATACCGATATTTTTATCCCGAAAGGAAAATTCGGAGGCGCCGAAGACGGAGATAAGGTTGTGGTAAAAATGACAGAATGGAAACCAGGAGATAAAAATCCGGAAGGAGAAATTATCCAGGTATTAGGAGCTCCGGGGGAACATGAAACCGAGATCCACTCTATTTTGGCTGAGTACGGTCTGCCATACACTTTCCCTGAAGATGTGGAAAGGGATGCTGATAAAATCGACAGAAGCATAAATGATGCGGAAGTTGCTAAACGTTGGGATATGCGTGGTATTACCACCTTTACAATTGACCCGAAGGATGCGAAAGATTTTGATGATGCTTTGTCAATCAGACAACTGGAAAATGGACACTGGGAAATCGGAGTTCATATTGCCGACGTTTCTCATTATGTGGTTCCGGGGACGATTTTGGATGATGAAGCCTACCAAAGAGCCACTTCGGTGTATCTGGTGGATCGCGTTGTGCCCATGCTTCCTGAGGTTTTAAGTAATGATGTTTGTTCGCTTCGTCCTCATGAGGATAAATTTACATTTTCAGCCGTTTTTGAACTCAATGATAACGCTGAAATTCAGAAACAATGGTTCGGAAGAACGGTTATTCATTCCGACAGGAGGTTTACCTATGAAGAAGCTCAGGAGAGAATTGAAGGACAGGATGGAGATTTTAAAGAAGAAATTCTGGTTTTAGATAAACTGGCGAAAATTATGCGTCAGAAAAGAATCAAAGACGGAGCAATTACGTTTGATAGAAGCGAAGTTCGTTTCAATTTAGATGAAAACAATCAGCCTATCGGAGTTTACTTTAAAATAAGCAAAGATTCCAACCACCTGATCGAAGAATTCATGTTGCTGGCGAATAAAAAAGTATCTGAATTTGTTTCCTTAAATAAAAAAGGAGGCTTAAGCGAAAATACCTTTATTTACAGAGTTCACGACGATCCGGATCCTGCGAAATTAGAGTCTTTAAGAGATTTTGTTTCTACTTTCGGCTATAAAATGGATCTTGCCAATACCAAAAAAGTGGCAGAATCCTTAAACAAATTATTGCACGACGTTAAAGGAAAAGGCGAAGAAAATATGATCGAAACACTGGCGATGCGAAGCATGAGTAAAGCCGTGTATTCTACAGAACCCATTGGTCACTACGGTCTTGGTTTTGACTATTACAGCCACTTCACCTCTCCTATCCGCCGTTATCCGGATTTAATTGCCCACCGTTTGTTGCAGCATTATCTGGATGGAGGAAAATCTCCAAACAGACCGGAATTAGAAGATAAAGCAAAACATTGCAGTTCTATGGAAAGATTGGCGGCCGATGCAGAAAGAGATTCCATTAAATATATGCAGGTAAAATTCATGGAAAAACACTTGGGAGAAACTTTCACCGGGGTTATTTCCGGAGTTGCAGAATTTGGTTTCTGGGTAGAAATTCCTGAAAACGGAGCCGAAGGTTTGATTAAATTACGCGATTTAATGGACGACTCGTATACATACGACAAATCTACGCATGCTGTGTACGGATCCAGACACGGAAAAAGGTTTCAATTGGGAGATCAGGTGCAGATAAAAGTAGTAAAGGCAAACCTGATTCAAAAACAGTTGGATTTCAAGATAGTTGATTAATTAAAACATAAAGTTTACTTTTGTATAAATGAAGTGAAATATTATATTTTACTTTAAAACACTACTTCATGTTTGAACTTATATTATCTGCCGTTATATTGGGATTCATGCTGAGTCTGGTTTTTATAGGGCCTATTTTTTTCCTGTTAATAGAAACCAGCTTTTCCAGAGGTCCCAAGCATGCCCTTGCATTGGATATCGGCGTGATCTCGGCAGATTTACTGTGTATTCTGGCAGCATATTATGCCAGTGCAGATATTGTAACTTTAATTGATAAACATCCCGGTTTTTACAGAATTACCTCTATCCTTATCTTTATATACGGAATTGTAATGATGGTGACGAAAACAAAAATGCATATAGCCGGAGAAGAGAAAATCATTAATCAGAATTATTTTAAAACGTTTATTAATGGTTTTTTCTTCAACCTTTTAAATGTGGGAGTTATCCTTTTTTGGCTGGTAACGGTGATTTCGGTGAGAAATCAATATCCGGATACCGGTAATTTTGTTTTATATATAGGGATTGTTATTGGCACTTACCTGTTGATCGATTTAATGAAGATCTTTCTCGCCAAACAATTCCATGATAAATTAACGCAGACACTGGCCAACAAAATAAGAAGGATTGTTGGTGGAATTCTTATCATATTCAGTTTCTTTATTTTTCTTCAGAGCTTTAAAAAATTCAATCAGTTTGATAAAAGACTGGAAGAAGCTGAAAAAACAGAAATTAAATATAAAAAGACCAAATGACAAAGATTATCTTTCCGCAATCCCTTAAAAAAGGAGCTAAAATAGCTGTCATTTCCCCTGCAGGAGCCGTAGAGGCCTCTCAGTTGGAAAAGGGAATCAATATGATCAAAAGCAAAGGATATGAGCCTGTTTTGGGTGAGCATCTTTATACCAGATTCTCCAACGGATACAATTATGCCGGAACGGAGAAGGAAAGATTAAAAGACCTCAATTGGGCGCTGAATGATCAGGAAATTGAAGCAGTCTGGGCATCAAGAGGTGGTTATGGCTGTCAACATCTTATTCAGAATCTTGATCTTAAAAATTTTGTCAAACACCCAAAATGGTATATTGGATATTCGGATAATACGGTAATCCAAAGTTATTTGCTGAAAAAAGGCTTTGCCTCTGTTCATGGACAGACCATTAAAACGTCAAGTTTTGGCGTAACGGAGGAAAGCTATGATCTTATTTTTGATATTTTAAAAGGTAAAGTCCCGAAATATACAATCCCCTCCCATCAATATAATAAAAAAGGAATCGTAAAAGGTGAACTGGTTGGCGGAAATCTGGCGTTGATCTATGCTCTTTTAGGAACAAAATACTCGTTTGATTTTAAAGATAAAATTCTTTTTATTGAAGATATCGGGGAGAATTTTTATGCGCTCGACCGAATGATAATGAGTCTTGAACTTGCCGGCGTTTTCAAAAAGATTTCTGGATTAATTGTTGGCGGAATGACCAATATGGGTGATGAAAAAGACAATACACAATACGGGAACAGCTTTGATGAGTTTACCTACCAGTTGATTTCAGACCGGATATCAAGGTATCAGTTTCCTGTCGTTTTCGGCTTTCCGAATGGGCATATTAAAGACAATCGCCCTTTGATTATCGGAAGCGAGGTAAAGGTACAAGTTGAAAATAAAGTGAAAGTTGAGTTTTAAACTTGCTATTCTTAAGCATCCAACACAAATATGGCAGAACACAATGATTTCGGAATTTTAGCAGAGAACTTAGCTGCGGATTATTTAAAGAAAAACGGCTACGTTATTTTAAACAGAAATTTTCGTTTTCAGAAAGCAGAAATTGATATTATTGCCGAAATTGATGGACTAATTGTTGTGGTGGAAGTGAAAGCAAGATCCACAGATTTTTTTATTCTTCCGCAGGAGGCAATTACAAAAGCCAAAATAAAATCTATAGTCTCTGCAGCCAATCATTTTATGGAAGAATTTAATAAAGATCAGGAAGTACGATTCGACATTATTTCGGTTCTACCGGATAAAAACGGAGCGTTAATTATAGAACATATTCCTGATGCCTTCGAAGCCTTTGATGCAAATTAACAAAACACAATATCGAGGTAAAAAATATTTAAATTCCATAACTGATTCGCTCAACTGTTTATTTAGTTAAGTAGTATTAACGTAATAAGTAGTTTAAATAGCCTTTCAGAAGACAAATTGTAAAATTTTAAATAAGTAAATTATGAAAACCATATTAATTACCGGTGCTACTTCCGGAATTGGAAAATCTACCGCAGAACTTTTAGCAAAAGAGGGTAACAAAATAATTATTTGTGGAAGAAGAACTAAATTGCTTGACGAAGTTAGATATGATCTTTCTTATAATACCGAAGTGTTTAGTTTAAATTTTGACGTTAGAAATCTAGTTGAAGTAGAAACGGCGATTAATTCTTTGCCTGAAGATTGGAAAAATATTGATGTTTTAATTAATAATGCCGGAAACGCTCACGGGCTGGATCCTTTATCTTCAGGAAAAACAGATGACTGGGATTCTATGATTGATGGAAATGTGAAAGGGCTTTTATATGTTTCGAAAATGATTATTCCGGGGATGAAAAAAAGAAATTCCGGACATATCATAAACATCAGTTCCGTTGCTGCAAGGCAAACGTACTCTAATGGAGTGGTGTATTGCGCTACCAAAAAAGCGGTGGATGTAATTTCTGAAGGAATGAGAATAGAATTAACTGAATTTGGCATTAAAGTCACCAATATCCAGCCAGGGGCTGTGGAAACCGATTTTTCAATGGTCAGGTTTAAAGGAGACAGCGAAAAAGCGTCAACGGTATATGCGGGTTATGAGCCTCTGAAAGCAGAGGATATTGCAGATTCTATCGCCTATTGTATCAATGCTCCGAAGCATGTCTGTATTTCGGATATGACCATCTACCCCTCTGCTCAGGCTGAACCAAGAACCATTTACAGAAAATAGTCTCGAAATAATGGTTTAAATTTGCAGAGATTTTAGCATTTTTATCCATGATAAATTTGCTAAACTGTTGAATTATTACATGTAAGAAAATGAAAATATTATATCTGGAAACCTCTTCGAAAAACTGCTCTGTAGCGATTTCAGACAATGAAAAGCTATTGTGCTTAACAGAAGAAGTTTCTGAAAACTATAAGCAGTCTGAAAGCCTCCACACTTTCGTGGAATGGGCGCTGGAAGGTGCCGGAATTTCCATAAAGGATATTGAGGCGGTCTCTTTAGGCAAAGGTCCGGGATCATATACCGGATTAAGAATTGGTGCATCCTCTGCAAAAGGCTTCTGTTATGGACTGAAAATTCCGCTGGTTGCCGTCAATTCTTTAGAAAGCATGATAGAGCCTTTTTTAGACCAGAACTATGATTTCATTATACCAATGGTGGATGCGAGGAGAATGGAGGTCTATACGGCCGTTTATGACGGTTCTACAGGAAAAGAGATATCAGAGACAGAAGCGAAGGTGTTGGATGAGACTTCTTTTGCTGCCTATGCAGATAAAAAAGTGGTATTTGTAGGCGACGGGGCAAAGAAAGCTCAGGAAATTTTACAGCTTCCCTCTGCTGAATATCTTGCTGACATCTACCCTTCTGCACAATATCTGATTAAAAGATCACTTGAAAAGATCAGTCAGAAAGAGTTTGAAGATATTGCGTACTTTGAACCTTTTTATCTGAAAGATTTTCATGGTGTAAAGAAAAAGAAAAGCGAAGATTAATTCTTCGCTTTTCTTTTTCTATCTATTTACTGAGCTTTGGGCGGCTGCGCATTTGGATTTTGCTGCTGCTTGCTCTTTTTTATCGATGATTTTGTAGCAGGTGGCTGTGGGGAATCTACATTATCAATAAGCAAATTACTGTTATTGGGAATGGATTGCTGGGGCGCCTTTTTATTCTGGTTATTCATCATATTCGTCGGAGAAGAATTATTATCGGTTCCCGGGTTGGTTCCGGGTTGCGTAGGGACGCCGATTCCTCCGTTTTCAGTGCCCGGGCTTTGTGCCATTGCATTTCCTTTTTTATCCGTTGCCTGAAAAGAAAGATCACTTTTCAGATAATTCAGTATTTCCTTCGCTTTTACGCCTTCAGGGGTTTTTGCATAATTTAAAACAATCTGCTCAAGCTGAAGGATCATAACCTCTTTCCCACTCGATTTTCCGGCATTGAAAGCATTTAACAAAGATAATTTGGGAACCAGAGCATCTTTAGGATTTTTTTGAATGGCCTGGTTGAGCACATCGCTGCTTTCGGAAAATTTTTCTGCTTCATATAAAGCGTATGCTTTTTTATATTCATTTTCAACCTGTTCGGAAGATTTTACAAAAGTATTGCTCTTAGGATTTCTGGCAAATTCTGCAAAAGAAGTATAAGGATAGTCTTTTAATAAAATACTTTTAGCTCTTTCCGAAGCCGAAGGATTTTTCTCATAGTTCATGGCAAAAATCTCATATAAGGCCTGCAGCATTACCTTTTCTTCGGGCTGAACATCCACCAGATCGTAAAGCGTTTTCGTGGCTAAAGGGGTATTGGTGAAATAATTCTGATACATGATTCCCAACCCTAAAGAAGCGGTGTCTCTGTCTTTTTTTAGCTGAGATAATTTACCAGCATCGGTCGGAATCTGTTCGATATAGAAAGAAGGTTCAAAACGTCTCGGATTAGGGGCTGAAGTCTGTCCTAAGGCCTCGTTTTTCATATCATCAAGGGAAGAGCCCATTTTTTTGGAGTAACGCCAGTTATCCACCAGAGACCGGTCTCCCCAAACCTGTTTAAAGGTAGAACCTCCCTTGGCTACAGTTCCTGTGTTGCTGAAATAGAATCCTTTGGATGCCACACCGAAATCTTCAAAAGAACCTGAACTTCCGGCAAATAAAGAGGTTGAGCTGTAATCACCGGTATCAAAACCTTTTGCTCTTTCGGCACGTATTCTTTCAAGTTCTTCTTTTTCTTCTTTCGCCTTTAATTTAGCAATGTATTTACTGAAAAAATCATTCTTTTGTTCAGGACTCATTTTTGAAAGACTCAGAATACTGTCGTTTTTCTTGATGAGATAATAGTTTTTAGAGATCTTTTTGATGTTGGTCGACTGGTCTTTCAAAAGTACTTTGGAAGGCTCATAGGTCATTACTGCCAAGGCCGAATCGTAATAGCTTCCTGCCCCTATATAATCATTCTTAGACAGATAGCCCTGCCCTATTTCATAATACGCCAAACCACGGATCTGCGGGTCTGAAACCTTTTCAAGTAATGATTTTCTGAACAGCTGCTGAGCTTCTTCTTTTTTACCGGATTTATTGGCCATTAGTCCTAAAGCATATAAAAATTCATTCTTTCGGGAGCCATAAGTCCCTTTTTTGCTGATGCCTTCAAGGTATTTTTTACCGCCTTCATAATCGCCTTTTCCGTTGAAGGTTTTTGCCACTTCGATTTGAGATTTAACTTCAAATTCAAAATCGTTGGCGTATTTATAAGCGGCCATAAAACTTTCTCTGGCCTTATCGCTCTGTCCGGAATTCTGTAAAATCTGCCCTCTCAAATAAGCAATTCTGCTTTTTAATTTTCTGTTAGAGTTAAGTTCAAAAGCGTGGTCCAGCTCTTTCACGGCTTCGTCTTTTTTGTTGGCATCTAAAAGAGATTCAGCGTAGTAGATGCTTAATAATTGCTGATAGGTTTTATTGATCTTGTCATTCTGCAGCTTGGCAAAAGTTTCATGCGCTTTATGGTAATCTTTGAGTTGAGCATAGGCTAAACCCTGATAAATTCGGGCTAAAGGAATCCTTTTGTCCTCTTTCATGTGGGTGAAGACATAATTCAGGGCATCCAGAGCCTCCAGAGATTTTCCACTATAGATACGGGCTTGGGCAAGAATCATATAGGCCTCAAAAATCTGTTTATTTTTCTCTTCACCATTCCGGATTACCGAATATTTATTAATGGCTTTCAGTGCTTTTGCTTCTGCAATTTCCAGGGTTGTGGCACCTTGCGCAGAGGGCTGTTCGGTCTCCTTAGAAGATTTTCCCAACATATTATTGCCATTCATACCGGGAATACCTGGCATTCCCGGCATTTTCGGAGTGTTTCCGCCGGAAGGCGTTCTGTTGATCTCCGCCATTTTCATAGAATTTTCAGCAAATGCTGAAGACTGTCCCAGATCACTTCCTATAGGCTGGTCCTCATAGGTTAAAATGGGAATATAGGGTGCATAAAAATTATCTTTATGCCCCTTATCTCGGGTTTCAAACTCATTATTTAACGCATCTTTTGCATTAAACAAGGTGTTATAATATGTGGTAAAGCCCTTCATGAACTTGGATCGTTGTTCCGGCCTTTTTACTTTCGTTCCGCACGAAATAACGATACACGCCACTAAAAGGAATAAAATATTCTTTTTCATTATTCAATATAACTCGCTAATCTGCTTTTTATTATCAGAAACTTTGTTGATTTTGTAAAAATAATAAAATTTTAGGTGGAAACTCTTTATATTTCTTTCAAAATTTTGTAAACCAAATGAGTAGGAAGTCCCATAATGGTGTAAAAGCTGCCGTTGATCTTTTTAATCTTCGCCATTCCGAGCCACTCCTGGATTCCGTAACTGCCCGCTTTGTCGAAAGGTTTATATTGCCGGATGTAATTGTTTATTTCTTCATCCGAAATAACATCAAATTCTACATCCGCAACATCTGTTTCGGTAACGGTTTTATCGTAGGTTTTAATGGTAATACCGGTATATACCTGATGGATCTTTCCCGACAGAAGTTTCAGCATATCTCTGGCCTCTTCTTCATCTTTTGGCTTTCCGAGAAACTGATCGTTCGTAGCCACAACCGTATCCGCCGTTAATAAAACCTCTCCTTCTTCTACATTTCGGAAGGCATTGGCTTTCAATTCAGATAAATAAGCGGCAGACTCTCCTGTTTTAATATGCTCAGGGACAATTTCTTCACAATCTATTTTTACAACCTCAAATTCAAATCCTAAACTTGCTAAAAGTTCTTTTCTTCTGGGAGATTGTGATGCTAATAATAACTTCATTTTTTTTATAATTAAATAGATTGTGTATGGTCTTCATGCCAATTTCCCTGCACTTTCATCACCTGCTCAATGACATCGCGTACTGCCCCGCTTCCTCCTTTAACGGGCGAAATATAGGCTGCAACCCCCTTTACTTCAGGAACTGCATTTTCAGGACATGTGGCGATGGCGGAGTTTTCCATCATACGGATGTCCGGAAGATCGTCTCCCATCGTCAGGATTTCTTCATTTTTAAGATTGTGTTTTTTCTTGAAATCCTCATAATCAATCATTTTATTATGAGATTTCGGATAATAATCTTCAATGCCGAGGTAATTGATCCTGTGTTTCACCATTTCATCATTCCCTCCCGTGATTACTCCTATTAAATAATCATTTTTCAATGCTTTTACAACCGCATAACCGTCTAAAACATTCATAACCCTTGACATATTTCCTCCAGGCATCAGATAGACGCTTCCGTCTGTAAAAACCCCGTCTACATCGAATACAAATGCTTTTATATCCTTTAATTTTTCTTTATAACTCATACATTTTTTGAATTGAGTGATTCATTGTTTTATAAATTTCAAGGCTTTCACCTTGTAATAACTGCTCGTGTAACGCTAAGATTCTTTTATCGTTTCTTACAGCCGGACCCGTTTGTGCGGCTTTAGGTTCAATTTCATAGATTTTCTGAACCGTTTCATCAATTAACGGTAAAAAATAGTCAAACGGAATTTCCTGTGCATCTGAAATGTCTTTGGCTCTTGAAAAAAGATGATTCACAAAATTACAGGCAAAAACTGCCGTTAGATGGATATATTTTCTTTTTTCATGCGTGCTCTCCATTACCTTTTCGGAGATTTTCGAGGCGATTTCAAATAAAATTCTTTTATCATTTTCATTTTCAGTTTCAATGAAAAAAGGAATTTTTGAATAATCTAATTCTTTTGATTTTGAAAATGTCTGTAAAGGATAAAAACTGGCCTTTCGGTAGTCGCCCTGCAAAATTTCTTTGGGCAGAGATCCCGAAGTATGAACCACCAGAGCATCTTTTTTCTGTATCAGTTTTGAAACCTCTTCTACAGAATGATCGCTGACACAAATAATATACAAATCCGAATCGACTAAATTTTTAGTTGAATAAGGTGTGTTTAGTTCTTCAGAAATTTTTTGAAGCTCAGTTTCATTTCTGCCAAAAATTTGAGCCAAAGGAATATTCTTCTGAATAAAAGCTTTTGCCATGTGATACGCCACATTTCCGGAACCGATAATTACAATTTGCATAAAACAAAGATAAGATTTTTAGAAAGGAAGATAGGAGAGGGGACACAGGAAGTTTTAATTTTTAGTCTTGTTGAAGGCTTGAGAATTATTCACGGCTATCTTTTCTTATCAATGAATTATACATCTGGTATTTTTGTGGGTCTTCAAGATGATTGTTTAGTAAGGGCTTTTTAATTCAAATCATAAAATCAGACTTCAAGGCTACAGAATTCTGGTGGGATTGGTATAATTTTTAGTTAAATTCATCCTGAGTATTATATTATAAACAGACTCATCTATTTAATTCCGATATTTGAACTGAAAATTGAAAAAGTAATTTAACTTTCTGCTATTTTTGTAATCCAAAACAATGAAAGCATCTTATGAAGATTAAGGACGCGGAAATTATTTCGTTGATGCAAGATCCACGAACTCAGGAAAAAGGAGTTCGTGCTTTGATGGACGCCTATCAAAGCAGACTGTATTGGCATATCAGGAGAATTATTGTGGACGGAGATCTTGCGCAGGATACTTTGCAGGAAACTTTTATAAAAGCGTATCAGAATTTTCATCAGTTTAAGAACGACAGTCAGTTATACACCTGGTTGTACAGAATCGCCACCAACGAAGCTTTACAACAAGTGAATAAGATGAAGAAAATGCAGAAATCTGATGAAGATCCGGAGTACTATATGCAGAATCTTGTTGCTGATAATACAGAAGGGGATGCAGAAGAAATACAGATTTTGCTGCAGAATGCCATACAAAGCCTGCCCGAAAAGCAGAAACTGGTATTTATGATGCGGTATTATGACGATTTGCCTTACGAAGAAATATCAAATATTGTCGATATGTCGGTAGGGACGCTTAAAACAAATTATCATTATGCCAAACAAAAAATAGAAGAATATATCAAAGAGAATTACGAGAGATAATTTTTGAGAAACAACAACATGAAAGATTTTGATCTAGAAAAATTAGAACGCAAGAACATTTACAAAGTTCCTGAACACTTATTTGAAAGTATTCAGGGAAAAGTGATGGACGGGCTCAATGATTTTGATCTGGAAAAATTAGAACGTAAAAATATTTACACGGTTCCTGAGAATTTATTCGAAAATATTCAGGAAAGAGTATTGAACGAGGTTAAACCTAAGAAACAAGCACCGATCTTTACCATGAATTGGGCGTACGCTGCTGCGGCGTCGTTAGCCCTGATCTTTGGAGCAACTTTTTTATTTACCGGCGACGATGCAGATAAACAGGAGATACCGGCTCATTTTGCATCCAATAAACAGGAAAGAAAAACGGAAAGTGAGACGGCTTATGAAACCCTGCAATCCGATTTAACTTCTGTTGAAAATACACATCAAACAGCTGTAAACAAAAACGATAAAAAGTCTTTTTATGCTAATGACATCGCCAATGAGAAGACCAGAAACGAAACGAAAATTCAAACCGTAAAACCTGTAAAAAAACAGACAGAAGCTCAAATGAACGAATACCTGGATGCTTTCTCAAATTCTGAAATTTCAGAGCTTGCAAGCAATTCTACGCAGGATGTTTATTTGGATATTTACAACTAATATAGGAAGATGAAAAAGATATTATTTACACTTTTTATCATGTATGGTTTTGGACTGAATGCCCAAAGGACGGATTATGACTGGAAAAAAATGGATCCTAAGGAAAGAAAAGAAGTGATAAACAATCTTTCTCCTGAAGAAAGAAAAGCGCTTCTTACCAAATTCAGAAATAATATGGTGATGGATAATCTGGAGATAGATTCTACTGATAAAGCAGAATTTACCCAAATTTATGATGATTATCTTGAAAGCCAGAAACAGATCAAAAATCAGTTTAATTCTAATTTCAATCCTGAGACCCTGTCCGATGATGAAGCCAAAGCTAAACTGCAACAAAGCTTTGAAGTAGGGCAGAAGCTTCTGGATAACAGAAAAAAATATGCAGACAAAATGCAGGAAGTTATTCCCTGCCAAAAGGTCTTGAAGTTATTTCAGTCTGAGAAAATGATGAAGGATAAAATGGAAGAAAGAAAACCTCGAGGAAATCAAAATACTTCAAGACAAAAATAAAACCCATAATAGTTTATTTTTTTAATGTTGGACGACTCTTACAATTTTTTGTGAGAGTCGTTCGATTTTTGGGATAATCTCATACTTTTGTAAAAAATAAAAAAACAAGATGAAAAAAAATATTTTATTCTTACTTCTTTCGTTGATAGTCTCAGCTCAGAAAGTTCAGTATATCGAACTTAAAAATAATATTAATGATAAGAAAAATCTTGCAGGAGCACTTACTCTGATAGATAAAAGAGAGGATCACAATATAGGAACGGTATCTCACCGTAATATTCCTTATGAAGTTAAATTCGAAAAAGATAATCTGGAAGAATTGTTTTCTGATTGGTTTTCAAAGGAGAATAAAATCAAAGGAACCGTTCAGTATTTTCTTATGCTCGAATCTTTGAAAGTTAAAGATATTGCTGCTGACAACCCTATTCCAGGAAATCTTGAAATGAAAGTGTCGACTTTTTTTAAAAGAAATAATAGATTTCATTTTCTTAAAAGAGTTACTATATCTAAAAATTATCGACAGAGAGATGATGCTTATATTCCTAAGGTGATCGCGGCTCAAATTGCTTCGGAGATTACCCGTATTATAAAGAATTCTTATGAAGAAACAGGGCTGGGTATTCCCATCGCACCGGCAGACCTCGATAATTATGAAAAAATAGTTTCCGGGCATTTACCGGTTTATACAACAGATTCTTTGAAAGATGGAGTATATACCGACTATAAATCTTTTGCTGAACAACAGCCCTCAAAAGATCTCACTGTTAGAAAGAATAAAGAAGGGATCATTAAAGGAGTTGGGAGAGTTGATGACTATGACAATACCAAAGAAACTTTTGCAATAATAGACAACGGAATCCCTTATAAAAAAACGCTCACCAGCTTTATTGAGATTGAAAAAGATGAAAAAGGTTACTTTATAACAGCTTCTGAAGAAGAGCTGTTTGCAGAAAATAAAACGACGATGCTGATTGGTGCCGGAATAGCAGGAGGTGCCATAGGAGGACTTGTTGTTGCGGTGATTGATATGACGGCTTCAAAAATAAGAAAGCAAAACGCCAAATATTTCCGTGTGGGGATTGATACGCTTACCGGAGAATATATCTTACCCAAAAATTTTAGAAGATCCAGATAGAAAGAATAAAAGAGAGACCGCCAGTCTCTCTTTCTTTTTATTTTTTATCCATAGAATAAGAATACGGAAAATCTTTTTCGTTTGTTCCGCGGTTCTTATTCGGCTTGTTTTCCATATTGAACTGAAGTATTGCACCTTTCACTAATTCGGCATGGCTGAGCCAGTTTTTGGAGTAATTTTGTCCGTTCATATTAAATGATTTTACATAACGGTTTTCATCACTGTTATTATCGGCTTTAATTTCAATCGTTTTACCGTTTTCTAAATGAATTTTAGCATTTTTAAACAGAGGCGCTCCCAAAACATACTGATCTGTCGCCGGTGTTACAGGATAAAAACCAAGCGCCGAGAAAATATACCACGCGGAGGTTTGTCCGTTATCTTCATCGCCACAATATCCATCCGGCGTCGGCTGATACATCCGGTTCATGGTTTCCCGAACCCAATATTGCGTTTTCCAGGGTTCTCCGGAATAATTGTATAAATAAATAATATGTTGCGCCGGCTGATTTCCGTGCGCATACTGCCCCATATTGGCATTCACCATTTCCTGAATTTCATGAATGGTAGAACCATAATAAGAATCATCATACACCGGAGGCAATTCAAAAATCTGATCCAGTTTTTTCGAAAACTCTTTTCTTCCGCCCATCAGTTTTGCCAGTCCGTCAATATCCTGAAAAACCGACCATGTATAATGCCAGGAATTTCCTTCTGTAAAAGCATCGCCCCATTTAAAAGGATTAAAAGGAGCCTGAAAACTTCCGTCCTGATTTCTTCCGCGAGCCAATTTCGTCTCCGGATCAATCACCTTTTGGAAGTTTTGGGATCGTCTGTAATATTCTTTCCATTCAGATTCCGGTTTTCCTAATGCTTTTCCAAGTTGGGCTATTGCAAAATCATCGTAAGCATATTCCAATGTTCTCGCTGCATTTTCATTGATTTTTACATCATAAGGAACGTAGCCTAATTTCTTATAATATTCAATTCCGAGTCTTCCCGTTGCTTGCGGACCTTCATTATTGGCACCGTGAAGCAAAGCCTGATACAAAGTTTCAATATCATATCCCCGCAATCCTTTTATATAGGCATCGGCAACCACCGAAGCAGAATTATTTCCAATCATAATATCAGAATACGACGGACTCGACCATTCCGGCAACCAGCCGCCTTCTTTATAATCGCTAATTAATCCTTTCTGCATTTCAACATTAATGTCTGGATACACTAAATTAAGGAAAGGGTAGAGCGCTCTGAAGGTGTCCCAGAAACCGGTTCCTGCAAAACGATATCCCGCTTCAGTTTTTCCAGAGTACGGACTGTAATGCACAACTTCTCCGGCCTTATTAATCTCATACATTTTATGTGGAAAACAAAGCATCCTGTATAATGAAGAATAAAATGTCCTCATTTGATCGATCGTTCCGCCAGCCACTTCAACTCTTTTGAGTTTTTCATTCCAGGCTGTTTTGGCTTTATTTAAAGTCTGATCAAATGAATCTTTGCTAAGTTCTCTTTGTAAATTTAATTCGGCCTGTTCTAAACTGATGAAAGATGAAGCCACTCTCAAATTCACTTTCTCCCCTTTTTTAGTGGTAAAACCTATCACCGCTCCGCAATGATCTCCTGTAATTTCCAAGGCATCTTTTACAAAATCTTTGTCTTTCCAGGTTGAATATTTCGTGAACGGTTTATCGGCATAAATCACAAAATAGTTTTTGAAATTCATCAGTTTTCCTCTGGAATATTTTGTTGAATATCCTATGATTTTATTTTGAGACGGGATAATGGTAATGCTGGAACCTTTATCAAAAGCATCCACAACAAACCATGAATTTTCAGATTCCGGATAGGTTAAACGCAATTGTGCGGCTCTTTCTGTGGGAGCCAGTTCTGCCGTTACATTGTGATCCGCCAGATAAACACTGTAATAATAAGGTTTTGAAACCTCGGATTTATGAGAAAACCAGCTTGCTCTTTCCTCTTCGTTAAAACGCATTTTCCCGATGACAGGCATAATCGAAAACATTCCGTAATCGTTCATCCAGGGCGACGGTTGATGGGTTTGTTTGATTCCGCGAATTTTATCGGCATCATAAGTATATTGCCATCCGTTCCCGTTTTTACCGGTTTGCGGAGTCCAGAGGTTCATCCCGTGAGGAACGGCAACGGCCGGATAGGTATTTCCGTTGGATAAAGAAGGCTTTGAAAGTGTTCCGATCAGAGGATTTACAAATTCCTCCGGATTTTGAGGAGCTTTTTCAATCCACTGCGATTGAAATGATAGAAAAGAAATAATGAAAAGGAGTACAAGAACTTTTTTCATACGTTAAAATAAGTTTTGGCTGATTTAAACACAAAGATCACCAATAATTTCACAAATTACACAGATTTGAGATTAAAGTTTTGAACCAATATGATCATTTAAGAGCCTGCTTACATTTATTTGTATTGCATTTATTGATTTTGGAAAGGATTTTATATAAAAACGTATTTTTTTTGACGCAAAGTTTTATTTTAAATGCAAAAAATATTCTAGTGAGCAAAGAAGAATCAACAAGTTGATTTGATGAAGCTTTGTTTTCAAGCTTCGCGAAGCAAATTCACTTGCCTTTGCCCTCTAAAAATAAGCAGAGAGCCTTAAAATCTTTGCGTTTAAAAAAGGGAATAATAATTTAGAATAAAAATTGAATCAAAAATTTAAACAGGTTCTACGTTATTAAGATTAATGAAGTACTATTTCTAAAAGCCAAGCCATTTTAAATAATGAAGTTATTTAAACTTTTATATAAAAACGGCTTGTTTATTTTTGTGTTGCGAAACATAAAAAACAAATCAAGCCGATGTTGTACCAAGTACTAGACAAAGATATAATATAAAATGAAATAGTACCTAATCTTCCCAAGCCAAAACGAGGATTTTTTCCCAAGGCCCCTCTTGCTGAAATAGTAAATTGAATATTATACAAACTGAAAACAGAGGTTCAATGGGCTTATTTACCTGTAAAAAGTCTTTTTGAAGAGAATGTTTTGAGCTATCAAAGTGTTTTCTATCATTTTCTTAAATGGTGTTTAAGAAATATTTGGCAAGTGATGAAGCTTTGTTTTCAAGCTTCGCGAAGCAAATTCATTTGCCTTTGCCCTCTAAAAATAAGCAAAGAGCCTTAAAATCTTTGCGTTTAAAAAAAGGGAGTAATAATAATTTAGAATAAAAATTGAATCAAAAATTTAAATAGATTCTACGTTATTAATATTAATGAAGAGCTATTTCTAAAAGCCAAGCCATTTTAAATATTCTAAACTGATCAACAAAAATCTTTAGGATTTACATTAAATCCAATGATTTTATTGATGTTTTCACGGTTAAAAACTTATGCTATTCGTGTTTAAATCAGATTTAAAATTAAGAATGAGGAATTAAGCTGCATTTTGTTATCTTTGCAAATTACAAGGTTCTTAAATGAAAAACATACGAAATTTTTGCATAATCGCCCATATCGACCACGGTAAAAGTACTTTGGCGGATCGTCTTTTGGAGTACACCAATACGGTAACTCAAAGAGAATTACAGTCTCAGACGCTGGATGATATGGATCTGGAGAAAGAACGCGGGATCACAATTAAATCTCACGCGATCCAGATGGATTATGAATATCAGGGCGAAAAATATATCTTAAATCTAATTGATACACCGGGACACGTAGATTTTTCTTACGAAGTTTCCCGTTCCATCGCTGCCTGTGAAGGGGCACTGCTTATTGTAGATGCCGCTCAGAGTATTCAGGCACAAACCATCAGTAATTTATATCTGGCGTTAGAAAATGATCTTGAGATTATTCCTATTCTGAATAAAATAGATCTTCCATCTGCCAATCCTGAGGAAGTTACCGACGAGATTATGGGGCTTTTGGGATGTAAATATGAAGATGTTTTAAGAGTTTCCGGAAAAACAGGAGAAGGGGTTCACGATTTGCTGGAGCAAATCGTAAAAAGAGTTCCTGCTCCGGTTGGAGATCCTAATGCGCCGCTTCAGGCATTGATTTTTGACTCGGTTTACAATCCGTTCAGAGGAATTGAAGCTTATTTCAAGATCGTTAACGGAAGTATTTCTAAAAACGAGAAGATCAAGTTTTTTGCAACTGGAAAAGAATACGGTGCTGATGAAGTAGGAACGCTGAAATTAAAGCAGGTTCCGAAAAAAACGATTGAATGTGGTGATGTAGGTTATCTTATTTCCGGGATTAAAGATGCCCGCGAAGTAAAAGTTGGTGATACCATTACCTCTTTTGTCAATCCGGCAGATGGGCCAATAGACGGATTTGAGGAAGTGAAACCAATGGTATTTGCCGGGATCTATCCTATTGAATCGGAAGATTTTGAAGAGTTAAGATTTTCATTGGAAAAATTAAGGCTGAATGATGCTTCTCTGGTTTTCGAACCGGAAAGTTCTGCCGCTCTTGGTTTTGGTTTCCGTTGCGGATTCTTAGGAATGCTTCACATGGAAATCGTTCAGGAAAGACTGGAAAGAGAGTTTAATATGAACGTTATTACTACGGTTCCCAACGTTTCATATCACGGATATTCCAAGAAAGATCCTGAAAGCACTATTTTAATCAATAACCCGTCTGAAATGATTGATCCCAATCTTTTAGACAGGGTAGAAGAGCCTTATATTAAAGCTTCTATTATTACAAAATCCGACTTTGTTGGAGCCGTAATGACGCTTTGTATTGAGAAAAGAGGTGAAATTGTAAACCAAAGTTATTTAACGGCAGACCGAGTTGAGCTAACGTTCAATATGCCTTTGGCTGAGGTTGTTTTCGACTTTTACGACCGTTTGAAATCTATTTCTAAAGGGTATGCCTCATTCGATTATTCTCCGATCGGGATGCGTTCTTCGAAATTGGTGAAAATGGATATCCTGATCAACGGAGATATGGTTGATGCTTTATCTTCATTAATTCACGATTCTAATGCCTATTATATCGGTAAAAAGATGTGTGAAAAACTTCGTGAACTGATTCCGAGACAGCAGTTTGATATTGCCGTTCAGGCAGCTTTGGGAGCGAAAGTTATTGCAAGAGAAACCATTAAAGCATTAAGAAAAGACGTTACCGCAAAATGTTACGGAGGAGATATTTCCAGAAAGCGTAAACTTTTGGAAAAGCAGAAAGAAGGTAAAAAGAAAATGAAGCAGATTGGTAGAGTAGAAGTACCGCAATCGGCATTCATGGCTGTTTTAAAGCTGAATGATTAAGAGCCAGGTAGAAGGCTATAAAGATAAAAGTGAATCTGCAGATTATTTCTGCGGATTTTTTTTATGGTTTTTCAATACATTTTTAGATGATTAAGCTTTTTACAGTTGAATAAGAAACCAAAATTGTTGAAGTCAATCAGAACATTTTTCGTTATAATTACAGGCAAATTCTTAAAATAAAAAATATTGTTATAGCTTTGTGTATTCGTAACGCAAATTAATACAATGGAGTCTCCAAAAAAATTACAAGACATAAAAGTGGCTGTTGACGCAGTTATTTTCGGATATTTTGATAAAAAAGATCTTCAGCTTTTGTTGATTCAAAGGAATATTGAACCATTCAAGGGTGGTTGGGCACTTCCCGGTGGCTTGGTTTTAGACGATGAAAATCTGGATGATGCCGTAAAAAGGGAACTTCATGAGGAAGCCGGCATAAAACCCGATTTTTTAGAACAATTGTATAGTTTTGGTAATGTGGGTCGCGATCCTAGAAATAGGGTGGTTTCTGTGGCTTATCTGGGGCTTGTAAATCCTTCTTATCACGAACTGTTTGCTGATTCCGATGCAGACGATGCCCAATGGTTCAGTGTCAATCAGCTTCCGAAACTGGCGTTTGATCACCAAACCATTATTGATATGGCATTGAAAAGACTTCGCGCAAAACTGCAATACCAACCGATCGGTTTTAATCTTCTGAATGAAGAATTTGCCTTTTCTGATCTTGAAAATCTATATAAAACAATTATCGGAAAGGAAATCGACCGCCGAAATTTCCGTAAAAAGATCATGAGCTATGGTTTGCTTAATGAAACCAATAATCTTAAAAAAGAAGGCAGCGGAAGACCCGGAAAACTTTTCACTTTCAATCAGGAGAAATATAAGGAACTGGAAGAGGAAGGTTTTTATTTCGAAATCAAATAGAATTTTTAGCTACGAATGCATGAATTTTCTTGATTAAATTGCTTTTAAAAATTTAGATATTCAAAACAGTTGCAAAAATTTATTCGTGCATTAGTGGTCATTCTTCAGAACAAAGAATTATCCTCAAAATATTTTTACACCTGATTATCAATTAATTAAATTTATTAGCGTAAAATTAACACAAATAAATTTGGAAGATAAAATCATATTCTTTTATATTTGTGTAATAATAACACAATCATGAATTACACCCTACAAAATATTATTGAAAGATTTCAGAAGAAAGAAAAATTAAAATTTTTATTCTTTTGGGGGCATTCAGCTAAGGATGAAATCACAAAATCATGTTTCAGTCAGTGGTTTCCTTTCAAATTTGAAGAAAACGGAATAAGCTACAAAACGGCAGAACATTATATGATGGCCGGAAAAGCAAAACTATTTAATGATGAGGAAATTTTAGAAAAGATTTTAAATGCAGGCTCTCCCAATCAGGCGAAAAGTTTAGGCCGGAAAGTCAAAAATTTTGACGCGAAAATCTGGGATGATCATAAATATGAAATCGTAAAACAGGGAAATTTGCTGAAGTTTTCTCAAAATGAAAAGTTCAAAGAATTTCTTTTGTCTACAAATAATAAAATTCTGGTAGAAGCCAGTCCTTATGATAAAATCTGGGGAATCGGAATGCTGGAATCAGATTCGAGAGCGGAAAACCCATTATTGTGGAACGGTGAAAATCTATTGGGATTCGCTTTAATGGAAGTGAGAGATTTGCTTAAAAAATAAATCAATTCGCTAAAAATCAGGCAAAACTATGTCTTTTTTAATTAGCGTAATATCAACACAAATTAAAATATTATGGAAGAAGACCTTAAACCCAGATTTATAGAGTCATTACAACGAAATAATGACCAGATCAGAGAAGATCGTGCCCGGATTATCGGTGAAGATGCCGAGCTGATCTATAAAAGAAGAGTAGAAGATATCGAACTGAAAATTAAAAGACTGGAAAGAGAACAGGAAGGTTTAACGGATGTGAGCCCTTTAGATAAAAATAGTCTTACTTTCATTGATTTTCAGCCGGAAGCATTTGTTCAGAAAGACATAGAATTATCATTAACAATCAGAAATTTAAATATTCAGCTAGAATTAACAAGAAATAGATTTGAGTATTTATTTGGCAAAAAAATTTAAGTTATGGGAGGTACAAGATACGATATGGACGCTCGTTTTGACAGAGCAAAGAAAGCAGGTTACGCATCAAAATCTGCAGGAGAGATCTTTACGCAGAATGCAAAAAGAAAAGCGCATGAATCGATGAATCCTCATGGGATTTCTTTCAGAGAATCAAGAGATTCAGATGTTCACCCAAATTCAGTTCCTATTATTTTAGGATTGGATGTAACGGGAAGTATGGGGCATATTCCTTATGATCTGATTCAGGAAGGATTACCCAAATTAATGGGCGGAATTATTCAGGGTGGTGTTCCCGATCCGGCACTTTTATTTCTGGGAATCGGCGATCATGAATGTGACAGTTATCCGTTGCAGGTCGGTCAGTTTGAATCGGGAGATGAAGAGCTTGATATGTGGTTAACAAGAACTTATATTGAATCCGGAGGTGGCGGAAATGCAGGCGAAAGTTATTTACTGGCTTGGTATTTTGCAGCTTTTCACACAAGAACAGATGCTTTTGAAAAGAGAAATCAAAAGGGATTATTGTTCACGGTGGGTGATGAGCCTTGTCTGAAAACACTTCCGGCATCTGCGATCAGAGAATTGATGGGAACGGGTCAGCAAACCTTTAAACATACAGAACTCCTGGCAGAAGCGCAAAAGAAATATGAGGTTTTCCACATCAGCGTTTTACATTCCGGACAGGCGGTGAATGCAGATGCAGGCTGGAAAGATCTGTTGGGGCAGAACTGTTTATCTATTGAAGATTACAGAGATGTTCCAAAGGTGATTAAAGAAGTGGTTTGTGGAAGATTTAAAGATCAGGTGACCAAAACAACAGGATTAAACGGATTCGATACTATTCAAATGTATTAAAAAATGAAAACAGCACAAATAATTATAGGCTTAGGATTTGGGGATGAAGGTAAAGGGATTACCACCGATTTTCTGGCTCAGCAACATCCTGAGTCTGTCATTATTCGGTTTTCAGGAGGTCAGCAGGCAGCGCATACGGTGATGATTGATGACAAAAAGCACATTCATTCCAGTTTTGGAAGTGGAGCGTTGCGCGGTCTGCCTTCTTATTTTACGGAACATTGCACGATTCATCCGACTTTTTTATTCAATGAAAGAGAAGAATTGATTCAGAAAAACGGAAATATTGAACTGACGATTCATCCTTTGGCAAAAGTAACCACGCCTTTTGATGTTTTACACAACAAAAAAAACATCAAAAATTTAGAACACGGAACTTGCGGAAAAGGAATTGGTGCAACCATGAAAAGAAATGAAAGTCCTTTTAAATTATTTGCCGTTGATTTAATTGCTCCGAGAACGATGCTGATTGAAAAATTAAAAGGAATCGCCCAATATTACGGTGTTGAAGAAGATAAAGAAATTACAAATGCATTGCAGGATTTTTTAGACGCCATTGATAAAATTGACTGGAAAATTGAAGGTTATGAGTATTTAAAAAACTTTGATCATCTTATTTTTGAAGGCAGTCAGGGAATTTTACTCGATATGGATCACGGTGTTTTTCCGAATGTTACGTACGCAAATACCACTTCAAAAAATGCGTATGAAGTTTGTAAGCAATTGAAAATTGAAGATATAGAAATGTTTTACGTGACAAGAAACTACGCAACCCGTCATGGAAGCGGATGGATGAGTAATGAAAAATCGTTAACATTAAAGAATAATGACGAAGAAACCTGTACTTTTAATGAATATCAAAAGGATTTACGTTTCGGAGATTTAGATTATGATTTGTTGAATTATGCTTTGAAAGTAGATGAAGGGTATGTTGTTGCTCTAAAGAAAAATCTGGTTATAACTTGTCTGGATCAGCTGGATGGAAAATTAAAATTAGAAAATCTGAAGGTGAAATTTGATGCTGTATTTGGATCTTATTCGCCTTATTCAAAGGATTTTAGAAGAATTGATAAAACATTGTGAGCTTTGTTAAGTGAAAAGTCTTTGTGAACTTAAAAATCAGCAGAATTATTGGCAAAAAAACTTTGTGGACTTTGCGTTTAAAAAAGAATTAGAAATATTAAAAAACAAGTGATGAAAAAAATATATAAATACAGACCTCTTTCTGATTTTCTATTTAAGGAACTTTTATATCAGGAAATATATTTTGCTTCATATAATGAATTAAATGATCCCTTAGATTTGTTTTTAAGAATAGATTTCTCAACACATGATATTGAAGCAATTGAGTATTTGATATATTTTATGATGAAAACACAGGTATATAAGTTTTATGAAAATGCTGATATACCAATAGTTAATAAACATTGGATTTCGTTATACAATAATGATAAGGAAAAAAAAGATATTATTAAAAGCGTTAAGGAAAAGCTAGACCTCTTTCTTAAAAAAGAAAAGAATATCTGGTGTGATGATATAATAAATATTTTTGAGGGAATTTTGCCAGAAAATCTTGTATTTGATCCTAACATTTTTAAAGAAGAAATTGATAGATTAACTAAGAAGTTTTTAAAAAGTAGTTATGTTTCATGTTTTTCAGAAACACATAATAATTTTTTGATGTGGTCACATTATGCGACAAAACATTCGGGAATATGCTTAGAATTCAATTTAAATAATGATGGTTTATTTCCTTATGAAAGAATCCACAATAGAAAAATGGATGTAGAAAAATATAAAAATAGGATTTCTGAATGGGATATGAAATCACATATATATTGGGATAAACTAGACAAAGTATTTTATCAAAATGATCAACCATATATAAATTTTTACGCTTTTGCTCCTGTATTTGAAAATGAGTATGATTGTGATTTACTCGGATTATCAAAATCTTGGACTCATAAATATGCTTATGAATTACAATCATTATTTTCTTGTAAGACAAAAAGTTGGGAGTATGAAAATGAATGGAGGGCAATTGAAATAAACTTTGAAAAAGAAAAGCGACCAGAAGAAAGAATTAGACATTATCCTATTGAAGCTTTATCTGCAATTTATTTTGGAATTAATACACCGGAAGAAACTAAAAATAGAATATATAAAATGTTGTATAATAAAAGTCATGAGATTGATTTTTTTGAAGCTGAACTAAATGGAACTAATGTGATTGACTTCAGATATTGGGAATACAAAGAGGAGTGATTTTCAATCAAACAATTTTATTATTAAATATTAAAAAACTAACCATGACGAATAAAGGAATGGCAAAAGATACATTAGAAATCTTAGCCAAGAAATATTATATAAACGAACACAACGAAAAAATCAGCATAGAAAATGAAATGGAAATCTGTACGAAAGAAACCGTTTTGTTTTCATCTGAAAAATTATCGGAAATGACAAAAAATGAGCTTCCTGACAACAATTTCGAAACCCAATTTGAAGTCTGGAGATGCAGTTCTTTAAAAGCAATTTTACAATTAGCCGAAGAAGAAGATCAGGAAAAACTGATGTGTCTGAATTTTGCATCAGCAAAAAATCCGGGCGGTGGTTTTATCAACGGAGCCGAAGCTCAGGAAGAAAGTCTGGCGAGAACTTCCGGACTTCATGACAGCTTGCTTCAGGGTTGGGAATATTACGACACGCATCGTGCAATGGAATCTTGTTTTTACACAGATATGATGATTTACAGCCCGAAAGTTCCGGTTTTCAGAAGGGACAAAGGCGAATTGTTGCCGAAACCTGTTTTGTGCAATTTCATCACTTCTCCGGCGGTAAATGCAGGAGTCGTAAAACGTCAGGAACCGGAAAGAGAAGGTGAAATTTTCGGAGCAATGGATATCAGAACGGATAAAATGCTGGCTTTAGCTTTGAGTCAAGGGAATGAAACCTTGATTTTGGGAGCTTGGGGATGTGGTGTTTTCAGAAATGATCCGAAAGAGATCGCTGAATTGTTTAAAAAACATCTTCACGGAAAGTATAAAAATAAATTTAAAAGAGTGGTTTTTGCGATTCTCACGAAGAAAGAGGAAATGATAAAGCCGTTCGAAGAAATATAATGGAACTTAAAAATGACGAAAAAACAAAGAATAATAAATAAAATAAATTCTCAAATCTGCAGCTGTGCGGATTGTGAATCATGGATTGACGGAGAACCATTGTGGCTTTGGGGTGACCAATCAGATGTATATGATTTACTCTTTGACATAGGTGTGGATCCAGATGATTTTTCAGAATATGAGGGCGAAATATTTTGTTCCAATTGTAAAAATGAATTAGAGATTGCCTCTAAAGTTGGAATTAAAACTAAATATCAAAGAGATTTAGAAAATTATATTGATAAGTGTACTAAAAAATATAATAATAAATTAAAAGAATTTGATATTTATATAAAAGAGTTTCCATTACTTGCTTTAAATCATCCTATAGGTAGAAAAATCTACCATGAGATTCAACAAATGAATTTACCTAAAGTAGAATTAAATGTAGGGGATATTTTATTTCGCTCTCGATTGGTGAATAGCAAAAAAATCCTTACATCCGAAGAAATGAAGAACGCACCATTAGGAAAGTCTTCAGAAGGAAGATTTAATCATAGTGGACAAAGTCATTTATATTTGTCTAACAAAAGAGAGGGGGCAATTGCTGAAGTGGAAAATAATGTACTTGTTTGGTTGCAACAATTTGAGATAGGAAATACAGTTAAAAATATTTTAGATTTAAAATATTCTTATGACGAAATTTCATTGTCAACCAATTCATTATTAGTATCAATACATTTGACAGATATTCTATGTCAAGAAGGGATGAATAATGATAATTGGAAACCACATTATAATATTACACGTTTTATAATGGATTGTGCTAAAGAATTAGGTTATGCTGGGATTAGATATAATTCGATAAAGCTTTCATCAAGTGTAAATTATGTTCTTTTCTATCCAGAAAATGTTATTTTGTTAGAAAATGAAGAACCTAAAGTATTATCTTCAAAATTAAGTAATAAAGAAAGATTGTTTGATCTTTTAATAGATGAATAAAACAAATGAAAAAATTAACCATATTGACCGGCGCAGGAATTAGTGCCGAAAGCGGAATAAAAACCTTCAGAGACGAAGATGGTCTTTGGGAAAATCATAGCATCACAGATGTTGCAAGTCCGCAAGGATGGCGAAAAGACAGAGCTTTGGTATTGGAATTTTACAATCAGAGACGTCGCCAGCTTCATGAAGTAGAGCCAAATGATGCGCACAGACTATTGGCAGAATTGGAAAAACATTTCGAAGTTCAGATAATCACGCAAAACATCGATGATTTGCATGAGAGAGCGGGTTCTACAAATATCATCCACATTCACGGAGAATTATTTAAGTCATGTTCCTGCAACAATAAAAATCTGATTTATGAAGAAAAAGGCGACATCAATATTGGAGATAAAGCGGAAGACGGCGCTCAGTTGCGACCTTTTATCGTTTGGTTCGGAGAAGATGTTCCGTTGATGAAAGAAGCGATTAAAAAAACAAAAGAAGCAGATATTTTTCTGGTAATCGGAACGTCTTTGCAGGTGTATCCGGCTGCGGGATTATTGCACGATATTAAAGATGATTGTCTGTTAATCGTTATCAATCCTAATGAAACGGGATTTGGATACGGGCAAAGAGCGGTTGTAATGAAAGAAACGGCAACGCAGGGAATGAAATTGCTGTTTGATAAATTGGTAAATCTTGCCTAATGGAAAATGTTGTAAAATCGGGAATTTTCGGGGTTTGTATCGGTGATGCTTTGGGTGTTCCGGTGGAATTTAAGAGCAGAGAAACGTTGAAAAGATTCCCTGTGGTAACTATGCAGGAATTCGGATCCTGGAATCAGCCAAAAGGAACCTGGAGCGATGACAGTTCGTTAACTCTTTGTATTGCAGAACAATTAACCAAAGGATATGACTTGGAAAAAATTGGAGAAAGCTTTGTAAAATGGGTAAAATATGGACATTGGACGGCTCACGGAAGACTTTTTGATATTGGCGGAACAACCCGTCATTCCATTGCAAGATTGATTAAAGGTGAAAGTGCCAGATTTTCAGGAAACATTTTTGAAGAAGATAATGGGAATGGCTCTTTAATGCGAACTCTTCCCTTGGCTTTTTATCTTAAAGATGAAGAAAATATTGAGAAATTATATCAAACGGTAAAAGAGGTTTCATCGATTACTCACGGACATTTCCGTTCTGTTTTCGCATGCTTTATCTATGTAATTTTTGCGATTGAATTAATTAAAGGAAAAGATAAAGAAGAAGCTTATCAGCATGCTCAAAAAACAGCTTTGGAATTTGCAGAAATTCAAGATTTTAACCCAAAAGAGATTCAGCTTTTTGATGGGATTTTAAAGAATGATATTTCAAATTATGAAGAGGGAAAAATTAGTTCTGGCGGTTATGTTCTTCATAGCTTAGAAGCCTCATTATGGTGCTTTCTAAACTCTGAAAGTTATGCTGAAGCAGTTTTAAAAGCCGTTAATTTAGGAGAAGATACCGACACAACCGGAGCCATCACAGGCGGAATTGCCGGAATTTATTATGGTTTTGAAAATATTCCTGAAGAGTGGGTTGAGGTGTTGGTAAGGAAAGATGATATTGGAAAGCTGTGTATTAAATTAGAAACTCAATTAATGAAATAAAAAACACAAACCATGAATGAACAACAAAAGAAAAAAATAAGCAAATTTCTAAGCCTGGTTCTTAGACATCAACCCGAAATCATCAACTTGAATTTAGATGAAAACGGATGGACGAACGTGGATGAATTAATTACAAAATTAAAAAGAGGTCCTCATCAGGGTTTTACCTTTGAAGAACTCGTAGAAATTGTGGAAACCAATGATAAAAAACGGTTTATTTTTAATGAAGATAAAACCAGAATCAGAGCCAATCAAGGGCATTCGATTGATATCGATTTGGCACTGAAGCCGCAACAGCCACCGGAATTTTTGTATCACGGAACTGCTGAAAGTAATATCGACTCTATTTTTGAAAAAGGAATTGAAAAAAGAAGCCGACAACACGTTCATTTAAGTTCAGACAAAGAAACGGCAATCAAAGTCGGAATGCGTCACGGAAAACCAGTTATCCTAAGCATTAAAACAACAGAAATGTCTGAAGACGGAATTCTTTTTTATCTTTCCGAAAATAATGTCTGGCTGACGGATTTTGTGGATGCTAAATATATAGTAAGATGACAAATGTAGCCATTTGCCCTAATTGTGAAAACTCATTTGAATTCTCTAGGTCTGATATATCTATTAAATTAACGATTAATATTGAAGAAAAAAAATATAGGGTTTATCATTATAAAAAGAGGTGTCCAAGTTGTAGCGAATCTCTTTTCATGAAAATTGGAATGGCGGATGAAAATAATGGTAAATGGCTTATCTCAAAAGAACAGGAAAAATGAAAAGAACATTAGCAATAGGCGATATTCATGGAGGATTCAGAGCATTACAACAGGTTTTGGAAAAAGCTAGTGTTAATGAAAACGACACTTTAATCTTCCTTGGTGATTATGTTGATGGCTGGAGCGAATCTTCCCAAACCATGAAGTTTCTAATCGAACTTTCCGAAAAACAGGAATGTATTTTCATCAAAGGAAATCACGATGCATGGACGGAAGATTGGCTTTCTTTCGGAAATGCTCCTGATGTCTGGCTTTTCAACGGCGGACAAAGTACGGTTGACAGTTATTCGGAGTATTCTCCGGAAGATCTGGAAACCCATCTGGGTTTTTTTGAAAGGATGAAAAACTATTATGTAGACGAAGAAAACCGCTTGTTTATTCATGCCGGTTATTCTTCTATGCACGGTCCGGAAAAAGAGGTGTATTCCAGCAATTACCGTTGGGACAGGACGCTTTGGGAAACCGCCGTTGCAATGGATATAAAATTAGAGAAAAATTCAGAACTTTATCCTAAAAGACTGCTTTTATATAAAGAAATTTTCATCGGCCATACCCCGACTTTGTATTTGAGCAGTAAAATACCTGTGAATAAAGCCAATGTCTGGAATTTAGATACCGGATCTGCATTCACCGGAGCATTGACGATCATGGATGTGAACACCAAAGAATTCTGGCAAAGCGATCCGCTTCCGAGCTTATATCCTGATGAAAAAGGAAGAAATAACGATAATGTCAGATCCAAAAACCGTTGAAATGTCTTCTTTAAAATCAAGAAAATAATTTCAAAACATAATTATCTGCTCCATCGGCAAATTCTTCGCAATAAAAAAAGATACATCAAGCCCGTCATTCCAAATGAAACGAAACTAATGACAAATTTGATATTTTTTTATTGTCTTTGCTGAATTAAACACCTTTGCGTTAAAAAAATTTACTTCATTCTACAAAAACGGAGTAATTTTAAAGCTCGAAATATTACTTCAATGAAACTGAAATATCTTTTATTTTCTTTCGCTTCATCTTTGTTTTTTGGTCAGACTCAATTTCAGACTCCTTTTGAAAAAGGAAATGGAAATCAGACCGTTACTTATGATGAAATGAATGCGTATTATCAAAATTTAGCTAAAAATTTCAATACGATTCAATATTTAAAAAAAGGAGAAGACGATAATGGAAAACCTATTTACGTGGTGGTTTACAACCCTTTTCCTGAAAAAGATCTGAATCAATTAAGAAAAGATAAAGCGATTTTGTTTGTCAATAACGGAATTCACCCCGGTGAACCAGACGGAATTGATGCCACAATGATGTTGATGCGCGATTTGGCAACGAAGAAAGTAAAAACACCTCAGAATTTTATTATCGCAGCGATTTCAGCGTATAATGTGAGCGGAATGCTGAATCGCGGTTCTTTTTCGAGAGCCAATCAAAATGGTCCTGACGAATATGGCTTCAGAGGAAATGCCCGGAATTATGATCTGAATCGTGATTTTATTAAGGCTGATACAAAAAATGCGAAAAGTTTCCAGGAAATTTACCAATGGCTGAAACCGGATGTTTTTATTGATAATCATGTGAGTAACGGAGCAGATTATCAGTATACTTTCACTTATATTTCAACTTTTAAAGAGCGTTTGGGAAGTGTTTTGGGTGAATATTTTTACAACAATTATCAGGCTCAAAACCTTGAACATCTAAAGAAATTAGGCTACGAAAGCACACCTTATGTGAATATTCATGGCGATGTTCCGGAAGTGGGTTTTGCTGCGTTTGAGGATTCTCCGAGATATTCTACAGGATATACAACGTTGTTTAATTCTCTGGGAACCGTTCCTGAAACGCATATGTTGAAACCTTATGACAAAAGGGTGGATGCAACGTATAAATATATGCTGGTGAATCTTCAGAATTTAGATAAAGAATATAAAAAGATCAAACAGCTGAGAATTGAAAATTTAAAACAATATCAAGCCGGAAAACAGTATGGAATTCGCTGGAAAATAGATTCTACAAAATATTCTACGATGGATTTTAAAGGATATGAAGGAAAATATAAGCCAAGCGAAATTTCCGGAAAACCGAGACTGTATTATGACAGAAATAAACCTTTCACGAAAAATATAAAACTTTTTACAACGGCCGTTCCCACGGGTTACATCACGATTCCTAAATATTATGTGATTCCGCAGTCGCAATATCGAGTGATTGAAGAATTTAAAAGAAATCAGATCCGGATGACGCCGATCCGGAAAGACAGTACAATAGCGGTGGAATCTTATAAAATTAATGATTTTAAAACCGTGAAAAATCCTTATGAAGGTCATTATTCACATTTTGAAACAACGGTAGATAAATCCAATAAAAATCTAAGGTTTACTGCAGGAGATTATATGGTTCCGACCAATCAGGAAGGCGTAAAATATATCATTGAAACCCTGGAACCCGAAGCTTTGGATTCTTTCTTCAACTGGAATTTTTTTGATGGGATTTTAGCCCAGAAAGAATATTATTCAGCCTATATTTTTGAAGATACAGCGGCTGAATTATTGAAAAAGGATAAAGAATTAAAACAAAGATTTGAAGCTAAAAAAGCATCAGACAAAAAGTTTTCAGACGACGGAACTGCTCAGTTGGATTGGGTGTATAAAAACTCGCCTTACTTCGAAGAAAAAACTTTTAAACAATATCCTATTTACAGAATTTTATAAAAAAAGACGTTTCATCTCGAAACGTCTTTCTGTTTTATTTAGGAAGGCCTCTTTTTAAGGCTAATTCTGCTCTTTCAATGGCTTTCTTTTCTTTCCAGTCCATGTATTTCTTCTTGAAATTCTTCTTCATGATGTCATCAAACTTTCTCTGAACGGTAAGATTCCATAAAGAATTTGCCTTTACCGCCCAGGATTTGTCCCAGGCTCTTAAGGAAAGCGAAAAGCTGCCGTCGAGATACTTCATCCAGTGCCACCAGCCTGTCGGCATAAATAATGTGTCACCATGCTCAAGATAGCAGTCAATACCTTCTACACCGTCTAATGCCGGAAATTTTGTGAAATCCGGGTTTTCAATATCATAATCTTCCAAAGCATAGGTGGCATAAGGAAGTTGATAGAGTCTTTCTTTCCATTTGTTTTCGAACAGTATTACGTGTTTTCTTCCATTAAAGTGGGTATGGAAGATGTGCGCTAAATCGATATCAAAGTGTAAAAAAGTAACAGAACTCTGGCCTCCAAAAAACATCGAAGGATATTTATCCAGAAAACCACCCATTAGTTCTTTGGGAGAAATATATTCTTCCAAAAGCTTGGGAGCATGTTTTATAGGATCGAAAAAGAAAATTCTAAGATCGGTAGGCTCTCTCTGGATGAGGTCTATATAATCTCCGAATTTCATTTTTGCGGTCGGGGTATTAATGGGTGCAGCGGGATCGGCCTTCGAACTGTCATATAACGGAACCTCCACATCACCAACTACCTCTTTCACATAATCCATGGTCCATTTCTGGTAAGCAGGCCATTTTCTTGCCATATTTTTGATGACAACGGGCTTCCTGGGCTTTAGATACTTTTCCGTGAATTCTTCCTGAGTAATATCATCAACAATATCTATAGGCTTTAAATTAATTCCCATCTTAATAATTTTATGTTACAAAATTATTAAATAAATACTTACGACGCTCTGTTTAAGTTTTTTTTAATCTATGATTCAAATCATTATTTTAAATATTTAGACTAAATAAATTCTAAAAATTAATTTTTTTAATTAAAAGGTCTGATTATAGATCAAAGTTAAAATTTATAACTATGTTTGTAGTGATAAAAATTATTTAACTTTTAAAAATTAATACGATCTCTGTTAAAAGTGTAACAAAAATCTAAAACCATAAACTAATTGTACAAATAATGATAATGAAAAATAAGATTTCTTTGTTTTTGATGATATTTTTCTCGGTATTGTCTTTTGCCCAAAAAACAGTGTCCGGGAAAATTACCGATGAAGACGGGGTGGCGGTTCCCAGCGCGAGTGTAACTATAGAAGAGCCCGGAAAAGAGGCTATTCTGGCGTACGGAATTACGAATTCCAAGGGAGAATATAAGGTAACTTTTACCACTGCAGAACCTAATGTAGATCTTAAGGTAAAAGCTTTCAACCAAAAACCATTAACAAAGCAAATCAGCAACAGCGATCAGACCTTGAGTTTTAAACTCCAGTCGGAGGCTACCGAAATTAAAGAAGTTCAGTTAAAAACAAAGATGATTACCTCCAGGGGAGATACTATTGCGTATGACCTGAAGGCTTTTGACAATAAAAATGACAGGACGCTGGCAGATGTGATGAAAAAAATACCGGGTATTGAAGTCAATGCCGACGGAAGTATTCTTTATCAGGGAAATGCAATCAACAAATTTTATGTGAACGGAAAAGATCTGATGGAAGGAGGGTATGGAACCATTAACAACTCGCTTCCAAAAGATGCGGTACAAAAAGTTGAGGTTCTCGAAAACCATCAGCCCGTAAAAATTCTTCAGAATAAAGTGCCTTCTGATCAGGCAGCCATTAATATTAAGCTTAAAAATGCAGTCACCATGACAGGGCGTGGCGAAGTTGCCGTGGGCGCAGATCCTCTGTTGTGGAATGTAAAACTTACTCCCATGTTCTTTGGGCAGAAAAGCCAATGGGTCGTTAACTATAAAGCCAATAATACGGGTGAGCAGGTGGAAAGTGAAGGAAATATCCTGGCTTTCGGAAGCAGTTGGGAAGGAAGGAGAATTAATGCTTCCCAAAATGGCTGGCTGAATGTAGAAACGGCCAGTACGCCCAATACCCCTATAAAAAGGTATTTAATGAATAACGTGCATTATCTGTCCGCCAATTATCTTGTTAATATCGATAAGAAAAAAGAATGGGAACTGAAGGCTAGTGCCAACTACACCAATAATGCAGTAGAAAGAGAAGATTACAGAGAAACTACATATCTTGACGGTTCTAAAATTATAAACAGTACAAGAAATAATTTCTACACCGATAAAATAAAAGGAGAATTGATTTTTACTAAAAATGCGAAAAAAGGATTCTTTAAAAATACCACAAGTTTCAGCCAGTTCTGGAATGGCGACAGAGCATACGCCGTAAGAGAAGGAAGAATAGGGAACGAATCTGTACAGTCGCCCACTTCATCTTTCCAGAACTCATTAAGTACCATTATCCCATGGAAAGAGAAAATGGTGAATTTTAAATCTTATATCAACTATCAGGATGATCAGCAGACTTTGGAAGTAAATCCGGCCAATTATTTACAACTGCCGTATCAGCTTCCAAAAGCAAATCCAAACGATCCGAATGAGAACGTAAGATACGGAATCGTTAATTTTGCTCAGGGGACTTCGGCGATACAGCAGTTTAGATTGAAAACTTTAGATACTTCACATTCTGCAAACATCAGCTTTTCAACGAAAGGATGGACGTTTACGCCGCAGGTTGGATTCGATTTTTCATCCGATAAGCTGAATACGAATTTTGATGGATTAACCGTTCCTGCCAGTCCGGGAGATGTTCAGCCGGATTTTGCCGGTAAAGCCTACGAGAACAATTTAAGATTTACAGAAATTAATCCCAACGCGTCGGTTGGAGTAAACTATAAATCAGACAGCTGGAGTTTATTTGCCAATTTCCCTGTGAATTTTAATAATATAAAAGCAGAAGACGGTTTAAGAGGGGTTTCAAAAACATTAAATAAAACAACGTTTACCCCCAATATTTTTGCTCAGTATACATTTGCCTCTTTCTGGAAAGCGAGTGTGAATGGAAATATCAGCAATAACTTCGGAGATATTCAGACAGCGTATGCAGGATATGTTTTGCTGAGCCCGACAGGGTTTAATGTGATGGATCCTAATAACCCGATTCCTCAGACTACGACTTCAAGCGGGGGAGCAAGAATTGAATACAGAAATCCGCTGAACAACTTATTCTTTAACGTAAATTACTCTCTAAGCGACAGCAAGAGAAACCTTTTGAGTACGCCAATATTAGATCAGACCACCGGGTTTACGCTTATGCAGTACAGAGAGCAGGAAAACCATACCAAAAACAACAGGTTTAATGTTGAGGTCGGTAAATATTTTCCGAAGTTTAAAACAAACGCATCCATTAGTTACGGCAATACAACATCCATTTCGGATGCCGCTTTGAACGAGCAGGATTTTAAGAACAAAAATAACGCGCAGACCTATGGCTTTAAACTGAATAATACTTACTTCAGCTGGATGAGTGTAGATTATAACATGAGCCTTTCCAGAACGAAGCAAGACAGCCGTGGAGGATCTTTAGGGTTGAATAAAGGATATAATCATAACCTTGGACTGTTTTTTTACCCGATCGAAAATCATACTTTAGGATTTAACTGGGATCAGGTGAATACCGTAAATGGAAATAATAAATACAACAACCCTTTCTATGATGTTTCTTACCAGTTTACATGGTCTAAAAAGAAAATTGATTTTGAGCTTAAATGGATGAATATCGGAAACAGAAGGGTATTTGAAACCTATAATCTGGATGGCCAGTTGGGAGCAACCACCTATACAAGAATTCAGCTTCGCCCAAGCCAGGTGATGTTCACCGTAAAATTCAACTTTAAATAAGACCATGAAACTGTAAAAGGTCAAAATAATAAGAACCAATCTCGCTGAGGTTGGTTTTTTGTTTAAGCACCTTTTTAAATGAGTAGAATTATCTTTTTTCAACTGAATTTGTTGGAATTTATTTTTTTTAACGCAAAGTTTTAGTTTAAATGTTAAAAATTGTAAACCATCACATTTTAGTATTTGCTGATGTGCTTTAAAAATAAAAACGATAAAATCTGTAACAAAAAATAAGAAAGGTTAACTAACTAATTATAAACTTCCAAAATGAAAAAATTTTTCTCAGTACTCTTATTGTCGATTGTCGTTTTTGCAAGCGCACAGGAAAAAGAAACCGCCAACCGTTTTTTTTATGAGCTTACATTTAAGCCTAAAAAAGATTCGGCAAAAGTTGATAAAGTGATCACTATTTTAGATATTACAGATAAAAACAGATCAATTTACCAGGATTACACCATTATTGCTCAGGATTCTATCATGAAAGTTGAGTTTGATGCAATGAAGAAAGCCGGAGTGATGAAGGATCTCTCAAAATCTTTAAAACAGCCAAAAATTTCGGCCAGGGTGTATAAGTTTTATCCAACCATGAAAATTCAGTATGTCGATAAAATCACAAGCGGATTTACCCCTAGTAATATAGGATATAATGAAGATCTAAAACTTAATTGGAATATCCTTACAGATAAACAAAAGATAGGAGAATATAATGCTCAAAAAGCAACAACAGAGTTTGGAGGAAGAAAATGGACGGCTTGGTTCAGTACAGATATTCCTTTTCAGGACGGGCCTTATAAGTTTTCAGGACTTCCGGGGCTGATTGTGAAAATTGAAGATGATAAAAAAGACTATTCCTGGATCCTTCAGGGAAATAAAAAAGTGAATGACTATACAGAATATTCCTATATCGAAAACCTGATGCAGGCAAAAGGAGGGAAGGTAAACGAATTATCCAGAGAAAAGTTCGAAAAGACATACAATGACTTCAAAAAAGACCCTTTTGCCACGATAAGACCTATGATTACTCAGGAAATGATGTCTAAATCTATTCCGGGAATGGACGGAACCGTCGGAGATATGATGAAAAAACAGGAAAAAGTATACAAAGATTTTTTTAATGCGAATGATAACCCAATTGAGCCTCCTTACGAAAAATTAAAAGTAGGAAACGTGGAAAAAGTTGGCCAGGCAAAATAATACCGCTTTATATCAACTAAATTATATTTTTTAAAATCAACCCAGATTTCGCAGACATCTGGGTTGATTTCTTTCATAGAAAGGCGTTATTTAGATTAAATTTAAATAGCGTATATTTGCAGACACAAAAATTTGGCTTTGAAAGAGAAGGATTTACATACATTGAGCGGATTCCCAAAAAATAAAATGGGAAAGATTGTGGGATATGATAATGACCATCTGAAAATGCCCAACAAGATTATCGAAATGGGGCTTCTTCCGGAAACGTCATTCAGGATTTTGTATCAGGCTCCTTTCAACGGGCCCATGTATGTAGAATTCGGAGACGAAAAAAGCCGAATTGCTCTTCGTGAGGAAGAAGGGGATTATATCATTGTTGAAGAATTGAATTAATGCAGGATACTCAGAAAAAACAGGTACTTTTAGTAGGAAATCCAAACGTAGGAAAGTCAACAGTTTTTAATGCACTAAGCAATAAAAAACAGAAAACCGGAAACTATGCAGGGGTTACCGTAGCAAGCCATTCAGGGGATTACACCTATAAGAATGAGGAGGTTGAGATTATCGATTTGCCCGGTTCTTACAGTTTGTATCCAAGTTCGGAAGATGAGGCTATTTTTTCTAAATATTTAATAGATCATCAGAAAGACTATGCCGGAGTTATCTATATTCTCGAAGCACTGAGCCTGAAAAGAGGGCTGCTTTTGTTTCAGCAGATTCAGGATTTGGGAGTTCCGATGATCTTGGTGGTCAATCAGATCGATCAGGCAGAGAGAAGAGGGATTGATATTGATGTTCAAAAATTCTCAGAGGCCTTAGGAATAAAAATTATTCAGACCAATGCGAAGGAACATATTGGGATTGAAGAAATTAAAGAAGCTGTCTTAAACAACGAATTCTTAAAAACAGAGAAGGTATCTTTTGAAACACCCGCTGAACATAAGGATTTTATTCAGAAATTAGCTTCTCATAAAGGGTTCGATAATGAATATAAAGCGTGGATGAGCCTTTCTTTAGGAACCGATTCAGGAAGAATAGAATCAATCACCGGAGCAATGAATGAGCCTGATTCTAAAAGTTTAGTTCCGAAAAGATTACAGGTGCAGGAAACGGTAAGGAGATATCAGAATGTAGATAAAATCTTAGCCAATGTAATCACAAAAAAACCGCAGTTTAAAGAATTATTAACGGAGAAACTGGACAGAATTCTGGTTCATAAATTCTGGGGATACGTTGTTTTCCTTTTGATTTTGTTGATTATTTTCCAGAGTGTATTCTTCCTCGCGGCATATCCTATGGATGGAATCGACTGGCTTTTTGGAGAAATGGCCGCTTTTTCAGCAGAACATTTACCACAGGGACCAATCAACTCTTTAATTTCCAACGGAATTATTCCTGGGGTCGGAGGCATTGTGATTTTTGCCCCGCAAATCGGGATTTTATTATATTTTCTTTATTTACTGGAAGATTCTGGATACATGGCAAGAGTGGTTTTTCTTATGGACAGGCTTCTTAGACCATTTGGATTAAATGGTAAAAGTATCGTTCCCCTGGTTTCCGGAACGGCTTGTGCAATTCCGGCGGTGATCTCCACAAGAAATATTGAAAACCTGAAGGAAAGACTGCTCACGATTCTGGTTACCCCTTTTATGACGTGTTCGGCAAGACTTCCGGTTTACAGTATCATTATCGGATTGATTATTTCTGATAAAACATTCTTCGGAATACAATACAAAGCCTTGGTATTAATGGGGATGTATCTGCTTGGTTTTGCGGTCGCGTTATTATCGGCTGCTATTCTTAAAGGATTTATAAAAAATAAAGGAAAAACGTATCTGGTGATGGATCTGCCAACGTATAAAAAACCACTTTTCTGGTATGATTTTAAGATGGTTTTGGGTAAAGTTTGGGATTTTATTACAGGAGCGGGAAAAATTATTTTCATTGTCAGTATCATTATTTGGTTTCTGAGCTATTTCGGTCCAAAACAACAGCCGGATCAGTTCGTAGCAACCAATGTGGAGCTGGATCATTCTTATCTGGCTAAAATGGGGAAGGGCATCGAACCCATTATTGAGCCTCTTGGGTACGATTGGAAGATGGGAGTCGGAATTCTGACGAGCTTTGTGGCGAGAGAAGTATTTGTAGGCACCATGTCCACCCTCTACAGTCTGGATGATGATGCCCCTGAAGTGAAAGTAATCGATAAAATGAGACACGACGTAAAACCCAACGGAGAAAAAGTTTTCAACTTTGCTACCGGAGTTTCCGTCCTCTTATTTTATGCATTTGCAATGCAGTGTGTTTCTACACTGGCAGTAGTCTACAGAGAAACCAAAAGCTGGAAATGGACCGGCTTGCAGGTGGCAATGATGACCGGTTTGGCATACTTTGTGTCGATGTTAGCTTATCAGATATTAAAATAATGGACTCTTCATTACTATTTCAATACGTAATTGTTCTTCTTGTCGTGGCATTTGCCTGTTACTCTTTATTTAAAGTACTCAGAAAGAATTTTGCACCGAAAAAGTTCAGTTCAAAAAGATCAAACTGCGATAAGGATTGTGGTTGTTCATAAATACATAACGTTCCTTGTGGAAAACTAAACCTAAAAATTGATTTTTTTTTTTCTAATTTTGTAAAAAATCACAAATGAAATTAGAAACAGTTGAGACATTAACGAACTCGTTTGAAGACTTTTCGCATACAACAGAAGAAGGAATAGAATTCTGGTTTGCAAGAGATTTGCAACAGTTGTTAGGATATTCGGAATGGAGGAACTTCAATAATGTTATTATTAAAGCTAAAACTTCCTGCGAAGTTAGCGAGAATAATATTGCAGACCATTTTGTTGATATCAACAAAATGGTAACAATTGGCTCAGGGTTTCAGCGGGAGATAGAGGATATTATGTTAACGAGGTATGCTTGCATATTTTCTTCTAACAATTACAATCACAGCATAAGACTTTGCAACTGAAATTACAATCTTTAATACAAAAGATAAAGATCTAAAAAGTGAAAACGAATTTCATCCGAGCATGTAATAAATAATAAATCAGTTCGTAAAATTCTATTACAACGAGGAATTACTCCCGAAAACCTGCCTCCTGAAGAATATATTAAAAAGTTGGAAACAAGAGTAAATTCTGAAAGTAAAAAAATAGAAAAAAATCCTAAGAAATTAAAATAATTATGTCATTAATAAAAAGTATTTCAGGAATCCGAGGAACCATTGGAGGTAAAGTAAATGATAACTTAACGCCGCTGGATGTGGTAAAATTTGCTTCGGCATTCGGAACCTGGCTTCAGAATAATAAAAATAAAAAAGATTTAACGCTAATCATCGGAAGAGATGCCAGAATTTCTGGTCAGATGGTCTCTTCTTTGGTGACGGCAACATTACAGGGACTTGGAATCAACGTGATTGATTTAGGACTTTCCACCACTCCGACCGTTGAAATTATGGTTCCGGAACTTAAAGCAGACGGTGGAATTATCCTTACCGCTTCTCATAATCCAAAACAATGGAACGCTCTGAAGTTATTAAACGAAAAAGGAGAATTTATTACAGGTGAAAACGGAGCGGAAGTTTTAGCATTAGCTGAAAGCGAAGATTTCAATTATGCTGAAGTTGATGATCTGGGAAATTATGAAACGAGAGACGATGCTTTTGATATTCATATCCAGCAAATCCTTGACCTGCCGATGGTGGATGTTGAAGCCATTAAATCTAAAAACTTTAAAGTGGTTTTAGATGCTGTTAATTCTACGGGAGGTATCGCAATCCCAATGCTGTTAGATCAATTGGGTTGTGAAACAGTAAAGCTGTATTGCGAGCCGACGGGTCATTTCCCACACAATCCCGAACCTTTAAAAGAACACTTGGGAGACATCTGCGAACTGGTGAAGAAAGAAGGTGCAGATTTAGGTGTTGTTGTAGATCCGGATGTTGACAGATTGGCTTTAATCGACGAAAAAGGCGAAATGTTCGGCGAAGAATATACATTGGTTGCCGTCGCAGATTATTTATTGAAACATAAAAACGGCGTGGCCATTTCCAACCTTTCTTCAAGCCGTGCGTTGAGGGATGTTGCTAAAATGCACAATTCCGAATATTTTGCAAGCGCTGTGGGGGAGGTTAACGTGGTAACGCTGATGAAGGAGAAAAATGCGGTAATTGGCGGGGAAGGAAACGGAGGAATTATTTATCCGGAACTACACTACGGAAGAGATTCTTTGGTGGGTGTTGCATTATTTTTAACCCACCTGGCAAAGGAAAATAAAACGGTTTCTGAACTGAGAGCCGGATATCCTAGCTATTTCATGGGTAAAAAGAAAATTGAGCTGACTCCGGAAATTAATGTGGATGATATTTTAACCAAAATGGAAAAAGAATATCAAAATGAAGAGGTCTCTACAGTAGACGGCGTAAAAATAGATTTTGAAAACAATTGGGTTCACCTTAGAAAATCAAACACAGAACCGATTATCAGGATCTATACAGAGGCTAAATCTCAGGAAGAGGCCGACAAATTGGGGGATGATATGATTGCTAAAATCAATAGTTTGATTTAAAAAAAATTAACAGCTATTTCATCATTCTAAAAAGAAAAATGATTAAATTTATAGTACTAAGATTTTCAGAACAGAGTATTTATATATCTCATCTCTCAAGTCTTAAATCTTAAAACTGGTTTATATTGGAAGAATATTTTGGAAATGAACTTGTAAAAAAGTTCGAGGAAATGATGGAAAACAATGATGAATTCTACTTTGATACAGAAGAGTTGGAGGATATTATTGTTTACTATCTGGAGCTTGGAGACTTTAATTATGCTGATGCAGCAGTAAATTATGGGTTAAAGCTTCATCCCAATTCCTTAGATATCAAGATTAAAAAACTTGAAATATTGCTGGAATGGGAAGATTATAATACGGCGAAAGAGCTAATCAACGAGCTGAAAGGTTCTTCGATGGAAAGCACAGACTTTTTGGTTTGCTATGCGAAGTATTATTCGAATTTAGGAAATCCGAGAAAATCCATTGAAATATGTAAAAAAGCGCTGGAATTAAAAGAAGAAGAAAACTTTCTTCACAATTTTATCGCAGATGAATATGTGAATCTTGGAGATCCTTTTAACGCAATTAAACATTACAGAAAAGCACTGAAAGAAGATCCCACGGACGAATACTCCCTGGAAAACTGTATGATCTGTTTTTCTGAACTGAATAAGAGCGAGGAGGCAATTGCCTTTCTTAATGAATATCTGGATGAATTTGCGTATTCCGAAGTCGCATGGCTGGAATACGGACAGTTTTATTTCAACAGAAAGAATTATGAAGAAGCCATAAAAGGCTATGACTATTTACTGGCCATTAATTCGAGTTCGGTTGGAGTGTATGCTAATAAAGCAGCCTGCTACGAAGCATTAGGGCAATACAAAAAGGCCATTGAAGTATACGAGGAAATGCTGGAGCTGGAATATACAAAAGCATTTACTTTTTATAAGATCGGTCTTTGTTATAAGGCCCTGAAACAGCCTATTATTGCTTTAAACTCCTTCCAGAAATCGTTGAGAGAGGATCCTCAGTTTTATCTTGCGATGATGGAGCAGTCTTATATCTACGAAGAGATGGGAGGGATGACAGAGGCTTTGCATTTTGCAAAAGAAGCCACGCATCTCAATGATACGGATCTTGATTATCAGAAAAGACTGGCATTTTTGTTCATTGATTCAGGGAAGTTTGAAGAGAGCTTATCTTGCCTCAAGAAATTGGTAGACGCAGAGCCCACCAGATTTTACAATTGGTATGCCTATTCTGAAGTATTGATGCTTCTTGGGGAATATGAAGAAGCGGTAACCTTGCTTAACAGAGCCTTAAGAGCCCATTACAGAGCAGAATTGTATTATCAGCTAAGCAATTGTTATTTCAATTTAAGAGAGCAGGAACAAGGCATAGAATCGCTTCAGAAAGCTTTGGAGCTGGATCCTACTCTGGTGTCGGATATGCAGAAAAAATATCCGTTCATTAAAGATGAAGTAAAAAAGGTGAAAGCCAAAGTAAAAAAGAAGAATTAATCTTAAAATAAAAAGAATATCCTGTAGAAATACGGGATATTTTTATTAACGTTTGGGTTTCGCTCTTAAAAACACCAATCCAGCGATGATAACTGCTGCTCCGACAAATTAATGGGAGTTAGCTTTTCACCATCCAAAAAGCCCCAGATAATCGCGACAATAGGCATTACCAGTGTTACGGTTGATGCAAAAAGAGGAGTAGAGACTTTCAGCAACCGATAGTTCATCATCATGGCCAATCCGGTTCCGAAAATGGATAATAACCCAACAAAAAGTAACCCTGTTATATTATTTTCATCAAAACGAAAGGTCGAAAAGAATCCTGAAAAGACTAAGGCAATAACGGACGGTAAAAATAAAACGAAAGAAAATACAAATGCCGATAAAACGGTGGATGAAACTTCCATTAATTTAGATTTTACAGTCGTAATACTCAGGGCATAGCATATTGTTGCCAGCAATAACAGCAAAATCGGAAATATTTTAAAAGTGCTGCCTTCGCCACCGCCAAAAGCCAGTAAACAAACACCTGTAAAACTCACGAGAATTCCTGTAATCTGCTGTCTGGTTGTTTCAAATTTCCAAATCAGAGAGCCCACAATAATCACAAAAATAGGCATCATGGAGTTGATAATACCTGCGATACTGCTGCTCACCTGAGTTTCCGCAATCGGAAATAAAAACATGGGGATGAAATTACCTGTTAATGCAGCTAAGATCAGCCATTTCAGATGTTTTTTAGGAAATAATCTGTATTGAGACACGGCTACGGGCATCAAGATTATTCCGGCGATCAAAACGCGTAAAGCTCCTACCTGATAAGGGCTGAAATGTTCAAGAGATTTTTTAATTAAAATAAAAGAAGATCCCCAAATAATGCTTAATACCACCAGAAGAATCCACTTTTCTCTATCTGCGTTCATTATTTTTATGTAAAATTTTTAAAAACTCTTTTTTAGGAATCATCCTGGCACCGAGGCTTTCGAGATGCTCTGTATGAGACTGGCAATCAATTAACGAAAGATGACCTTTATTGTTTTCGACAAAATGAATAAAGCCTGCTTTGGATGCATTGCTGACTTTTGCAAACATACTTTCGCCACAAAAAACGTCGCCGATCTGCAAACCGTAAAATCCGCCTACCAATTCTCCGTTTTGCCAGACTTCAATGCTTTTGGCCAGACCATATTCATGCAGCTGGATGAAGGTTTCCATTAATTCGTCGGAAAGCCAGGTTCCGGTTTGCCCTCTTCGGCTAATTTCCTGACAATTTTGGATAACTTCTCTGAAATGCTGATTTTCCGTAAAAGTAAAAACCTGGCGATCCAGTATTTTTTTCATCGATTTTGACACTTTTATCTCCTCGGGAAACAGTACAAATCTTGGATCAGGGCTCCACCAAAGAATTTCTTCGCCGGGATTGTACCAGGGAAAAATACCTAGCTGATAAGCAAACCAAACCCTTTCGATGGACAAATCGCCACCGAAGGCAATAATTCCTTCTTGCCCGTCGTACAGTTCCGGGTCGGGAAATGAAATTTCGTTTTCGTCTAATCGAACCATGGTTGGAAAAAAAATCCCACTTCAATAAAAGCAGGATTTATATTAGATGATATTCTTTTAATTAAAAAGGCAAATCGTCGTCGTCATCTCCAGCGAAAGGATTTTCGTTGGAAACCGAAGAAGCCGATTGAGTAGGGGCAGCCTGGGTAGGTTCTGAACCATTATCAAAAACTTTTTCTACTCTCCATCCTGTAATAGAGTTGAAATATTTAGTTTCCCCTTGTGGAGAAACCCACTCTCTTCCTCTGATGTTGATTCCCACCTTTACATTTTCTCCTTCTTTCAGAGAATCCAATAAACTGATCTTATCAGACAAAAATTCTATGTTTATCGGTTGTGGATACTGTTCCTGAGTTAAAATAACCATTTCTCTCTTTTGGAAACCGCTCGCAAATGTCTGAGCATCAAATATTTTCTTTACCGTTCCTTGTAATTCCATATCGTAATTATTAACACCGTAAAAGTAAGAAAATCAATCGTAATAAAGGCTACGTGAAAAAAAAAATGTAAAAATTTTAATTTTTTTTGCTGAAAAGTTTGGAGGTAAAAGAATTTATCCTATCTTTGCACCACTGAAAACGGAAAACGATACGAGTTCTTTAAGAAATAAGTTTTCAGATTAAACAACGCGGATGTGGTGTAATTGGTAGCCACGCCAGACTTAGGATCTGGTGCCGAGAGGCGTGGGGGTTCGAGTCCCTTCATCCGCACAGTATGCGAAAATAGCTCAGCTGGTAGAGCACAACCTTGCCAAGGTTGGGGTCGCGGGTTCGAATCCCGTTTTTCGCTCCACTCCATGCCCTGGTGGTGGAACTGGTAGACACGCAGGACTTAAAATCCTGTGTTCGTAAGAACGTGCGGGTTCAAGTCCCGCCCGGGGTACTAAAACCCTCTGTAATTTATTACGGAGGGTTTTTTGTTGCTGCATATATTATGATGAGGGGTTGTTATGCCGGATCTGGCAGGCAGCTTAAACCGGATCAAACACAAAACTTGGGGATTTGGCAAAAAGTTGAGATCACTTTAAATTTAAAAATAAGAGTCGTATTTTCCACGGATTTTTAAATACAGAAGATGAGCGCTGACTTTACGGATCAATCCCAAAAGTTGGGGACTAAGCAAAAAGTTTAGACAATCTGAATAGAAAAAATGATTTGTCTTTCACTCCTCGAAGCTGCAATCTGAAGTTCTTTATTTTAGCATTGAATGATTCCGCCGAAGCATTGGTACTTCTTTTATCGAAGTAATTTAGAATATCGCTGTAATGATTCATAATTGTTTTCATTAGTACAGAAAATACTTTAAAACCTGATTCTTCTGCTTCTTTGAACCAACGCGCAAGCTTGAGCATCGCCACCGATTTTTGAATGTTTTGATTGTAAATTCTCCTCAAGCCATCGGCTAAATTATAGGCTTTTTCTATATCCGGATATTCTGAGAATAGGATTTGAGCTCTCTGTTTTTGTGATGCAGTCCATTTTTCTCGGGTTTTATAGAGCAAGTAGCGGCTTCTGGACAAAAGTTGCTTTCGGGTGTCTCCGTTTTCAAAGATTTCAATTTCTGGTTTGAGTTTCTTTTCTTTTGCTTCTGCTAAGAGATTGTTTTCCTGTTCAATAACTTCCCAACGGTGGCTTATTCTTAATTGCTGCAAGGCCTCTAGAGCTAATTTTTGCACGTGAAACCGGTCGATAACCTGCGTGGCATTGGGGAAGCATCTTTTAGCAATAAGTTTCATAGAACCTGCCATATCCAAAGTAATTTCTTTTACATTTAGCCTTAATTTTCGATCAATTTTTAAGAGATATTCTATCACGGTATCACTTTTCGTTCCTTTAATAACGGCAACGATAGTGGCTTTTCTTTCTTTTGTTTTTTTGGAAGTAAGAACAGTGTAGAGCTCACCTTGGGAAAGCGCAACTTCATCAATAGAAAGCCTGTCTGAAAGGTTTTGAGGATATAAAATCCAGTCTTCAGCATGTGATTTTTGTGCCCAATTTTTAAAATCACTGATGCTGTTTTTATATTGTCGTTGAAATTTCCTTCCATCCACGCCGTACATTTGGCCGATGGTTTTGCAGGGAAGAATTTTAGTATCGGCAGATTTTTTTTAAGAACTCTGCAAAATCTGTTGTCATGCGGGTTCCTTTTGCGATGAGAGACCAGTCTCTTTGGATGATGTTTCCGGTTTTAGTATCAGTCCATCTTCTTCGTTTGATGTGCAGTTTTACGGTTTTTCCGCGAAGAGGAAAATCATCAACAGTGATCTCAGGAACAAAACCTTTTGACTGTAAAAGGAGTGATGAAAATTCTTTAGGAGCTGTATTTTTCTCCTCAAAATAGATATGTAAAATTTTATTTTCTTCTTCAAATTTCATCATCTCGAAATGCTCTATCAAGAGTTCGGGCAAAAATAATTTAAGAATTTCAGCATCGTTTAACATCAAACAAAATTAGCACTTTTTATTTTGCTCCCCAAGTTTTGTCCCTGATCCGACTTTACTCCTGATGATAAAATTTAAATAAAATGGGGTCTTAAGTCTAAATTGACGATAAGTTTTGGCTAAAGCCTCAGATACTTCATCTTTCTAAGACTGGCTGAAGCCAGTCCCTATTGATTTATAGCATATGATATTAATCGAATTAAGGTTAAAAGCAAAGATTTATTTTTCAAACCCTAAATATTTACAAATCAAAAAATACAAATAAATGCTTCGCGAAGCATAAAAATAGCTTCATCAAATCAACTCGTTGATTCCTCTTTGCTCCTTTATATACTCCAAAAAATAAATCTTTGCGTTAAAAAAGAGTCACTTCATTAAAAAACTGAGTTCGATTAAAATAAACTATCTAAATATTGGTTTGATCTTTATTATTAGATGAAATTTGGGAATTCAACAAAATTCATCATTATTTGTAGGCTATAAGAAATAAACCTTCAACCATCATTATCTGGAAAAATCTGTGGACTCTGTAGGAAATAATCTATTTTAAATCTTGAAATTTCTCCCCAACTTTTGGGATTGATCCCTTAAACCCTCAGAATTTCTAAAATCCTGAAGGTTTAAAACTTAAAAAACGACCAGTAAATGGTCGTTTATATAAGATTATTAGCTTTTAAGGCCAGATCGTTCCTTCTTGTGAGTTACTGATCCAAGGTTTTCCGCTGCAGCTTGTACCGGGATGTGCATTAATGCAACTTTTTACCCATTTGGCTCCGTCTGCGTGAGAACTTACCTTCTTATTACTACAGTAGGTTGATCCTGCATTATCTTCATATAACTGATATCCGGGATATCCTCCTTTTCCCAGAACTCCGGCATTTTTCAGGAAGTTTTGAGCAGTGTTTCCAGGATAATCTATTGTAGCTCCAAGCACCCAGCCTACTGAATCTACGCTGTTTCCTGCAATAAGATCTTGTGGAGGCGATAATGTGATGGTTACAGTCTTCGATTTACTGTCGACAGAGGTAGAGGCAGAGTAGGTAGATTCTGAAACGCTTGCCAGAGGAATTCCTAAGAAAGAAATTTTCACGTTAGTTGTTTGTTCAAATGTTTTTGAAATACTTTCATACTCTGAACTGGTTACTTTAATCGTAATATTGGGATAATTTGAAATAGCAACACCATTCAATAATCCGAACGAACCATTATCACTGAAATCAATATTAGGATTTGGAGAGAATTTGAATCCTGTATTCGGTTGGTCTGTATTTTTAATGGCTTCGTTAATAGGTGCGTACCAAGCCCAGTTTAATCCGGTTGACATATTATAATCTGAGGGTCCGAAATTCACTAATGTTACTCCTGTGAATTGCATGCTTACTTCTATGGTGTTTTTTGTGGTAGCGATTTTTTCAGAAAAATAGCTGGCATTACCACCCACGCCGATAGTGAATAAATCCAGAACGGGAATAGAAAAACCGGTGCTTCCATTTACTGATACCGAAAATTTATCGCTTGTTTCCCTGCTGATGCTTAGTTCGAGATTTGCGGCCTGGGAGGAGTTTTTAAGCCCATTCAGAATATCGCTCAATTGTGTAGCCATTTGAAAAGAAGGAACGACTTTTTTATTGTCTAATGTAAGGGCTCCATTATCCTCTGTCGGATTTTGAACATTATCTAAAGCATCTGCCACATATCCATTATTCATGGTAACTGCATTCTGCAGAGTTACCGAACCGCCTAATGCATTAAGGTAATTTGCTAATACTGGTAACATAGGCTTTCCGCTGGCAGGAGTTTTATTTAATAATTTGTTTAAATTTTTACTTTGCTGAATATCATACAGTGTTGTCTTCGGGCTTGCCCATTGTGTTGCAATTGTATTCATAATAACATCAATAGGCTGCATCGTTGGAGTGGCTGGAGGAAGACTTCCGTAAGTTGATTTCCAAAGATTAAGAATGGCAACCTGCTGGTTCGTAGCGTCTTGTTGTGCTTTATTTAATGCTGCCTGATCTGCGTCTGACAGTTTGTATACCACTTTAGATAATGCTTGAATATAAACATTTGTAAAATACTGGTCCAATTGGTTAGGAAGAGTGTTTGCTTTAACGTTTGAAGAGATCCACTCATACGTTTTGGCATTAAAATCAAGATTAGATGGATTTTGCCAGTAATAAGGAAAGTTTCCTTTATTTGTGATTGTAAGAGGGAGAAGAGGAGCGTTCAAAACACTGGCAAGGAGGCTTGCTGCTTCTTTTTTTAATTCTTCAATAATTTGTTCTGCTTCTACAAATGGAGAAATGGAGACTGGATTTGGGTTTTTCATGATATTAGTTTTACATTTTTTCCCTACTCTTTTTAGGCTTTTCGGGTGACGCCTTTTTGGTGTTGTTTTTTGAAGCTTCATTCAACAAGCCAAAGTAACAACCAAAAAAAGCGGCAGGGTAGAGTATAAGTTTCTAATTTTGAAATTGTGTATTTATACAGAGAGGATTCAGTAAATACCGATGCGTAAAACTTACCAGTGGAGACTCAGTATTTCAACGTAATGTGATTTTTTATCTGTAGATGTATTTTACTATTCTTTAAACTTAAACCAAAACTTTGAGGCAAAAATAAATTCAAGATAAAATAAGCTTTAATAGTAGGAAAAGTACTTAAAATCTCGACGAATTCGGGAGAATAAAAAACATTACTAAAATCTAAGAGACTCTAAGAGAATGTTTAAAATTACTCAAAATGAATTTTCAGGCTTGTTTTTCTCAAGGCAGAAAGTTATTTAGTCAGTAGTATGCTTTAAGGCACAAGGATTTATTTAAGATGAGATTAATAGTCATCATTATAAAAAAAATCAAAGATTTCCTTATTAAGTCTTAAAAACAGACAATTTTTATTAAACTTTACGCCCTTTGTGATTTCCCAACAAACTCAAAAATTCTAACATTGGCAGATCATAAATTATCTCCGAAATGCTATTTTTCATGAGATAAAAGTTAAAGAATTAATCTAATTCAATAGGATTATCATATTTTGAAAGCTCATTCTTGATTGCATTCGTTTTTTCCTCGATGAATTTTTTACTAAAGCCTTCAAAAATTTCCATAACTTCACCACTATATGTGACTAATTTGCCTTCTTTTAATTTTTTTGATATGCTGGAATTACCTTTTAAACTTCTTTAATTTCCGGGATAAGAATTTTTCTAAAGGATTTATATTTTTAATTAATTCTATGATTGAGTTTACATATCTATTTAGTACTATAATATAATCACCAGACACTATACAATCATTTCTATTTAAATAAGCAACAAAAATAATTTCTATAAGTATGAAGAAGAGGATTAGAATTTTCTAATCCTTTTTTCTATTTTTGTGAAATTCCTTATTGCAATGAAAAAGATTATCCTTATCGAAGACGAGACCAGTGTGGTGTCCTTTATTAAAAAGGGACTTCAGGAAAGCGGATACGAAATTTCTGTAGCCTTTGACGGGCGAACAGGAGTGCAGCTCGTGCAGTCTAATGACTTCGATCTGGTGATTCTGGATATTATGTTGCCCGAAATGAATGGTCTGGATGCGTGTAAGGAGATCCGAAAAACAAATCAGCAGGTGCCTATTTTATTTTTAACCGCCCTGGGAACTTCTGAAAATATCGTTCTGGGACTGGAAAGTGGCGGAGATGACTATCTGGTTAAGCCCTTCAAATTCATTGAGCTGGTAGCCCGCGTGAAATCCCTGCTCAGAAGAAGCCATAACATCGGTTCTGTTCCCGAGGTTATTGAACCTGAAGTGGATAATGAACATGTTTTTCAGTTTTCAGATTTAATCTTAAATGACTATACCAAAAAAGTAATGCGCTCCGGAGAGGAAATATCTTTAACCTCTACAGAATATAAACTGCTGCTGTATTTCTTAAATAATCCCGAAAAAGTAATTTCCAGAGCCGAAATTCTAGATGCGGTCTGGGGGGTAAATTATGAGCTGGGAACCAATGTTGTGGATGTTTACGTAAATTATTTAAGAAAAAAATTAGATCATCAGGATGATAATAAGCTAATACATACGGTAATAGGAATGGGCTATGTTTTGAAAAAACCTTAATGCATGTTTAACAGAGTAATTACAAATCAAACCAAAACCATGGTGCTTCTGATGTTGGTGTTTACGGCCATCATCCTGCTGTTCAGTGGGCTGGTTTATTTTTCGATTGTCAACTTTTCGCATCAGAGGTTTTATGAACTGCTAAAGATCCGGACCACGACCATTGTTCAGATCGAAAAAAGCAAAGATGATCTGGATATCCCCGAAAATCATATTCTCAATAGCTTAAATGATAAAGAATTACCAATGGAACGTGATTATGTTTTTGCGATTCCGGCAGATTCTAATTATAAGAAAATTTCTCATGAAGTCCATATTCCGGATTATTTTTTTAAAAGCATTGTAAAGAACGGGGAAGCCAATTATAATGATAAAGAATTCTATTACATCGGCCAGAGCTTTAAACATGATAATAAAGACTATATTGCTATCGCTTCAGCAAAAAATCATTATGTAGTATACTATCTTGGCTTTTTGAAACGGACTCTGATTACCTGTATCGTGCTTTCGTTGTTTTTTAGTATGATTTTTTCTTTTTATCTGTCTAAAACATTATTTAAACCAATCTTAAAAATTACAGGGAAAGTTCAGGAGATCAGTTCCGAAAACCTGCATTTACGCCTAGAGCCCCAACCAGATAATAAGGAGCTTAATGAATTGGTAGATACCTTCAACGGCATGCTGAACCGTATCGAAACTTCTTTTGAAACCCAGAATCATTTAATCGGTAATGTATCTCACGAATTGAGAACACCGCTCACCTCCATTATGGGTGAGGCAGATGTTGCCCTTTCCATCAGCCGGACGAATGAAGAATACCGAGAGACACTGGGGGTTATTTTGGATGAAGCTGAAAAATTAGACCGAAAGATTAAAGCCTTGTTAATGATTGCCGAAACCGGATTCGACGGTAAAATCCAGAAAATGGATAAAGTAAGAATGGATCAGCTCCTTTGGGATGTTATCGAAACCTTGAGAAGAATTGATTCCCGAAATAATATTTATCTGGACATCAGTATGCTGCCTGATAATCCTAAAAAGCTAAAAGTTCAGGGCAATGAGCAGCTTCTGCACCTTGCAGTGGCCAATATTATCAGTAATGGCTGCAAATATTCCGATTTTCAGCAGGTTAAGGTTTCGTTGGGTGCTACCGATTCAGATGTTTATCTTATTGTAAAGGATAACGGAATCGGTATTCCAGTACAGGAAATGAATAAAATCTATGACCCTTTCTTCCGGGCTTCCAATACTAAAAATTATGAAGGCTACGGAATCGGGCTTCCTCTGGCCAGAAATATCGTAAGAATGCATCACGGAGAGCTTATTGTGAGTTCTCATGAAAATGAAGGAACCACCGTGCAGCTTCGTTTCCCGAATTTCTACAGCATGCAGCAGGAAGAAAAATTAGAGTAGTCTCAAAAATCTGTAAAATCTCTTTCTGCTGCAGAATAGATTTTTCTGATCATACTTTCCGGCTGGGTGGCTTCCGGCAGTCTAAAAATCTGTCTAAAACAGAAGAATTTTAGTTTAATTAACGATTATCAGCCATTTTCTAATCTCATTTTAATCTCTTTAATGACATTTTAATTCCATTCCAAACAGCTTTTAATTTGGTCGGTCTAGTTTTGTATCATAATAATAAGATAACGAAACTAAATCTTAATAATATGACCAAAACGATTTTAATTGCCACAGATTACTCTCTTGAGTCTTTGAATATTTTGAAGAAGGTGCTTAAAGAGAAAGATGCTTCGGAAGACCAAAATCAATATAATATTCTTTTGGTTTCAGGATACGATATGGGAGATTCTATCAGGGATCTTTTATTCAAAACAAAAAGTACAATTTTCAGTAAGATAAAATCCAGAGAATTCAGTGATGCTTACGGAATTATAAAGAACAAATATCCACATTTGATCAACAGAATCGTGTGCGATATTTTTACAGGAAGCTTTCAGAGAACGTTCAATAATTTTGTGAAAGCAGAAAATATTGTGGAAGCGTACTATGCAACATCCATTAAAAGCGAAGGAAAAGGGAAGTTCGACATCGTTCCTTATATCAAAAAATGCAAAGAATTAGAATCCCACGCAATTACGGTGGAAATGCCGGAGAGACTTCCTGAAAAAGGAAGACTGGCCGAGATCTTTGTTGAGGCTTAGGATAAAATAATTATTTTAAAATTTAAAAAAATGTTAAGGAATTATAGTAACAGCAGGACTTTGGGAGACAATATCAGGTTGGGGACGCTGACTGCCTTCACGGCGGGTACTATAAATATAGCATCGCTGTTGATATTTCTCTCTTTTACCTCAAACGTAACAGGGCATTACGCCATTTTGGCGGCAGAAATAAGTAAAGGAAACTGGGGACAGGTTGGAGTCGTGGGATTATGGATCTTTCTATTCTTTCTGGGAGGTTTTGTATCCAATTTTATTGTGATCAACTTTAACCGGAAAAGCAAATATCTTGCCCATGCAACACCGTTAATGTTAGAGATTGTCTGTCTGATGTTTGTCGGGATTTACGGACAGTTTTATTATCAGAAAACACTGGAGGAAACAGAATATCTGGTCGCGGTTATGCTATTTGCAACCGGTTTGCAGAATGGTTTAACGGCCAGTATTTCTAATTTTTCGGTGAAAACAACCCACCTTACGGGGACCACTACGGATTTGGGTATCCTGTTTTCAATGTTTACCCAGAAAAAATTCAGAAAAAACGGAGAATTGGTTGCCAGAGCAAAATTGCTTTCGAGCATCATGGTAGCCTATGTTTTAGGAGCGGTTTTCTCGGGATTAACGTACTATTATCTGGAATTCAGAGTATTCTATGTAATCAGTCTTTGTTTACTGGTGGTTATCGGATATGATGCCTATAAAATTCATATCAGACACTTTAATACCCAGTACAGATACAGTAAGATTTATAAAAAACCGAATATTTTCGCGTACCTCTATGATAAAATCCACGGAATTCCTGAAATTAAGGAAAAACGTGAGAAAAAAAGAAAACTTGTCTTCGAAGATTAACAGAGCAATCTGTATTGAGAATTCAGGTATATACCAGGCAATATTAAATAAGAGATATAAATATCAGTATTAATTTTGTGTAAACTAGCTGTGAAACGCCCCTGCTCTGTAATGGAAAAGGGGTGTTATTTTTAGGAGAATTTTTCCTGCCAGAGCCCAAAAGATGGGGAAAAGCGGAAAAAATGTTAATAATTAAATTTTAATTCCCTGTTTTACTATTTTTATTCTTATTTCGAATGACTATTTTTGTAAGTTGATTAACCAATTTATGTCAGATATTATTCAGCTTTTACCGGATCATGTAGCCAACCAAATAGCGGCAGGAGAGGTGGTGCAGAGGCCTGCATCCATTGTGAAAGAACTTTTGGAAAATTCCATAGATGCGGAGGCCACTAAAATAGAACTGATTATCCGGGATGCCGGAAAAAATCTGATCCAGGTGGTGGACGACGGAAAGGGAATGTCTGAAACAGATGCAAGAATGGCTTTTGAAAGGCATGCGACTTCCAAAATCCGGGGGACTGAAGATATTTTTAAGATCGCTACAAAGGGTTTTCGAGGGGAAGCACTGGCTTCTATTGCCGCTGTTTCGCAGGTGGAACTTAAAACCAGACAGAAAAATTCAGAAATAGGAACAAATATTTATATTGAAGGCGGAGTATTTCAGTTCCAGGATCCTGTGCAGACGGCAGAGGGATGCAATTTTTTAGTTAAAAACCTCTTCTACAACGTTCCGGCAAGAAGAAAATTCCTTAAAAATAATAATGTTGAATTCAGACATGTGATTGATGAATTTCAACGGGTGGCTTTAGCGCATGAAAATCTGGAGTTTTCCCTTTTTCATGATGATGAAGCCGTTTTCAGATTACGAAAAGGCAGCCAGATGCAGCGTATCGTAGATATTTTCGGAAGAAAACTACAGCCGCTGATGATTCCTATTAAAGAAGATATCATCTGGTGTAAGCTTCACGGTTTTGTCGCTAAACCAGAAGGGGCAAAGAAAACAAGGGGCGAGCAGTTTCTTTTCGTAAATGGACGGTACTTTAAAAGTCCATATTTCAATAAAGCAGTTCAGGAAGCATTTGAAGGGCTTCTTTTACCGGGTTATGTTCCGTCTTTCTTCCTCTTTTTAAACCTGGATCCCGAAAAAATAGACGTAAATATTCATCCGCAAAAAACTGAAGTAAAGTTTGAAGATGAACATCTAATTTTTGCCCTGCTTCGTTCTACCATCAAACGGTCATTAGGGATTTACAATGTTGCTCCAAGTCTGGATTTTGAAAGAGATCCCGAATTAGACAGTATGATGAATTCTTCACCAAGTAAGAATAACGGAAGCGGAGGAATGATCAAAATGCCTGAAATTATTGTCGATAAAGATTACAATCCTTTTATAGAGGAAAGAGAAGTTGCACAGGCAGAATTTCAGAACCTTACCGAGATGTATCATCAGAATATCACCGCAGCACCTTCCAAGATCAATCTCTTTGAAGAAGAAGATTTTGATGAAGATTTAATGAGACTTCCAAATGGATATTGGCTTTTTAATAAAGGAGACAGCACGCTGATGCTCGATTTGGGTAGAATGCACCGTCTGGTCGTTGCCGAAAACAGCAAAAACAAGAAAAAAACGAGCACCAACAGTCATTCATTGCTGTTTTCACTGGAGTATCATATGAATGAAATTGAACATGTAAAGTACAAATCATTCAAAAAATATTTACCTGGCCTGGGATTTGAAACAACCACTGCCCACGGCAATGTACTGAGAATCGATGCCGTGCCGGAAGGAATGAAGGAAACACAGGTGATAAAATTCCTGGAGAATCTTTTTGAGATCCTAGAATACAAAACGGAAGATGAATTTATGCAGCATTACCAAAACCAATGGGGTAAGATGAATTCTAAATCCAGATTTGATTTTATTTATAAGGCAGATGCAGAGCAGTTGATTAAAGATTTCACAACATTAGGCTTCCCGGAATTTTTACCGACCGGCAAAAGATGCTTCTATGAAGTTCCTTTTAATGATTTTAAAAATAAATTTTAAATAAATGTTTAACAATATACCACCGATTACAAGAAATATTATCATCATCAATGCTATCGTATTTGTGGTGGCTAATTTTATATTTAAAGATCAATTAATAGGGTCTTTGGCGGGATTCTATCCGTTTTCACCTTTTTTCAAATCGTGGCAGGTGATTACGCATATGTTTATGCATGGAAGTATCATGCATATCCTTTTCAATATGTTAACACTGTTCAGTTTCGGCCCGATTCTGGAGCAGGCGCTGGGGGAAAAGAGATATCTGATCCTGTATTTTGCCAGTGGGTTAGGCGCATTTGCCCTGTTTAACCTTTGGAATTTTGTGGAAGTTCAGCAGATCACTACAAGCCTTAATGAGTTGGGATTCAATACAAATGCCTATCTGTCAGGTGCTGAGGTTAATTTTTCCGGTTCTTCGCAATCTGTTTTAAAGCAGCAGGAACTCGTGGAAAGCCTAAAAGGTATTGTGGCAACGCCCATGGTGGGGGCTTCGGGTGCTATTTTCGGTGTTGTAGCCGCATTTGCAACCCTCTATCCGGATGCTAAAATCGCCATGATGTTTATTCCTGTTCCGATGAAAGTTAAATATTTAATGCCAGTACTTATTGTTATTTCTGTCTTTTTAGGCGTTTCCGGAAATGTAGGAGGTATTGCTCATCTGGCTCACGTTGGAGGAGCATTGGTGGGCTTCCTGTTAGCCTGGAACTGGAGAAAACACATTTACCGATTTAATTAAAATACTGAAGTGAAAGTTATCCGTCTGGTTCTTTTGTTTATGCATTTGGGAGTTTTGTTCCTCTTGCTGTGTATGTTGCTGAATGCCTATGTTCCGCCAAAAGTATTTCCTTGGTTTAATCTCTTGTCATTAGGCTTTCCGGTCTTAATTATTACTCATTTTTTATTGATTATTTTCTGGATCTTTTCGTGGAAAAAAAGGGCTTTTGTCTTTCTGTTCTGCAGTCTTGCATTCATTAATCCTATAAAAAGATGGATAAACTATGCTCCGGAAAATAAACAAAATGCCAACCTGAAGATGGTCTCCCTGAATGTGAAAGGCGGAGAATTCGGAGTGCAGGAGATAGAAGATTATATCAATTCCCAACAGGCAGACCTTGTTTTGCTGCAGGAAGACGGAGGAAAAAATTTCAAACTGAACAGTCTTAAAAGATCCGATGAAAATAAAGTTGCGGTAGTAGCTTTATATACAAAACATAAAATAATCTCCCAAAAACCGGTGATTATCGGAAATTATGACGATTACAATGCCTATGTGGATCAAAACGATATTGAAATAAGGGGTAAAATTTACCGTTTTGTGAATGTTTATCTGCAGCCTTTCAAATTTGATAAAAAGATGGTTAAGCTTGATGGAAACAGTAATGAGGATAAGGAGAAAATAAAAAATGTGGTGAAAAGACTGATTCCTACCTTTAAGCTCCATCAGCAGCAGATTGCAATCGTGAGAAAAGTAATAGATGAATCTCCATATCCCGTTTTTGTGGTCGGGGATCTTAATTCCGTTCCCAATTCTTACGAATATTACCATTTATCCGAAGGATTAAAGGATGCTTTTGTAGAAACGGGACGGGGCAGCGGAACAAGTTTTCATGATTATAAGTTTCCTTTAAGGATCGATTATGTTTTTATCTCTCCTTCCATACAGCCAGTAAGTTATAAAGTAGATCACTCCGTACGCCTGTCAGACCACTTTCCGGTTATTTCCACTTTTTCTTTACAAAAATAAGAATCATAAAATTCGTTAAAATGTACTTTTGTGGTAGGATTTTTGCTAAAAAACCTTCGGAATTAGTAACGTTGTTTTATGAAGCCGAGCCGGATTGTACTTTTTTTTCACTTTGCCATAATTTTTTTATTGCTTTGCACTTTAGCAAACGCATGGATTTCGCCCCAATATTTTGGAAACCTTAATCTTCTGTCCCTTTGTTTTCCCTATCTTATTTTTGTTCATATAATTTTAACGGTTATCTGGATGATCAGCAGGAAAAAAATGGCAATTTTCTTTGTATTAGTCACCTTTGTATTTTATAATCCGATCCGGAGATGGATTAATTTTTCTCCTCAGACGGTCGATACCCGAAAAACGAAGAATGATATTAAAGTTTTGACTTTCAATGTTAAATATGGGAGCGTGGGAGGCTGGCAAACCGTAAAAAAATACATTACCGATCAGGATGCGGATATTATTCTGGTTCAGGAAAAAGACAGCCATACCGCTATTAGGGAAGATCTTGTAAAATATCCCACGGTGATTCTTAAAACCAAGCATAAAATTATCCGGCAGGCAGAGCTTATTAATGATCACTCGAGAGGCAATTCTTTTTATGCAGATATTGATATTAACGGAAAGATTGTCCGGGTCATCAATGTCTATCTGGAGCCTTTCCGGTTGCATAAATCAATGATGGAATTCAAAGGTGTTTCAAATGAAAAGAATAAATTAGGGACGATCTTTTCCCATTTAATTCCCACCTTTAAAACCCATGAAGAGCAAATTAAAAAAATAAGAAAAGCCGTGGACAGCTCACCTTATCCCGTAATTTTAGCCGGCGATTTCAACTCGGTTCCCAACTCCTATGAGTATTACAGTCTGGGAAAAAACCTGGAAGATGCTTTTGTAAAAGCAGGCAACGGGATCTCAACGAGTTTTCACGAATACAGCTTCCCTTTACGCATCGATTATATCTTTACCTCCAGTTCCATTGTTCCCGTAAGTTATAAAGTAGATCATTCTGTGAAATTATCAGATCATTATCCTGTAATTGCAGAATTTCTATTAAATTAGTTCCATGAAAAATTTTCTATCCGGGGTGTTGGCATTCTCTTTATTGTTAACAGCATGTTCCAAGAAAGAACCTGCAGATCTTTATCCTTTAGATAATTCCAAGGCTACGTATGATACCATTGCAAAAGATTCGTTTGCCAATGGAGCGACTTCTGAGGATATTGTGAGAAAGATCAGAATGTCTTCACAGAAATATCAGGATTCTGTAAAACAGGCTTTGAAGGTTCAGGCAGAAGAAAAAAGAATTCAGGCGGAACTTGAAAAAGAAAATAAAAAGAAAACCGACGAGGAGAAAAAGAAAGCGGAAGAGGAAAAGAAAAAACAGAAAGCATCGGAAAATTCGTCCGGTACGGAAGCAGCCCACTAGAAAGAACATTTAAAAAATATAAAAAGTATGAAAAAACAAATTTTAGCAGCAGTTATCATTTCGCTTGCTTTGGTATCCTGCAAAAAATCTGTAACTAAAACGGAAAGTGTGGAAAATCCTGACGGATCAGTAACCACCACCACAACAACGGAAACCAGCAATACCGGTCTGGCGGATACCGCGAAGATCGATGAGGCTCGTGAGAATGTGAAAAATAAAGTAGACGAAGCCGGAGATAAGATTGATGATGCGGCCCAGAAGGCGAAAGACAAGATCGATGCGACAGCAGATAAAACCAAGCAGGATCTTCACAAAGCCGGACAGGATATTAAGTCGGAAGCCGATAAAGTAGGAAAAGATGCTAAAGAAGCGGCCAGAAAAGGAGCCTCCAAAGTAGAGGATGCTGCCAAAAAACTTAAAGAAGATTTAAGTAAATAGAACAAGAAACCGCAGTTTTGCTGCGGTTTTATTATGATAGTCTGTCAGCTTTATCCAAGCTGCAAGCTTTAAGGCTAATTTTAAAAGATCTGAGTTCTTCAGACTCTTTATTACCTGCTTTCCAATCCAAGCTCACAGGGCTTATAATTGAGATCCAACAGGGGCTCTATATATTCTCTGTCGTTGCTAAGTCGGGGAACCTTGTTCTGGCCTCCGAGCTTTCCTTTGGATTCTAACCAGGAGTAAAACAGATTGGGCTTCGCAATGTGCACAATAGGTCTTTTTAAAGTCATATTATTGTATCGTTTGGCTTCGTAATCCGAATTAATCGATTTTAGATGCTTATCGAAGATGTCAATAAAGTTTTCGATGTCATTTGGTTTTTTGCAGAACTCAAAAATCCATTCGTGAGCGCCGCCCTCATTTTCTTTCATAAAAACAGGGGCTCCCGTAAAATCGGTTACGGAGGCTTCCGTTTCATTACAGGCCTTGGAAAGGGCAGATTCTACATTGGTAATCATCAGCTCTTCCCCAAATGCATTGATATAATGTTTCGTTCTTCCCGTAATTTTTATTCTGAAAGGATTTACTGACGTAAAAATAACTGTGTCGCCAATTAAATATCTCCACAATCCACCATTGGTGGTAATGACCATTGCATAGTTTTTACCCACTTCCACGTCTTCTAAGCTCACCACTTTCGGATTTGAATAGTGGAACTGATCCATCGGAATAAACTCGTAGAAAATGCCGTAATCGAGCATGAGCAGCATTTCATCGCTGTTCGGTCTGTCCTGAATTCCGAAAAAGCCTTCCGAAGCATTGTAAATCTCGTAATAATTGATATTTTTCCCGATAATCTGCTGGAATTGCTCTTTATAAGGTTTAAAGCTTATGCCGCCATGAAAGAAAACTTCCAGATTGGGCCATAATTCTGAAACACTGTCCACGTCTGTTTCCTTTAATACCCGCTGAAGCAGAACCATCATCCAGCTCGGAACTCCCAGTATACTTCCCACATCTTCATTTTTCACTTCAGAAGTTATCGCATTGAGCTTGCTTTCCCATTCGCCCATTAAAGAAACCTTTTTGCTTGGCGTGGTAGTAATTTCTACCCAGAAAGGTAGGTTATCTATTAAAATAGCAGAAAGATCTCCAAATTTGGTGTTAAAATCTGCGTACAGCTCAGAACTGCCGCCCAAACGTAAATTTTTATAATTGAAAAGCTGATTTTCCGGATGATTATTGGCATAAATAGAAACCATATCCTTGCCTGCCTTCATATGGCAATATTCTAGGCTTTCGGCAGAAATTGGGATAAATTTACTCTTTGCATTGGTGGTTCCCGAAGATTTTGCAAAATGTTTGATATATCCGGGCCAGGTAACATCCTTCTGTCCCTGTCTTGCCTTTTCTATATAAGGTTCAAAGTCTTCATACGTCACAATGGGAACTTTATTTTTAAAATCCTGATAACTGGAAATCGTATTAAAACCGTATTTTCTGCCATACTCAGTATCTTCAGCATGAAACAGTTGCGAAAATAAAATACCTTTCTGTGTTTCAATGGGATGATCCATAAAATTCTGTATCTGATCTATCCTTTGTCGGATAAACCAGTTGACCACAGTATTGAAAAGTGCTTTCGTTGCCATTTCCAAATATAATAATAATTGCCTTTTTAGAGAATATTTTATTTGTTAAATAAAAAAACCGCTACAATGATGTAACGGTTCGTGTTTCTGAAAATATTTTTTTCTTAGCAATACTCGTCATAAGCCGCCTGAAGATTAGCTGCAATCGCTCCTGCAGGATTTCCTTCAATATGGTGTCTTTCAAGCATGTGAACCAATTCTCCGTCTTTGAAAAGAGCCACACATGGTGAGCTTGGAGGAAAAGGTGCTAAATGTTTTCTCGCTTCTACAACAGCTTCTGTATCGAAACCTGCGAAAACAGTCGTTAAATGATCAGGTTTTTTTTCGCCTGTCAAAGAATAAACGACTCCCGGTCTTGCCGCTCCTGCAGCACATCCGCATACAGAATTAATTACCAAAAGAGTGGTTCCCGATTGTTTTAACGCTTCTTCAACCTGAGTAGGTGTTGTTAAGTCTTCGAAACCTTTATCTGTAAGTTCAGCCTTCATAGGCAGTACTAAATCTTGTGGATACATATTTTTGTTTTTTTGATCTATGCAAATTTAAGCAATTAATTACGTTTCATCAATACATAAAAACTATCAATGCTTTTGGGAAAGAAAATGATAATAGTATTGATTTTACATCAATACCAATCAAAAACCTGATTTCGGTTAAAATCAAATGTTTAAAAAACAGGTTTACTCTTTGTTAAGTTTCGGCTAAAGCCGAAGACGCTTAATCATTCTTAGACGGGTTAAAACCCGCCACTATTGATTGTAGAATATGGTATTCATCGAATTAAGATTAAAAGCAAAGATTTATTTTTCAAACCTTAAATTTTTAGAAACCAAAAAAACAAATAAATGCTCCGCGAAGCATAAACAGCGCTTCATCAAATCAACTCGTTGATTCCTCTTTGCTCCCTTATATACGAGCTCCAAAAAATAAATCTTTGCGTCAAAAAAAGAGTTACATCATTAAAAATCTGATTTCGGTTAAAATCAACTGTTTAAAACACGTGTTTACTTTCGGCTAAAGCCTCAGAAACTTCATCATTCTAAGACGGGTTAAAACCCGCCGTTATTTATTATAGAGTATGGTATTATCGAATTCTTTTATTGGAATAGCTTGCAATACAAGAATCCCTGAACTGGTTGCTCAGGGATTCTTTAATCAAATCGATATGCAAAGGTTGAATATCCTTTTTTTAGGTTGATGGTTTTTCGTTAACGGTTCAATATCCGTTAACAGACCAAGATCAACTAGGAAAGCAGCTTTTTCGCCATCTCGGAAATACTTTTTCCGTCTGATTTTCCGGCTAAATTTTTTGATGCTATTCCCATTACCTTCCCTAAATCTTTCATAGATTCAGCGCCGGTTTCAGCGATAATGCTTTTTATTTCTACTTCCAGTTCTTCCGGAGAAAGTTGTTTCGGAAGATATTGCCCAATAACTTTCATCTGAGCAACTTCTACTTCTGCAAGGTCAGTTCTTCCCTGCGCAGTGAACTGATCGTAAGAATCCTTACGCTGCTTCACCATTCTCTGAAGAATAGCAATTTCCTGCTCTGCGGATACCTCGGCGCCTAACGCTTCAGTTTTCAGCAACAGAATCTGGGATTTTACAGCGCGCAGAGAGTCCAGAGCTACTCTGTCTTTTGCTCTCATCGCTGTTTTTATAGCTTCGCTTATGGTATTTTCTAAACTCATTTTAATTAATTTACCAATGTAAAAGTGTATCAATGTACCAATAATGCGTAATATAAAAATTGTTACATTATTTAGATTGATACATTGTTACATGATTAGTCTACGTCTTTATTTAAAAATCTATTCTCCTTAATCTGCATATTTCCGTTATTATCAGACAGGTACGTGTTGATATTCTGGTCAGATGCATTATTGCTGTCGATGGCAATATTTTTTCTTTTAAATGCAGGCACAGATTCGAATTCGCTTGTGCTGTCAAAATTCTGATAACGGGAATTAAATTCTTTTAATTTATTTCTTCTTTCGATCACCCTTTCCTGATCTACTGTTTTATTAACGAAGGTAAATTCTTCTTCCGTTTTTTTCTGAACTTCTGTTTCAGGCTTTGTTTCTGATACAGGCTCTTCTTTTAAATGCTGAAAGAAGTGCTCAACTTTCTGAAGCGGTTCTTCGGTAAGCTGGTTGACTTCACCGGCTGCAGACCATTCTGCCTTTGGCTGCCCGGAACCGGAATCATTTTTCGGCTCATTCCTTGCGGGTTCATTCACAAAGAAACTGAACTCCACAGGTTTCTCCTGAGCATAAGAATTGTTAAAAGAATTCGATGGTGAATCGTCTTTTTTATGGTCAAAATCAAACTTGAAAGATTCAATTTCCAGATCATTAGGATCGTCAATATCATCTTCGGAAGTAAAAAGGCTGTAAGACGACTCTTCATCTTCTTCCTGGTCTTTCCAATTCTGACTGTGTTCTTCCCGTTCTGTAAATTTTATTTCAGTTCTTCTCTCTTCCTCAATAATCATCTTTCTTTCAGTAGAGGCAGATCCGTAATGAGGCGTATCGTTCTCTTCGTCATCCAGTCTGAAAAGATTTTTCCCACCGAAATCATGCGATCCCGTGGTTTGTCTTTCTTCTCTTGTTTTAAAAGGAGATTCTTTCGGATTTCCAAGCGTATCATTTAAGCTGATCTTGATTTTCTCCGTTGGCCCCGCAAACTTTTTATTGTCATTAGAAAAACCTGTTGCGATAACAAGAACGCTTACAGAATCTCCTAATTCTTCGTCTGCACCCACCCCGAAAATAATATCGGCTGTGTTTCCTGCTTCTTTCTGAATATGATCCATGATGATACCGATTTCATCCATCGTTACTTCTTCTGCACCACTTCTGATCAGTAGAAGGACGTTTTTCGCGCCTGTGATCTTATTGTCATTCAGCAGAGGAGAGTCTAATGCTTTTCTTACCGCTTCTTCAGCTTTATTTTCGCCGGAAGCAATCCCTGTTGACATTAAGGCTGTACCAGAATTCTGAAGCACCGATTTGGCATCTCTAAAGTCGATATTTACATCAAAATAACCTGTAATAACTTCTGCCATCCCTTTAGCGGCATTCGTTAACACTTCATCGGCTTTTGAAAATCCCTGTTTGAATCCGAGATTTCCAAACTGTTGTCTCAGTTTATCATTATTAATGACAATTAATGAGTCTACATTATTTCTTAATTTATCAAGACCATTTTCGGCTTGTTCTAATCTTCTTTTTCCCTCAAAACTAAAAGGCACGGTAACAATACCCACGGTAAGAATACCCATGTCTTTGGCTACCTTTGCAATAACGGGAGCAGCTCCGGTTCCTGTACCGCCGCCCATTCCGGCAGTGATAAATACCATTTTGGTATTCTGTCCCATAGCCGCTTTAATATCTTCGATGCTTTCGATGGCCGATTTTTCACCTACTTCAGGATCCGCGCCGGCACCAAGGCCCTCGGTAATGGTGGTTCCCAACTGTACTTTGTTGGCAACCGGATTATTATCCAGTGTTTGAGCGTCTGTATTACAAACAACGAAGTCTACCCCATAAATTCCCTTTTCGTACATGTGCTTCAGTGCATTGTTTCCACCGCCACCTACACCGATAACTTTAATAATCGATGAATTTCCCTTTGGCAAATCAAATGAAAACCCCTGTGTACCTATATTTTCCATAACTGTTTTTTTAATAATTGATAACCGATTGATGATAATTGATAACAAGTCATTTTTATCGATTACCACTCATCATTTATATTTTTCACTCTACCTCTTCAAAGAATTTTTTAACTTTCTCCATGAGCGACTGGCCAAATGTTAACTTAGCCGCTCTTCTGCTTTCCTGTGATTGAGCCACAACTTCCTGCTCCTGGATAGGGGCGATTTGCTGAACTACAGGCTGTGCAGTTTCTACAGGTGCTTTAGCAGCTTCCTGCTCTGTTATTTCGGTCAGCTTTTCTTCTTCGGCCAAAGCGATCTGCTTCTTGTCACGAATTTTTAAACTTTCCATTAATAATCCAATGGAGGTAGCAAATTCCGGACCTTTAAGATACTGGTTTTTATCATTTGCAATGTATTCATTGGCAAAACCAATTCTGCTGTCGAATCCTGTGGTATAATTGGCCAGCTGGCGAAGATACTTCAGATTAGAACCGCCCCCAGTTAAAACAATTCCTGCAATTAGCTTTTTCTTTTGCTCAAAGGCACCATATGCTTTTAATTCGGTATTTACCATTTCAAGAATTTCTTCTACTCTCGCATTAATGATCTGTGCTAAAGTTTTTAACGAAATCTCTTTATCAGGTCTTCCATGAAGCCCCGGAATGGTAACATACGTGCTGTCTTTTTCAAGTTCAGGCACTGCAGATCCGAATTTTACTTTCAGCTGTTCTGCATGTTTTTCGATGATCGAGCAGCCTTCTTTAATGTCTTCCGTGATGATTCCGCCCCCGTAAGGAATTACACACGTATGACGGATAATATTGTCTTTGAATATGGCTATATCCGTAGTACCACCCCCGATATCTACGATAGCCACACCTGCTTCTTTTTCTTCTTTTGTAAGAACAGCTTCGGATGAGGCTAAAGGCTCCAGAGTAAGGGCTTCCATTTCCAGACCTGCCTCACGAACACATCTTGCAATGTTTCGGATGCTTCCCATCTGTCCTACAACAACATGGAAATTAGCCTCTAAACGTTTCCCGTGCATGCCCACAGGCTCCTGGATTTCACCCTCCGAATCTACTTTATAATCCTGAGGAAGGACGTGGATGATTTCTTCACCGGGAAGCATAACCAGCTTTTTAACCTGATCTTTTAAGGCTTCGATGTCGTCATCGGTAATGAACTTATCCGGATGTTCACGCATAATATAATCAGAGTGCTGCAGAGAACGAATATGTTTTCCTGCAATTCCCACCGTTACTTTTCGGATAGGAACACCAGCACTGGACTGTGCCTCAGACACAGCCGCTTTGATTGAATTAATGGTTTGCGAAATATTATTCACAATCCCTTTATGAACCCCAAGACTTTTGGCCTTACCAACACCGAGAACCTCTATTTTCCCGTGTGCATTCCTCCTTCCGACAATGGCGACAATCTTCGTTGTCCCAATGTCCAGACCTACTGAATACTCTTGATTTTCCATTTTTATATCGATTTGATTTTTTACTCATTTTCTAGACCGCTTAAATTTCTTCACAGAACGATGTCCTGTTATCCATGGCTTATTCGATCTTTATTTTTGCTTTGGTCTTCGGCTTTGTGGCCGTGGGTTTCTTCTCGGGTTTTTGGGTTTCCTTAGGTTTAGTTTTTGGTTTTATGCTTTCCTTCGGTTTAGGCGAAGTACTGCTTGGTTTTTTAGTTTCTTTCGGAGTTTCAGATGTTTTCTTAACCGCGTTATTGGGAGCAGGAACTTTTGCCAGCTCTTTTTTTCCGGCTTTTAAAATACTGTCGTTTTCTTTAAAATAAGGATTTAAAGTCGTGACGATCTGATTTTGATATTTTAGAGATATCATGCTGTATTTTTCAGTATCCTGAAATACGAGATATTTTTCTACAAATGTTTTAAAGCCCTTTACTTTAAAATCAATATTTTCCAAATCGCCGATTTCCACTTTATAGTTTCCTTCACTGGTCAGAAGATTAAAATCTCCATTTCGGTCTTTAGACACACCAATGAAATACTTTTTACTGAAATCATCGTGATCTATTTTTTCTACCAGCTCTGCCAGTTTTGCATATTCGTCTTTCTTCACATTGCCTGTAACCAGCATGCAGGGATGAGAATAAGTCTTCGATATCGGAAATTCAATGCCTTTTTCGTCTACATAGAAGTCTTTTCCGTCATAATTTAATCTGAAAACAGGAACTCTCTGCTTAATATCCAGATTCAGTTTTCCATTGAGATTTAAATACACATTGGCGCTGTCAACAGCTGCCAGCGCATTAATCTTCTTTTCGAGCTCAGGAATATCAATATCCCCGACTTTTCCAGAAGGGTTTTCTTTTTTTACAATCTCCCGGATGTCTTTTTCATCCACAAAATAAACCGGGGTTTTTTCATTCATTTTTACAGAAATTTTATTGTCCGTAATCACCTGACCGTTGAATTTCTTTAACGAGAAACTCAACAGGAATCCCAGAAGGATTACTGTGACGGCAATTTTTAATATTCTGTATTTATTTTTCATTATTTTAAGATGACAGATTTAAAACGTTAGATTTCAGACATTTAAAACTGTTTTTATATTTTCATTAATTGTTTATTTATTCTCCATCCATTCACAAACAGGATCGTACAGTGTATCAATATTTCCTGCACCTACCGTAAGAATGATATCAAAATCTTTTTCTTTTATTTTATCGAAAGCTTCGTCTAATGCAGAAACCTCCTTTTTATCTAAGTTAATCTTTTCTGACAACCAATTCGATGAAATTTCTTTAAAATTTTCCTGAAGTTCTCTCGCAGGATAAATATCAAGTAAAATCAGTTCATCGGCCTTGCTTAAACTTTCAGCAAATCCGTCTGCAAAGTCCCTTGTTCTGCTGAAAAGGTGAGGCTGAAAAACCACCAGCAGTTTCTTATCGGGATAAAAGGTCCGGATGGAGCTCATTACCGCATTAATTTCTGTGGGATGATGTGCGTAATCGTCGATATAAATTTTTCCGTTTTCGTATCTGTGTTTGGTATATCTTCTTTTAATGCCTTTAAAATTGGCAATTACCTTCTTTAAAGTCTCAAAATCAACGCCTATATTCTTTAGAATGGCCAAAGCAACTGTTGCATTTTCCACATTGTGAATTCCCGGAACGTCCCAGACAAAATCTTTAATCGTTTCTGTTGGCGTATGAAAATCAAAATAAATTTTATCGTTCTCCATTCTCAGGTTATCGGAGTAATAATCAGCAATTTCATTCACTGCGTAGGTGATATGAGGTCTTCCGATTTCTATTCCTTTTCTTACAAATAGCTGTTGGCTATCGGGTACCAGTGCTGCAAATTGTCTGAAACCCTCTTCAATTGTATTTTTATCCCCGTAAATATCCAAATGGTCTGCATCTGTGGAAGTAATCACTGCCCAATCCGGAGAAAGGTTCAGAAAACTTCTGTCATATTCATCGGCTTCCACCACAGAATACTGCGAACCGTTGTACAGGAAATTAGATCTGAAATTCTCAGAAATACCTCCTAAAAAACATGAAAAAGGTAGATCTGCCTCTTTACACAAGTGCGAAACCAGGGTGGAAGTTGTTGTCTTTCCGTGAGTTCCCGCCACCGCAATACAATCTGTATTTTCTGTAATTAAGCCTAATACTTTTGCCCTTTTCAATACTTCAAAATGATGATCATTAAAATAATCCAGAATTCCTAACACCTTAATTGCAGGAGTATAAATAACCAATGTATTTTCTTTCTGAAGCGAAGTGATTTTATCATCAATCCTGTCCTCAAAAACAATATCAATTCCCTCGTTCATTAACGTCTGCGTCAGCTTTGTATTGGTTTTATCATAACCCAAAACTTTTTTGCCCGAAGCATGGAAATACCGTGCCAAAGCACTCATTCCGATGCCTCCGATTCCTACTAAGTAAAAATTTTGATATGTTTCTAAAACTTTCATTATATAATTTAAAATATTTAAAGATTAAATGATTAATTCCATTGATCTTAATGTATCACTTTAAAAATCTCGTCTACAATCTCTTTTGCGGCGTCAGGCTTGGCAAAATATCTAAGTTGATCCGACATTTCTTTTCTCAGATTTTCATTTTCACAGATTTCTGAAAGGGTATTCCAGAATTTTTCCTGCATTTCAGAATCTTTAACCATTCTGGCTGCATTTTTTTCTACCAGATTCATCGCATTTTTGGTTTGATGGTCTTCGGCAGCAAAAGGGAAGGGAACCAACAAAACAGGCTTCTGTGCGACGGCCAGCTCTGAAATGGCAATGGCACCTGCTCTCGAAACAATCACATCCGCTGCAGAATAGGCTGTCTCCATATCTTTTATGAATTCTTTTAGTTGGATGGAAGACGGAAGCTGGAGGCTGGAAGACAATTCATTATAATCCAGTTTTCCGGTTTGCCAGATCAGCTGATATCCTTTATCTTTCAGACTTTCTATGTTTTCTTTCCAACCGTTATTTAATGTTCTTGAGCCCAAAGAGCCTCCGACTGATAAAATCGTGAGCTTATTCTTGTCAAGACCCATTTTTTCTTTTGCATTTGCGGTTTCCTGCATTCCGGAAATAATATTCTCCCGAATAGGATTCCCCAGGAATTTTATTTTTTCAGCCGGAAAACCTTCCACTTTAGGATAAGCGGTAAACACGGCTTTTGCTTTTTTACTTAAAATTTTATTGGTAACCCCTGCGTGGGCATTCTGCTCCTGGATAAAAATAGGAATTCCCATTTTGCTTGCTTCATACAAAGCAGGGCCGCTGGCGAAACCTCCTGTTCCCACTGCAAAATCCGGAGCGAAATTTTTAATGATTCTTTTAGACTTCGATAAACTTTTTAAAATTTTAAAGGGCAGTCCTAAATTAGACAGCATATTTCCCCTGTCGATTCCGGCAATATCAATTCCTTCAATCTTATAACCGGCCTGAGGAACTTTTTCCATTTCCATTTTTCCGTTGGCTCCGATGAACAAAAATTCGGCATCGGGAAACCTTTTTCGGATTTCATCCGCAATAGCAATGGCAGGAAAGATATGACCTCCTGTACCACCACCGGATAATAAAACGCGGATGGCTTTGGGTTTTGGGCTATTGGCTGATTGATTGTTCATTGTATAAGTCTTGTTTCTTTATTTTTTATCTAATTTTTAAGCGATATCATTTATTTCGGCAATGCTTTGTTTTTTGCCCATTCCTTCTTCATCGTAAATCTGAATCCTGGAGCTGATATTCAGGATAATTCCCAGCTGCAGATACGTTACCAGCATTGAGGTTCCTCCGTAGCTTATCAGGGGTAGCGGTTGACCTGTAACGGGAATTAAATTAACGGCAACGGCAATATTCACCGCGAGTTGTATAAAAATCATCACCCCGAGGCTGAGCACGAGTAAAGAGCCGAAAAACGCCGGCATTTTACTGGCGATCATAACAATCCGGATCATCATAATTAAATATAAACTGATTAGAAATGCTGCCCCGATCACTCCGTATTCTTCCACAATAACGGCAAAAATAAAATCTGAGGCAGATTGTGGAAGCATTTGTTTTAAGGCACTCTTACCGGGTCCTATTCCGGTAATCCCACCATGAACAATGGCCGCTTTAGCCTGCATAACCTGATAATTTTTAGCTTTTACGCTTTCATCGTCAACATCTGCGGTTTTTGCTTTACTGGAGGTAAAGGTCTCAATACGGCTCATCCATGTGTGAACACGGTTTCCGCCAATCATATTGGTGTTCAGTGCAATCAGTAAAAAGAAAACGATTGCAACAAAGGACGTAGAAATAAACCCTGCAATATACTTCCAGTGCAGCTGGCCTATAACCAAAACAACTACGGAAACCATTAAGATCATTAATGCCGTAGAACCGTTATCTTTTGCGACCAGTACAAAAACGAGAAGGATAGGACCGAAAATATACATAATATTCTCAATCGGAAGCCGCTCGCGGGTTATTTTCTTGGTTAAATACCGGCAGAGATAAATAATCAGCATTAAGAAGGCGAACGAAGAGGGCTGGAAGGAAATCGGGGTTCCCGGAATTTTCAGCCATCGCGAAGCACTGGCTCCGTCTATGGTCTGCCCGGTGAACATGGTAACAACCAATAAAACAATCATTAAGCCAAGCAAAATACTGCTGAGCTTACCGATATATTCATATTTCACCATTCCTACCACTCTCATGATTCCCAAACCTAAGACTACGAAGAACATATGCTTGATAACGTGACCTGTTGTGGTCCCGTTATTCACGATATATTCCAGATTCGAACTTGCAGAATAGACCGGGAAAATGGAGAAAATGGAGATCACAAGAATGACCATCCAAAGTACTTTATCGCCCTTCAGGAATTCAAATCTGTTTTCTGTGTCTTGTTCGTTCATATGCACTGCTATTGGCTTTTGGCTATTTGCCATTGGCATTTAATACCTGTTCTTTAAACTGTCGGCCTCTGTCTTCATAGCTTTTGAAAAGATCAAAACTTGCGCAACAAGGAGAAAGTAAAACAGTATCTCCTTTTGTAGCGAGAGATTTTGAGATCTCAACTGCTTTTTCCATGCTCGACGTGTCGTAAATAAACTCTTTTTTATCTTTAAAGAAGTTGATAATTTTCTCATTATCAATTCCTAAACATACAATGGCTTTTACTTTTCTTTTAACTAAATCCTCAATTTCGGTATAGTCATTTCCTTTATCCAAACCTCCCACGATCCAAACAGTCGGAGATTTCATGCTTTCCAATGCAAAATAAGTGGCATTAACATTGGTAGCCTTGCTGTCGTTGATGTATTTTATCCCGTTAATCTCAGAAACAAATTCGAGTCTGTGTTCAACGGCCTGAAAGGTCATTAATGAATTTCTGATGCTTTCATTTTTGATCTTCAGGATCTTACCGGCAATGGACGCGGCCAGGCTATTCGCTACATTATGATTTCCAATTAAAGACAATTCCTCGATTTTCATAGAGAAATCATCCTGAAGCTTAACCTCAATTTTATCTTTATTAATAAAACCACCTTCTGCTAAATGCTCTTTGGTGGAAAAAGGAATCATTTTCGCCTTAACTTCTAATTTTTCAAGAATATTTTTGCTCATTTCATCATCTTTATTGTAGATGAAGAAATTGTCATTCTCCTGATTTTCAGTAATTCTGAATTTTGCCAGAGCATATTCTTCATAGTTGTAATTGTACTGATCTAAATGATCCTGAGACAAATTCAATAATAAAGAAATATAAGGTCTGAAATTCTGAATATCATCCAATTGGAAAGAGCTAACCTCTAATACATAATATTCGTGGTTTTCATCGGCTACCTGCTTAGCAAAGCTGTACCCGATATTTCCGCCCAGACCTACATTTAATCCGTCGTTTTTCAGGATATAATAGATCAGGGACGTGGTGGTTGTCTTCCCGTTACTTCCTGTAATCGCAATAATCTTGGCATCTGTAAACTCAGAAGCAAATTCAATTTCTGAGGAAATCCTGATGCCTTTCTCGTGTATTTTTCTAATGATTTCCGCTTTTTTCGGAATTCCCGGACTTTTTACAATCCAGTCTGCATTCAAAATCCTCTCTTCATCGTGGTTTTCCTGCTCAAAATCAATTCCATTTTCAGTGAGAAACTGCTTATAATTTTCCTTAATAGCACCCTGGTCTGAAAGAAAAACTTCCATCCCTTTCTTTTTAGCCAAATAAGCAGCACCACAACCACTTTCTCCTCCTCCTAGAACAACTATTTTCATATGTATTTTGATTTAATAATTAAAAGATTTAATGAATTATAAAATTCTTGTGCTTAAATCATTCAATTTTTTAAATTAATTCTTATCTCATCTTCAGTGTTATCAGACAAACAATCGCCAGAATTACTCCGATAATAATCATTCGGTTCACGATTTTACTTTCGTGGAAACCGTCTTTCTGATAATGATGGTGTAAAGGTGACATTTTGAATAATCTGTTGTTTTGGGCATATTCTAACCCATATTTTCTTTTTCTATATTTAAAAACCACAACCTGAAGCATTACAGACAGGTTTTCTATTAAAAAAATTCCGCATAACACAGGAATTAAGAGTTCTTTTCTTAAGATAACCGCTAAAACAGCAATAACGCCGCCCAGCATTAAACTTCCCGTATCGCCCATAAAAACCTGCGCGGGATAGGTATTGTACCAGAAAAATCCGATTACGGCACCTACCATGGCCACCGCAAAAATGGTGGTTTCCCCCATATTGGGCAGGAACATAATATTGAGATAATCTGCAAAAATGATATTTCCGGATACATAGGCGAATAAGGCCAGCACGAGAAGAATGACGACACTTGTTCCGGCTGCAAGGCCATCAATCCCATCAGTAATATTCGCTCCGTTGGAAACGGCTGTTACGATGAAAATTACGATTGGGATAAATACAATCCAAGCCCATTCGTGTGCATCTTTATCATTCATCCAGAATAAAATACCGCTGTAATCAAACTCGTTATTTTTAGCAAAAGGAACTGTAGAAACCGTGATTTTTTCGGTAGGCATAAAATTCTGCTCTACATTGTTTCTGTTGACTACTTTTGCATCTGCATATTTTCTTTTAACCGTAATATCGGGATGGAAATACATGGTAACTCCTATAATTAAGCCCAGTCCGACCTGTCCTACGATTTTAAACTTACCGCTTAAACCATCTTTATTTTTTTTGATTTTCTTTAAATAATCATCCAGAAAACCAATAGCGCCCATCCAAAACATAGATACCAGAAGCAGAACAATGTATACATTGGTAATTCTGGTAAACAAAAGCACCGGTATTATGGTTGCCAGAATAATCACAAGGCCTCCCATTGTTGGTGTGCCTTCTTTTTGCTTCTGACCGTCCAGACCAAGATCACGAACCAATTCTCCCATCTGTTTTGCGCGCAGATAGTTGATGATTCTCTTACCAAAAACAAGAGCAATAATCAAAGAAAATAAAACCGCCATTCCTGCGCGGAAAGAAATGTATTTCAACATTCCCAATCCGGGAACGTGAACTCCGTGGGCGGTTAAATATTCGTATAGATAGTATAACATTCTTTTATTTTTTATAAATGATCAATAATTATTGATGAATGATAAAATCAATTAACATTGATCAATTATCGATTATAAATTTCTACTTACTCATTAATTTCCAAAGCTCATTAATGATCTCTTTATCATCAAAATGGTGTTTTACCCCATTAATCTCCTGATACGTTTCGTGGCCTTTCCCGGCTACAAGAACAATATCTTTCGGTTCTGAGAATTTAATGGCCATTTTGATGGCTTCTCTTCTATCCGGAATTGAAGTATATTTGCTGAAGTTCTGAGGTTCTACACCTGCTTCAATTTCCTTGATAATAGCATTTGGATCTTCTGTTCTCGGATTGTCTGAAGTGATGATCGCCAAAGTTGATTTTTTGGAGGCAATCTTACCCATTTCAGGTCTTTTCGAGTGGTCTCTGTCTCCTCCGCAGCCAAAAACGGTAATCAATCTTTCGTTTTTCGTTCTGATGTCGTTAATGCTGTCCAGAATATTTTCTAAAGCATCCGGCGTATGCGCATAATCCACGATAAAGAAAATTCCGCCATCCGATTTAAAGGTTTCAAATCTTCCGGACACTCTTTTCAGCTGACTGATAGCCTGAAGGATTTCATCTTGCTGAAAACCGAGTTCGGAAGCAATACCGAAAACCAATAATAAATTATACACGTTGAATTTTCCGGTAAGTGTTGTCCAGAATTCTTTTCCGTTGAAGTTCAGCAGCATCCCATTGAAGTCTATTTCCAGAGACTTTCCGTGATAGTCGGCCATTGTTTTCAAAGCGTAAGACTTTTTTGCCGCTTTGGTATTCTGAAGCATCACATTTCCGTTTTTATCATCCCCATTGGTGATGGCCACGGCGGTATCTTCCAGTTGATCAAAAAATCTTTTTTTGGTCTTTAAATACTCATCAAACGTTTTATGGTAATCTAAATGATCGTGTGTTAAATTGGTGAATCCTGCCACTTTAAATTGAAGCCCTTCGATTCTGTTTTGGGAAATTCCGTGTGAACTTACTTCCATGAAAGCAAATTCGCAGCCTTCCTCAACCGCCTGAGCTAAGATTTTATTAATGGTAATGACGTCCGGAGTCGTGTGTGTCGCCGGAATTATCTGATCTCCAATTCTGATTTCAACCGTGGAAAGGAGTGCAGAATCATAGCCTAAATTTTTAAAAACATCAAAAAGAAGGGTAGAGACAGAAGTTTTTCCGTTGGTTCCTGTAACGCCGATTAATTTTAATTTTTCAGAAGGATTTCCGAAGAAATTAGAAGCCAGCTGACCTAAAGTTTTAGATGAATCTTTTACTTTAACATAAGTTACATTTTCATCCAAATTTTCAGGAAACTCTTCACAAACAATTGCCCGTGCGCCTTTTTCAACCGAAGATGCAATAAATGAATGCCCATCCACAACCGTTCCTCTCATTGCGATGTACATAGAGTTTTCCGTAACCTTTCTGCTGTCGAATACCAATTCTGAAACCTCACGGGTATCATCACCGTGAATTTCTAAAACTGGAATTCTTTTTAATAATTCATTTAACTGCATTACTTTGATGCTTTATATTTTTTTAATCGTTCCTTCTGATTCCCTGCGTCCGTAAGTTTTATTTACGGCTATTGGTATTAAACCCTTCGGATTCGTTATTCCTTTTATTGAAGAGGATTTTCATCCTATCTTTATCTAAATCGTCCTTTCGGGACTGTTTATTAATTCTGCAGAGACAAATAAATTCTCTGATTTTTACTGATTTTTGTGCCTTCCAGCGGAAATTGTTCTGTGATCCTTCCCACCCCTTTAAAGTCGACACGATATCCTAAATTTTCCAGTTGCGGGATTACATTTTTCCCGATTAACCCTACTACAGCTGGCATCTGTTTATTGTTAACTGCTACTTTTACATTAGGCTCTACCATTTTGCTAAGGTTGACCTTTTTGTCAACAAGCATCTCTTTTTCAATATTCTGTGGTGTTTTCAGGAAGGTTTTTCCTGCAATTTCTTTAAACACGGGAGCCGAAACTGTACCTCCGTAAAAGCTCTTCGCAGTATTGGGCTCGCTGATCATCACATAGCACGTATATTTGGGATTATCAGCCGGATAGAAACCTGCAAATGAAGCACGGTATTTCATGGGACCCGGCAGCCAGTATTCAAATCTCGCGGTTCCTGTTTTTCCTGCCATTTTTAAATTGGGTGTGAAAATGCTTCTTCCGGTTCCCTTTTCCACGGCTTTTGTTAAAGCATTGGTCATCATTTTAATGGCTTTTTCAGACGCCATTCTGTTAACCATTACTTCAGGTTTTGCCTGATACATTACCTTGCCGTCTTTCATGATCTTATCTATGAATAAAGGCTTTAGCATCTTACCGTTATTAGCAACCCCGTTGTAAAAAGTGGTTAACTGTAATAAGTTGATGTTGGTGGAATATCCGTAAGAGATTGAAGCCAGTGTTGCGGCATTCCATCTTTTGTTTTGAGGCGTTACGATCTTCGGTTTGGTAATTCCCGGAAGTTCAATGTCCATTTTATCAAACAACTTCCAGCGTTTCAGGTGATCCAGAAAAATCTGTGGTTTCTCGGCATAATATTTAGTAATCAGCTTTGCCGTTCCCACGTTGCTGGATTTTGCCAAAACATCACTAATATCATAGGTTCCGCCTCCGTGGCCGTCGGAAATTCTCTGTTTCGCATAGGTCCAGACACCGTTTCCTACATTTACCGTTGTATTTTCATCGATAAAACCGTCATCCATTGCCGCTAAAAGCGAAATAGTTTTAAAGGTAGATCCCGGTTCTATATTATCTTTTAAAGCATAATTGTAAGAATCGACATAATTTCCGTCGTCATCTCTTCTTAAATTAACCAGAGCACGCACTTTTCCGGTTTCCACTTCCATCACCACTACCGTTCCGTGTTTTGCTTCGAAATTAATCAGCTGCTTCTGCAATGCGGAGTGTGCAATATCCTGAATTCTAAGGTCTAAAGTAGTATAAACATCTTCGCCGTCTACTGGTTCCTGCACTTTCCAGAAATCGATGGGCTTCCATTGGGAAGAGTTGATTCTCTGTTCTAATCTTTTCCCGTCTGTACCTCTTAAATATTTAGAAAAAGCACCTTCAAGACCTGCAGTATGCTCGCCGTCATCCATTCCTATGGTTCCGGATCCGATTTCAGAGGTGGCCAGTTCCCTTTTATAATTTCTGTCAACGATAAAGCCGCCTTTGTTTTTACCTCTGTTAAAAATCGGAAAATTTCGGATCCTGTCGTACTGATCAAAGTCCAGACCTTTTACCAGGGTATAGTATTGGTTTTTCTTTTTTCTCTGTTCATCAAATCTTTTTCTGAATTCAATTTTAGATTTTCCGAACATCTTTCCTAAAGAATCCGTTAAGGCTCCGACATTGTTGGTGTAAATCGTATCTTTCATTGTTTTGAAATCCAGATAGATGTCGTACCGCATAACGGTTGTTGCCAGAATAGAGCCGTCGGAAGCGAATAAATTCCCGCGGGCTGCCTTTAAGGTCGCTTCGCGGTAATTTTTATTAATATAATCGTCTTTAATTTCCTGAACATTCGTGTTTTGCAAGATGATAATTCTCGCCAGAAACATCACAAATACACACAAAGCTAAAACGGTGAAGAGATAGCCCCACCTTAAGGTATTTTTACGCTTATTGTCGTATTCACTTGGTTTTTGCATCTGTACCGTCCAGTTTTATTAACAGTTTATGAGGGTGATTTTCGAGGGTCATTAGAGAATCCTTCGCTACCTCTTTCCCCAATTCCGATTCCATTTTTACTTTAATCAGCTTACTTTGTGCATAAGCGTTTCTTGATTTATATTCTTCTGTTTCTTCTTTTAGCGTATTAACGATCTTGATCTTTTTGTTCACCAGGTGGTTGGTGTAGATCATGGCCATCATCAGGACAAAAAGCAATAAAAAATACTTGTAATGTACTTTTATCTCATCACGATTCAGGAAATTACCTTTTATAATGTCTATAAAAGTTAATTTTTTCTGAGGGCGATTTGTTGTTGTTCTTTTTGCCATTTTGGTTTTTGGTTACTGGTTGTTTGTTGCTAGATTAAAAACTATCAACGATCAACCAAAAACTACATTTTAATTCCTGTTCTCATTTTAGCACTTCTGGCTCTTGAGTTTTCTTCGATTTCCTGATTATCAGGAACAATAGCTTTACTCTTTACCAGTTCGAATGCTTTTTCATAATTACCGTAAATGTCTCTTTGAGGCTCTCCTTCAAACATTCCGTTTTTCAAAAATCTTTTGACCAGTCTGTCTTCCAGCGAGTGGTAAGAAATAACAACCAGTCTTCCTTCCGGTTTTAAAATAGTATAGGCCTGAACCAGCATTTCCTTTAAAACCTCAAGTTCCTGGTTTACCTCAATTCTGATGGCCTGAAACAGCTGCGCATAAAATTTATTCACTTTATGCGGCGGAATATAACTGAACAGTTTTTTCAGATCTTCTGTTGTTTCGATGGTCTTTGCTTTTCTGTGATGAACGATATCTCTCGCCAGTTTTCTGGCTTCTCTCAACTCACCGTAATAGTAAAAAATATCGGCCAGCTGCTCTTCATCATAATCGTTGATCACTCTTTTGGCATCCAGTCCCTGCATTACATTCATCCTCATATCCAGCGGAGCGTTGCTTCTTGTAGAGAAGCCTCTTTCTGCCTCATCAAACTGGTGAGAAGAAACGCCAAGATCTGCCAAAACTCCGTCGACCTGAGGAACTCCGTACATCAGCAGAGAGTTTTCCAGAAATCTGAAATTCTGATTGATTAATGTAAACCTCGGGTCATCAATTGTATTTTCAAGCGCATCCAGATCCTGGTCAAAACTGTACAGTTTTCCCTGATCCGAAAGTCTGCTTAATATCTCTCTTGAGTGACCGCCGCCACCAAAAGTACAGTCCACGTATGTTCCGTCTGGATTCGTTACCAAATCATCAACACTTTGCTTCAACAAAACGGGGTTATGATACATGTCTAATTGTGTTTTTTAACGCTTTTAATCGCGTGGTTATTCTTCCTCGAATGATCCCATTACATCTTCAGCGAGGCTTGCAAAATCTACTTCATTGGTAGAAATTACTTTCTCGTACGCTTCTTTATCCCAAATTTCAAATAATTCTCCTGCGCTGGTAATCACAACCTCTTTCTGAAGATGTGCGAAAACCGTAAGGTCTTTTGAAATCTGTAATCTTCCTGCATTATCCAACTCTACAGTTTTTACGCCCGCTGTAAACATTCTAATGAAATCAGCATTCTTTTTAATGAATCTGTTCAGTTTGTTAATCTTGACCATCATTTTATCCCAGGCATTCATGGGATACACTTCCAGGCAAGGTTGGAACACGGATCTTTTGACTACAAACGCCTTATCGTCGAAGTTCTCCATCTGGTTAATTAAAGATGAAGGAACTTTCAGGCGGCCTTTGTCGTCAATTTTACACTCATATGTTCCAATGAAACTTTTCATTTGGAGCAAATTTATATAATAATTTCCAAAATTTCCCACTTTTTCCCACTTTTTCCCTTAATGTTAATAAGTTTTATTAAAGATTTAAGGTAAACCCTGTAATCTATTGATATTTTGAAAGTTGAATAAAGTCTTATTCTGGCCATAGGAAAGAGATTTTCAAAAAAAAAGTTAAAAAACGGATTATTATATTATTTTTATTTTAAATTAGGGTAATCAAAATATTTTTGAGGTTTAATTTGTATTTTTGCAAGGCTTTATTACAGGCATTATATGATATTTAGTACAAAAAAAGAAAAGAAATATACTTTTGTTGAGGCGGGAGAAGGACATCCATTGGTGCTGTTGCACGGTTTAATGGGTGGTTTGAGTAATTTCGATAAGATGGTAGATTTTTTTTCAGACCGGGGATTCAAGGTATACGTTCCTCAGTTGCCGATCTACGATTTGCCGGTACTCAATACTAATCTTACGACGATAGCGAAATATATTATCAAGTTTATAGAGAGCCAGATAGAAGGGCCGGTTACTATTGTGGGAAACTCAATGGGAGGTCATGTGGGGCTTATCTTAACATTGGCAAGACCGGATTTGGTTAAAAATCTTGTTCTTACAGGAAGTTCAGGTTTATATGAAAGAACTTTCGGGGACAGTTTTCCGAGAAAGAACGACCGTTCTTATATCCGAAAAAAAACGGAAGAAGTTTTCTACGATCCTGCAGTAGCCACCGAAGATCTGGTGGATGAAGTATTCGGCGTGGTAAACGACAGAATGAAGGGCATTAAAACCGTGATGTTGGCCAGAAGTGCCATTAAACACAATATGATCCATGATTTGCCTAAGATTTTAACACCAACATGTTTAATCTGGGGAAAGCAGGACAATGTAACACCTCCGGAGGTGGCTGAAGATATGCACAAATTTATTCCGAATTCGGATCTGTTCTGGATTGATAAATGCGGGCATGCGGCGATGATGGAAAAGCCGGACGAATTCAATGAAATTCTCTACAGCTGGATAAAAGATAAAGTTTAAAATTAAAATATAAATGACCATTAAGAGCTTTTCTTAATGGTTTATTTTTCTAAAAAATAGTCTAAAAAATGGTTATTAAAACAGCAACGTTTGTAAAGAGCAGCGGAAAATGGCAGGAGTGTCCGGAGCCCACGATGGCGGAGTATGCTTTTATAGGAAGATCTAATGTTGGAAAATCATCCCTGATCAATGCCATGATGAATCATAAAGATCTGGCCAAAACATCCGGAACGCCTGGAAAAACCCAGCTTATTAATCATTTTATCGTTAATGAAAGCTGGTATCTTACAGATTTACCGGGATACGGATACGCAAAAGTCTCGAAGTCGATCCGAAAAGATTTTGAAAAACTGATCACCAATTATATCCTGAACAGAAGAAATCTGGTGAATCTTTTTGTGCTGATTGACTCCCGACACAAGCCTCAGGCAATTGATCTTGAATTTATCCAGTGGTGTGGCGAAAGCGGTGTGCCATTCTCGATTGTCTTTACCAAAGCCGACAAACTGAAACCGAATGTGGTCATTAAAAATGTAGAAGAGTATAAAGCAGAGCTTCATAAAACCTGGGAAGATCTTCCGGAATTGTATGTTACTTCTGCCGAAAAGAAAGAGGGTGGCGATAAAATTCTGGATTTTATTCAGAAAACAAATGAATTTTTAACCAATAACAGCGTAAGTTTTGATGAGTGATGTGATCTGGAAGATTAAAACGTTTGATGAATTCACGGTTCCCGAATTATACAATGTTTTAAAAGCCAGAATTGATGTTTTTGTGATCGAACAGAATTGTCCTTATCCGGATTTGGATAATTATGACCAGAAAGCCGTTCATATATGGGCCGAACAGGATGGAGTAGTGCTTGCCAACTGCCGGATTTTCGATAAAGGAATAAAATATCCTGAAGCTTCTCTCGGAAGGGTTTTAACCACGGAAGCGGCAAGAGGAAAAAGTTTAGGCAAACAATTGATACAGTATGCTGTCGAGACCATTGAAAACCGTTTTCATACTTCCGAGATCAGAATTTCTGCACAGGATTATCTGTTAAGATTCTACGGAGAATTTGGTTTTGAGGATACCGGAAAAAAATATTTGGAAGATGACATTCCGCACACGGAAATGTTTAGAAAATAAAAAAACGCGAAGAGAAATCTTCGCGTTTTTGGTAATGTATATGGAGTGTTTTTATGGTTTTTAGTTTTGATAATGATTAGTTGCAACCAGAGCAATAGGCTCTGTCAACGTATGTTCTGCTGTTTCCGGATTTATAATAGCAACCGCCTCTTACACCCACATACAGTTGGCGTCCGTTATAGGTACATTCTTTACTCCTGCTTTTAGCATACGATTTTGATGATTTTGATGATTTGCTTTTTTTCGCTTTCGTAGTTTTCTTTTTCGGATTCTTGTTAGCATATTCCGTTACCGAAGATGTGCTTTTTTCAGCCGCCGAAAATGTAGCCGGTAACAATAATCCTAAACCTAAAAGGCTTGTAAATAGTATTTTTTTCATGGTTATTAGTTTTTAATTATAATTTTCGAGTGTTTTGTGCAATTGATCTCTGTAATGATAGATTTCATCAAGACCATTCAATAAAAATTTTTCTCCGGCATCTTTACCGTTGTGAAAGGTCTCAAGATATTTATTGGCGGTATTGAAATGAAGTCTGCAAATGGGTTTTCTGTTGTTATCATCCAGCAGAATTCCGAAATAAGAAAGGGTATCTCTGTATGCGATTCTTGATGCCGGAATTTTCTCTCGCACAATGGCCTTTACAATTTGAAATCCTTCCAATTCTTCTTCTGTTGTTACAATTTTAGAATCGTTATTTTCATCAATAGGTGCGGCTGTTTTTATTTCATCTTCTTGTTTCTCAATTTGTTCATTTATGCTCAAAGCAGATTTTAATCTGAAACTTATGGACTCATTAATGGAAGTTGTTAAAGCTTTCTTCGCATATTCTTTGAAAGAAACCATTCTATTGGCTGTTAAAGGTTTTTCAAAAAAACGATTCACCAACAGTTTTACCAATTCATCAGACGGATTTTCTATTTCCTTTTCAAATTCTTTTCGGATGGCTTTGATGTATTTCAGCGCTTCGGCAGAATCCAGAATACTGTTGAGATTATAGTCTTTTTTAGTAAAGCTTTCCAGAATTTTAATAGAACTGTCTTTTAAATCCTCAATATTAATGGTGAAAAAAGGTTTTTCATCCATAATATTCGGTTTTTCTAGATCGGTGTAGAAATTGTAAATAATACCGTTGGTCAATACACCAAATCTTGTCTTTGATACATGATAATATCTGTGAAGCTGTGAATTGTGAGCGTCTGCACTCTCTTTCCAATGCTTACATTCGATAATAAAAATTGGTTCGTCATTATTTTTGATGACATAATCTACTTTTTCACCTTTCTTTGTTCCGATGTCGCAAACGTGTTCGGGAACCACTTCTGTCGGATTAAAAATATCATAGCCCAAAATTTGAATAAAAGGCATTACAAAAGCATTTTTTGTGGCTTCTTCGGTGCCGATCATTTCCTTTAGGCCAACCACTTTCTGATGTAATTGCTCGAGTTTTATTTTAAGATCCATGTTGTCTGTTTTTTAAATGAAATCTTTCTGAGATTTCTTGTTCGTTAAGAACCTGGTGGTTCGGTAAAATGATTTGAAATCTTCCGGTTATGGGATTTTCAATTAATTGTGCTCCGGAGCGACAATTTTTAAATCTATATTGAAATGCTTTTAGTCCTGATATAAATCCTTCATTCGCTGTTGTTTCATAAACATATTTGGAACAACTTTGTCTGAATATGCATCTCCTCCTTTTTGAAGCTGGAAGTACAATCCAATAGATTTTAATAAGAAAGAGTAGCAGACTTTTCATTTTCTTCTTTGCTAAAAACAACCATTTGATATGAAGTCATATAACCGGGTTTCTGTCCTACTCCGAAGCAACCATCTACCGGTTGGATATAAGTAGATACACTTTCTAATCTTACATATGCCCAACCTTCCTTAGATTGTACTTTTATTACATTGTCTAATTGCTCGGCAATATTTTTTGAACTCATATTTTGTTGATTTGCAGTTGCAACAAATGGGACTACTTTATATTCCATGATTTTCTGTTTTGATTTAACACCTCAAAAATAGAACGATAAAAACCACAATCCTTACGGGAAACCGTAAAAACAAAAACCTTTCAAAAAAAATTGAAAGGTTGTATACTTGTTTTTACTTAAAAATCTAAATAATCCCCAGGTCTTTACAAAAAGCGACCAACTGTTCATTGCTGGTAACTTCCAGGTCTTCTTTTAAGCTGTTTAGTCTTTTTTCAACGCTGCTTAAACTGTTGGGTTTAATGTTATTTGCTTTGAGGTAAACGGGAATGTTTTTAAGCAAAACACCCTGCGAAAGAAGAGAAACCAGAGTAATATCATACTCTGTAAACTCATAGCTGTTGAGTTTTTTAACCTCCTGTTTAAGGTCGAGAGAAAGATACGTGTCATTTGCAAACACGGAGGCGACTGCTTTTTTCAGGTCTTTAGAATCATTTCGTGCTTTTCTTACGTAGCCGTTGATTTTTGTTTCATTAAACAAAGAATCGATAACGCCGGATTTATGTTCCGCAGAGAAAACAATTACTTTCAATTCGGGCTGAAGTTTTCGCACTTCTTCTACCAATTCTTTCCCGTCTTTAATATTTTGGGGATGATGATCTTCATCATAATACAAATCGGTGATCAACAGGTCATAAGGTTTGTTCTCACGAATTGATTTCTGAACCTTTGCAAAGGCATCATCACAATAATATACATGATCCACGGTCGGAATATTCAGTTCTTCTAATGTTTTCTGTACAGAAATACTGATGCTTTCGTGATCTTCGGCTATTAAAATTTTTTTGAACATTTTGGTCTTTTTTTAAGATGTAGGGAAAGAAATATAGATTTTCAACCCTTTTTCGATATTGGAGTCAAAAATAATTTTTCCCTGAATAGCTTCAATACGGGTTCCCGTATTTGTCAGTCCATTTTTGCGGATAAGATCTCCGGAAATACCAATTCCGTTATCGGTGTATTGGATGTTAATGGTGTTATTCAGCTTTTCAAATTTAAAAGCAACCGCAGTTGCGTGACTGTGTTTTTTCATATTCACAAGAAGTTCCCGAATGATTTGATACACTTCCTCTTTCGACGAAGCAGGTAAATTTCCCCAAATATTTTTTCCGTTTCCGGCAATATAGGTGTTCACGGTATCATTTTTAAAAGAGGCAATAAGCGAAGAGATTTTTTCATCGAAAGGCTGCTTATCTTTTATTTCGTTCTTTTCGTAAGAAATATCCCTTGATTTTTCATACACATATTCCAGTTCGTCAAGTGCTTTATTTTTATCAAAAAATTCTTGATTTTCAATTTTTGTCATTACCTGATAAATACCATTCGCGACAACATCATGAACTTTTTTAGACATTTTCAGCTGGGTGTTTTTGACTTCGAGTTCTTTTTCCTGCTTTAATTTTAGTTGCCTTCTTCTGTACCAAACGGTAATAATAATAATGATGACAATTAAAATAGCTGTTCCTATGTATAATCTCAGGATACTATTTTGATCCTCTATTTTATCATTTCTTAACCTTTGGTTATCAACTTCTTTTTTCTCACTGTCATATTTTATATAAGCAAAGCTCTTTCGGTCATCATTTCTGCTCCTTTGGATACTATCTGCAAGAATTTTATAATCCATAAAATTCTTAGTAGAATGAATTGGATTATCCACAAAAAGTATTCGTTCCAAAGCTTCCAGCCGATCTTCCGGACTTTTAATTATAATCGCATTTTGAAGCATTCTTTTTGCATAATAAAGAGATTTTTCTTTATTCTTCACTTGATTGATTTCTGCTAAATGAGAATAGCTGGAATTGGCTCCCCAAAGATCATCTTCTTTTATTTTATTAATTAATAACTTCTCAAACTCTTCTTCGGCAGGATGGCTTTTATTTTCGAGCCAATTAATATATATAGCATTTTCTTTGATTCTATTGATGAGATATAGATCAGATATTTTTGCCATATCTATTGCCTTGAGAGTATTTTTGGCTTCGACAAATTTGCCTTGTCTATATTCGGCTGCTGATTTATTATTGATAAGATTCGCTCTTTCTTCATACGACTCAAAGTTTTCAGAAAGCGCCTTTTTAAACCAATTTTCTGCTTCAATATATTCTTTTTGATCATATTTTATATTTCCTAAACTTCCAAAAACTGAATAATAACTCTTATCCCCTTCTTTCATATAAGTTAATGCTTCTACCAAAGAGGATTCTGCTCCGAGAATATCTCCCGTGTAATTTTGAGCAATAGATTGATAAATTAAACTTTTGGCAACTTTTGAAGAGTCTTTTTGTTTATTGTAATAGCTAATGGCTTGTTGAAACTTCGAGTACGCTTGAATATTATCTTTTTGAATTAATTCTTCACCTTCTTCATAATATTTATTTCCTTCAGATAGATTATTGGATATAAGTTCTTTTTGTTCGCAAGAAATTATAACAAAAAGTAAAAAAAATAATAGAAAATTTCTCATTTTACTAAATTAAAAAAACCACTCTAAAAAAGAGTGGTTAAATATATTAATTTTTGGGTGGTCGAACTGGTCCTGTATCTCCACCTGTGTCTCCCTCGCTTCCTCCCGGATCTACACCCAGCCCTGGATTACTGGTTCCGCTCTGTACGGTTACTGGGTTCTGGTGACATGCTGATGTATTGGCGTTATTGTTTCCGAATGCTAAACCGAATAGCATTAATATAAATTGAATCATTTCCTTTAAAATTTGAAGTTGAAATTGTTTTCCTTCCTCTCGTGATTTATTTATCACGAGCTGTACACGTTTAAAATTTCGAAGCGCTTCTAAAATTTTTTGGGAAGTGAACCTTCAAAAACGGAGGAGAAACATCTGCTTCCCAACCCGGAGTTTTACCTCCGTTTTTTCGGGTGTTTTTAAAATCAGTTTTGTAAATTTGTTTTTTGTAATGTTTTGTTTATCACTGATTTTGTTATGGCAAAGATGGAGCATAAAAGCAGGCAAGGGTTAGACAAAACATGGACATCGATGGACATCAAATGGACAGGAATTGTGTTACGGAAAACCGTAATGCGACACGGTCAAGAATTTATTATTTTGTAATGCCCTTTAAAAACTAATTATGTCCAAGAAAAAACTACTTATTAATGAAGTATTTGAAAAAGCTAAAAGAGAGTCTGATAGGATATCTAAAAATGGTTTAGCCCTTTATCTTAAGATTGAGCTAGAAACATTTAATATCTTTCATGACGAAAAAACATTTGTAAGATATTATGATGCATATGTTTTGAATAGGGGAAAAGAGATGAATCCCGATCCCGATACTCTTGATAAGCTGAGCCATTATATCGGCTACGAAAACTTTACAGATTTCTCCCGGACATTTATTAAAAAAGATGAAGAAGCCAATAAAACGACGGTTAAAATAAGTGTTGATCAAGACGAAGAATCTCTGGCTGAAAAACTTTCGAACATTATTATTAATATTACGAATGAACAGCATTTTAAAATACCTGATTTCATGAAGAAAAACGGGATGGGTATTGTAGAAATTGCTTTTGTTTTGCTTATGGTTACGGGAGGGGTTGTTTCTTCCCATACTAAAAGTCGAGGTTGGTTTTCAGGTGCGGGAGTTCCGGCTGTCGATAAAAAATACATGTATTGGGAGGAAGACAGATATATGGCCACGGACAGCAGTTATTTAGGACCACAGATTGAAGTAATGCCTATGAATCCGAAGTTGTTTGTCTATTTTAAGAAGATTACGAGACCTGATACTCTAACTTTTGAAAATTCAAGAGGAAAAGTATGGTATGATAAAAGCAATAATCAGGTTGATTTTTTTACCAGCTTCGGAAGACATCCGGAAAACGGCAAAGCATTAAAAGATGTGTCCGAAAGAATAATCGCAAACTATGCAGGAGAAAATGACTCTTTAATAATTGCGGAATAATTTTCACAATTATTTAAAATTCAATTAAAACATTTCAGTTTCGAAACCTTTAATTTCGCTTTATTTTACAATGAATAAAGGGATATGCTTATGGCTGCTTTTCGCAGCAACACTTTTTTCGGCACAAAAGCCTGTACAAATCGCTTTTCTCTCCGATGTCCATTTTCAGGATCTGTATGGGAGTTTTTCGGATCATGATTTTAAAGGAATCGCCAATCCCAAGACCGGAAAGTCTACCATTTTACGAACAATGGATTCTCAGTTGCATTCTACACGAATTTTCAATGAAAATTATTTTGCTTTTCTTAAAGCTCTGGATGATATTGCCGCCAAAGGGATCAAAATTGTGGCCATGCCCGGCGATTTTTCGGATGACGGACAGGCGTATAATCTCCGCGGACTTCATCTTATTTTGAATCAGTATCATCAGAAATACGGGATTAAATTCTATTTAACGACAGGAAATCATGATCCGGTTGGTCCTTATCGAAATGAAGGGGGAAAAGATGATTTTATGGGAAAAGATGGTAATCCTTTAGGTATTTACAGTAAAGAAAACATCGGGAAATCAGGAAATAAGATCATTACCAAAGACATTGCAGAGTCGGGATATTTAGAAATTTTAAATGAGCTCAAAGACTTTGGTTTCTATCCAAAAAAAGAAGATTTATTCTGGAGTACGCCTTTTAGTTCGGATATATTTAAAAACTATTCTTACGAAAAAGCGTTGCAGTCGGCAGATTATTCCAGAAGAATGTATGAAGTGACGAAAGGTTTTTCTGTTCCGGATTTAAGTTATGTTGTGGAGCCTGTACAAGGAGTCTGGATGATTGCCATCGACGGAAATACATGTATTCCGAAAAATTTTAATGAGAATCCTCAAAATGCTTCCAATTTTAAAGGAGCAAGTATTGGTTATAATAATGTGCTCACTAACAAGCAGCATCTTATTACATGGGTAAAGAAAATTGCCGATGATGCGAAGAAAAATAACAAAGTTTTGATTGCATTTACCCATTACCCGATGATCGATTTCAATGATGGCGCAACAAATGACATAAAAAATCTGTTAGGCGAAAAAAAGTGGCAACTGGAGCGCGTTCCCCGGGAAGATGTTGCTAAAATGTTTGCTGAAGCTGGTTTGCAGATTCATTTTGCGGGGCACATGCATATTAATGATACAGGTATTCGTAAAATAGGCGACAATATGCTGGTGAATATTCAGGTACCTTCTTTGGCGGCTTATTTACCGGGATACAAAATTCTCACAATTCAATCCTCGGATAAATTAGAAGTAGAAACGAAAATTTTAAATAATGTTCCGCGGTTTGATGAATTATTTCCTTTATATGAAAAAGAATACGAAGCTTTACAAAAAGATTATTCTAAAACTCTTTGGAATAAAGATATTCTGAAATCAAAATCCTATTATGATTTTATGCTTTTTCATTTGAAAGAGCTGGTTCGTTTGCGCATGATTCCGAGCGACTGGCCGAAAGATTTTATTCAGAAGGGAAGTACGTTAAATGGTGAAGATGTGCTGCTGTTGATTCAAAATAAAACTAAGTTAAAGGAAAAGAAAATTGTCTCCGCATCTTTTAAAAAATGGACTTTTAATGACTTGTTATTGGATCTGTACAAATTTCAATCGGCAGACGAGTTGGCAAAGAAAGATATTCCTGCGGAGCGATTAGAACAATATCAATTACTAGAAAGGTTATTTCAGGAAAGCCAGTCTCAAGAGCTTTTTGTTGTTCAGTTGAAATCTTTGTTTAAAATTTTATCCTTATTATCAAACGGTGATCCGTCCGATCATTTTGAAATAGATTTGAAGGAAAGAACGTTAAAAAGGCTATAATTTTTTTTCCCACGGATTACACAGATTTTCGCAGATGATACTTTGATATTTGCCACTAATCCACGAATAATTTTTTTAAGTGCAGTGGTTTCAGGATGCCATTTTAAAATCTGCTAGAGAATAAAAGAGGCATTTGTGAGAAAAATTTGTGCCCTTTGTGTTTAAATAAAAAAAACAGAAAGACCATCAAAATATGACAGTCCTTCTTTTCAAAATCTAATAGTAAAAATGGTTTATTTTCCTGTTACAGGATTTTTTCTTTCGTAGGTGTTGTTATCAAAACTCACCTTATATTCGGATTTGAATAATTTACTAGGATAATAGTAATCTGTAGTAATTATTTGCGCGCCGCTCTCCTTTGCCTTTTCAAACCGTGAGTAATCTTCGCTTCGTGCTTCCATCGTGTCGGCATCGGCTCTGGTTCGGATAATGTAGCCCTGTTTTACCAGTTCTATAATTTTAGAGTTATCTTTCGGTTCATTCATAAATAAAACGGCAGATTCCGGAGTTCCTGGCGTGGAATTGGTGAAAATCATTCTACCTTTCAACGAAGGATGTCCTTTTGCATACAGATCTCTGTTTTCGCTGTTATTATCGAGTACAAAAAGGAATTTGCCTTTTGCATTTTTTACTTTTGGCCAGTTTTTATGCAAGACAGCCTCGTTTAGTGTTGTATAAGAACCCCGAATTTCGTCAGGAGTAATAATTTTATCTTTACCTAAGAATTTTTTCAACTCATTATCCAAATCATCGAAAAGTTTTGAAGTATAATGTTCGGGTTCTGTTCCGTATGGGTTGGCTTTTCCATCCTTAGGCTCCAGCGTAATAAAAACAGGATCATGATCAGGATGTGCATCCGACCATTTTTTCAGGTCTTTTAAACAATCTTCCAAAGTATAATACCATGTTTGATAATCAATATCTGTAATATGGATCATTTTATAGCCCGGTTTTTTCATTTTTCCGGTCGTGTCGAAAGGTTCTGTCGTTTTTACCAGATACAGAATTTTCGGATGGGCATATTTTCCGCCTTTACTGTCAGCATATACATCGATTTCCAGATTTCTCAATCCCAGATCCAATTGTTGGGGAATAGGAATATGTTCATACTGAATTCTTGGTAGAAGATGTAAAGTATCTTTTTTTTCCAAATAGCTGTAAACTTCAGGAAGAATTGCCTTTTTATAAGAATTATGAGAACCGATTACCTGAATTTCATTGATTTTTAAATCATTAAGGTTTTGGGATTGTGACCAAAACAGATGGAAGGTGGATAAATAGAAGCCAAAGAAAACTGCCTTTTTCATGTCGTCGAATTTTGTACCTGCGAAATTAGGGAGTCTTTTCTTCCGATTGATTATATATTATGTTAAGTGTTTTTTAAGGTTTTGTAAATGCTGGAAAATGCCAATTCATAAGTGGTTGATAATTAATACTATTCTAAATTCTCAATTTAAGATATTGATGTTTTATTGATTTTAAGATAATATTATGTTAAAACATATTTGTGGTAGATGCTCTTACTTTGTATGCCGAAAAATAAAAGCTAACGATTGTCTTAAATAAACCACTGTTGCGGGAACAACAGCGGCTTTTGAATAAGCAATGTAACGTTGTGTAATTACTTTACCTATTGATATGTACCACAAAATTAATTTTTTTAAATTTAAAAAGCTAATTCCTATTGCATTACTTTTTTTGGTAGCCAACCAAGCGAATGCGGAGGGACTTACTTACAGCTATCCTGTCTTTTCGCAGGTGAACGAAACAATTTCCGGAACGGTAACGGATCAGGACGGCTCAACCGTTGAAGGTGCCAGGATTACAGTTGTGGAAACTGGCGATACCGCTACGACTGATGTATCCGGAAACTTTAGTATTTCCGCGGCTATCGGACAAAATTTATCTGTTTCTTATGAGGGCTATGCTGTGCAGATAGTGAAGATCACAGGAACTTCGGTTTCCGTGAAATTACAGTCTAAAAAAGAAGCGACTTCTATTGAAGAGGTAACTTTGGTAGGGTATGGATCTCAGAAAAAATCGGATTTAACGGGATCGGTAAGCCAACTGAAAGCAGAAAATTTCAAAGAAGGAATGAATATTTCCGTTGATAATCTGATGCAGGGGAAAATCGCGGGGGTCCGTATCGTTCAGTCGAGTGGGGAACCGGGAGCGGGTGTTAATGTTTCGATCCGTGGGATTGGTTCCATCAGAAGCGGAAGTACCCCTTTATTCGTTGTAGACGGTGTTCCTTTGAGCAATGATGCCGTAAGTGCTTCTTCGCCCAATGTAGGTCTGGGGAATGCACAGGCTAAAAACCCATTAAACTTTCTGAATACATCCGATATTGAATCGATCACGGTATTGAAAGATGCTTCTGCAGCGGCCATTTACGGAGCAAGAGGTTCCAACGGTGTTGTTTTGGTGACTACGAAAAGAGGAAAAAGAGGAGAGCCAATGTTTACGTATGATACGTATTTAGGCTTTTCTTCGGTGATTAAAAAATTAGATCTGATGAATGCCGACGAATACAGAGCGGCAGGCATTGATAAATTATACGATCATGGCGGAAATACAGACTGGCAGGACGAAATTTACAGAAATGCGGTTTCATCCAATCATTCGGTGTCATTTTCCAAAGCGACAGAAACAGGGAATTATTTTGCATCCCTTTCTCACATGGATCAGGATGGTATCGTACTGAACAGTGGTTTTAAAAGAACAACAGCCCGTTTAAATGCGGAAGAGTCTTTCTTCGATAATAAAAGATTAAAAATTAAACTCAACCTTACGGCGAGTGATATTAAGGAAACCGGAATTCCAAACGGTGCCAATGCAGGATCAGACGGCCAGGTGATTATCCATGCTTTAATGGCGAATCCTACACGTTCTGTATACGATCAGGACGGAAATTATACCAATTTCAATATGAATGCTCACTACAATCCTTTGTATTTACTGAGTGTTTATGAAGATAAAACCAATACCACCAGAATTTTAGGAAATACAGAAGCAACCTTGAGGATTGTACCTGGATTAAATTATAAATTCAATTTGGGTATCGATAAAACCATGTCGGAAAGAAATACAACCATGTATCCGAATATTACCGACAGAACACCAAAAGGGGTTTACGTTCAGGCTAATTTAGATTCTTATAATGTCCTTTTGGAGCATTATTTAACGTATGATCTTAGTTTAAACAAACATAATTTCAGTTTATTGGGAGGTTTCTCTTATCAGAAATTCAAAGCGACAGGAACTTATTTCGGAGTAAGAGATATTGCAGCCAAAGGAGCCGGAATTTCACCGGATATCAACCCTGGATATTCAGGAACGGCATTTGTTCCGGGAGCGGGGTATGCTCAGGAAAACGAATTGCAGTCGTATTTCGGAAGGGTAAATTATAATTTTGATAAAAAATATTTGTTAACCGCTTCATTGAGAGCTGATGGTTCTACACGTTTCGGAGATAACAATAAATACGGATATTTCCCTTCTGTTGCCGTAGGATGGACGGTTTCCAACGAAAATTTCCTGCAAGATTCTCAGTTTGTAAATGAATTAAAATTGAGAGGAAGCTGGGGACAAACGGGAAATCAGGAAGTACCGAACAAAATTACACAGGCGAGTTCTTCGCTCACACAGGCGGCAGGATATTATTTATATGATAATTTAGACCTGATTAATGGGGTTGCTATCAACAGAACAGTTAATCCAGATCTGAAATGGGAAGTGGTAGAACAAACCAATATTGGGGCAGATTTCAGCTTGTTTAAGAATAAATTGTACGGATCACTGGAATATTATAACAAAACGACCAAAGATCCTATTCTGAATATTCCTTCGGGGCCGTTAAGCCCTACGAGCACCGTCTGGAAAAATGTGAATGCCGAGATCGTGAATAAAGGTTTTGAATTCTCTTTAGGTTCAGAAATTATTAAAAACGAAAATTTCACATGGAATTTTGATGTCAATGGAGCAACGGTAAACAATAAAATACAGAATCTTCCGGTTTCTGCCATCTATTCGGGTGAAGTTTCCGGACCTGGGCTTTCAGGAGTTACCGCCAATATCTATAAAAACGGATATGAAGCAGGATCTTTCTATATGCTGAATTATCTGGGAACAGATGCCGACGGAAAATACAGGTATGAAGATGTGAACGGAGACGGAAGAATAGACCAGAGCGACAGAAAGATATTTGAAGGGGCAATTCCTAACTTCACTTTTGGGATCAATTCTTATATGAAATACAAAAAGTTTGATTTCTCATTCTCTTTTATCGGGCAGACAGGTGGTTATCTGGTGAATAATACGGCGTTGAATTTAAATATCAACAACCTGGCTTCAGACAGAAACGTACTGAAAAGTTTCTACGATTCAGGCGCAAGCTTTACCAATCAGCCACAGCTGTCTTCTTTATATCTTGAAAAATCAGACTTTATCCGCCTGAATAATGTGAGATTGGGCTATACTTTCGATATGAATCAGCTTAAATTTCTTAAAAGCATAAATCTGTATGTAAGTGCTCAGAATTTACTCACCATTACCAATTACTCAGGATATGATCCTCTTGTGGATACCAACAAACAAGTGGGCGGAAACCAATCTCTCGGTATCGATTATACCACCTATCCTTCTGCGAAAACGTTTATTTTGGGAGCAACTGTTAAATTTTAATGAAAAGAAATCATGAGATCTAAATTTTTAAATATTAATAAAATCATTTTATCCGTTGCTGCACTGGCTTTAATGGGCTGTACGAATCTGGATGAAAAAGTAATAGATGAGGTATTGGGTTCTGAAAATGCAGATCCCGAAGCGGCTCTGGCTGCCGCATACAGCCAGCTGGGCGAAGGGACATTCGTAGACCACGGAAACGTATTTGCGTTACAGGAATATTCTACCGATGAGGCTTTATTGCCAACGAGAGGAAGCGACTGGGGCGATGGCGGAAAATGGAGAGCCATGCATGAGTTTACCTGGGATGCAAGCAATGATGTGGTAAAAACCACATGGAACAACCTTAACTTCGGAATTACAAAATCTTTAACAGCGATTTCAAGTATTGAAAAGAGCAATGACATGAATAAACCATTGTTCCTGGCAGAAGCAAAAGGTTTGTTGGCTTATTATACCTATACCACAATAGATCTTTTCGGGCAGGCTCCTTACCGCGATCCGGGAAATCTAAGTGCCCCGATTGAGATTAAAAAAGCAGAAACCACCATCGATGCTTTAATTACTGAGGTAGAAGGGCTTATTCCGGCATTAGCGGATATTAAAACCAAGAATACCCATGCCGGAAGATTTACAAAACAGGCCGCGTATGCTTTACTGGCCGATATGTATCTCAACAGAGCGGTTTTGAAAAATAAAACAGCCAGTAATTTCAACTTTTTGGAACAGGCTGTAAATGGAAACGGAACCGATATGGATAAGGTGATTGAGTATTGTAATTTACTCATCAATAATCCGAATTTCAACTTAGAATCCAATTATTTCCACAATTTTGATATCAATAACGATACAAGTAAAGAGATGATCTTTACAGTGGTTCAGAAGAAGCTGAATAATACAGACAAAGGTTCTGATAATGATCTGGCGTATATGTCTATGGAAAGGATTCAGAAACCATCTCCAGATAACAGGGGAACCAATGCCAATTGTGTGACCCCGGAATTTTATTATTCGTGGCAGGGGAATTTCAGCGATCCGCGTTTCCACAGAACGTATCAGTACAGCGACGGAACATGGTTCAGAAATGATGGTTCAGACGTGAGCGTGCCGGCAACCAGTAAAGTGGAGGGAACAGGAAAGCCGTGGTTCCATTTCAACAGAGGGTTACAGGTCGGTCAGCAGTACGGTCCTAAGATCGCTAACGGAAATTTTGAAATGACAACAGACGGTAGAATTAAAGTATTTAAACTGTTTACAGAAAAAAATACTACACTGGCGGCAGATTTCACACCGGAACTGAATTTTGATAATCCTTCGGAAGCTGTTTTTACCCAGTCGCAGATCAACAGGGGAGTGAGAAACTTCAAATTTGAGTTCGACCCGGGTTACGGAAACAACGGAACGAGTGGTTATGATGTGCCATTATACCGTTTGGGAACTATCTATATGATGCGAGCTGAAGCCTATTTCCGAAGCAGCAATATTGCATCTGCCTTGAATGACGTTAATAAACTCAGAACAAGCAGAACCCGCGAAGCATTATATGGAAACGCACCGGGAACTTCAATTACTTCTCTGGATGCAAATACCTTGTTCAAAGAATCAGGATATGAGCTGTATTGGGAGATGTACCGAAGAAAAGCGATGATAAGATTCGGGAAATTCGATTTACCCGGAACGGCAAAACCCGCTTCTCAGCCTTACAGAAGAGTTTTCCCTATTCCTCAGGCAACCATAGATGCCTCTACTGATTTTACACAGAATCCGGGATATTAATAATCCTCATTTCAAAATAATTTTTGTACAAAAAAGCGAAGAGATTATTTCTCTTCGCTTTTATTTTGTTGATATCTTTAATTTAAATTACTCTTCATTCAACATGCCCAATTCTCCGAAATATTTTTTGAATTTCTGAATTTTCGGGCCTACCACAGCACTGCAGTAAGGCTGAGTCGGATTTTCATTATAATATCCCTGATGATATTGTTCTGCCGGCCAGAAGGTATCGAATTTCGTTAATTCTGTTACATAGGTTCCGTCCCATCTTCCCGATTCCTGAGAAGTTTTGATGGCCTGTTCTGCTTTTGTCTTCTCCGCATCATCTTTATAATAAATCACAGAACGGTATTGGGTTCCGATATCATTTCCCTGTCTGTTGAGCTGAGTTGGGTCGTGTAAAAAGAAAAACACTTCCATTAATTGTTCATAAGAGATAATGGCCGGATCGTAGGTAATCTGTACCACTTCTGCATGTCCCGTTTCTCCTGTGCAAACCTCTTCATAGGTTGGGTTGTCTTTATGACCTCCAGAATATCCGGAGAGGGCAGATTCTACCCCTTTCAGCATATTAAAGCAGCTTTCCACACACCAGAAACATCCGCCCCCGAAAGTTATTTGCTCTACATTATTTTTATCCATAGTAAGGTTGATTTTTTTTTTGTCAATATTTTCTTTCTTCGTCTTCTGAATTTATCGCTCGTCACTTCGGGTAGATTTTTGAGAAAATCGTATCGAGAAGTTTTTGTTACGAAGACCAATTTTGTGCTTCGGTTCACCGCTACTCAATATATTTCTCCCTGCTTTACTGCAAGAAATACTCGAACTGACGATAGCCGAAAAAAGACGATCAAAAGTATGAAAAAGTTTTTCATTCGAGCATAATTTAATTGTTTAAACGTAAATGGCGATGATAGATTATAGGTAATGGAAGCTGGGTGCTGGAAGCTGGAGGTTTTGTAAAGTGATCATTAAAAAGATCTGAGTTCGGTTAATATAATATTCTATAAATCAATAGGGACGGGCTTCAACCCGTCTTGGTAAGACGAGGTGCCAGAGGCTTTAGCCGAAACTTAATAATTGTTTAAACGTAAATGATGATGATAGATGATGGAAGCTGGGTGCTGGAAGCTGGAGGTTTTGTAAAGTGATCATTAAAAAGATCTGAGTTCGGTTAATATAATTGTCTATAAATCAATAGGGACGGGCTTCAGCCCGTCTTGGTAAGACGAGGTGCCAGAGGCTTTAGCCAAAACTTAATAATTGTTTAAACGTAAATGATGATGATAGGTAATGGAAGCTGGGTGCTGGAAGATGGAGGTTTTGTAAAGTGATCATTAAAAAGATCTGAGTTCGATTAATATAATATTCTATAAATCAATAGAGATGGGCTTCAATCCGTTTAAAGATGAGGTCTCATAGGCTTTAAGCAATCCGATTATAAAAATTCGTAAAATTCGTGGCATAAAAAAATCAAAAAAGCACCCTGAAAAGGATGCTTGATATTATTTAAAGTAGTTTTCTGTTATTTTTCCCAAACCAAAGCACTTGCGCCTAAGATGGCCGCGTCTGCTTCGTCCAGTTCACTGAAAACCAATTTTACTTTATTTCTGAAAATCGGAAGAAGGTTTCTTTCCATGTGAAGTTTTGCAGGCTTTAAAATAAAGTCTCCCGCTTTAATAACTCCTCCAAATAAAAGAATCGCTTCCGGTGAAGAGAACATAACGAAATTCGCCAGTGCTTCCCCTAATTTCTGACCCGTATATCTGAACACTTCAATGGCAATAGGATCTCCTTTTAAAGCGCATTCGTGAACTGTTTTTGAGTTGATGGATTCTTCAGGATACTGGCTCAGCATCGATTCCGGAAATTCGGCTCTCATCTTCTTCGCTGTGATGGCAATTCCTGTAGCTGAAGCATAAGCTTCAAGACATCCTTCAGAACCTGTGCTCCAATGCTTTCTTCCGCCTGGCTTTACAATGGTGTGACCCAGTTCTCCGGCAAATCCGTCGTGTCCGTAGATCAGTTTTCCGCTCGATACAATTCCGCTTCCTACGCCTGTTCCCAAAGTGATCATGATAAAATCTTTCATGCCTCTTGCAGCTCCGAAAAGCATTTCCCCAATAGCCGCTGCATTGGCATCATTGGTGATGGTGCATGGCATGTGGAATTTATTTCTCATCAATTCACTGAAAGGGACAACGCCTTTCCATGGTAAATTGGGTGCCTGTTCAATAGTTCCTGTGTAATAGTTGCCGTTGGGAGCGCCTACGCCTATTCCGTCAAAATTATCTTCAGTACCAAATTTTTCAATCAGGGGGTGTACGGCTTCATAGAGGGCATCGATAAAATCTTCTACCTTATCATAAGCATCTGTACGAAGATTGCCTTTTTCAAGAACTTCGCCTCTGTGGTTTACTACCCCAAATTTTGTATTCGTTCCGCCGATATCAATTCCAAGGGCTACATGTTTTGATAAATCTATTAATGACATTGTCTATTGTTAAATTCTAAAAGGATAAAATTATAAAAAAGATTGTATTAATAGCTTATACTTAAACATTTATTTAAAAAAATATTTTACGCTGTTTTGGGTGTTTTCTTTTTTCTTCTTCCCCACCAGATCAGGAATCCGGTAACTGGTAATGAGGCACATATAAGACTTACCACGAAGGCTATGATCTTGGTGGGAAGCCCTAAAATAGAGCCGACGTGGATATCATAATTGGCTCCCACTGTTTTTTCGCCGAAATTTTTGTCTTTCATGTCGTGTGTATGAAGCAACTCTCCGGAGTTTTCATCAAAGATCAGACTGCTGCTTTTATGATAAGAGTAAGACAAATGTTTTACATACACCTCAAAGTTCGGATGCTCGTGATCGTCCATATGTTCATGACCTAAATCTATGGAGAAACCGTAAGAATCCGGATATTTTGCTTTTACGGTATTGCTGATTTTATCTAAAGTTCCCTCCGTTCTCAGTTCAATCGGGGCTTTAGTTTTGATGGCTGAAAAGTCAGGATACGCCGTCTCGCCGCCCGAAAATACAAAATAGATTGCTCCCTGAACCACCAGGAAGGCATAAAATAACCCTGTAATTGCAAAAACCAAAGCAAAGATGGAAGAGTAGAAGCCTAAAACATTATGAAGGTCGTAGTTTTTTCTTTTCCAGCTTTTCACGTTTTGCCATTTGAAGGAGAAACGCTGTTTTCTTGCCGCTTTATTTTTAGGCCACCAGAGGATGATTCCTGAGATAAGCATAATCACGAAGATAAGTACAGGAATTCCCGTAAGATAAGTTCCCCATGATTGTTTTAATAAGTAGCTCCAGTGGATCATTTTTACGATCTGGAAGAAACCGTTCTTTTCATCATACGTTCTCAGCACTTTTCCGCTGTACGGGTTTACATAGGCTGCTTTATAGATAGGAAACTCGGTAAAGTAATTCCAGCCGCTTGGGTCGTGTTCGTACCAGTAAAAAAGGTAAGACATCTTGTTATCAATGGGGATGTTTACCCAATGGATAGGGTATTTTTCCTTTACCTGGTCATCCACGGCTTTCTCCAGTACACGGATCGGAAGCACCTGCTTCTGATCGATATTGGCCTCGTTATGATAAATGACGTCTTTTCGGGTAATATTTTCAATTTCATCTTTAAAAACATATAATGCGCCGGTAATGGAGATGATGAAAATTAAAAATCCTACGCCTAAACCTAACCACAGATGCAGTTTTCCTGTCCATTTTTTGAATATGCTGGGCTTCTTTTTATGGGTATGTTTTTTCTTCATGTTGAGCAGTCAAGTTTTACAAAGATATATTTTCCTTTTTTATTTAGATTAATTAAAATTTATATTCTACCATCAAGGTTCCTCTCATTCCCAAAGCATTGGTGAAATCGGCATCTCTCGCCGCCCACCACGCAATAGCCGGCTGATAGTTTTTGTTGAATAGATTTTCGATCCCCAGCGACACTTTCCAGTTGCTGTTCACGTCATAGCTTGATTTAAAGTTGAAAACCGTGTATTCCGAAACTCTTCCTTCACCATAAACATAAGCACCTTTAGCATTCGGCTCAAATCTGTTTTGAGAGAAAGAATGAAGCATATCTAAACTTATGGATAAAGACTGCATCGGTCTTGCCTGAATATAAGCCAGTACTTTTGGTGCAGAAATTCTGCTGTTGTTGATCTTTGCAGAATAATCGCCGTCATCTTTTACAGAAGTAATACCTTCCATCCAGCTGTAGCTGCCTCCGAAATTAATCCATTTCACGGGGGTAAAATGTAAGAAACCTTCCACACCATAGATGATTTCCGGCGCTCTCTGAATGGTTAAAGCCCTGTCCGGGCTCTGAACGAAAGTGGCTCCTAATTTTGAAGTGCTTACATAAGACGTAATTTCATAATTTACCCATTTTGTGATTTGTCCCGTGGCTCCGAATTCGTAATTGTTAACGATAATAGGCTTCGTTTCCAGATTCTGAATGGTTTCTGAGGTTGAGGTTCTCAAAATTCTTCCCAACTCGTTGATGGAGTAGGCTTGTGAGAAACTTCCGAAAAGATTGATATAATTTTCGATATTGTAACGAACTCCGATATTTCCGACAAAAGCATTGTACTTTAAGTCTCCGCCTTTTACAAAAATGCTCTGGGTGAATGTTCCGTCACTTTTAACGGTGGAAAGAGTGTTGAAATCTCCTGCTTTCACCTTCATATTTTCATATCGAATACCTCCTTTGATCGTTAATTTTTTAAACAAATCAATTTTAACCAAAGCAAAAGGGGCGATATTCGTCATGTTCATATCCGGCGTCCAGTAACGGCCGTCTTCCAGCTTCTGAACGGTTTGATCATTTAAAACATCCAAACCGTAGATGATTTCTGCCTGGGAATTCTGAGCATTCCAAAGCTGAGTGTCCAAATTCAGTCTTGCCCCTCCTTTTTTAGAAATCACATTCGACTGGCCGCCATTCAGGAAAGTATCGCTGTATCCGTAAACGGTTCTGAAATCCTGATAATAAAGGTTTACGTTTAAAGCCGTTCCGTTCCAAAGATTTTTATTGTCGTAGCTTATTTTATAGTTGTGGTTTCTTGGGGTGCCCTGCGGGGTGGTTTCCAACCCTTTTCCTAAGCCCTCCCCAATGGTTGGAGTGATGCCGTATTTTCCTGTTTTTAAACCTAAATTTAAATCAGATTTTGAAGCATACCCAATATAAGAGGCTTCAATTCTTTGATTATCATTGATGTTATAGCCAAACTTCAGCATTCCGTTGTAGTTATCCATCTTTGAAGTGCTGTATGTCGGACTTAAATAGGTTCCGTCTGCATCCTTCATATATCCGGTTCTTTCATAAGCGAAAGACGCCACATAATCGAATTTTTTAGCAAAACTTCCCGATAAAAGCTGGCTGGCTCTTACGCCTAACGTTCCGCCATAAGGCTGACCCGTAATACCAACCTGTGTAATGCCGGAGATTTTTTTATCAGATTTGTTTCTTCTTGTGATATAATTGATGATTCCTCCATCGGCACCATTTCCGTAGATGGAAGATGCTCCTTTAATTACTTCTATTCTCTCGATAACTGTAGGATCGATGACCCTGAGATCTCTTGCTCCGTTTCGGAGTGGGGTAGACTGCGGAATTCCGTCGATAAGCACAAGAACCTGTCGGCCTCTTAATGTTTGTCCCGTGTTGGACGTTTGTCCTGAGCTTGTCGCCAAACTTGGTACCGTATACTGAAGAATACTTGTAATGTCGGAATTTACCGTGAGCTGAGACTGCACCTGCTTTTCACCAACAATCGTTACAGAACTAGGAATTTCTTTGATATTTTCCTTTTTTCTTGAAGCCGTTAGTACCACTTCTTCAACACTTTTGGTCTGTAAAGTATCTTTAACCTGAGCAAAAACAGTAACTGTACCCAGACAAGCTACCGATAAAAGAGCCTTTTTCATTCTATTTTTTTCTTTCCTTTTTTTTGTTTTCCCCACCAGATCAAAAATCCGGTTACAGGGAGCGATGTGCAGATTAATCCGGCTAAAAACCAAATAATCTTGCCGAATAAGCCAAAATAAGATCCTGTGTGAACATCGTAGTTGGCAAGGGCATATTTTTCAGCGTTATTTAAGCTTCGATGCGTTTTATTTGAGAGTAATTTTGCGGTATATTTATCGAAGATGATCTGGCTTCTGTGGCTGTGTCGACCTTCCTTTTCGTAAACAATGACAGGAATATTTTGTAATTCTTTTCCTTTTTTATTTTTTCCGTTCAGCGGAAGTCTGAAGCTTGATGATTCCGGATAGTGTTTTTTTGTTTCTAAAGCTATCAGGTCGTAGACCGAAGTGTTTTTCGACAACAAAGAGTCGGGAGATTTGATTTCCTTGTCTTTCGGAAGATCCACAGACCCGGATAAAGTGACATTAAATGCATTTTTCACCCATGGATAAGCGAAATAGATGCCCGATAGACTCATAATCAAAGCAAAAAATGAAGCATAAAATCCCAGAATATTATGAAGATCGTAGTTTTTACGTTTCCAGGTTTTTACATTTTTCCAGTCGAAGGTAAGGCGGCTTTTTCTTGCTTTTTTATTGATGGGCCACCAAAGAACAATTCCTGTAATCAGCAAGATGATAAAAAGAACCACCGGAATTCCGACCACATATTTTCCCCAGTCTGCTTTTAACAACAAACTCCAGTGTATGGATTTCAGGATAGGGAAGAGATCATATTTTTCATTGTAGATACCTAAAATTTCTCCGGTGTACTGATTAACGTAAACTGCTTTGTAAATCTTAATTTCCTGAAAATAATTCCAGCCTTTTTTGTCTCTTTCGAGATAGACAAATTCGTAAGACTTGTTTTTATCTAAAGGAATTTCTACCGTGCTGATGGGAAATTTTTCATTGACTTCCATTGAAATTTTCTCCTTTAAAACCTCAATGGCCATTGGCTGTTGCGTAATGGTTTCAGGTTTTACATAGATCGCCTCTTTTCGGAGGGCGCCCTGTATTTCATCTATAAAAACATACATTGTACCCGTTAAAGACACAATAAATACAATAAGACCAACGGATAAACCAAACCACAGATGCAGTTTGGCAGACCATTTTTTTGTCAGTGAAGGCTTCTTTTTATGATGATGCTTTTTCTTCATATTGAAAAGCTAACCCTGAGGAGGTTAGCTTTTAATTATTTAAAATTTATATCCTATTGATAGTCTGAAGTTTCTTGGAGCTTCTGCCTGATAATAGTAGTAGCTTCCGTATGGAGAACCTGAGTATAAATATCTGTTGAATACATTAAATACATTAAGACCTACGCGGAATTTTGTATTTTCCCAAGACGCACCCGCATCGAATTTTACATAATCACCCATATCTTTTTGAGTTCCTGTATTCGCCCAAGACCATGTACTTCTTCCCGCAAGGTAAGTTCCACCAAAGCTTAGCCCGAAACCTTCTAAGATATTGTCTGTAAATGTATAGTTCAACCAACCGTTAGCGGTATGCTTGGCATATCCCGGAACTTTCATTCCTACAGGATTATCTACCGGATCATTAGATTCTGTTACTTTATTTTCAGTGAATGCATAGTTGAAGATGGCATTGAATCCTCTGGTAATTTCTCCTTTTAGATCAAATTCAACTCCCTGAACTCTTGTCTTACCAAGAAGAATTGAAAACGGTTCGCCCGGAGCATTCGTAGGATCACTCACTGTAGCATTGTTTTTAATGATATTATATGCAGAGAAGGTTGTATTCCACTTTCCTCCGAACCAGTCTTTTTTCACCCCAATTTCCATATTGTTTCCGGTAATTGGCTTTACGGTGCTTCCATCTCTGAAAACAGCAGCCTGAGGAACAAATGACTGATCATATAAACCATAGACGGATAGACTTTCATCAATAGAATAGCTGATACCAACACGAGGCGTTATTTTGTCTGCTTCAGATTTGGTTCCGTAATTTATTTCTTTCACATTCGTGTAACGAGCGGCTAAGGTTACTCTTAAAGCATCATTGAAAAATCCTAATTCATCCTGTAAATACAGACCTGTATAGTTTTGCTCAATAGAACTTCCAGATCCTGCTCGTACAGAAAGAGGAGTACTTTTATCGAAAGGCTTATAAGTGCTAGAATTATTAGGACCATAGTACGCTCCCGTACCGTTGATATCATAATTATTTGTATTCAGATTATACCAATAACTGTAATCAGCAACTGTATTTCCTGGATCTGTTGCTGTCGGAGCTCTATAATCACCGTTAGCATTAAATTTATCAAGATTATATCCCTGAGACCAGTCTGCCATATATTTTTTGCTTCCCAAATCCAGACCGGCTAAGATTTTATGAGAAACAGCACCTGTTTTTACAGAGCCGTTTAAGAAAACCTGACCAAATTTCATGGTATTGTCTCCCTCCCAATATCCTAAACGACGGATCATATAGTTTCCTTCAAAATTGCTTGGCCAAAGGTTGCTTCCCATCGTATATTCATTCACATACGTTAATTGAGAAGTCAGTTTCCAGTTATCGTTGAATTTATGTTGTAAATTGATATTTACGGTATTGTTGTCAACTTTCGTAGGTTCAATTCCCGGATCTGTTTGCGTATAGCTTTGAGGTCTCGTTGCATACCCGTCATAGCTGAAAACATAAGCAGAACCTACCTCAGACATTTTTGCCTTTTGGTAGATATATTCAGCTGTTAACGTTGTTTTATCTGTAAGATTTACTTTTAATGATGGATTAATGATATATCTGTCATTAAATTCATAGTCTCTGAAGCTGTTTCTGTTCTGAGCCATTAAATTCAATCTGAAGGCTACTTTATCGGTAATTTTAGAATCGATATCTGCTTCACCTCTGTACATATTGTAGCTTCCGAGCGTTACTCTCGCCGTACCATTCAGCGATTGCCCGGTTGGTTTTTTGGTAACGATATTATAAATACCACTTGGCTCTCCGTTTGACATTAAGAATCCTGATGGTCCTTTAATAAATTCAATATGATCTACAAAAGACATATCTTCACTCAAAGGTCCCCAGTTAGAGGTAACGTTTACTCCATTCATGAATGCTGCAGCTCGAGAACCTCTCATGTTTACTCTCGTATACATATCTCCCCAGTGCTCTAATCTCTGAGCTCCCGCCACATTTCTAAGAACCCCGTCGCTCAAAGTGGTTACCTGCTGATCTTCTAATGCCCTGGCTGTAATAATTGAAATATTTTGAGGTATTTTAATTAAAGCTTCGTCAAGGCGCATAGAAGAAGAGCCTTCTTTTTCTACATATTTTTTGTAGTATTTCCCGCTGACAACAACCTCTTCAATAGTAGAAGATTTTACAGTGTCTTTTTCCTGGGCAAAAGAAAGCATAGTCGTAAGTAAGGCAGCACCAATGATAATTTTTTTCATGGGTTTAAGTGTTTTATGTAAATTTTAGAATTTATAAGCGATTGTTCCTAAGAAGTTGGCCAGTTTTTGCGGATTGGCTGTAGAATATCCTGTCCAGTAATGTTCATTGGTGAAGTTATCAACTTTAACTCCGATTCTGAATTTCTTTGCATCGTAAAATGCATTGGCATTCAAAACGAAATATTTTGGTAAAATGAAATCTCCTGTTACATTATTGTCACTCGCATAGTTTCCTCCAAATCCGAAACCAAGACCTTTTATTTTTCCATCAACAAATTGATAAGCCAGGTTGAAATTCGCATTCCAGAAAGAACCTGCTGTTGTTGGTCTTAAACCTGTACCTTCATCCACTGTATCGTTGTAAGCTAAACCTCCGACTAAAGAGAAGCCTTTTACCAAGTATGCATTAACTTCCAACTCGAAACCTTTGCTTAGTGTAGAAGCCGCTTGTTCTTGAACTGAAATAAAGCCTGGTGCATATTCTCCGGTGTAAAGCAATTGGTTTTTCACGTTAATATTATAGTAAGAAACCGTTGCATTGAATCTGTTGTTGAATAAACTTGCTTTGAAACCTCCTTCAAACTGATTTCCTCTTTCAGGATCTGATAAAGTGGTGTTTCCGGCGGTATCAGAAGCATAATATCCGTTTGATTTGAAAGAATTTTGATAGTTTCCGAAAACGGAGAATTTATCTTTTACAATTTCGTATACAATACCTGCTTTTGGTGAAAATGCAGACTGGTTGAATGCTTTTTCGGGATTTGCTCCTGTTGCAGGTCCTACAAGTCCTCCCAAGAAATCGTTGTTTTCATAACGAAGTCCTGCCATAATGTGCAAGTTCGCAATTGGAGTAAATAAGTTGGAAATGTATCCCGAATAAGTATTCAAATCTCTTAAATAATCGTAAGTTGAAAATTTACCTGTATCTGCGTACAATGCGGACAAAGCAGCATTATTCATTCCTGAATAATCTGCACCTGAAACTGCGACAGTATCAAAATTACCGTTCAAATATTTGTATTTCAATCTTTCCGTTGTTCTCATATAATCAAAACCAACAACTGTTTTATTTTTCATTCCATTAGAGAAATCATAGTTGAAGTTGAAGTTCTGCTGAATCTGAAACCATGATTTTTTACTGCCATTGGTAGATTGATCCGCTCTGTCTACTTTATAAGACAATGAGGCAGCATCATAAGCAACCGAAAAATAAGGATTGTAACCGTTTGAATAAGAATCAGAATTATTAATATAAGTATTCGAGGTGATATTATCGTTGATTTTCCATTTCGCGTTTCCAAAAACATTGGAGTTTCTCGCCGTCATGTACAAATCATTTCCGGTGTAAGATTCTTTATAATTCAAGCCTGCCGCTTTTTCCAAATCTTTCATATTATCAATTCCGTTCAATGTTTTCGGAGAAAGATAGAAGAAGTAAGGATTTGCTGTTACTCGATTATCGAACAATTCATAATCAACATTTAACTGAACTTTGTCGGAAACATTCCAAGTCAAGCTCGGTGCAAATGTTGTGTATTGATTTTTCGCGTCGGTTTTTGTGAAGTTTCCTTCATTTGTATAGGCCGTATTCACACGGAAAAGTAAATCTTTTGTAATGGGAGCATTAATATCTGCCGTTGTTCTGTACGTATTAAAACTTCCCGCAGAAGCAGAAACTGCACCGAAGAAATGGGACTGTGGTTTTTTGGTAACTCTGTTAATAAGACCGCCATAAGAAGCTACTGTACTTCCGTAAAGTGTTCCCACAGGACCTTTCAAGAATTCTAATGTCTCTACATTTATGGCATCAATTGTAGATGTAACGGGAGCAACAACACCATTTCTGGTAGAAGCCTGCGAAGGAAAACCTCTCAAAACGAAGAAAGAACCTCCATCTCCGGCTCTTCCAGTAGGATTCCACATTTTCTGTAAACCGGTTACGTTTCTGTAAGCATCATCTACTGTAAAAATGTTTTCATTTTCTAAAATCCCTTTATCAATAGATGAATAAACTTGTGGATTTTCTATGAATTTCACTGGCATTTTGTTGGAAGATTCTGTATCTAGTTTTTTCACCATTCTATTGATGATAACTTCTTCTATATTTTTAGAATTAACAGTATCCTTTTTTTCCTGGGCAAAACTTAGCATAGAACCCAACAAAGAAGCGCAGATCAGTACATTTTTCATGAAAGTCAAATTTTCTGCAAATATATTGTTTTTAATTATTCTAAATTAAATAAGCTATTGATATTTATCATATAATTATTATACGCTGAATAAGAAAAAACCGCTCCAAGCAGTATTGGAGCGGTTTTATAGGGTTAAAATTAAAGTAGACTTATGCAGGAATTTCTCCTCTGTATAAGAATGAAATAATTTCTTTGTTTAATTTGTCGATCATTTCGCTGAATAAATGGAAAGATTCTTGTTTGTAAATTACCAAAGGATCTTTCTGTTCGTAAACAGCTCCTTGAGAAGATCTTCTTAAATCATCCATTTCACGAAGGTGAAGTTTCCAGTTTTCATCGATGATTGATAAAGTAATATTCTTTTCAAAATCATTAATTAAACTTTCACACTGTGTATCGTAGGCTTCTTTAAGATCGGCCACAATGGTCATTGTTTTATGACCGTCTGTGAAGGGAACCTGAATCATTTTAAACATCGAACCTTGATTTTGGAATACATTCTCAATAATTGGGAACGATTTTTCTTTCAGTAAGTTCAGTTTCATATTGTAATCCTCCTGAGCAGATTTAAACAGAATATTTGTTAATTCCGGAATCTGTTTGTTTCCAAAATCGCTTTCAGAAACTGGAGATTCCATGGTGAATGTTTTAATGATTTCGTGTTCAAAATCTTTATAATTTCCTGTCGCTTTTCCTTTCATTACGATAGAATTAGCCACATCAAAAATCATATTTGTAATATCATATTTCAGGTGATCTCCGAACAAAGCGTTCTTTCTTCTCTTGTAGATTACGTCACGCTGTTTGTTCATCACATCATCGTACTCAAGAAGTCTTTTTCTTGTTCCGAAGTTGTTTTCTTCTACTTTTTTCTGAGCTCTTTCGATCGATTTAGAGATCATAGAATGCTGAATAACTTCACCATCTTTATGCCCCATTCTGTCCATCATCTTAGCAATTCTTTCAGAACCGAATAAACGCATCAGGTTGTCTTCCAAAGAAACATAGAACTGAGAACTTCCCGGATCTCCCTGACGTCCCGCTCTACCTCTCAACTGTCTGTCAACACGTCTGGAATCGTGTCTTTCGGTACCGATAATGGCTAAACCTCCTGATTCTTTTACCGCTTTAGAAAGCTTAATATCCGTTCCACGACCTGCCATGTTGGTGGCGATTGTTACCACTCCCGGCTGGCCGGCTCCTGCTACGATTTCTGCTTCCTTTTTATGAAGTTTCGCGTTAAGAACCTGGTGATTGATTTTTCTTAATTGTAATGCTTTTGAAAGCAACTGAGAAATTTCAACGGAAGTGGTACCTACCAAGACAGGTCTTCCTGCAGCCGTTAATTTTTCAATCTCTTCGATTACCGCGTTATATTTTTCTCTGTTAGTTTTGAAAACTAAATCCTGTTTGTCATTTCTTAAAATGACACGGTTGGTAGGGATTACCACAACGTCTAATTTGTAAATTTCCCAAAGCTCACCTGCCTCCGTTTCAGCTGTACCCGTCATCCCCGCAAGCTTGTTGTACATACGGAAATAGTTCTGAAGGGTTACCGTAGCAAACGTCTGCGTTGCAGCTTCGATCTTTACGTTTTCTTTCGCTTCAATAGCCTGGTGAAGACCGTCCGAATAACGTCTTCCCTCCATGATACGGCCTGTTTGCTCATCTACGATTTTTACTTCACCGTCAATAACCACATATTCATCATCTTTTTCGAATAATGTGTAGGCTTTTAACAATTGGCTCATCGTGTGAACTCTTTCAGATTTTTCAGCAAAATCAGAGAAAAGTCTTTCTTTAGCTTCGAATTCTTCTTCTTTGGATAAATTTTTAGCCTCAAGTTCTGCAATTTCAGTTCCGATATCAGGAAGTACAAAGAAGTTGTTGTCTTCATTTCCCTGAGACATGTATTCAACCCCTTTATCTGATAAATCTACCTGATTGTTCTTTTCTTCGATAACGAAGTAAAGATCTTTATCTACGATCGGCATATCACGGTTGTTGTCCTGCATGTACTGGGCTTCAGTTTTTTGAAGCAATGCACGGTTTCCGCTTTCCGATAAAAATTTAATTAATTGTCTGTTTTTAGGAAGACCTCTGTATGCCTGAAGCAACTTGAATCCTCCCTCTTTGGTGTTTCCTGCTGCGATTAATTTTTTAGCTTCGTTAAAGATCACAGAAACTGTTTTTTTCTGAACTTCAACAATTCTGTCGATAGAAGGCTTCAGAACATCAAATTCCTGTCTGTCTCCCTGTGGAACCGGACCGGAAATAATCAAAGGAGTTCTTGCATCATCTACCAAAACAGAGTCAACCTCATCCACGATCGCAAAGTTCAGTTCTCTTTGCACCAGTTCTGAAGGTGAAGTCACCATATTATCTCTCAAATAATCGAAACCGAATTCGTTATTTGTTCCGTACGTAATATCTGAATTGTATGCTTTTCTTCTTCCGTCTGAGTTCGGCTGGTGATTATCAATACAGTCGATGCTCATTCCGTGGAACTGGTACAATGGTCCCATCCACGCCGAGTCTCTTTTGGCAAGGTAGTCATTCACCGTTACCACGTGAACCCCTCTTGCAGGAAGTGCATTTAAGAAAATTGGAAGCGTACCTACCAACGTTTTACCTTCACCGGTTGCCATCTCGGCAATTTTTCCGCTGTGAAGAATAACCCCTCCGATAAACTGAACATCGTAATGTACCATATCCCAGTTTACAGGGGTGCCGGCAGCATCCCATGAGTTTTTCCAGACAGCCTGATCTCCCTGAATTTCTACGAAATCTTTTCCTGCCGCCGCCAATTGTCTGTCCCAATCGCTGGCTTTAATACGGATTTCGCCATTCTGAGCCCATCTTCTTGCTGTTTCTTTTACTAAAGCAAATACTTCAGGAAGAATTTGAAGGAGTACTTTTTCCTCGATTTCGTAAGATTCTTTTTTCAGCGCTTCAATTTTTGTAAAAAGAGCTTCTTTTTCGTCTACGTTCTTAGAATTTTTTATCTGCTCCTGGATCTGTTCTATTTGAGCTGTGATTTTGCTGGTAGCAGATTTAATATTTTCTTTAAACTCAGCAGTTTTCTCTCTTAAACCATCGTCAGACAATTGCTGAATTCCCGGTTCAACAGCTTTGATTTTTGTTACAACTTTTTTTACTTCTTTTAGGTCCTGCGCTTTTTTGTCTCCCAAAAACCCTTTTAGAACTTTGTTTAAAAAACTCATAAATATTTGCTTTTGGCAATCTGCTTTTGGCGAATTGCCTTATTGTTAATTTAAAAATATTGGCCAATAGCAATAAGCCATCAGCCAAGTGTTATTAATACTCGTCTTCGTTCCAAAGATAATCTTCGTCCGTAGGATAGTCGCTCCAGATTTCGTCGATTGCATCATAGATTTCCCCTTCATCTTCAATTGCCTGAAGATTTTCTACCACTTCCATTGGTGCACCAGTTCGGATGGCATAGTCGATAAGTTCAGACTTTGTCATTGGCCAAGGTGCGTCACTTAAGTAAGAAGCTAATTCTAATGTCCAGTACATAATTTTCTAATTTTTTGCAAAAGTATAAAAATAGCTTATATTATATGCTTTTTTATACCTGATTTTCAATTCTTTTTATTAATTTTTGTTCATTGTGCGCTACAGAAAGCATTATCGCTGTGTTGCAGACCCACTTGATGTCATTTTCTCAAAAACCATTCCACAAATTTTTTTATGCCATTTTGGAAGTTGGTGTCCGGTTTGTAGCCAATTAATGTCCTTGCTTTGGTAATATCGGCATTGGTTTTCAGGACATCACCGGGCTGCATTGGCAGATTTTTCCGGATGGCAGATTTTCCCAGTGCATTTTCTATCGTGGCAAGCATTTCATTTAACTCAATTACCTGGCTTTCGCCCAGGTTAATAATTTCGTAAACCTTGGAATTGTTTTCTAAATAATGAACAGATTTCGTAATCCCATCAATAATATCATCAACATAGGTATAATCTCTGGCTGTCGTTCCGTCACCGTAGAATGGGATTTCACGATTTTCAGAAATCAGTTTTGTGAATTTGTGAATGGCCAGATCCGGCCTCTGTCTTGGTCCGTAAACGGTAAAGAACCTTAGCTGGATGATATCCATTTTATATAAATCATGATATACATGCCCTAAAATCTCACCACATTTCTTTGTGGCAGCATAAGGGGAAATGGGGTTGTCTACATTATCCGTTTCTGAAAAAGGAACCTTTTCGTTGTTTCCGTAAACACTTGAAGACGATGCGCAGACAAATTTTTTGATATTGAAATCTTTAGCCAATTCCCAGAGATTCATCGTTCCGCGAATATTAACTTCTTCATAATCCAAAGGCCTTTCAATGGAAGGGCGCACGCCGGCGAGTGCTGCCAGATGAATAATTAAATCAATCTGATGATCTTTAAAAATTTCTTCCAATCCTTTTTTATCGCGGATGTCCTGATAATATAAGGTGTAATTCTCTGACTGTGAAACGGACATCAGCTGGCGGATGTCTTTTTCTTTATCATAAAATTCAAAATCCGGATTTTTTCCGATTGATTCTAAAGTATTCCTGATTTTTATCTGATAATTATAGAAATCATCAAAATTGTCAATGTTTATGACAGAATGTCCTTTTTTTAATAATTGTTCTACCAAATGAGAACCAATAAATCCGCTTCCTCCTGTTACAAGATAAATCATTCGTGATTTTTTAGTTCTGCAAAAATATAAAATTTACTTTTTGAAAATATAGTCTTACATTTGAATTAATATAAAAGAACGAAAGAAAAACGTTGATTTTTGAGTTTTTTCGTCCTTTAATTTTTTTTAACCAAGTATTTATGCAGTTTCAAGGGCAAATTTTAAAAATGGCGAGCTTTAATGATGAGCCGATTCAATATTATCTTAATCTTTCAGGCGATCTTATTCACATGAACGAATTGTTCGGTAAAGAATTAGAGATAAAACATACCGGTTTTCAGTGTGTTCATTGTGGAGAAAATAAACCGGTTTACAGAATGGGTTTCTGCAAAAGCTGTTTTTTTGAAAGCCCGTATGCGAGCAATACCATCATCCGTCCCGAGCTTTCTACTGCGCATCTGGGAATTGCAGAACGTGATCTTGAAGTGGAAAAAGAGATCCAGCTGCAGCCACATACCGTTTATCTGGCCTATACAGGAGATGTAAAAGTGGGCGTCACGAGAAACACTCAGATCCCGACAAGATGGATCGATCAGGGAGCTACATTTGCCTTACCGATTGCAAGAACCGAAAACCGCTATGAAGCCGGTATGATAGAAGTCGCCTTAAAAGAGCATCTGCCCGATAAAACCAACTGGAGAAAAATGCTTCAGGATGATTATGAAGAGGATGTCGATCTGGCAGATTTTCAGCGAAAAATAAAAGAATATTTTCCTGAAGAATTCCAGCAGTTCTACAGCGAAGGCGAAAATCTGTGGCGCTTTGACTATCCTTACGGTAAACCCGAAAAAATAAGCTCCTTTACTTTAGATAAAAAACCGGAATTTACAGGTAGATTAACAGGGATTAAAGGCCAATATCTGTGTTTTGACGGCAACCAGTTTATGAATGTACGAGGTCATGAAGGTTATGTGGTAGCACTGAATGTAAAAAATTAATCTTATATTTAAGATAAATTAAACCAATTCGCAAAAATGAAAAAATGGGTTAAAAAAATTTTGATCGGTTTTGCCTGCTTGCTGGGTATTGTCTTGCTTGCTAACCTGGGATTGAATATTTGGCTTAAAACCCAACTTCCCCATTATATAAAGAATAATACAGATTATAAGGTCTCTTACAAAACGTTGGAGGTGGATTTGATTTCAGGAAATATCCTTTCTTCAGGAATCACCGTCAACAGCAAAAATCCTAAAAATATTAAGGTTATCGGATTACAGGGGACGGTGGATTCTTTAAAAATCAGTCGTTTTGGTATTTACGATGCCCTTTTTAACAAGCAAATCAGTTCTTCAGACCTGGTATTGGTTAAGCCTCACCTGAATATTATTTTAGCGCAACCCGCGAATGCAAAAACCGGGAAGAAAAAAAATCCGGTTTTATTAGAAAATATAGAAATCAAGGACGGTTCTGTGGCCGTCTTTAAATATACCAAACAGAAATTTGTATCGGTTCGGAAGCTTAATCTATCCGTAAAAAACCTTCAGCTGACAGACCAATCCGCAGGAAATAAACTGCCTGTGGTTTTTGACAGTTATCGTATCGAAGGAGAAGATTTTTTCTTTCGTCCGGATATTTCTTCTGCGTTAACCATTCATTCGATAAAAACCACAAACGGAAATATGGTTGTGGAGCAGTTCAGATGGCTTCCGTTGCTGACATTGGATCAGTTTAAAAGATTTTATCCTGAAAAATCTGAATTCTTTCAGGTTGAGATTCCTAAAATGGAGTTTAAAAACATGGCTCTGAAAAAAAATAAAATTTCCCTTGCCCATGCAGATTTTCAAAATCCGTCTTTTTCAGTGTATACAACAAATGCCCCAAAGAAGAAAAAAGCTTCGAAACCACTGGAGATCGAATTAAATTTAGAAGATTTTACCTTACATCATGCCACTGTGAAGGTACTGAAGCCAGATGGGAAGAATTTACTGAACGCTAAAGAGCTTAATCTTACAATCAATCGCTTACATTTTGATAAAGAAACCAGGGAACAGATTATTCCGGTAGGATACAAAAGTTTTCAGTTTTCGGGAAAAGATATTCTGTACTCCAATCATCAGGATTTCAGTGTTGAAAGTTTGGCTTTTAATCCTAAGGGCGGCGAATTGAGAAATATTTCTGCCATCCCGGGATCCGCTCATCCGGAAAAAATGATGATGAACCTCAAAACCGGACTCCTTGCGTTTCATCTTAATAAATTAGAATTTGTCAATAAAAAATTAAACCTTGATATTAAAGATATTTTGGTGGATCATCTTGACGGAACGATAAAAGCCGGAATTAGTAAAATCAAAAAAACACCGAAAGAGAATAAGATCAATTCTATTGTCGTGAGGAAATTTTCTTTAAAAAATTCAAATATTGTTTATGATAAAGGAAATCAGCCTCTTGCTTTTAAGGAATTGAATGCAACGGTTAATACCATTGATATTCAGCCTAAATCAAATAATTTCGGACATTTGGTTCATGTAAAAGATTATTTTCTGACAACCAGAAATCTGATGTATAAAACGAAATTTTATGCGATGAGCATCGGACTTTTAAAATTAAATAAAAATAAAGTTCAGATGGACCAGTTTGCCATGAAACCTCTTGTTTCAAGGACTCAGTTTATAAGAATGATCCCCGTTGAAAAAGATTTATACGATTTAAAAGCCCGCCAGATTACGGCTGATGGAAACTGGGATCTTTTTTCGCAGAACAAGTTCATCAATGCAAACCATGTAGTCATTCAGTCGGCAGATGCCAATATTTTCAGAAGTAAGATCCCGAACGATGATCCTAAAGAAAAGCCTTTATACTCCAGATTGCTACGCTCGATAAAAATACCGTTGTGGGTGAATAATCTGGATTTAAAGAACTCGATTTTGGTGTATGAAGAAGATACCCCTAAAAGTGCAGGACCCGGGAAACTTACATTCAGTCATTTTAATATGAATGTCAGGAATTTAAACTCAGCCAAAACAAAAGGAAAGCCTACCCGTGTTGATATAAAAATCGATTGTTCATTTATGGATCAGGGGCCGTTGTCCGTGAACTGGAACTTTGATGTGGCCAATACAAATGATGTTTTCAGTATTTCCGGAAGGGCAGCCAACCTTCCTGCGGCCGAGATCAATCCTTTTATCCGCCCTTATCTGCATGTAACAGCAACAGGAACGATTCAGGAGATGCTTTTTAATTTTAAAGGAAATCCAAAAGGACTGAACGGTACTTTTAATCTTAAACATAAAGATCTTAAGGTAACGATTCTGGATAAAGACAATAAGGAGAAAAAAGGGCTATTAACAGCTGTTGCCAATTTGCTGGTAAAATCTGACTCGGGAAATTTGCCGCAATCTGTTGCGGTAGAAGATGTGGAACGCGACCCTACGAAATCCTTCTTTAATTTGTTCTGGAAAGGAATTGAACAGGGACTGAAGAAAACATTAATCGGCATCGATGTCGATAAAACCAAAAAGAAAGTGGATAACGCGGTAGCTGCCGTTAAAGATATGAAGGAGTCTGTAAAAGAGGTTAAAGAAGAAATTAAAACGCATAAAGAACAGCCGGCATCTCAACCTGCAGAAAAAGAAAAAAAAGGTTTTCTGAAAGGGGTTTTCAGAAAAAAAGAAAAATCCGAAACGGAATAGGTTTCGGATAATAAGTGGGTGGATTGGTGTTGTATATAAGGTTGCAGCTCCTAAAAATTATATTCGTCGCTGTCTTCTACAGGGATATCTCTAAGGAATGTGTCAAAATCTTTACCGGTATAATTGCTGTCTGCACCATAAGAATCAATGATCATTCCTATATTTCCGGCGGTATCTTTTAACAGATAAAGCACGGCGCTGTCATCCGGATTACTGTCGCCTTCAAAACGGTAGGTTTTTAACAGGGTTAATTCAGAAGGTTGATAATTTTTTTCGGAATTGTCGAACTTCATTTCGCAATCTTCGTTCATTCGGAATTCCCGGTGAATTCCTCTTTCCCGTAATTTTTCCATAACCTGACTGAGCGTTGTCATTTTGTCAATATTTTCGTGATTTTCCATAATACTATTTTTGTTAACAGGTGCAATAATTAAACCATTAGATATTTTACAAGTCTCAGAGCCTGCTTAAATTTTAATGTACAATTTTAACGCAAAGTTTTATTTTAAATGAAAAAAAAGTTCAAGTGAGCAAAGAAGAATCAACCAATTGATTTGATAAAGCATATTTTCCAAGCTTCGCGAAGCCATTCATTTGACCTTGCCTTCTAAAAGTCAGTATAAAATAAATAAAATCTTTGCGTTAAAAAAACATTGAATTTTTCAATTTCATAGGTTATAAGCTAAAACATTTTCAAGACAGAAAAAGAAAGATAAGAGATTTTTGTGCAGTGCAGATAGATAGCCGTTGATAAAATCCTTTCAAATTAAAGCATACTGCTGGCCATTAATTTTGTGCTCTTGAGGAAAAACCAATCTGAATTTATTTTGATTAATTTTTAAACAGTCTCTTCAAAAAGAATAGATTCTACCACCAGGTTGATGAGAGTGGAAGATATTTAATGATTAATGTAAATGAAGCTGAATGTTAACAAAAATTATAACACGCATTGAAGAAATAGGTATACTTTTTGCAATAGACCACGTAATAAATCAGACAGAATATGAAAAAAGAAGTTGGAGTTTTACTGGCAGGAGGTGTTGGTCTTCTGGCGGTATTAAGTATTATCGGCATCAAAAAAATATTAGACAAAAAAGACAAAAAATATAGTGATAGCTATTCAGATTATCATAGACACTTTGATGAAAAAAAATATGACGACGAATATCACGGAATAGAATTTTATGCATTGAAGTAGTAAAATAATATATTAATTATGTTACATCCGACACTCTAAAAGGTGTTGGATTTTTTATGTAAAAATTTCAGTGTTAAGCTCTGTGATTGTTTAAAATTTTCATGCTAATTTTAAAGTCTTTAAAAGTGATAACGAAAAAAATCCTTTTTAATTTGTTAGAAATAGATACTTTCTACTGATTTTTTTCGAATTTAAAGGCGGATAAAGTGGCTTTTTAAACGTTGTATCATTGCTTAATTATAATAACAAACATTTTAAGCTTTAAGAGTTTTTTATATCTAAAATGCAGAACGAAAATATCATAAAAGGTCAGGGCGCACAACGAAATGTCATCAATCGTTTCGATGCCTATACTTATGAACCTGATGATGAAGATTTCGAAACAATCAAGACTTCTTTCACAGAGGTTTTTCCAAAATCAATTGTTAATCAGGTGAAAAGTAAGGATCTTCCTATGGAATATTCTATGAATCCCTATCAGGGTTGCGAACACGGATGTGCTTACTGTTTTGCCAGGCCAACCCATGAATTTTGGGGATACAGCGCCGGTATTGACTTTGAAAGGAAGATTATGGTAAAGAAAAATGCACCCGAATTGCTGGAGAAGTTTTTTCAGAAAAGAGGATATCAGCCGGCTCCGATTTTGCTTTCCGGGAATACCGATTGTTACCAGCCCGCAGAACGGCAGTTTGAGATTACCAGAAAGTTGCTGCAGGTGTGCCTGGACTACAGACATCCTGTCAGTATTCTGACAAAAAATGCAATGGTTTTAAGAGATCTTGATATTTTAAAGCCTATGGCGGAGAAAAATCTGGTCTCTGTATCGCTAAGCATTCCTACCATTAATGAAGATCTCAGAAGAAAAATGGAACCGCGAACAAGCTCAACCAACAATAAACTTAAAGCCATCGAAATTTTAGCAAACCATAGTATTCCTGTTCATGTGATGGTAGCCCCCGTCATCCCTGGTTTAAACAGCGATGAACCGCTGAATATTCTAAAAACGGTTGCAGATGCCGGAGCACAAAGCTTTGGGTATACACTGGTAAGGTTGAATGATACTGGGGAGCCTGTTTTTGTAAAATGGCTCGAAACGGCTTTTCCCGACCGCGCGCAAAAAGTGCTCAACCTTATTCGCTCAATGCGGGGCGGAAAATTGGGTGAAAAAAGATATTTTGAGCGGCAGAAAGGGGAGGGGAACATCGCAGAAATGATTCATACCACTTTCAGAATCGGAAGAAAAAAATTTTTTGAAGGAAAAGAGTTTCCGAAATTGTCCGTGAAAGATTTTACAGGAAGCAAAGATCAGCAATTGAGATTGTTTGATTAAAAAAACAAAAACCGCTCCCAAAGGAACGGTTTCTTATCATTGACGTGATAATTTTCTTAAATTGAATCATCAGGGCATGTAAAATCTTTGCTGCAAGTTGCACAAACGACAACTCCGTTACAATAATACAGACACAATTCCGGTTCCGGAAGTGTGATTCCTGCTCCTGAAATGCTTTTTAACTGGCCTTTACTTAGTTTTTTTAAATTTTTCATACTGTTTTAATTAGAAATTTGATATTTAAGTAAAGATAATTAATTTTTGATTAACTCAAACAACTGTGGTATATTTTACAGTTAGATTTTTATCAATCCCAATTCTACCAGTCTTTCGTACAAAAATTTTCCTGCGGTCGTATCTTCGTACAACTTTGGATTGTTCTCGTCTACACAGTTTTCCAAAGCATTTAATGACATGGTGCTTACAGGATGCATAAAGAACGGAATAGAATATCTTGAAGTTCCCCACGATTCTCTTGGCGGATTTACCACTCTGTGAATGGTAGACTTCAGCCTGTTGTTGGTGTGTCTCGACAGCATATCTCCCACATTAATCATTAATTCATCCGGCTCAGCAATCGCATCAATCCAGTCTCCGTTATGATTCTGAACCTGAAGACCTTTCCCCTGAGAACCCATTAACAGGGTAATAAGGTTAATGTCTCCGTGAGCAGCTGCTCTTACGGCATCATTAGGCTCTTCTGTGATGGGCGGATAATGAATGGGTCTTAGAATAGAATTTCCTTCTGCGATCTTATCGTCAAAATAAAATTCATCCAGCCCAAGATAAATAGCCAATGCTCTTAAAACATATTGTCCTGTTTTTTCAAGCATCTGGTAAGCTTCCTTACCGACTTCGTTGAATTTTGGAAGCTCATCCACGATAACGTTGTCAGGATATTCGCTTTTGTATTGGGAATCATCAGACACATATTGTCCGAAATGCCAAAACTCTTTCAAATCTCCTTTTTTGAAACCCTTTGCAGTTTCTTTACCAAATCCTACATAACCTCTTTGTCCGCCAATTCCGGGAATTTCATACTTCAGTTTCGTTTCCGTTGGAAGTTCAAAAAAGTTTTTTACCTCTCCATACAAGTCATCTACAAGGTTGTCATCAAGAAAATGGCCTTTTAAGGCTACAAAACCAATTTCTTCATAAGCTTTTCCGATTTCATTTACAAATTTCTGTTTGCGTTCCGGGGTACCCGAAAGGAAATCACGCAGGTCTACACTAGGTATTTTGTCCATTTTAGAAATTTAACGTGGCTGCAAAATTACATTTTTTTTAAATTAAATGTTTTTAGAATTAAGTATTTATAAACTAAATTTGTGTTATGAAAAAATATTCTTCTAAGAGAAGTATTCAGATACTTGCGCATCTTCTTCAGCAATATGGAATTTCAGATGTCGTGATCTCTCCGGGATCCCGAAATGCTCCTTTAGCCATTCATTTTGCAGAAATGCCGGGTATTTTCAACTCTTTTAGTATTGTGGATGAAAGAAGTGCCGCTTTTGTAGCACTCGGAATGTCAATTAGTGAAAAAAAAACTGTCGCCATCACTTGTACCAGCGGTTCGGCAGCAGCAAATTATTATCCGGCGGTTACAGAAGCATTTTATTCCAATATTCCGCTTTTGATTTTAACAGCAGACCGCCCGACCGATTACATCGATATTTTTGATGGACAGACGATCAGGCAGAATCAGATTTTTCATCAGCATTCTTACGGTGATTTCCAATTGCTGGAAGATGGCAAGGCAAATTCCGAAGACATTAATTTTGAAATGATTAAAAAAGCAATTGAACTTTGTATTGAAAAACAAGGTCCCGTGCATATTAATATTCCTTTGGAAGAACCTTTGTATGAATTGGTGTCTGAGCTTCCGACTTTTCCGGACGTTGAAAAAACAATCAGGCATAAAGAATATGAAATCCCGTCTAACCTGGTGGCAGACTGGAATACGTCGCAAAGAATTTTGTTATTGGTAGGAACCCGAAACTACAGCCCTGAGCTCGAAAATCAGCTTACTCAGCTGGTTAAAAATCATTCGGTGGTGGTTTTATGTGAGGCGAATTCTAATTTGCATTACGAAAAGTTCTTTAAACATATCGACCGCTATATCTACAATTTCACGGAAGAGGATTTTAAAACCTATGCTCCGGATTTATTGATCACTGTCGGACAAAATGTGGTCTCAAAGAAGGTGAAACAATTTTTGAGAAAAGCACGCCCGAAGCAGCATTGGCATCTGGATGAAGTCTGGCAACCGGATACTTATTTTGCTTTAACGGAAAAAATTGAAGTTAAGCCCGAAGTATTCTTTTCAAAATTACTGAACTTCGTAACCCTTGAGCCGAAGCCTTATTTCAATCTTTGGGATGTTCTGAGAGATAAAAAAGATGCGAAACACGAGCAATACTTAAACAGAATCGATTTTTCCGATTTTTATTTCTTTAATAAAGCTGCTCAGACGATTCCTGAAGATTACAATATCCATTTCAGCAACAGTTCTGCAATACGATATGCTCAGCTCTTCGATTTCGGAAAAAGAAAAATATACTGCAACAGAGGAACCAGCGGAATCGACGGCTCCACATCAACTGCCATGGGCTTTGCCATAAAAAACGCCCATCCCACGCTTTTAATTACAGGCGATTTAAGCTTTTTCTACGATATAAACGGCCTCTGGAACCAATACATCCCACCGTTTGTAAGAATTATTATTTTCAACAATGGAGAAGGGAATATCTTTAAAATTATTCCAGGTCCGGGGAATGCAAATCCAAGTACATTAGACGAATTTATTGCAACGAAACACAGGAAAAATGCAGAGCATATTGCCAAACATTTCGGTTTCTCTTACACCAAGGTGGAAGATGAACCCACCCTGGACAGAGTAATGGAAAATTTCTTCAAGCCGGATGTAAAGCCTAAAATCGTAGAAGTAAACACCTCTGGTAAAAATAGTGCCGACGTACTGAAGGCTTATTTTGACTTTATGAAAGAAAACGACGATAAAGCTAAAAACTAAAAAAAAAGACGTTCGCTAAAATTTCAGGCAGACTCTACAGATCCAGATATTCTTCATTACCCGGTAGATTGATAATTCGGGCTATTGGGTAAATGAAGTTTTCATCAAAATCATTTAAAGAGTTAATAAGCTGGAAATGAGAAAACTGTTTCAGGTTTTGCAGCGTGATCTCTGTTTCTTTTATATCTTTCGATTTTAAAAGATCCTGTCTCTGAACCCCATTCAAAAGATAGGTGCTGGGCGTAAACCATTCTTTGCCTTTTTTAAACAGTAGATTGGAAAAAGAGGTATCGGTGATGTGGTTGTTTTTAACAATGATAATCTCCTCTGCTTTAGATTTCATTTTCATCTTTTCAAGCTCTTTCCGGTCTTCAAATTTAAAAGAATAATCGAAGCTGTTATTTTCAACCAACTGGAAATCTACTATTTCCGGGATGGCATAAGGAATCATCTGGGTACGCACTTTTTTATCCAGATCATAAACAATCCTGAATTTATAAAGTCCGTCCTCATCATGTTCAAGATGTTCAAATATTTTTTTTAAATCAATGGAGCCTTCTTTCCCGAAATGGGAAAAAGTTTGATTTACACGCTTCTGATGATATTCTAACAGGTAAATTTCCTGATCTTCTACTTTAATACTTTCAATGAATTGGGACATAAATTTTATTTTTCATTTCCTGATACTCGTCTTCTAATTGGCTCATGTGAGTGATTCCGCCACCGCTTTTAAAATAAAGACCGTTACCCTCCTTTTCAATAAAACGGATCATCACACAGCTGTCAAGATTCTCGCCATCAAACCAACCGCACACTCCGGTGTAATAGCCCCTGTCGTATCCTTCTGCGCTCAGAGTAATATCCAGTGTTTTGGGTTTGGGAGCTCCTAAAATAGAGCCAGCCGGAAGCAGTTTTTGCATAATACTTCCCACTTTTCCATCAAATTCAGGCTTTAACTTTCCTGAAATTTCAGAACTCATGGCATACAGATCTTTCTGCTGTGTTTTAATGAAATCAATATGTTGAAATTGATCAACCTTCACGCCATCTGCCACCATGCTCAGATCGTTTCGAAGCAAATCCACGACTGTATAATGTTCCGCCTTTTCTTTTTTGTCATTTTTAAGAATTTCCGCTGCATTTTCCAGAGATGCATCGATGGTTCCTTTCATCGGATAAGTCAGAATTTTGCCATCTACGATCTTTACAAAAGTTTCAGGAGAAAAAAATACAAAAAAATCTTTATAAAAGACCTTGTATTTTGCATGAGAATGATAAAAAATTTCTTCCAGTGTTAAATTCGTCACTATTTTCGTTTTTCTAGTATAATTTACAAGATAAGAATTGCCGAGACGAATATTTTTCTGAACTTTATCAAAGCCTTGTTTAAAATTTTCAATTGTTTCAGGAAAAGATGTCCACTCGATGTTTTTGGGGAGATCTTTTTTCTTTCCCATTGATGAAAAATTTTGAAAATCTATTAATAATCCTGATTTTTCTATTTCATCTTCTTTAAAGATCTCTATATTTTCCATAAGGAAGTCTGCGATGAAGAAAAAGGGAACCTTCTGAAGAGAAAGTTCGTCCATTTCTATAAATTTTTGATGATTCACTGAAAACATTCGGCAAAAATAATTATTAGATGTTTACTTTTGCATAAAATTTTTTAATGCAGAACAAATATCCTCAGAAACCGGGAATTGATTTTATACTGAAGCAGGCTTTTTTTTACTGGAATAAGACATTGGTCTATCAACTGGTGTTTTCAATAATCTATTTTGCAGTATTTTTTACGGCATTTTTCTTCCTCGCCTCGCGATACGGAATTTGGGACATCAATCAGGAATTAGCAGAGTCCTTCAAGGTAAGCACCACAGAGTACATGAAAAAGATCGCCGAAGTGAGTGCCACAGAAAGTTATCAGAGCTTCACCTACGGAATTATAGCGACTCTTATTTTTCTATATCCTTTAAATCTTGGTTTTTTCCAGATTTTCAGAAAAATAGATCTGAAAGAAAAGCTGGAGTTAAGCGATATTTTTGCCGGCTATTATGGAATTCATTTCTTCAGATACATAGGTTTCTATATTTTTTGGATCTTTACCTATCTGTTAGTGGCTCAAACCATTATTCTGGCCATTGTTTGGGTAATGGTTACCGTCTTCGCGGCTCCTCTTATGTTTTATAGCGGAAAAGGAACTTTTGAGGCAATCGCATTAAGTTTTAAAGCTTTAAAAATGTTTTTTGTGGAAATTCTGGTCTGTGTACTGGTAGCATTTTTCTTTAAATATATTGGTTTTGCCCTGTTTTTAATTGGTGGTCTATTCACTTTTCCGTTCTGGAATGCTATGATTTACTCATTATATAAAACCGTTTTTTCGGAAAAAAGTTAAATTTCAGACTCTCTATTGAATATTTTATCAAAAAAAGCTAAATTTGGTAAAATCACTAAAATATTAAATATGTCTGACTTTAACGAATTTGATCAACAGGGATCTGTGCCTTCAAGAGATGCGGGTTCTATTATTTCGCATGCTTTCGAAATGTATAAAGGGATTTTTCTTTATGCCATCGTAGCGATGATTATCTATCTCATCGGTGGATTTTTAATACAATCCGTCAGTGGCTTTAATTCTGCAGGTTTTGCGGAAGAAATAAGAGATTCTGGAGGAGATTTCAAAAATTTCAGTTATTGGAATGCCCCTGGATTTTCTATGTATCTTACCCTGTCCGGATTGTTGAATGTTTTATTAGCCCCATTATATGTAGGGTTAATTTTTATTGTTAATAAATTCAATACCAAAAATTCTATCGATTTTTCTGATCTCTTTGTGGGATATCGTCAGAATTTTGTTAATATTTTAATTTACAGCTTCCTGTCGGGAATTATTTCTACCGTTTCCATGTGGCTGTGTTTCTTTCCCTTCTTCTTTGTTTTCCCTTTATTAATGCTGGGATATCCTATATTATTATTTGAAAATGCTTCCGCAACCCAAGCCTTAGGAAAGTCTTATAATCTGGCAAAAGAAAATTATGGAACGTTTTTGGGTGCTACTTTTTTAGGCTTACTGATTTCCGTGGCAGGGATTATTCTTTGCGGAATCGGAATTATCGTAACCGCCCCGTTCATCATGGTGGTAATGTATTCCATGTACTGCGCCTTTTTAGGAAAACCAAGACAAATATTATATAAAAAATAATGAACAAAGGAGAACAAATTAGCAGCGTTAAAATTAAACAGGTTTCCCTGCTTGCTATTATCTTGATACTCGCCGGATTGATCTGTTTTAATCTCGCCCTTTTTATCCCGTCTGTTTTAGGAGCAATCACCATTTATGTTGTTTGCCGAAAATATAACTTCTATTTACAGGAAGAAAAAAAGTGGAAGCCCTGGGCTTCATCCTTGCTTTTAATGCTTGCCAGCTTGGTTATTCTTATTTTGCCCATTTATTTCATTGCCGATCTTCTGATAGAGAAACTGGGGAATGCTCAGGCTTATATGGATAAGTTCAACGTATTTCTGGAAAAAATTCATACCTACATCTATTCTAAGGTGGGTTTTGATATTCTGAGTAAAGAAAATATGGATAAACTTAAAAATTCTGTAGGTCATTTTTCGACAAAAGCTTTGAGCGGTACTTTCAATACCCTTACCATTATTATGTCTATGTATTTTATTCTGTATTTTATGTTGGACAGACCACGGTTTTTTGAAAGAATTTTAGCCTCTTCAGCGCCTTTAAAAAGATCTAATGTCTCTTTAATAGGCGATAAAATGAGAAAGCTGATCATGGCCAACGCTATCGGAATCCCTGTAGTTGCTCTAGGGCAGGGGATTGTGGGTCTTGTGGGATATTTTATCTTTGGAGCGCCAAGCCCAATCTTACTTTTTGCTTTAACAGCAGCCACCTCTATGATTCCCGTGGTGGGAGCCGCGATTATTTATGTTCCGGTTTGTATTTATATGATTGCCGAAGGTGACACCGGAATGGGATTGGGATTAGCCGCATATTGTATTATTATTGTGGGTTTAACAGATAATGTATTACGTTTTACCCTCCTGAAGAAACTGGAAGACATCCATCCTCTGAATACCGTTTTCGGAATTATAATGGGAATGAATCTGTTTGGATTCATGGGGCTGATCTTCGGCCCGATTCTAATTTCGCTAACCCTGCTGCTCGTTCAGGTCTACCGAAATGAATTTTCAGATGATGACACTCCCGATCTCACATTGCCCAACAAAGAAGACGACGGCTTTGATAATAAAATTGATATAATAGTATAAAGTGGAAGGAATAAACCCGGAAATATTAAATGAAATTTGTGTCGTAAAAATGCCCTTTGGTAAATATCAGGGGACTGTTTTGGCAGATTTACCGATAAGCTATCTCGAATGGTTCTACAGAAAAGGAATGCCTCCCGGAAAACTCGGCATGCAGCTCTCAACTATTTATGAGATCAAGCTTAATGGCTTAATGGATTTACTGACCCCTATTCGAGGTGGAAGTGTAAATTATGAAAGGCCCAAAACAAAGACGTATAAATTCTAAAATAGAAAACGGCAGAACATTTAGTTTTGCCGTTTTTTTAGATATAGACCTTTGTTTTAAGAATCTCAATCCCGCTTTCCGCCCTTTTGGTAGACCTTCCACTATCATACGCCTCTCATCCCAAAAAGATGCCACTTCAATCATGACCTAGGGTAGTGGCTCTTTCATCTCATTTTTAGCCCATTTTTATTAAAGTAGTTTGTACTATATAATACAATATCCCACCTACCAAAGCACCTACCTCCTTAAAAACCTCACCCAAAAAAATTCTCCTCCTCTGGAGGAGTGTCAAAAATTCAAAGAATTTTAGACGAGGTGGTGCATGCGAAGCCACACTCCTGTATATCATAACAAAACCATCTTCTCACAATCAAACCTCATAGGTTCTGAAAACCTATGAGGTTTCTCTTCTCAACTCCAAAGCCCAACAGCCTTCCAACCCTTGTTATGCTTCAAATATTCCCAACCCCATCATCTAAAAAATCATCATCTTAAAAAGATCCCGCCTCAATCGAAGCATCTCATTTTAGCTTATATTTATTAAAGTAGTTTGTGCTATATAATACAATATCCCATCTACCAAAGCCCCTTCCTTTTCAAAGCCCCCACCCGAAAAAATTCTCCTCCTCTGGAGGAGTGTCAAAAATTCAAAGAATTTTAGACGAGGTGGTGCACGCGAAGCCACACTCCTCTATATTATAAC